>Ga0164290_1000574_pt1 | contig 109019 bp, 108 predicted proteins | sample Micstemetagenome_FD_108782 | JGI IMG/M metagenome (GOLD analysis project Ga0164290, IMG submission 108782) | Contaminated culture microbial community from soil near Moab, Utah, USA - Microcoleus steenstrupii SON62 (Illumina Assembly) | ecosystem: Environmental > Terrestrial > Soil > Soil crust...
CCTCGTCGAACTGGCCGTGATAGTCGTCGTTGAACACCACGACCCGTTCGCGGCCGGTGACCGTGCGGGCCACGCGCATTGCTGCCATGACCGCTTCCGAGCCGGTGTTGCAAAAGGTGACGCGTTCGCTCCCGGTCATATCGCGGATCAGGCCGGCCACCTCGCCGGCGAGCGGGGTCTGTGGCCCGATCGGAAAGCCGTCCTGCAGTTGCGTGGCCAGGGCCGCGGTGACGAAGTCGGGCGAATGGCCGAACATCGTCTGGCCAAAGCCGTTCACCAGGTCGATATACTCGTTGCCGTCAATGTCGTGGATCTTGGAGCCTTTGGCCCTGTCAGCGACGATCGGATAGACGAGCTCTTTCCATTCACGCCGGAAGCCCGCCGCCGTGCGCGGATCAGCCAGCACGTCGCGGTCGCGCTGCGTGCGCTCCTTCGACAGCGGCGTGCGCGCATTGATGCGCCGCACCAGCGTGCCAACGTAGTCTCGCTGTCGCGGCGTCAGCGCCGCGCCACGGCCCTGCCGCAGGCGAGGCGGCCCCGCGCCATCGGCGGGCTCCACAGGCGTCAGGACGGCCGGAGATGCGCCCTGCGGCGGTGACGCTTGGCCGTGCAAGGTGCGCAGCTGTTCGGCGAACAGCGCCTGCATGGCTTCGAGTTGGGCGCGGAACAGTGCCGCGGTGGCATCCCCCGGCGGTCCTGGCGCCGGAATTGTCGCTGCTGGGGCGGGTGACTGCGCCGACGGCAATGCGGGGAGGCTGGCGGCAAGCGTTGCGACCGACGGCGTCTCGTTCAGGAGTTGCCGGAAGGTGATCTTCGTCTGGAACTTCTTCTCGATGGCGCGTGCCGCCTGGCCCAGCAGCAGTGAGTCGAAGCCCTGAGAGATGAAGTCGGCCTCGGGGTCGATATCGGTCACACCCGACAGCTGGCGAAAGATCTCGATGATCTCGGAGGCGACCGCCCGGGTTGGAGTCGGCGTCGCAGGCTTCGGCGCTGCCGTGACGGCCGGCGACTGCTCGGCCTCTGCGTCGATCCAGTGCCGCGTTCGTTGAAAGGGGTAGGTCGGCAGGGAAACCTTGCGACCACGCGCGCCCGCGACGTTCCAGTCGAGTGGCAGGCCGGCGCTCCAGAGCGCGGCGGCCGCTTCCGAGAGGTCGCCGGCGTCGGCATCCGGCATGCCCGCAGTAACGCCGCGCAACGCGGTGCGCGGGACGATTTGCGGCGCCAGCGCCGACAGCGTGCGTCCGGGTCCGACCTCGAGCAGGTAAGGCCGGCGGTCGCGCGCCACTGTGGCGAGCGCATCGGCAAACCGCACGGGAGCACGGCAATGGCGCACCCAGTACTCCGGGTCGACTGCCTGAGCGGCCGTGATCCAGTCGCCGCTGACGCTCGAGACGAAGGGAATGCGCGGCGGCTGAAGGCTGATCGAGCGCGCGCTGATCGCGATCTCCGCCAGCGCCGGATCGACCGCGCGTGAGTGGAAGGCGTGCGAGACCGCAAGCCGACGGCACGGCACGTCTCGCGCGGCGAGCCGCGCTTCCAGGGCCTCGATTTCCGGCACCGGTCCGGCGGCGACGCACAGCGACGGCGCATTGACGGCGGCAAGGTCCAGCGCATCGCCCAACTCGGCCGTGAGCTCGTGTTCCGGCAGACGCACGGCGAGCATGGCACCGGGTGGCATCGCCTGCATGGCGCGAGCGCGTGCGGCGACCAATCGACAGCCTTCCTCGAAGGAGAAGACGCCGGCCAGGCAAGCCGCGACGAACTCGCCGACGCTGTGGCCTAGCATGGCGGTGGGCCGCAACCCCCAGTTCATCCAGAGCCGCGCCTGGGCGTAACCGAAGATGAACAGCGCCGGCTGCGCGAGGCCGGTCGCATCGTCGTCGGCCGCCGCGGGATCGAGCAGCTGGGCACGCAGGGCATCGCCGACGATCGGCGCGGCGACCTCGATGCCTTGCTCGATCAGCGCCTGGAACGAGGCGTGGTCCGTGTAGAGTTCGTGCGCCATCCCTGGAAGCTGGGCACCCTGGCCGGGAAACATGAAGATCAGCGGAACCGTGTCTCCCGCGGCGTGGACCGTCGTCGGCAGCGACCGTAGAGCGGCGACTGCCTGCTCGCGCGACGCGCAGGCAATGGCGGTTCGCTGCGCGAAGGCGCGGCGGCCGGTTTGCAAGGTGAAGGCGACGTCGTCGAGGGGGATGTCGGGGCGCGCCTCCATATCGTTCGCGAGTGCCGCCGCTGCCGCCCGCAGCGTCGCGTCGTTGCGCGCCGACACTGGCAGCACATAGTGGCGGCGCTTAGCGGCGGCGGTTCGCGCGATAAGGGGCGCTTCCTCCAGAACGGCGTGGACGTTGGTGCCACCCACCCCGAACGAGCTGACACCGGCGCGGCGCGGGCCGTCGCTTTCCCAGGAACGTAGCTTCTTCGGGAAGTAAAACGGGCTGCCCGAAGCGTCGATGTGCCGGTTGAGACGGCGGAAGTGGGCAAGCGGCGGGATCTCGCGATGCTGCAGCGCCAGTGCCGCCCTGATAAGACCGGCCGCGCCGGCAGCCGCGTCGAGATGGCCGACATTCGCCTTGGCCGAGCCGATCGCGCAGTACGGTCGTTCGACGCGAGTCGCGCCAAAGCCCTGCTGCAGGCCAGTCAGCTCGATCGGGTCGCCGAGTGGCGTCGCGGTGCCATGGCATTCGACGTAACCGATCGACTTGGCGTCGACCGCGGCGACGGCCAGGGCCGTGGCAATGACCTCCGCCTGACCTTGCACGCTAGGCGCCGTGAAGCCGACCTTGGCGCTGCCGTCGTTGTTCACCGCGGTGCCGCGGATCACCGCATAGATGTGGTCGCCTTCGTCGACGGCGTCGGCCAGGCGCTTCAGCGCGACGACCGCAACGCCGTCGCCGAACACCGTGCCGGTCGCCTCGTCATCGAAGGGGCGGCACGTCCCATCCGCCGACACCATGCCACCCTCCTGATGGAGGTAGCCGCGCTTCTGCGGGAACGTGACCGAGACGCCGCCCGCCAGCGCCATGTCCGACTGGCCGATCAGAACGCTCTGGCAGGCCTGGGCGATCGCGAGCAGCGACGTCGAGCAGGCGCTCTGCACGGTCACGGCGGGGCCGCGCAAGTTGAGCTTGTAAGCCACGCGTGTGGCCAGCGTGTCCGGCAAGGCGCCGAGCAGCGCGTCGTAGGATCCGACCTGGTAGTCGCTGGCGAACCTGCTGGCAGGAAGGTCTCCGGCGAGGACGTGGGTCAGCAGGTAAGTCGGCATGCTGCAACCGGCGAACATGCCGATCGGGCCCGGGAAGCGCGCAGGATCGCAACCCGCATCTTCGAGCGCCGCCCACGAGCATTCGAGCAGCAATCGGTGCTGCGGATCGGTCAGTGCCGCGCTTCTCGGAAGGATGCCGAAGAACTCGGCATCGAAGCGGTCGACATCGGGCAGGATGGCCCGCGCCCGTACGAAGTTCGGTGCACGGCGCACGTCCGGCGGGAAGCTGTCCTCGAGCTCGGCGTCGGCGAAGTGCGTGATCGATGTCACGCCGTTGCGCTGGTTCGTCCAGAACCGCCTTACAGTGTCGGCCCCTGGAAATCGACCGGCCATGCCGACGATGGCGACGGCATTGTCCGGCAGGGTCATGACGAGTTGGCGTTGAGCAGGCGCCGCAGGGCAGTGGCCTGCATCCTGGCACGCTGCTGGGCCTGGCTCGCGATTGCGTCTTTCCCACCGTCGATTGCTCGCGCCAGCTCACGGATTGTGGAATGGCGGAACAACGCCACGACTTCCACCCCCGGCCAGACCCGGCCGATCAAGGCATGCGCTTCCATGAGGTTGAGGGAGGTGGCACCCAACTCGAAGAAGTTGGCGGTGACGTCGATGCTGCGCGCGCGCAGAACGCGGGCGAAGATTTCGCTCAGCCTACGTTCGGTCTCGCCGCTCGGGGCAGCGTTCGGCGTCGGCACGACTGCGGAGCGTGCCGCGAGAGCGCGCTGGTCAATCTTGCCGTTGGCGGTAAGGGGGAATTCGTGGACGGCGACGATGCGCGATGGCCGCATGTGGGGCGGCAGCACCTCCATCGTCGCCGCCTGCACTCGCGAAACGACCGCGGCATCGTCGGCGGCTACGGCCGGCTTGACATGCGCCGTCAGCATCACGCCCGCCTCTCCATGGGTCACCGTGACCACCGCGTCATCGACGCCAGCGCACCGCCGCACCGCCTCCTCGATCTCCCCGAGCTCGACGCGCTTGCCTTCCACCTTCACCTGGCGGTCCTGCCGGCCGACGAAGTCGAGGTTGCCGTCCGGCCGCCGCCGAACGAGATCGCCCGTCCGATAAAGTCGGGCGCCCGGCCGCTGCGGATCCGACACGAACTGCTCCGCCGTCCGGAGCGGATCGCCGGCATAGTCGACGGCAAGTCCGAGCCCGCCAGCGTAGAGTTGCCCGATCTCGCCGTCGCGCACGGGCCGCATGGCGTCATCGAGCAGTCGCACATAGGTGCCGGCGATCGGTACGCCGATCGGCACAGCACCGCCACCCCAGCCTGCGCGCGGGATGCGATAGCAGCAGGTGAAGGTCGTGTTCTCGGTCGGTCCGTAGCCGTTGATGAGCTGGCAGCCTGGCAATGCGGTGAGCGCACGCCTCACATGGCTGGGCGACAGGACATCACCGCCCGCGAGAAGCTGGCGCAGTCCCGAGAGCGCCTCGAGTTCCTGGTCGACCAAGGCGCGGAACAGCCCGGCCGTAAACCACGCCGTGGTGACGCCTTCCCGCTCAATCGTGCCGGCGATGGTCCTGAGGGAAGGGTGGTCGTCGGTGATGAGAACACCACGCGCGCCATGGAGGAGCGTTCCCCAGATCTCGAAGGTGCTGGCATCGAAGGACAGCGGAGAATTGTGAAGAAACACCTCGTCGGGGCCGAAGCTGGCGTAGTGCTGGCCCACAACGAGGCGAACGACAGCGCGATGGGGAATACGGGCACCCTTCGGTTTGCCCGTCGAGCCCGAGGTGTACATGACATAGGCGATGTCATTGGGCGACGCATGCGCCTCGAGACCGGCATGGGATTCCTCACGCGCGAGGCTGATCGCGTCGGCGAGATCGATCGTCGGGGCCGGGAACACGCCGCTGTCACGTCTCGCCGACAGCACCAGAGTGGGCCGGCAATCCTTCACGATCGAGTCCAGGTAGACGTGCGGACTGGCAGGGTCGAGAGGAACGTAGCAAGCCCGCGCCTTCAGGGTGGCCACGATGGCGATCAAGGAGGCGAGCGACCGTCCGGCATGCAAGCCAACCAGGCTTCCCGGGCCGACGCCGCGGCGCATCATGAAGCGAGCAAGCCGATTCGACGCGCGGTCGAGCTCGTCGTAGGTCAGGCGCCTGCTGCCTTCTACAGCGGCGATGGCCGGGCCAGCGGCTCGGACCGTAGCCGCGAAGAGGCTGGTTATGCCCCCGGCAGGCACCGCGACATCGAAGCCACCCCACTCGACCGATGCCGGCTTGGCTGCTCCAGGTAGTGACCCAGGCATTGTTGTAACCATGATGAACGTTCGATCGTGGGACGCGAGGACTTCCGGAACCCCTTCCGAAAGAGCGTCACCACCCACCCAATTTTCCCCGGTCGACGCTAGCAAGACTGGACAAAAAATCAACGTCTTCAACCGCTTTCAGGGTCTCTTTCTCAGTGTTCTTGCACTCCCGAGGCCCAGCCACTGCGAACCGGGGCCTCCAGGGTGCCGGACTGCAATTTGGCGAATCCGGGGAGGGAGGCGCTCGAGCGGCCGATGCCGTCAGCGGTCCTGTCGTCGCCTCGACTACCTTGTCCATGGATCGCCTCGCCCAGGCCGGGTAGGAACCCTTGCAACCACCTCAACAAGCATCACATTTGGCGGGCTATGGCCGATCCCTATTCCGTCCTTGGCGTATCGAGGACTGCCTCGGACGACGACATCCGCAAGGCGTTCCGCAAGCTTGCCAAGAAGCATCATCCCGACCTCAACCCCGGCGACAAGGCGGCCGAGGCCAAGTTCAAGGAGATCTCGCAGGCGAACGAAATCCTGTCCGATCCCGAGAAACGCCGCCGCTTCGACGCGGGCGAGATCGACGCGACCGGCCAGGAAATGCCGCCCCGCGGTTTCTACCGCGATCACGCGGGCGGCTTCGGCGGCGCCAAGTATGAGCGCTCGGGTGGCGAGGAGGCGTTTGTCGACATGGGCGACATCTTCTCCGACATGTTCGGCCCGCGCGGCGGTCGCGCCGGTGCGCAGGGCTATTCGTTCCGCGGCGGCGAAGGCTTCGACATGGGCAGCCTGCCCGTGACCTACAGTCTGCGCGTGCCCTTCCTGGTGGCCGCGCGTGGCGGCAAGCAGCGCGTCAACCTGCCGGACGGCAAGACGCTCGACATCGACATCCCCGAGGGCACGGCCGACGGCCAGACGCTGCGCCTGAAGGGGCAGGGCATGCCCGGCACCAAGGGCCGGCCGGCGGGCGACGCCTATGTCGAGATCCATGTCGAGCCGCACGCCTTCTTCGAGCCGCGCGACAATGACATCCATGTCGAATTGCCGGTGACCCCGACCGAGGCCTTGCTGGGTGGCCGCATCCGCGTGCCCACGGTCGGCGGGCCGGTGATGCTGAACGTGCCGGCGGGATCCAACACCGGCACGTCGCTTCGGTTGAAGGGTCGTGGCCTGCTCGATCGCAAATCGGGGCAGCGCGGCGACCAGTACGTCAAGCTCAAGGTCGTGCTGCCCGAGAAGCCCGACGCCGCGCTGAAGGAGTTCCTCGAGAAATGGGAGGCGGGCCGCGCCTACGACCCGCGCAAGTCGATGGAGCAGTTCACATGACCACGCTCGCCGAGCTGCTCCGCACGCATGGCAGCATCACCTCCATCCATGTCGAGCGCTGGGTCGAGCGCGGCCTGCTGCGGCCGACGGCCGAGGGCGAGAGCCTGGTGTTCGAGCCGGTCGACGTGGCGCGCGCCTGCCTGCTGGCCGATCTCACCGACCAGATGGGCTTCGACGAGGAGGCGGTCGAGACCGTGGTCGACCTGCTCGACCAGGTCCACACACTGCGCCGCCAATTGCATCAGCTTGGCCTCGCGATCGGCCGCCAACCTGCCGAGACCCGCGAGGCGATTGCGGTGGCGTTGAAGGCCCTGCGCGACCGTTAGACCTGGAGCGCGGATCTCCAAGTCTGCTCTTACGCTCGCGGTCCAGAAGGCCATGATTATGACCCTTATTCGCCCGCCAACTGTCGCCACGCGACGGCGATGGCGGCCGTCGCCGCTGGATCGGCTATCATGCCGAGATGCGTCTCGTCCGGGACAGTCGTCACCCCGATGCGCGGATTGATCGTCTGGAGCATTGGCTTGAACTGATCGGCGTTGAACAGCTCGTCGTTGGCGCCGACCACGATCGCCGTGGGCGCAGTGATGCGCGCCAGCGCCGCGCGCCACTCGCGGCCGAGCTGCAGGCTCGTCGCCAGCCGATAGGAATACACCGGCGTGCGGGTGTTGCTGGGCTTGGCGTCGGTCGCGAAATGGACAGCAGGGAGGTCCTGGAACCAGGGCAGGCCGACGCTGGCGAGCAGCGTCAGCGCCATGATGCGCGCGACGGCGACGCCGGCCCAGCCGCCGGCGTTCGGCTTGTTGGTTGGCGCGTCCTGCCCAATGTAAGGCGAGATCGCTAGATAGTCGTTGAACAAGCCGGCCTGGCGGCCACCCGCAATGCGCAGGGTGAAGCCGCCGCCCGAGGAGAAGCCCATGAGCGTGCGATGCGCGCCCGGCCTGTCGATGCCGAGGCCTTCGACGAGGTCGGCAAGATCGTCGTCGAGCTGGCCGAGATAGGAGACGTCGCCATTGGTAGTGCCGCTGCCGCCATGGCCGCGCAGGCTGATGGCGTAGACAGTCGCCCCGACCGCCTGCAGCGCCTGCGCCAGCTTCAACATCGAGGTGTCGGTGCCGCTCGAGCCGTGCACCAACACGATCGCCCGATCGGGGCGGCTGGAATAGACGCGGTAGTTCAGCGGCGCGCCGTCGCGCGCCTTCAGGGTCTGCATCTTCGGCAGGTCGGCGAAGTTCCATTGTGCGATGCCGGGGATGGAATTGCCGGCAGCCAGTACTGGCGGCGCTGGGGGCGATCCGAAGGCAATGACGGCGGCGAAGCCCGCGACGATGACGACGACCAGCGCACCGGCGGCGATGAGGAGACGACGAAGCATGCCGTCATGTCGGCTCACTCGAGGCGCCAATCCAGCGAGCTTTCGCGAATTCAGCGCTGTTTTTCGTCGATGCGTTCACGAAGCGCCGATGGTCAGGCTGCCTGTTGGCCCAATTTCCGCGCGTCATCCAGGATGCGGGTGATCGATGCCCGGCTGCGCGTGCCAACCCGGCCGACCAGCGTGTCGCGCACCGGCGAGAAACCGACGAACTTCAGAACGTTGCGTTTCAGGTTCTTCAGCCCATGGGCGCGGAAGTACCAACGATAGATCAGCACCGGCATGCCCATGGTGACGACGATGCGGGCCGACCGCCCCTTCAGATGCTGGACAGGAAAGCCGCTGGCACGATGGGTGAAGGCGAAGCCGGGCCGCAGCGCCTGCTCGAAGAAGGCCTTCAGCAATGCCGGCATGTCGCCGAGCCACATAGGGAAGATCACCACGAGGTGGTTCGCCCATCGGATCGAGTCCTGTGCCGCCGCGATGGCGGTGGGCGGGGCATCCTTCTCGAATGCCGCTTGGCTATGAAGGAGGCCGAAGTCGAGCTTGGCGACGTCGAGGCGGCGCACGCTATGGCCCGCTTTGGTCGCGCCCTCCTCGTAGGCACTGGCCAGCGCGTGGCAGAGACCGGTGCCGGCGGGATCGGGATGGCCGTTCAGGATCAGGATGTTGCGTATCATGCCTCTCTGTGAGGCTCGCCGGACAGGCCATCCTTGACCTGGATCAGGGCGTCTGCAGCGCCTGCCACACCTTGGGTGCCGTGATCGGCATGTCGATGTGTCGTACGCCGAGCGGCCGGAGCGCATCGACCACGGCATTGGCGATTGCTGCCGGCGCGCCGTTGGTCGGCAGTTCGCCCACGCCCTTGAGACCGAGGAAGTTGTTGGGGGAAGGGGTGTCGATGGTCTCGACTACCATCGGCGGCACGTCCTGCGCACGCGGCAGGGTGTAGTCCATCAAGGTGCCGCTCAGCAGCTGGCCGGTTTCCTCGTCATAGACCGCTTCCTCCATCAGGGCGTTCCCCAGCCCGTGCACGATGCCGCCGTGCATCTGGCCAACCAGCAGGCGCGGGTTTACCACGGTGCCGCAGTCGGCCACCGCAACCAGCCGGTCCAGGCTCACTTCCCCGGTCTCGGGATCGATCTCGACCTCGCACACCATGACGCCGGTTGGGAAGGATTCGATCTTGTCGGCGAACTGCGCGTCGCCCGAGAAAGGCGTTCTCGCCGCCAGCTCGAACAGCCCGATGCGCCGGTCCGTGCCGACGACCTCGAAGGCGCCGTCGCGATAGGCAATGTCGTCGGGCGCCGTCTCCAGGCGTTCGGCGGCGAGGTCGCGGCCGCGCTGGATCACAACGTCGGCAGCGCGCTTCAGTGTGGTGCCGCTGATGATGGTCGAGGACGAGCCGCCGGTCCCGCCGCCATGGGGGATCGTCCGGGTGTCGCCCTGGCGGATCTCGATGGTCTCGAGCGGCACGCCGAGCGAGGCCGCCAGCACCTGGGCGAATACCGTCTCATGTCCCTGGCCCTGGCTCTGCGTGCCGAGGCTGGCGACCAGTCGGTCCGGCTGGACCTTGACCACGACATGCTCGTCGGCGACGCCGCCGGTGCCGTGCAAATGACAGGAGAAGCCGAGCCCGCGCCGCTTGCCCGCGGCTTCGCTGGCGACGCGCCGCTCGGCGAAGCCCGGCTCATCGGCGGTCTTCAGCGCCGCCTCGAACAGCCGCACGCAGTCGGCTGCGTCGTAGGTGTAGCCGCTGGCCGAGGCGTAGGGCATCTCGTCGGCCCTCAGCAGGTTCAGGCGGCGCAGCGCCGCGGGCGACCGGCCCGTCTCATGCGCTGCGATGTCGACCAACCGCTCGAGCATGAACAGCGTCTCGGGCTTGCCGGCGCCGCGGATGGCGTCGACCGGCACGGTGTTGGAGAAGGCGCAGTCGAAGTCGAGGCGGATTGCCGGGATGCGGTAGAGGCCAGATACGACCTTGGCCATGCCGGTGGTCGGGATGGTGGGGGCCACCATCGAGACATAGGCACCGAAGTTGGCCTCGGCCTTCACGCGCAGGCCGATGAAGCGGCCTTCGGCGTCGAGCGCCAGCTCAGCGTGGGCCACAAGGTCGCGCGCATGGCTGTCGGTGAGGGCCATCTCGCCGCGCTCGCAGGCCCAGCGCAGGCCGCACCGCAACTTGCGGGTCGCCCAGGCGATGAGCGCAGTCTCAGGATAGATCGGGAATTTCGGCCCGAAGCCGCCGCCGACATCCTCGGTCACCAGGCGCAGCTTGTCCTTGGCCAGCCCCAGCACGCTATCGCACATCAGGCGATGCACGATCTGGACGCCTTGCGAAGCAAGAGTCACCGTGACGAGGTCCTCGGCCGCGTTCCACGATGACCAGGTGGCGCGCGGCTCGAGATAATGCACGACCTGCCGGGGCGAGCGGATGGTGAGCTGCGAGACATGGGCGGCGCGGGCGAAGGCCGCATCGGTCGCGGCGGCGTCACCCTTGCTCCAGCGACACATCAGGTTGCCCGGCACGTCGTCATGGACCAGCGGTGCGCCCGGCGCCAGCGCCTGCGCCGCCGTGACGACGGCCGGCAATTCCTCGTAGTCGACCACGACCAGCTCGGCCGCGTCGCGCGCCTGGTCGAGCGTGTCGGCCACGACCATGGCGACGATGTCGCCAACATGGCGCACCTTGCCGACGGGCATCGGCAGATGTGCGGGCTCGCGATGGCGGTTGCCGGCTTCGTCCTTGATCTCGCTGATCGCCGGCAGGTGGCCGACCTTGTCGGCGACCAGGTCTTCGGCGGTGTAGACCGCCGCGACGCCGGGGGATTCCAGAGCCGCCGCCTTGTCGATGCCGTTCAGCCGGGCATGGGCGTGCGGGGAGCGGACGAACAGGACGGCAAGCGCGCCGGACGGCGCGGTGTTGTCGGCGTAACGGCCGCGGCCCATCAGAAGGCGGCGGTCCTCACGTCGGGTCAGCGGCTGGCCGAGCGTCACTGGAGCATTCATGCGGTCGGGTATACCGGCTTTTGCAGGCATTCCGTGACGGCGAAAATCTGGGGCTCGGATTACTCCTGTTCCGGGCGTCGGCCGGCCTTGCGGTGCGGCCACGAGCGTGGCACCTCGTTGCCATGGATAACCTCCTGGTTCTGATCAGCGTCTTCGCCGTGTTCATCCCCGCGCTCATCCTGCCGGGACCGGACTTCGTCGCCGTCGTGCGCTCGTCGATGACGCACGGCACGCGGGCCGGACTGCTGACGACGCTCGGTGTCTCGACCGGCCTCTGCATGTACGCGACGCTCAGCCTTTTGGGCCTGTCAGCCATCCTGGCGGAGTACCAGTGGCTCACCTGGACAGTGCGTGTGCTGGGCGGCTGCTATCTCGCCTATCTCGGCATCAAGCTGCTGCGCGCCAAGCCGCAGACGATCGATCTCAATCAGCAGCCACGCCGGCCTGCTGATAGGCGCGCCGTCCTGTTCGGCTTCCTGGTGACGCTCACCAATCCCAAGGCGATCGTGCTGTTCGCCAGCGTATTCGCGACCGCCGTCACGCACGCGACGCCGACCTGGCTGATGGCGCTGATGATCGGCCTCGTGACGGCATCGTCGCTGATCTGGTATTCCTGCGTCAGCCTGTTCATGTCCTCCGGTCCGGTGATGCGGCGCTTCCAGCGCGCGAGACACTGGATCGAGCGGGCAGCGGGCGTCTGCTTCATCGGCCTCGGCGGCAAGGTTCTGGCCGACGCCGGGAGACCGATATCATAATGTTGCGCCGCTGATTGCTGGGCTTTCCACTGGACGAGGGATGATCCGCCATGTCCGAGATGCCACCGAATCGCAATCCCGCCTTTCAAGCCGTCATCAGGCGGCTGCTTGCCAGACGGCCGCCGCAGCCCAGGAGCGCGCCCGGCAAGAGCCAGGCGCGATCCCCGTCGAAAAAGAAGCAGCGAGCGGCCTGAGGTTTATGCGGCAAGCGCGTCGCTGATCACCTTCAACGCGGTGTCGATGTCCTTGCGGTTGACGTCGAGATGAGTCACCGCGCGGATGCGTGTCGCGGTGTTGGCGCCGATGCCGACACCTCGCTCGCGACAGGCATCGACCAGCTTGGCCGAGGTCCAGCCGGGCTTGGTGATCTCGAAAAACACCAGGTTGGTCTCCATGCGCGGCACGTCGATCTGCACGCCCTTGATGTTGGCCAGCCCTTCGGAAAGATGGCGGGCGTTGTCGTGGTCCTCGGCCAGGCGATCCCAGTTGTGGTCGAGCGCGTAGAGTGCCGCCGCCGCGATCACGCCGGACTGGCGCATCGAGCCGCCCAGCATCTGCTTCTGGCGCCACGCCTCCTTGATGAACGCCTTGTCGCCCGCGAGGCTGGCGCCGACCGGCGCGCCCAGGCCCTTGGTGTAGTCGAGCCACAGCGAATCCACGCACGCGGCGTAGTCCTTGGCCTTCACGCCGGATTTCACCGACGCATTGCAGAGTCGCGCGCCGTCCATGTGCAGGGCGACGCCGGCGTCGCGTGCCACCTTGGCCACGCCCTGCATGGTGGCGAGCGGCCACACCGTGCCGAATCCGCCATTGGAGGTGTTCTCGATCGACACCAGGCGCGAGCGCGGCGCATTACGGCTGTTGGGATCGCGCAGCGCCGCCCTGACCTGATCGCCGGTGAACACGCCGTTGGGACCCTCGATTGCGCGGATCATCACGCCGGCATTGGCGGCCGGGCCACCGGTCTCGGCATTGATGATGTGGGCGGTGCGGTCAGCGATCACCTCGTCGCCCAGCCGGCAATGCACACGGATGGCGATCTGGTTGGCCATGGTGCCGCTCGGCAGGAAGACCGCATCCTCCTTGCCTAAAAGCTCGCAGACGCGCTCGCGCAGGCGATTGACCGTGGGGTCCTCCATCTTCTGCTCGTCGCCGACCTCGGCGTCGGCCATGGCCTTTCGCATGCCGGGCGAGGGCTTACTCTTGGTGTCGCTGTAAAGATCGATGAACCGGTTTTGCATGGCGTGTCGTGTACTCCTGCGCCACCATAGACGTAATCGCCGGATGGAGGAAACATGAGCCAGTTTGCGGCCCAGCCCGCAGCTTCGGTAATGCCGGAGGAGCTGCTCTATGGCGTTGACGGCGCCATCGCCACCGTCACGCTGAACGCGCCGCAGCGCATGAACACCATCTCCGGTCCGATGCTGAAGCAGCTTACCGACGCGTTGGTGCGTGCAAACGAGGACAAGGACGTGCGGGTCGTCATCCTCACCGGCACCGGCCGCGCCTTCTGCGCCGGCCTCAATCTCGAAGCGCAGAACAAGGGCACCGACAATCTGAGCGTCGGCTCCGGCGCGTCGCCGACCAACATCGATTTACGCAACACGCCGCCGCCCGTCCTGCACGCCATGGACAAGCCGGTGATCGCCGCGCTCAACGGCTCGGCGGCGGGTTACGGGCTCGACCTCGCCCTGGGCGCCGACATCCGCGTCATGGCGCAGTCGGCCAAGCTCGCTGCCTCCTATGCCAAGCGCGGCGTGCTGCCGGAATCGGGGGGCACCTGGTACCTGCCGCGCATGTTGGGTTGGGCCAAGGCGGCGGAGCTGATCTTCACCGGCCGCACGCTGAATGCGCAGCAGTCGCTCGAGATCGGCCTGGTGAACAAGGTCGTGCCCGATGCCGAGGTGATGGGCGCGGCGCGCGACCTCGCGCTCGAGATCGCGGCCAACGCGCCGCTCGCCATCCAGGCCGCCAAGCGCATGATGCGCATGGCTTGGAACGAGCCGTTCAACGAGCATGTCCATCACGTCTTCCTGCAGCTCCTGCCTCTGATGCAGAGCGAGGACATGAAGGAAGGCATCAAGGCCTTCCTCGAGAAACGGCAACCGACTTTCAAGGGACGCTGACCGGGAGCAAAGCCGATGAAATTCACCTGGTTCCACCTGATGCCCTGGCCGCACATGCCGGACGACTTCCGCGAGAAGCATCGGTCGGTGTGGGTCGACCTGCCCAACCGCATGTACGAGCCCGAGCTCGGGCACATCGCCTATCACCAGTATCTCGACCAGCTCGAATATGCCGAGCAGGTAGGCTTCGACGGCATCGGGGTCAACGAGCACCACGCCAATGCCTACGGCCTGATGCCGTCGCCCAACATCATGGCAGCGACCTTGACGCGGCGAACCTCCAAGGCGGCGCTGGTCGTGCTGGGCAATTCGATCGCCCTCTACAATCCGCCGCTTCGCGTGGCCGAGGAGATGGCGATGCTGGACGTGCTGTCGGGCGGCCGGCTGGTGGCAGGCTTCCCGGTCGGCACGTCGATGGACACCAATTATGCCTACGGCACGATCCCCGCCCTGACACGCGAGAAGTACGCCGAGGCGCACGAGCTGATCCGCAAGGCATGGGCCGCCGACGAGCCCTTTGCCTTCAACGGCCGCTACACCAAGCTGCGCTACGTCAACTGCTGGCCGAAGCCGGTCCAGCGGCCGGCACCGCCGATCTTCATTCCTGGCGGCGGCTCGGTCGAGACCTACGACTTCTGCCTCGACAACACCTATTCGTATTCATACCTCAGCTACTCGGGCTACCTGCGCGCCAAGCTGCTGATGGACGGCTACTGGAAGCGGGTGGCCGAGCGGAAGGCCGACGAATCGCCTTACCGCGCCGGTTTCGCCCAGGTGATCTGCGTCGCCGACACCGACGCCGAGGCCGAGCGGCTTTACTGGCCGCACGTGAGCTACTTCTACAATCGCTGCCTGCATGTCTATCCGGGCTTCGCCGATGCGCCGGGCTACCGCACGGTCAAGACCATCCAGACCGGGGCGCTATCGCAATTCACCCAGGCCGCGGCGCGCAACTATCCCAACATGACCTGGAAGGACCTTGTCGACGGCCGCTATGTCGTCGCAGGCTCGCCCGAGACGGTGCGCCAGCAGATGGAGGAGCTCATCAAGACCCTGCGCGTGGGCAACATCTTCTGCCTGATGCATGTCGGTAACATGCCGAACGACAAGGTGCGCCATTCGACCAGCATGTTCGCCGAGAAGGTGATGCCGCACTTGCGCAACCTGTGGCCGGAGTGGAAGAACCACGACGACCGATTCTGGACCCATCCGATGAACGAGCCCGTTCCGCTGCGGATGGCTGCCGAATGACGGCCCTTGGCCGTCATCCCGAGCACTTGCGAGGGATCTGCAACGCCAAGGAAAGTTCCCTCGCCACGCTCGGGATGACAGGAGCATTGTCACTCACATGAAGACCCGCTTCATAACGCCCAGGCCGTCGGATGCCCGCATCGAGGTGCTCGAAGCCGGGAAGGGCAGGGATCTCCTCTATCTCCACGGCGCCGGCGGGCACATGCCGGGCGACCCGCTGATCGCCGAGCTCGCCACCCGCTATAGGGTCGTCGCCCCACTGCTGCCCGGATATGGCCAGTCGACCGGTGAGGACAGCCTGCGCGACATGCTCGATATCACGCTGCATTCGCTCGACGTGATGGCCGCGCTCAAGCTCGACAAGCCCATTGTCGTCGGCCACTCCATGGGCGGCATGATCGCGGCCGAGATGGCGGCGATCGCCCGCACCGAGGTCGCCAAGCTTTGCCTGCTGGCGCCGGCCGGGCTGTGGCTCGACGACCATCCGGTCGTCGACATCTTCTCCAAGCTGCCTTACGAGCTGCCCGGGTTGCTGTTCCATGACGTCGAGGCAGGGCGCCAGCGCCTCGCCCCGGCCGGCAATATGGACGATCCCGAGTTCCTGAAGCAGTTCCTGGTCATGAATGCGCGCCGCATGGGGATGGCCGGCAAGATGCTCTTCCCCATTCCCGATCGCGGCCTCGCGCAGCGGCTGCCGCGGATCACGGCCAAGACGTTGATCGTCTGGGGCGCCGAGGATGCACTGATCCCGCCGGTCTACGGCCATGCCTTCAAAAAGGCGATTTCGAAATCAAAATTGACTAGGATTGCCAAGGCCGGTCACGCGGTCGGCCAGGAAAAGCCGGCCGCTGTGCTCAAGGCGATACGCGACCACTTCTGACGGGAGACGAGACTGATGTTGAAGCGCGCAATGGTCGGAGTTGTGGCGGGCCTGCTGTTCGTCGGTGCGGCACAGGCCGAACCGGTGGCCTATACCTGGACGGGCTACGGGAAGAACGTGCCCGGCAGCTCCAAGTGCCCGACCTACAAGATGGTGATCGACGTCACGGTCGACGGCGCCGCGGTCAAGGGCAAGTTCCAGCAGGAGGGCCGGCCCGAGCGCACCTTCGAGACGACGCTGGGCAAGGACGGCGCGATCAAGACCGCGGCCATGGTCGGCGGCGGCGGCATGATGGACGTCATCGGCCAGATCAAGGAAGGCGATTCCAAGATCAAGCTCTACGGCTACTGCGAGTTCGAAGGGCCGCTGACCAAGAAGCAGTAGCGTCCTTCACGCGCGGCGCCTGACCGCGCACATCGACTGCGTCGGCAAACCGAGGCCCTTGTCGACCTAGCGCACGGGCGTCGTCATGAGAAGCAGACGTCTGCTCGGTTTGGCCGCTATTGCGGCGACCGCTTCGGCCTGCGCCGCGCCGCCTCCGCCACCGCCACCGGCAACACCCTTGGCGGAGAGCGTGCGCCGCGGCGTCGCCAGCGTTTCGGGCGACGTGAGCGGTCGCAAATTCACCGACACCTCCAAGCTCGGCGCCCGCGGCAGCGGCGAAGGCGCCGATCTCGGCGCCAGGCAGGCGGCGGCGTTTCTGCCGGCGGGCGGTCCCGGGCTGATTGGGTTCGCCGTCTTCGGCGTCGGCTTGATCGTGGGCGGCGTCAAGGGCGCGAGCGAAGCGCAGAGCGAGGACGTGGTCGACCAGACGCGCGCGGCGCTGCGCCAGGCGCTGGACGACGCCGACTTTACCGAGCTCCTGCGCCTGCGGCTGGCATCGTCGAAGGCTGCCCGCACCATCGAGATCGTGAACGTCACGTCGGAGGCGAGCCCGCTCGCCCAGCGGTCCAACGCCGCGACATCGCCCGATCACATGCTCCTGATCGAGTATCGACTGGGATTGCAGTGGGAGGACCAGGTCAATCCCAAGGTCGGCGTGATCGCAGTGGCGACGGCGCGGGTCAGGGATCCGCGGCTCGGCCGGACCGTACATGACGCGGCCTGGGTCTACTGCGGCACCCGCCGGCACTTCGTCCAGATGGCGGCTAACAACGGCGCACTGTTGCGCGACCAGATCGATCGCGCGGCCGCCGTGCTGAGCGAGGCCATTCCGTTCGACCTCTATGTCAGCCGATGGCCGCGGCACCTGGTGTCCACCCGTCCGCCCTGCATGGATTTCAGCGACCTGCCGAGCGGCATAGAACGGACGGTCGCCCGCTAGATCGACAACCATATCCACGAGATATGGGACGAACCTCTTCCATATATTGGCGCCCAGGACCGGGATGGCGCACAATATGGTCATGGATCCGCTGCTGCTCCCGTTGATGGGCGACCTGCTCGAATGGATCGACAAGCGCCCGCGCACCTATGCAGAGGTGATGGACGGCTGGCGCACTTCCTGTCCACGCCTGCCGGTGTGGGAGGAGTGCACCGACCGTGGCCTGGTCGTGCGGCGCGGCCGGCAGATCGAGCTCACCGAGCGCGGCCGCTCGTTCCTCGAAAGCTGCCGCTAGCACGCAAGCCGCCGTCATGTCGGTGACCGATCGGATGGGCTAGGGTTCCGGCGCTGACGTCGGAGGACCCATGAGACCAGGACTAGCTGCGGCCGCCCTTGCCCTTGCACTGATGCCGGTGATCCAGCGGGCGCAAGCCGCCGACGGCTTTGATCTCGTGGTGCTGGGCGCGCTGGGCGGCATCCAGGATGGCAATCTCAGCGCCATGTTCATTCACCCGCACGGCGATCCGCGCGGCGTGACCTGCGATGCCGGCACGGTGGTGAACGGCCTGCGCGTGGCCGAGGAGAAGGGCGCTTTCTCCGGCATCACGGTGCCTGCCGATTCGCCCCTGAGCCGTGTGGGCTACGTGCTCACCAACTCGATCAAGGGCTACCTGATCAGTCACGCCCATCTCGACCATGTCGCCGGCCTGATCGTGGCCTCGCCCGACGACAGCAAGAAGCCCATCTACGCCCTGCCGTCGGTCGCGACCGATCTGGTGGAGACCTATTTCAACTGGCGCGCCTGGCCCAACTTCACCGACCGCGGAAAGGCGCCGCAGCTCAAGAAGTATGCCTTTGCCGAGCTGACGCCGGGCGCTGCCGTGCCCATCGCCGACACCGCCATGACGGTGACGGCCTTTCCCTTGAGCCATGGCGGCATGGAATCGACGGCCTTCCTGCTCGAGAGCGGCAACGATGCGCTGCTGTGCTTCGGCGACACCGGCCCCGATGCGGTGGAGAAGGGCACGAAGATGCGCGATGTGTGGAGCGCGGTGGCCGAACGCGCCCGGCAGAAGCGGCTGAAAGCCATCGTGATCGAGGCGTCCTACACCAGCGACCGGCCCGACAACCTGCTGTTCGGCCATCTGACGCCGCGCTATGTGCTGGAGGAGCTGCGCACTCTCGACAAGCTGGCGGGCGGCAACGCGCTCAAGGAGCTGACAGTCGTGGTGAGTCACATCAAGTATTCGCTCACCAAAGAGCAGCCGCAAAAGCAGATACTGCAGGAACTCGAAGCGGGAAACGATCTGGGTGTGCGTTTCATCACTGCCGAGCAGGGAAGCCGATGGTACCTCAAATGAAATGCCGCTTTATTGGACGATCGATTCGAAGGCGGAGCTCGTCATCGTGACCGCCGAAGGCGAAGTGACGCGCGCCGATGCCGATGCCTATCTCGACGCCATCGAAGGCGGCGGAGCCATCGCGTATCGAAAGCTGGTCGACGGCAGCGCGGGCAGGCTCAGCATGGACCAGGAAGACCTGATGGCGCTCGGTGCGCGTATCCGGAGCTATCATCACTTGCCGGTCGGCGCGCTCGCCATTGTGATGTCCGACGACAAGCGGGAAGCGGTGGGACGCATCCTCGGCATCCTCGCCTCGGCCGATCGTCCGATGCGGCTGTTCGCCAGTGCCGCCCCGGCGCGGCGCTGGCTGGAAGGCCTCGTTTCGACGTGACGTCCAACAGCTTGAGCAACGACAACTGGGGCTGGCGCGCTCGCGTCGGCCTGTTCATCGTCGGCAATGAGGCCGTGCCGGAAGCCGAATGGTGGGCGATGGCGCCAGCTGGCGTATCGGTGCATGCCGCACGCGTGACGGCGCGTGCGCCGTGGGCCCGCTGGAACAACGATCGTAAGAGTGTCGAGCTTGAGCCTGACCTGTTACGCGGCTGTCAGCAGTTCGCGGCCATGCGCCTCGCTGCCGTCACGGTCGGCCACAGCTCCAGCAGCCTCGTCGGCGGCAAGGGCTGGGACGAGGCCACCGTTGCCGCCCTGGCGCCTTTGCTTGCTGCGGACACGTTCGTCAGCACCAACGGCCTCGATATCCTGGCGGCCTTGCGTGCCTTGGCCGTCAAGCGCCCGTTTCTCGTGTTGCCGCCCTGGTTCAACGACGACACGGTCGCCTCAGGCCTGCGCTACTACGGCGATCACGGTGTGACCTTGGCCGGCCACCTGCGCTACGACCCCGGACGTAAGTGGCGCGATCTGCCGCCGGGCGAGCTGGTCGGGCAGGGCCTCGGCTTCGAGCAGGAGATCGAGCCGCTCTACGCGCAGATCAGGGCAGGCTGCCCGGCCGAGGCCGACGGCGTCCTGATCGCCGGCACAGGCTTCCGCTGCGTCGGCATCCTCGAAGCCCTCGAGACGGACCTCAAGCGGCCGGTCATCTCGGCCAACCAGGCGAGCCTCTGGCACTGCCTGCGGACATCGGGCGTGCGCACGGCCGTGACCGGCTACGGCAGCCTGCTGCAGGCGTAATAGCCGCCCTGCCACGCACTGATCAGCGCGTGGCCTTGTCGTGACCGCTTGGAGAGCGGCCGTCAGTTCACCGGTTGGAGCGGAGCACCGACCGGCTTCGGCACCTTGTCAGCGTGCGGCTGCGCCAGCAGGCGCTGAAGAAGCCAGATGGCCGCACGACGCCATAATGGCGGCGGCGCGAAGTGCGATGCGAAGTGGCGGTTGATTTCCTGCGGCCGCCAATAGTCCGCATGCCACTGGCGATAGGCGGCGTGGAACACGCGCGCCTGTTCGGGGGAAGCCCGCAGCAGTGAGCAATCGCACACGGCATCGATCCGTACATCATCCTCCGCGGCGAAGCGGAAGATATGCCGGCTGGGAAGATGGTGAAGATCGCCGCGCGTGACTTGGAACTCATGCGGGCGCAAACGCAAGGCCGTCGTGGCCGGAGCCAGATCCAGGTAGGTCATAGGCGCTCCTTTCCGATGTCCAGAAATGCGGAGCTCCCGCAGTTTGGTTGCGTGATCAAATAATTTTGTTCGGGCGACGCTCGCGACTACGGCACGGTGCCGCCAGGCGGCAGGTAGGCGGTGAAGGTCACTCCGGGACTGGCGCCATAATAGTAGGGCGACGAGTACCCGTAGCGGGGCGGCCGGTACGGCGAGTAATAGGCGTAGTTCGGCTGATAGTTGCCGTACCGCGGCTGGTAATAGCTATGCCTCGGTTGGTTGTAGCTGTAGGTCGGTTGGTAGTAGCCCGACGGATAGGCATAGCCCTGCGAATAGCCGTAGTAGGGGCCGTCTGCGTCAGTGGTACAGCCGGCAGCGAGGACAGCAACTCCCGCCGCACAGGCGCTGAGTGCGACAAACCTCATGACGAATTCCTCCCTCTGTCGATTGCACAACAGAGGAACCTGTCAAACGGTTGCTCAGCTTGACGCCGTCAGAGATAGCCCCCGCGGAAGCTGATCAGCGGATCCTTGGTCGAGGCGCTGTAGCCTACGACCCGGCCCAGCGCGATGACGGTTCCGTGCCGTTCGATCATCTCCTCGAGCTGGCAGTCGATGACACCCACGGCATCGACCAGGGTTGGTGCGCCGGTCTTCAGCGTTGCCCAGTCCCCGGCCTTGAAGCGGTCGGCGCCTTTCAGCTGGCCGCCGCCACCGAACTCCTTGGCGAGGTCGTCACGGCCCTTGGGGACGTAGTTGATGGCATAGTGATTGCCCTGCTTCACGGCGGCGAGCGCCGACGTCGTGACGCCGATCGACACCAGCATCATGGGCGGGCTGGCCGACAAATGGGTCGCCGAAAGCGCCAGGAAGCCGGCCGGGCCATCCGTTCCCTTGGCGGTCACGACGGCAACGCCGATTGCCCGGCAGCCGATGGCCTTCCAGAAGGTCTTGGGATCGATCTCGCTGTCCATACCGTGCTCCTTTTTCCGTCCCGGCAGCTTATGCAATCGGCGTGCTTGGACACCACTGATACATTTCTTTGCAATTGTTACCCAAATCGATGCCGGGCATCGCCCCACCCTGACGTAAGGTGCCGGCGTTGAGTAAGGCGTTGGATTTCCCCAGAGTCCGGCCAATAGCGAAGAGAACGTATTCTTTTATTCTTGGAGATTCCCAGATGCTGTCCATTTTCCGTCGTTTGATGAAGAGCGAGCATGGCGCCACGGCCATCGAATATACGCTGATCGCCTCGCTGATCGCCGTCGCCGCCATCGTTGCCATGCGCTCGGTCGGCACCAAGGTTAACGGCGTGCTGACCAACGTCTCGAACGCGATGACCTGATCTCTTCTGCTGCTATTGCAGGACAGGAGCGACAGCGCGGGCGATCCGGCAACGGATCGCCCGTTGCACGTCATGTGATAGGCTTGTGCTGGACTACAGTAGCGCGTCGTAGCCGTTCTCGCTGAACTGCAGCAGACAGAAGCCGTGGCCGAACGGATCGGCCAGCATGGCGATGCGGCCGTAGGGCGCGTCCTTTGCGAGCGCCTCCACTTTGGCGCCCGCCTTCACGGCACGAGCGACGGCCGCGTCCACGTCATCGACCACGATGTCGGGATGCACAGGCGTCCAGTGGCGCTCGTAACGCCTGAGATCGCCGCCCGCCCCTACAGTGCCGGCCTTCTTGGTCAGCAGATAGACGGGTGCCGGCCAGCCCAGCAACTCGACGAAATCGGCGCCGAAGCGGCGGCCGACCTTCAGCCCGAACGCTTCCGTGTAGAAACGCTGGGCGGCCTCGACGTCGGGCACATCGATGTTTAGCAGCAGCGACATGACGGGGCTCCTCTGTCGTCCCTGCATTTGGTAAGCCCTGGGCGGTCGGCAACCCGCCATGGCGCCGAAGGACAAGGGAGTTGTCATGAAGGCTTTCGTGATTGCCACCGAGACCGTCAAGGACGAGGCGATGTTCGGCAAATACCGCGAGCAGGTCCTGAAGACTCTCGAACCGTTTGATGGTCGCTTTGTCGTCCGCGGCGGCAAGTTCACTGTGCTGGAAGGCGAGTGGCCCCATCCGCGGCTGGTGATCATCGAGTTTCCGTCGCGGCAGCAGGCCGAAGGCTGGTACCGCTCGCCCGACTACCAGAAGGTGATCGGACTCCGCCATAACAGCAGCTTCGGCAACCTGATCATCGCCGACGGACCCGGCTGATAGAGGTCACTTCGTGAGACGGTCGCCGAGCTCGGTCTGGTAGGCGCGATAACGCTCGACGTCCTGCTTGAGGTAGGCGCCGATCTGAGCCGGCGTCGCCGGCGGATAGGTCTCGATGCCAGCCTTGAGCAGCCGCTCCTTCACATCGGGTTCGGCGATCGCTTCGTTGATTGCCGCGTTCAGCCGATTGACGATCTCCGGCGGCAGGCCTTTGGGCCCGATCATGATCACCCACGAGGTCAGTTCGGCACCCTTCATGCCGAGCTGGTCGAGCAGCGGTACCTTCTCGACCAAAGCCGTGGCGCTGGGGGCGGCGAGCGCCAGTGGCCGCACGGCGCCGGAGCTGATCAGCGGCACGGCTGAGGCGAGCACGGCCACGCCGAAGTCGGCCTCGCCCTTGGCCAGCGCCTCCATCATCGGCGCGCCGCCACGATAGGGCACGTGGACAGCCGACAGATCGCCGGCGCGCTTCAGATAGACCTCGGCGCCAAACTGGGTGATGCCAGCCGGGCCCGACGAGGCGTAGCTGGCACGGCCGGGACTGGCCTTCAGGTAGTCGTCGAGCTGGCGGGCGCTGGTGAAGGGCTTGGTCGATGGTACGACCAGGATCAGCGGCGATTGGCCGACCAGGGCAATCGGCGTGAAATCGGCCAGCGGATCGTATTTGGCGTTCTGTGGCTGCACGATCGGGTTGATGGCGAAGGCGCCGGGATCCGACAGCATGATGCGATAGCCGTCCGGTACGGCCGCGGCGGTGGCGGCCGCCGCGATCGAGCCGCCGGCGCCGGGCTTGTTGTCGACCACGACGGCGACACCCAGCGACCTAGTCAGCCGCTCACCCAGGATGCGCGCGGCGACGTCGCTGGCGCCGCCCGGCGCGAAGCCCACGGTGATGGTGATGGGCCGGTCGGGATAGCCCGCGAAGGCCGTAACCGGTGCCGCAGTGAAGAGCGCCATCGCCCAAAGCAATCTCATCACGGCAGGCATCGCTGGTCTCCGGCTCGGTCGCTCAATTGAACATCTCAGGCAGGGCGACGACGCGGCAGTCGGCCGCTTCCAGGCCCCGGCGCACATGGCGAGCGACGGCAACGGCCGTGGGCTCGTCGCCGTGGACGCAGATCGTCTCGACCTCGACCGCCACACGATTGCCCTGGCGCGAGGTGAGGCAGCGCTCCTTCACCATGCTGAGGCATTGCTTCAGCGCCTTGTCGGGATCCTTGAACACCGTCCCGGGGATCGAGCGCGGGCTCAGGTTTCCGTCGTCTTCATAGTGGCGGTCGGCAAAGCCTTCGCGCGCCAGCCGCAGCCCGAGCTTGCGCGCCGCATGCTCCATCTGCGAGCCGGCCAATGCGACATAGATGATTCTGTCGTCGACGGTCTGGATCGCCCGTCCGATCGCCAGCGCATAGTCCTCCCGCACGGCCGCCATGTTGTTCAGGGCGCCATGCGGCTTGAGATGCGTCACTGGCAGGCCGGCATAGCGCGCCATCGCCTGAAGGGCGCCGATCTGGTAGGCGACCATCAGCTCGAGATCGTGCGGATCCATCTCGATCTTGCGCCGGCCGAATCCCCACAGATCGTTGAAGCCCGGATGCACGCCGAGGCTGACATTGTTCTGCTTGGCCAGCATGGTGAGGCTGTGCATGGTGTTGGCGTCGCCGGCGTGGAAGCCGCAGGCGACGCTCGCCGAGCGGATGATGGTCATGAGATCGGCATCGTTGCCGATGTCGTAGGCACCGAAGCCTTCGCCGATATCGGCATTGAGATTGATCCTGTAGCTCATGCGGTCCTGCCCCCGGTGCTGATCATCGATGGCGCAAGAATCGCGCCGCCGCGGCGCCCGGCCAATCTTTTCATGATCGCGTCTTTCGCCCCGCAGGCTAGAGTGTCGGTGATGAGGACTTCCGTCCTGCCGACATCATGGCGCCCATCGCCGACGGCGCTATTGCCGGCCGACCCGACTGTCTACGAAGGACCGCGGCTCGCTTTCTGGGGAGCGATCGCCTGGCTGCTCGTGATCACCACGCGCAGCCTGATCCACCTGCTGTTGCCCGACGGCGGCGCCCATTCGATTGCCACCATCGATATCGCGGTCGCCGCCGGCTCCGACATCGTGGCGCTGTTCGGCCAGTGGGGGGCGAGCCAGCTCCTGCTCGCCGTGCTGTTGTGGGCGCTGTTGCTGCGCTGGCGCGGCACGGTGCCTTTGGTGCTGCTGGTTTTCTCCGCCGAGCCCTGCCTGCGCGGACTGGCCGGTCATCTCAAGCCCCTCACGACGGTGGGCACCCCACCGGGCGGGGCACTCAATTGGGTCGTGCTGCCTGGACTCCTGATCCTGCTCTGGCTCTCGTTGTGCCCGGCGGAGCGAGACGTCACCCGATCCTGAATCAAATTGGTCGAGTCGACCCGCCGCGGTTTCGCCTCTAATATTTGTCTTGGTGGAGGGGCGTCGACCGCGACGACATCGCAAGGGGGAATGGGACGTGCGAACAAAGATCATCACGGCAGCGCTTCTGTTTCTTGTTGTCGCGTTCCCGGCCGTCGGCCAGGCGCCCTCCACCCAGGCCGCTCCGACGCAGCCGCCGCCGGAGCGACCCTCGGCGGCACAGATCCAGGCGGCCAAGTCGCTCGCCGGCACTGACTGGGGCAAGGGATTGCCGGCGTTTTCCTTTGCGCTGAGCAAAGTACCGGTTACCCAATATGACGGGGGCACGGCGCGCCAGGCCGGCACCTACAACTTTCCCGTCAGCAAGAACATCGCGGGCGTCTACATGACGCTCGAAGCCGGCGCGTTGCGCGAGTTGCATTGGCACGCCGACGCCGCCGAATGGGCCTACGTCATCGAAGGCCGCTCGCGTATCACGCTGACCAGCCCGTGGGGCCAGGTGCAGGTGGCTGATGTTGATGCGGGCGGCATCTGGTATTTCCCCAAGGGCTGGGGCCACAGCATCGAAGGGCTCGGCCCCACCGGCACGAAGTTCATCCTGGTCTTCAACAACGGCGAGTTCACCGAGCAGTCGACCTTCAGCATCACCGACTGGATCGCCAACACGCCGATGTCGATGCTGACCGAATATCTCGGCTGGAGTCAGGAGCAGATCGAGCGCCTGCCGAAAAAGCAGGTCTATATCTCGCGCGTCAACGGCGCCGTGCCGTCTCTCGCCGATTCGCTGCCACGCAATCGCGACACGCCGCCGCTCGCCATGTCGCACACCTACAAGCTCAGGGGCGAGAAGCCGGAGTCGGTGCTGAACGGCAGTTCCATCCGTGTGGTCTCCGCCAAGGAGTTTCCGGCGAGCTTCAACATGACCGGCGCTCTCATGCGGCTCGAGCCAGGTGCGATGCGCGGCCTGCACTGGCATCCCAACGCCGACGAGTGGCAATTCATCGTGAGCGGCTCGATGGAGCTCAGCGTCTTTGCCTCGGCAGGCAAGTCGAGCATCAGTCGGCTCGAAACCGGCGATGTCGGTTACGTGCCGCGCGGCTACGGCCATGCGCTCAAGAACCCGTCCAAGGACCAGCCGGCGGAAATTCTGATCGTCTTCAACGCCGGCGACTATGAAAGCATCGAGCTGAACGACTGGATGTCGACCGTGCCGGCCGACACCCTGGCCAACAATCTGCAAGTGCCCGAGACTGTGATCCGCCAGCTGCCGATCAACAGCAGGAAGTTCGTAGTGCCTTAAGAAGGTCGGCCTGACCGGTTCGGGGAGGAGCGCATGGCTCTGACGCTTACGAGCAGCAGCTTCAAGGAGGGCGAGACCCTCAAGCTGGATCACATCCTGTCGGCCGACTACGGCTTCGGCTGTGGCGGCGGCAACAAGTCTCCGCAGCTCTCCTGGTCGGGCGTGCCGGAGGGCACCAGGAGCTTCGCGGTCAGCTGCTTCGACCCCGACGCGCCGACGGGTTCGGGTTTCTGGCACTGGGTGGTGGTGAACATCCCGGCGGGCACGACCGAGCTCAAGCTCGATGCGGGCAATCCCAAGGCCGGCCTGCTGCCCAAGGGAGCTCTGCAGACCCGCACCGATTTCGGCGCGCCGGGCTATGGCGGGCCCTGCCCACCGGAAGGCCATGGCCCGCACCGCTACGTCTTCACCCTGTTCGCCGTGAAGCAGGACGCCCTGCCGGTGAACGCCGACACCTCGGCCGCCATTGTCGGCTTCCAGCTGCACTTCAACACCATCGAGAAGGCGACCCTGACAGGCAAGTTCGAGCGTTAGCCGTCAGCCCGGCCTTTGCTAGACTTGGGGGTGCGTCCCCACGGAGGTTGCCATGACAGCCATCGCTTCGCCTGACATCTCACGCCGTTTCCTGCTCCGCTCAGCCGCTGCTCTTGGCCTGGTGGCCGTCGGTGCTCTCAGGCCCGCGCGCGCCCAAACCGTCAAGCCCGATGCCAAGTCGGCGCTGATCGTGGTCGATGTCCAGAACTGCTTCGTCGATGGCGGCACGCTGCCGGTGAAGGGAGGCGCCGAGGTCGTGCCGCTGATCAACAAGCTCGCGGCCTCGTTCGACAATATCGTCGTGACCCAGGACTGGCACACGCCGGGCCACGCTTCCTTTGCCAGCTCCCATGCCGGCAAGAAGCCCTTCGAGACCACGGCCATGCCTTACGGCACGCAGGTGCTGTGGCCCGACCACTGCGTGCAGGGCTCGGACGACGCCGCCCTTCACAAGGATCTCAAGCTGCCCAAGGCCGAGCTGATCATCCGCAAGGGCTTCAACAAGAACGTCGATAGCTACTCGGCCTTCGTCGAGGCCGACGGCAAGACCATGACCGGGCTGGCCGGCTACCTGAAGGAGCGCGGCATCGACACGGTGTTCGTGACCGGGCTTGCCACCGACTTCTGCGTCGCCTGGACCGCGCTCGATGCGCGCAAGCTCGGCTTCACGACCTACGTCATCGAGGACGCCACGCGAGCCATCGACCTCAACGGCTCGCTGGCCAACGCCTGGAAGCAGATGACCGACGCCGGCGTGAAGCGCATCAAGGCAAGCGACATCTCCTAGGACGATCCGGCTCGGCGATATCTTCATCGGCCGTGCCGGCTTCTCTCGTGGTTGAGGCCCCGCAAGTCGGTTAGGCTCGGCCTCATCCTCGAGCGCCTTTTTTTGTGCTGCACGTTGCAAGAACGGCAGGACGTCGATCGCACGCCGACGGACGCGAATTGGCCTCGAGCATTCCTTGGAGGACAGTTCCATGAGCAAGTTCACAGTCAACGGCAAGGCACACACCTTCGACGGCGACCCGGAGACGCCGCTTCTCTGGTATCTGCGCGACGTTGCCGGCATGGTCGGCACCAAGTTCGGCTGCGGCCGGGCGCTGTGCGGTGCCTGCACGGTGCATCTCGACGGTACGGCCGTGCGCTCCTGCCAGGTCCAGGTCGGCGATATCGACGGCCAGGCGGTGATCACCATCGAGGGCCTGTCGGCCGACGGCATGCATCCCGTGCAGAAGGCTTGGCGCGAGCTCAACGTCGCCCAGTGCGGTTACTGCCAGGTCGGGCAGATCATGCAGGCGGCGTCGCTGCTGAAGGACACGCCCAAGCCCACCGACCAGCAGATCCTCGACGCCATGAGCGGCAACATCTGTCGCTGCGGCACCTACCCCCGCATCCGCGCCGCCATCAAGCGCGCGTCGGGCAGCGCGTAAGGGAGGGCGCGACCATGACCAGAACATCGGAAATCAACAACGTCGCGCGCCGCTCGGTCCTGCTGGGACTCGCTGCGGGTACCTTCGTGCTCTCGGCCCGGCTTTCCTCGCCGGCTCGGGCGCAGGAAAAGAAATACGGCGGCGAGGGCATGCCAGGCGGCCTCAAGGACGATCCGCGCCTGTTCCTCTCGATCGCCGAGGACGGCACGGTCAGCCTGTTGTGCATCCGCGCCGAGATGGGCCAGGGGATTCGCACCGGCTTTGGCACGGTGGTGGCGGACGAGCTGGAAGCAGACCTCGGTCGCGTCAAGGTGCTGCAGGCGCCGGGCAATCAGGGGCGCTTCGGTAACCAGGACACCGACGGCTCGCGCAGCATGCGCCACCATTTCGAGCCGCTTCGTCGCATCGCGGCGGCGGCCCGGCAGATGCTCGAGCAGGAAGCGGCCGTCCGCTGGAGCGTCCCCGTCACCGAGGTCAAGGCGGAGAATCACGGCATCGTGCATGGCCCGAGCGGTCGCCGCCTCGACTACGGCGCCCTCGCCAAGGGCGCGGCGGCCCGGCCGGTGCCGGCGCGGGACACTTTGCTCCTCAAGGGACCGAGCCAGTTCCGCTACATCGGCAAGGACGTTCCCCTGATCGACAATTTCGACATCACCACGGGCAAGGCCACCTTCGGCATCGATGCCCGCGTCGACGGCATGGCCTACGCCGTTGTCGCACGGCCTCCGGTCTTCGGCGGCAAGGTCAACAGCTATGACGCCGCCAAGACGATGAAGGTGCCGGGCGTGCTCAAGGTCGTCGTCATCGAGCCGCCGACCGAGCCGGTCGTGTTCCAGCCGCTGGGCGGCGTTGCCGTCATCGCGGAGAACACCTTTGCCGCCATCAAGGGACGCTCGCAGCTTGAGATCCAATGGGACGATGGGCCGAACGCCAGCTACGATTCGGTCCAGTACCGAAAGTCACTGGAAGAGGCCGCCGCCAAGTCCGGCAAGGTGGTGCGCAACGATGGCGACGTCGACAAGGCGTTGGAGGGCGCGGCCAAGCGCTTCACTGCTGAGTACTACGTCCCGCACCTGGCGCAGGCGCCGATGGAGCCGCCGTCGGCCACCGCGCGCGTCACCGCCGCGGGCTGCGAGGTCTGGGCCAGCGCGCAGAACTCGGAGGCGATCCGCACCGACCTGTCGAAGCGCTTCAACATGCCGATCGACAAGGTCACGGTGAACAATCTGCTGCTGGGCGGCGGCTTCGGCCGCAAGTCTAAGCCGGACTTCGCCAGTGAAGCGGCGATCTGCTCCCACGCCATGGGCGGCCGGCCGGTGAAGCTCACCTTCACCCGCGAGGACGACCTGCAGCACAGCTTCTTCCACACCGTGTCGGTCGAGCGGGTCGAAGCGGGTGTCGACGGCAACGGCAAGCCGGTCGCCTGGCTGCACCGCACCGTGGCGCCGACCATCGCCGCGATCTTCGCGACCGGCGCCAACCATGAGGCGCCGTTCGAGCTGGCGATGGGAGCGGTGGACAACCCCTTCGCCATACCCAACTTCCGGGTCGAGAACCCGGAAGCAGCGGCGCACACCCGCGTCGGCTGGTTCCGCTCGGTATCCAACATTCCGCACGCCTTCGCCATCCAGAGCTTCGCGGCGGAGCTGGCGGCATCCCTGGGGCGCGACCCCAAGGATTATCTGCTCGAGCTGATCGGGCCGCCGCGCCTGATTGATGCAGGCGCCATGTCCGATGCCTGGCTCTACGGCGAGGACCCCAAGCGCTATCCGTTCGACACCGGACGGCTGCGCGCTGTGATCGAGAAGGCGGCGGGCGAGGCGGGTTGGGGACGCAAGCTGGAGCAGGGCCGTGGGCTCGGCATTGCGGCCCATCGCAGCTTCGTCAGTTATACGGCGGTCGTCACCGAAGTCGCGGTGAACCCCAAGGGCGAGCTTACGATACCGCGGGTCGACATCGCCTTCGATTGCGGCGCGGTGGTCAGTCCCGACCGCGTGCGCGCGCAGCTCGAAGGCGCCTGCGTGCAGGGCATCAGCCTCGCGACGCTGGGCGAGATCAGCTTCAAGAACGGCCGCCCGCAGCAGACCAACTTCGACGCTTATGAGCTGACGCGCATTGACGGGGCGCCGACGGAGATCCGCACGCACCTCGTCAACACGGGTGCCTTCGACAAGCCGATGGGCGGCGTCGGCGAACCGGGCGTGCCACCGGTTGCGCCGGCGCTCGCCAACGCGATCTTTGCCGCCACCGGCAAGCGCATCCGCAGCCTGCCGATCCGGGACCAGCTGGCCGGCAAGGTGTAGCTCGGCGAAATAGCGCTGCCTCCCCAGCTTCGCTGGGGAGGCAGGCGTTGTTAGTATCGCTCTCGCAATCGCGGGAGGAAACCATCGCCGAGATCATGGACGGCGTCACCATCGGCGCGGCCTTCGCCGCCGCCGTCGCCGCGCACGCCGATCGCCCGTTCCTGGCGGTACCTGCCAACGAAGGCCGCGACTACCTGCCGACGGGCTTCGAGATCTCGTACGGCGAGGCCGGCAAGCGCATCGCCGAGCTGGCAGCGGTCTACCGGCAGGCGGGCTACGGCATCGGCCACCGCGTCGCGACGCTGCTGGAGAACCGTCCCGAGCACGTGCTTCACACGCTGGCGCTGAACAGCATCGGCGTCTGCTGCGTGCCGATCAATCCTGACTACCGCGCCGCCGAGATCGCGTATCTCATCGACCACAGCGAGCCCGACCTCGTCCTGACCCTGGGCGCGCGCGAGGCCTCCATCGCTGCTGCCCTCGCCGAGAGCGCACACCAGCCGACCGTCTTCCTGTCGGAGAGGTTCGGCGGACCGCTGCCCAAGGTCGCGAGGCCGGCGCACGACGCCCAGCCGTTGCCGGAAACTGCCGCCAGTATCCTTTACACCTCCGGCACCACGGGCCGGCCCAAGGGCTGCGTGCTGAGCCACGGATACGAGATCGCCTCGGGGGCCTGGTACGCCGCACTAGGTGGCGCGGCCGGGCTGCGTACCGGCCAGGACCGCATCTACAACCCGTTGCCGCTCTATCATGCCAATGCCGGCGTGGTGTCCCTGATGGGTGCGATCCTGACCGGCAACTGCCAGATCCAGCCCGATCGCTTCCATCCGCAGCGCTGGTGGCGCGAGGTCGCCGAGACCGGCGCCACCGTCGTGCATTACCTCGGCGTGATCGCACCGGTGCTGTTGAAGCTGCCGGAGGGCGAATACGAGCGGCGGCACAAGGTCCGCTTCGGCATCGGCGCCGGCATCGAGCCCGAGCTCCACGCCGCGTTCGAGAAGCGCTTCGGGTTTCCCATGATCGAGCTCTGGGGCATGACCGAGATGGTGCGCGTGCTGGGCGACACGGTCGAGCCGCGCCAGGTCGGCACCCGCGCCTTCGGCCGCGCCGTGCCCGGCGTCGAGGTGCGCGTCGTCGATGACGAGGATCGCGACCTGGCTGACGGGCGGCCCGGCGAGCTGCTGGTCCGCCATTCGGCGGAGACGCCACGGCGCGGTTGCTTCTCGGGCTACCTTAAGGACGAGGCGGCGACCGAAGCGGCGTGGCGCGGCGGGTGGTTCCACACTGGCGACGTCGTCACCCGCGACGCCGACGGCATGCTGCACTTCGTCGAGCGCAAGAAGAACATCATCCGCCGGTCGGGCGAGAACATCGCGGCGGCCGAGATCGAGGCCGTGCTGCTGACTCATCCCGATGTGCAGCAGGCCGCCGTCATGGCCGTGGCCGACGAGTTGCGCGACGAAGAGGTGCTGGCCTGCATCGTGCTCAAGCGCCCGATGCCGGACAAGGAAGCGGCGGCGGCGCTGTTCCAGCATTGCAATCAGCGCCTCGCCTACTACAAGCCGCCGGGCTGGATCCATATCGTGCCCAGCCTGCCGACGACGGGCACGCAGAAGATCCAGAAGCACACGATCTATCCCGCCGGCACCGATCCGCGCACGCTGCCCGAGATCATCGACATGCGCGTGCTGAAGCGGCGCTCGTCCTAGACCAACTTACCCGGCAGGTAATCGACCGCCGCCTGTCGCCGACTTAGCTTCCGCGACATGGAAAGACGAGACCTCTTGCGAAGCATCGCAGCCGCCGGCGTCGCCTCGTCGCCGCTGCGATCCGGGCTCGCCAACGCCCAGCCTCAATCCAAGCCCCAATCCCAGAGGAGAGTTGTGATGAGCAACGTGAACGAAGCCGTCGTGCGCTATCTGGCCGCCTGGAACGAGCCCGACGCCAAGCGGCGCCGCGAACTGGTGGCCAAGGCGTGGACCGACGATGGCACCTACATCGATGCGGCGCGCGACGGTCGCGGTCACGACAACCTCGATGCCATGATCGCGACGGCGCAGAGCCATTTCCCCGGCTATCGCCTGCATCTGGCGAGCGGCATCGAAGCGCACCACGACTACCTGCGCTTCAGCTGGGTCGCCGGCGGCACGCCTGATGCGCCGCTCTACATCAAGGGCACGGACTTCGTCGTGGTGGCGGGCGACGGCCGGATCAAGTCGGTGGTGGGCTTCGTCGACGCCGCGCCGGCGCGCGCCTGAGCAAAGAGGAGGGCGCCATGAACAGGAGAGATGCGCTCGCCGCTGCCGGGGTCGCGGCCCTTGCCGCCGCGGCAAGCCGGCCGGCCGATGCCGCAACGCCGGAGGCGCGGCGGCCGTCCTTCGTCGATACCGACGACGGGGCGAGCCTTTTCTACACCGACTGGGGGATGGGCAAGCCTGTGCTCTTCACCCATCCATGGGGGCTCAGTGCCGAGATCTGGGAGTACCAGCTTACTGAGCTGGTCGACGAAGGCCTGCGCTGCGTCGCCTATGATCGGCGAGGTCATGGACGATCGACCGACCCGGGCCGCGGCTACGACTACGACCGGCTGGCGGACGATCTCGCGGCCGTCACCAACCAGCTCGACCTGCGGGACGTCACGCTCGTCGGCTATTCGATGGGCAACGGTGAAGCGGTGCGCTACCTGCAGCGCCACGGCAGCACCCGCATCGCGCGCCTGGTGATGGTGAGCCCAGTGGGACCCCGCAGTGAGAGCAACTTCCTGCCCCTGATCGCGGCCATGAAGCAGGATCGGCCGGCATTCTTCGCCAAGGGCGTCGCGGCCTTCACCGGCGGCCATCCTTCGGTCTCGCCGGCGATGACCGAATGGGTGGCCGGGCAATTCATGCGCGCCTCGCCCAAGGCCAGCATCGATTGCCTGCGCACCATCTCCGGCAGCGACCTCCAGGCGGACATGCGCGCGGTCACCGTGCCGACATTGGTTCTCCATGGCGACAAGGACGTGGTCAATCCGCTGGAGAGGTCGGCGCGAAAGATCGTCGAACTGATCCGCGGCAGTACGCTCAAGATCTACGAAGGCGCGCCGCACGGCATTGCCATCAGCCATCGCGAGCGACTGACCCAGGAGATCCTGGCCTTTGTCCGGGACTGACCTCAGAGGATCGAATGATGTTCAGCGCCGACGCGCCAGGCGTCGGCGAAGTGGCCGACGATCTCCTCGTTGGTGAGAGGCTGCGGCAGCACGGTACCGTCGGGCAGTTGGAAATCCCGGCCGGGGCCGCTGTGGCTGCCCAGCAGGCCCTGCACTGATCCGGCGGCGCTCTGCGCGCCCAGCGCCACGGAGAAGTCGAGATGGTCGACGTGCGCGGTGATGGCGATCGACTGGCCGTCTCTGCCGGTCATTATGTAGCTGTTGTTCGAGGTCTGGGCCAACGTAACTGCGCCGAAGTTCTGTGCCCAGCCGGGCGCCAGCTCCATGTCCGGCGCACCGTTGACCTGGATCAGGGAGCCGCGCCCGATGGCGAAGGTCACGTGGACGCCGCCGAAGTCCGCGGCGACCTCGGTCGCGAAACTCATCTGCCCCTGGACTCCGTCGGCCCGGATCTGGATCTCCCAGGGGTTGCTCGGCACCGTCGACTGCGCCGCCACGAACTCGCCGACGGCCTGGAACTCGTAGTGCAGGCCATCGAAGCTCGTCATGTGCACATCGCCCTGGCCCACTCCGATGTTGGTGCCGCCGAGACCGTCGGGCGTCACCGTGAAGGTGTGGGCGCCGTAGGTGCCCGCAACTCTGATCAGCAGCGGGCCGTCCGGCGTGGCGAGCCCCAGCACGCCGTTCGTCCAGTACGCGTTGGACACCTGCGTGCTGGCAAGCTCCAGCACGTCACCCTGCTCCATGCCCGTGATCGTGCCATGGAAGGCGAGCGGGTCGTTGAGCGTGACATGCGCGTTGGCGCTGAAGGCCAGCGTCTCGTTGCCGCCGACCGAGGCCTGCAAGGTCATCGACGACCCGGAAGTGACCGACAGGATGCCCGTGCCCTCGACCGGGCCGTAGACCAGCAGCTCCCCGCCGACGGCCTGGATCGTGCCGTTGTTGGAGATGTAGGCAAGGCCTACCGTGTGATTGCCGCCGCCGTCGCCCGACAGCGTGCCCGCACCCGATATCAGGCCGCCCGCGGCGACGTCGAAATTGGCGGCGCGCACCGTGGCATAGGGGCCGGCCAGCGTGAGATGGCCGTTGGCGCTGACCGAGAGGTCGCCGGTCAGGGCGAAGAGGGCGTTGTCGGTGGCGCTTTGGCCCACGAAGACCGAGCCGTCACCACTCGCGGCGCCGATCGTGGCGTCGCCGTAGACCAGCAGCGAGCTGTAGCCCGCGATGCGCACCAGGCCCGCGCCGCCGCCGGTGCCGCCCACCACCAGCGAGCCATTGTTGTCGACCATGGTGCCGTAGGCCGAGCCGACCGCGACCTCGCTGCCGTTGGTGATGTTGATCGTGCCGGGGCCGCCGCCGCCGACCGTGAGCGTGCTGGACACTATCGTCGAATCGGCCACCAGCATGTTGCCGCCGTCCAGCGTCACCGTACCGTTGCCGCCGGCGTTGCCGCCGATCGTGGCGTTGGCTGCCATCACCTGGCCGGTGATGCCATTCTTCATGCCGTTGATCGTGAGCGAGCCCGTACCCAAGCCCCCGACCGTCAGCAGGCCGTAGGTGCGCCACATCCCGCCATTGACGATGGCGCTGCCGTTGCTGCCCGCGTACTGGGCGATCTCCGCATTGTTGTCGTAGACCGTCGAGGCGACGCCCAGCAGCTCGAGCGTGCCGGTACCCTGGGCACCGACCACGATCTGGCCGGCGGCCGAGATCTGCTCGAGGTTCAGCACGGTGCCGTGGCTGCCGGCCTCGTGGCCGATCACCAAGGCATTGGACGTCGTCGGGCCCGTCAGCGCCAGTGCGCCGCCCATCAAAGTCATGAGGCCAAGGCCGGTTTGGCCGACGATCGCACTCTGCTGCGCCATCAGGATTTCGCCGCCGGCCAGCGTCAGCGAGCCGCCGTCGTCGACGCCGACCGCCACGTTGCCGACGCCCTGCGCCGTGACGAAGCCCCCCGCCAGCGTCGTAACGCCCGTAGTGAAGATCTGGCCGACCGCGCCATCGCCGGTCGCCGTGTGCGTGCCCGTGAACAGGACGGTGTTCGTGCCGCCCGGCTGGACCGTCTGGGCGACGCCGGACAGTGTCCAGTTGCCGGCGGTGGAGAAGTCCGTGCTGCCGCCGGTCGGCGCCCACAGGAACGGCGTCGTGATGGCGCCATTGGTGACGTCGATGGTCTGCGTGACGGTCTGGGTCGGCGTGGCGACGTTGGTGAGCTTGATCTCGATGTGATCGATGGCGCTTGTACGCGTCTCGTAGATGAGGGTCTCCAGGTAGCCTTCGAGATTGGCGATGGTGTCGGTCCTGACGATTGTCGTCTGCGGCGTCTGGCCACTGACCCCGACAGCGCCGCCGTCCAGCACCTGGACTTCCAGCTTGAACATCGTGGTGGTGGGATCGGCGCCGGCGGTGAGCGGCGCCTGGAGCACGACTTCCGGCACGAGGGTCTGGCTGCCGACGGCGCCGCCGCGCAGGGTGCCCGGGACGCCGGGGCCGCTGCTGCCGGCTACGCTGATGGTGGGCGAGATGCCGCCGGCCGGGGCAACGAAGGTGATGGCGGTCTGGTTGGTGAGGGGGTTGTAGACGCCATTGACCGAGAGCCCGGTGAGGTCGGCATTGTCGATCGTGAATGTGAGGTCGGAGGCGCCCTGGCGGTGCACGGTCAACGTGTTGCTGGCGCTGTCATAGGTCGGCGCCGCCTGACCCGTGATGTTGACATTCGGCAGCACCAGCTTGTCGGCGAAGGTGAAGCCGTTGATCGTGACGCCCGACAGCGCCGGGGCATTGCTGATCACCAGCGTGCTCGGCGCATAGGGGCTGTTGGCGAGCTGAGTGACCGTGTTGGATGCGAACTTGATGGTCTGCGACGTCACGGCGCCGTTCAGGACCAGCGTCGCGCCGGCATCGATCTGCAGTGTGCCGGTGCCGGCGCCGCTATGCGTGAGACTGTTGTTGATGACCAGGCGCGTCGCGCCCAGCGTCTGGTCGGCCGTCGCCTCGATCATGCCGTTGTTGAGGATGGTGCCGTTGCCGGAGACCAGCTGGCCGCTGGCGCGGATCGTGCCGCCGAGTTCATTGGTGAACTGGCCGGCGGTGAACTGGCCGGACAGAAAGGCCGTGGCGCCGCTCTGCACGTCGAACGCGCCGCCGACCTTGAGGGTTGCGGTGCTGTAGGCGTTGGGCGAGAGCTGGGCGAACAGGCTGGTATTGCCATCGACCGTGAGATTGCCGGTGACGTTGAGCGAGCTCTGCACGCCGCCGAGGACCAGCATGCCGCTGTTGCCGAAGCCCGCCGCGATGTCGAGGCTCGCCATGCTGCCCTGTGCAACCACGCGCGCGTTGCCGCCGCTGATGCTGAACGACTGCTGCGCGGGCAATGTGCCCGGGGTCGGGACGGCAGCGGAAGCAGGCGGCGTCGTCGCCAGCACGCCGACGTCACGGACGCTGACGTCGCCGCTGCTGTCGGTCGCCACGAACTGCACGATGTCGTTGCCTGACCCCACCGAGTCGGTGAGGTGCGCCAGCACGGTGTTGATCTGCGCCAGCGTGCCTGACAGCGCGAGCGTGGAGCCGGTGGTCGCACCGATCACCGTCCCGGTGAAATCGGTGAGGCCCAGCATGTTGCCGTTGATTGACGTCAGGACGACGGAGTAGGTGCCCAGCGAGCTCGTGCTCGCCAGCAGTACGGCGTTGGTGCCGGTGAGGGCCACCGTGCCCGGGGCGCCGCTCACGATCGCCGGCGCGATGAAGCCCAGCGCCGAGCTGTCGTCAGGCGCGTACGTCGTGGGCGGCGGCGTGCCCGCGGCGAGCACGGCGGCGAGCGCCTGCACTTGCGCGGGGGACAGGCCGGTGAAGCCGGTGACGACGGGGGTGGTGGGAAAGTCCCACAGCTCGATATTGCCGGCGTTCAGCGCGACGCCGTCGGCGATGGCGGCCTGCCAGTCGGAGAAGGCCGGGAAGAAGGTGATAGGAGCGGCGGTCTGGAAGCTGTTGGGCGCGATCGACGGCTTCAGCGCCGCATCGGCGGCGAGCTGGTTGTAGACAATGAGATCGGCTGAATAGAGCGGGTCGCGCAGCGCATGATTGCCGGCCTGGACCACGCGGGTCGCGTTCCGCGCCTGCTGCAGAACGGCGAGCGTGAAGTTCGGGTCGGCGTGGCCGCCACTATCGAATAGGTAATGGTTATTGAAGGTGAAATCGAGCGGCGTGGTCGACCATTGCGAGTAGCTGGCGATCGCCGCGCGCAGCGTCAGCGCGTCGGCGGCGTCGCGATAGCCGCCGGCCTCCAGCAGCGCCGGCTGGTTCACGGTCGCGTTCGATACGGCCGACACCGGCGCATCGCCGTGCAGCGGGACGAACGGCTCGTCCGTGGCGCTCGCGCCGGCCGTCTGGGAGATGCCGCGGATGATGGGATTGTTGTCGTAGATCTGGGCCAGTTGGTTCTGAAGGCCAAGCCACGCGCTGATGTAGTCGGTGGTCCAGAAGCGGCCGATGGTCTGGTCGGTATAGTCGCCGGGATCGACGGCGCCCTGGCCGGTGATTGTGATAGGCGGTCCGCCGAGCTCCTTGGCCCATTCCGGCGCCCGGAAGCCGCCCCACACCCGGAGCTTGATGCCGATGTCGGTGCCGTACTGGGCGTTGAACTGGTTGAGCTGGCTGATGGCGTTATCGATCAGCGTCGTGGAAAGCGAGGTTGCGGTGGGCTGAAGCGCGTCCCAGGTGACGTTCAGCACGATCTCGCCAAAGCTCGCGGCGTACGGCCCCATCTCCCAGGGGTTGAACACTGGGGTGACGCTGTGTGCGTCGTAGAAGGAGATGTCCCCCATATCGACCAGCCCGATCTGGTCGGGCTTGAAGCCACTCGGGGGCAGGCTCATGGACTGAGGCTCTCCGGACGTTGGAGACAGTCCATGTCTAGCAGGTGCAAACTGCCCGCGTGAGACGGACTATTTGCCGTTGAGCAGAAGATACTGCTGGACGCCTCGAACTTCGCTACGATGCAGGCAGGATGAAGTGGGGGCGGCGATGGAGTTCATGCTGTTGGTGACTTGGTTCCTCGGCGGCCAGGCGATCTCGAGCTACCAGGTGAGCTTCGTCACGCGGCAGGGCTGCGAGGTCGCCTTGGCCGACCTCAAGAACGACGCGGGGCGGCTCGCCTCGCGCGACACGGTTCGGACGATCGGCGTCGGATCGCAAAGGACCGAAAGCACGCCGGCGGGCGATAGTTCGCCGACGCCGCTCTTGTCGGCGGTCTGCATCGCTCAGCGCTGATGGTTCTTTTCGCCGCGTCGGCGGCGCAAAGCACACACTTTCCCGACTGAGCCGAATTTTGGTTTTCCAGATCATTTACGCGCGGCGCGCGGCGGCCGATCTTGATCGCGTGATGACCAACAATCCTTCCGCCGCCCGCTCTTGTTGCTGTCGCGGCTGAGCGCCGCCGGACGCTTAGTGCGTCTTCGACTTCCCTCCCGCGTTTTCTCTGGAGTCGCTGCGTATGTTCCGTCTTCCCAGCCGCCGCAATTTCCTGCGTGCCGCGTCCGTTACCGGCACGCTCCTGCCGGCGGGCGTGCTGGCCCGTGCTTTCATGGGCGCGCCGCCGGTCGATCCCTTCGATCCGGCGATCTGCCGCGCCTCCTTCGGCACGCCGGTGGTGCTGCCCGAAAAGCGCGCGCTGAAGCTTACCTGGAACGCCACAGCCATCTGCACCGTCGGCGTCGCCGTCGCCCAGGAGAAGGGGTACTTCGCGCGCCACAATCTCGATGTCGAGCTGATCAATTTCGGCGGCTCGACCGACCAGTTGCTCGAGGCCATCGCCACGTCCAAGGCCGATGCCGGCGTCGGCATGGCGCTGCGCTGGCTGAAGCCGCTCGAAGGCGGCTTCGACGTCAAGATCGCGGCTGGCATCCATGGCGGCTGCATGCGGCTCCTGGCGGCGCCGGGCAGCGGCATCACGAAGATTGGCGATCTCAAGGGCAAGGCGATCGGCATTACCGATCTCGCCGCACCCGATCGCAACTTCTTCTCGATCATGCTGCAACAGGCGGGCGTCGATCCCAACAAGGAGGTCGAATGGCGCGTCTTCCCGGGAGACGTGCTGCCGGTGGCGCTGAAGAAGGGCGAGGTTCAGGCCTTCTGCCAGGGCGATCCGCTGGGCTGGATGGCGCGCGAGCGCGATGGCCTCACCGAGGTCGCCACCAATCTCACTGGCGAGTTCGCCCATCGCACCTGCTGCGTGCTCGGCATCCGCGGCACGCTGATCCGCCAGGAAAAGCCGGTCGCGGCGGCGCTGGTGCAGTCGCTGCTCGAGGCGCAGGAGTGGGTCGCGGTCAATCCCGAGGCCGCCGCCGCCATCTTCGCGCCGCATGCCAAGGCGCCGGTCGACCAGCTCGTTGCCATGCTGAAGAGCCACACGCATCACCACAATCCGCTGGCGGCCGATCTGCGCAGCCAAATCGCGGCCTACGGCGAGGAGCTGAAGCAGATCCAGGTCTTCAAGCAGGGCACCGACATCTCGAAGTACGCCGCGCGCGTCACGGCCGACGTCCTGGGCTGAGGGGATCGATCATGACGACGATAGCGGAAACCGCGCCCGCCCGGTCGTCGGGCGCGGTACGGGCCGGCGATGGCGCGCGACCTCACTCCCTGGGATTGCTCGCCGTCGCCGGTTTGCTTTGGCTGGGCGTGGCGGCGTTGGTGCTGGCATGGCCCGATACCCAGGAACTCGAGCGCACCGGCACCCTGGGCGGTATCGCCCTGGTGCTGGCGGCGGGCCTTCTGTCGGCCGCGCTGGCCGGTCGCTTCTCGGAGCGCGCTGCGAGCATTGGTCGTGCGGCGCCGTGGCTGGTGGCGCTGGCGCTGGCCATCGCTGCCTGGGAGATCGTCACCGCCAAGCTCGATCTGTTGCCGCTGCCCTTCTTCCCCTCGCCGCAGGCCTTCGTCGAGGTCTACACCGACGACTGGCGGCGGCTCGGCGACAGCCTGCTGAACTCGGTGCTGCTGCTGGCGCGCGGCTTCGTCATCGGCGCGGCGGTGGGATTTGCCATCGGTGTGGCGCTGGGCTGGTCGCCGCGCGTCGGCTACTGGATCCATCCCATCATGCGCGTGGTCGGCCCGTTGCCGGCCACCGCCTGGCTGCCGCTCGCCTTCTTCATCTTCCCGACCAGCGGCAGCGCCAGCACCTTCCTGATCGCGCTGGCGACGGCGTTCCCGTTGATCGTGCTCACCTGGTCGGGCGTGGCGAGCGTGTCGACGTCGTACTACGACGTGGCGCGTACGCTCGGCGCTTCCCCGCGCTTCCTGATCCTGAAGGTGGCAATCCCGGCGGCGCTCCCGCACGTGTTCGTCGGCCTGTTCATGGGGCTGGGCTCGTCCTTTGCCGTGCTGGTGGTGGCCGAGATGCTGGGCGTGAAGTCAGGGCTGGGCTGGTACCTGCAATGGGCACAGGGCTGGGCGGCCTACGCCAACATGTACGGCGCGCTGCTGGTGATGGCGCTGATGTGCTCGACGCTGATCACGCTGCTGTTCCGGCTGCGCGATCGGCTGCTGGCCTGGCAGAAGGGGCTGGTGAAATGGTAGCGCTTGCGACACGGCCCGCGGCCACCGAGCCGACGGTCGGCACGGCCCTCGACGTGCGCCATGTCGATCACGGTTTCGTCCTGCACGGCGACTACCTGCCGGTGCTCGAAGACGTCTCCTTTCAGGCAGCGCCGGGCGAGTTCGTGGCCCTGCTGGGGCCGAGCGGCTGCGGGAAGTCCACCTTGCTGCGCCTCGTCGCCGGTCTCGACCAGCCGCGCAGCGGCCAGCTGCTGGTCGACGGCGAGACCGTGGCCGGTCCCGATCCCTCGCGCGTCGTCGTCTTCCAGGACCCGACGCTCTATCCCTGGCGCACGGTCTGGCGCAACGCCTCGCTGGGCCTGGAGACGCGCGGTCTGCTGAAGCATCACAAGCAGCGGGTCGATGACGCGCTCGAGCTGGTCGGCCTGGAGAAGTTCGCCAGGGCCTTCCCGCATCAGCTGTCGGGCGGCATGGCCCAGCGCGCCTCGCTGGCGCGCGCCCTGGTCAACGATCCGCGCCTGCTGATCCTCGATGAGCCTTTGGGCAAGCTCGACAGCCTGACCCGGCTTGCCATGCAGGGCGAGCTGACGCGCCTCTGGCAGGCGCGCGGCTTCACCGTGCTGATGGTCACGCACGACGTCGAGGAGGCATTGCTGTTGGCCAACCGCGTGCTGGTGTTCAGCGACCGGCCGGCGCGACTGCGCGCCGATCTGGCCGTGCCGCTGGACTTTCCGCGCCACCGTGACCATCCCGAGCTGCTGCGCCTGCGCCGCGAGGCGCTGGGCCTGCTGGGAATGGCGCAGGATTGGTAGCGCGCGCCTACTTCGAGACTTCGAGGGGACCTTCGCAGACATAGGACAGGCCGAGCTGCTCTCGGCCGGTCCGGCGGTCGGCGATCGATTCGAGCATCTTGTCGCCATTCAGGACGACGACGATGTCGAGCGGGCCGGCCGTCCCGTGGCACCACAGGCCGGGATTCATCGTGTCGCAGGAGACGACGTAGCGGTCGTTGAAGTCGCCAGCCAGGATCATGTCGTGGCCGTCGAAGGTGATGTGCCTGGCGTTTAGCGCCGGCTGGCCTTCGCGATGCCCGCCGGCCGACAGGCAATCCATGGCGCCCGCCGGCATCGACGCGCCGATCAGCAGCAGGGCGACGTAGTAGAGCAAGGTCGACAGGACGTGGGCCATCGGTCTCTCTCGCGCAAGGACTGGCCGCAAGGGTAGGCCGCCATTCCAAGTCCGTTCTGTGCCCTTGCGCACATAACGTGCCGTCGCTACCGGCTTTGGCCCTACCGCTATGCGGCCGCTTGGCGGGTGCCCCGGGGCCGCGGCCTGCTATAAGGCGGCACATTGGGCCCAAAATTTGGGCAAGGGGACATTGTGACGAAATCGAGCATCGTGACCATCGACCGCCATCCCGGCCGCTCTTCCCAGACCATCGGGATCGCACGCGCCATCGGCGCCGATCCGGACCTGATCCATGAGCCGTCGGTCGGCGTCGTCGGCACCAAGGGCGACAGTCAGTGCTATCTCGGCGTCATGGCCAAGGTCGAGGCGATCCACGAGGCGCTGAAGAGCCGCGTCGGCGCGGGCCAGGGCCAGCTCAAGCTGCGCCTGGTGCAGCCCGAATACACCATCGCCACCTCCGACGGCATCCGCAACGGCACGCGCGAGATGCGCTATTCGCTGATCGGTCGCGAGGTGACCAACGACGCGCTGTGCGAGCATTTGAGCGCCACCGGCCTTGCCGGCACGATCGCCGTCGTCGCCTGCGACAAGCCGCCGGTCGGCACGCTGGCCGCGCTGCTCGAGCACAACGAGCCTGCCATCATCATGTCCGACGGCGCCATCCATCCCGGCAAGGATCCCAAGACGGGCGAGGCGCTGGACATCGTCACCGCCTACCAGGCCGCGCAGCATCCCGACGTCGCGTTTCGCGACCACATCGCCTGCCATGCCTGTCCGGGCATCGGCAGCTGCGGCGGCATGTTCACCTACAACACCATGCAGACCTTCATCGGCGTGGTCGGCATGCAGCCCCTGCACATGGTGGCACCGGCCTCCGACGATCCGCGCCGCGTCAAGGAGTTCCCGGCCGAGCTGGTCGGCCATCTCGCCAACCTGATCGCCAAGGGCTTGCGGCCGCGCGACATCGTGGTGCGCGATTCGCTGCGCAACGCGGTGATCGTCGCCATGGCGGTCGGCGGCTCGACCAACGTCGTGCTGCACGTGCCGGAGATCGCACGCGCGGCGGGCTTCGCCGACTTCTGGAAGGAGGTCATGACGCCGGAGGAATTCAACCACCTCTCGCAGCATGTCGTGCCCGTGCTCACCGACGCGCGGCCTTACGGCAAGTACTCGATGGTCGACATCGACGCGGTGGGCGGCGTGCAGGCGATCGTGCGCGAGCTGCTCGACGCCGGCCTGCTGAACGGCGAGGTCATGACCTGCACCGGCGAGACGCTGGCGTCCCAAGTGAAGCGGCTCGGCGCAAAGAAGGCCGACGGCACCGTCGTGCATAGCGTCGACAAGCCCTACAAGCCGACCGGCGGCCTGCGCCTGCTGGGCGGCAACCTGTCGCCCGAGTTCTCGGCCATCCTCAAGCTCGCGGGCGTCGAGGGCGGGCTGGAGAACAACGTCTTCCGCGGCCGCGCCCGCATCTTCGAGGGCGAGCGCAGCCTTCTCGAGGCGCTCGACAAGAGGCCCGAGGCCTTCCAGGACAACGATATCGTCATCGTGCGCTATGAGGGCCCGACCGGCGCGCCCGGCATGCCGGAAATGCTCGACCCGACCTCGCGCATAACCACGCTCTGCCGCGATCGCGGCATCACCATCGCGTTGATGACCGACGCGCGCTTCTCCGGCGGCTCGGTCGGCCTGGTGATCGGCCATGTCGGGCCCGAGGCGGCGCTGGGCGGCCCGATCGCCTTCATCGAGGATGGCGACGAGATCGTGGCCGACCTCAACAAGAACGAGCTCAACTGCACGGCGCTTGCCGACCCCGCCGTCCTCGCCCGGCGCAAGGCGGCGTGGGAGAAGGCCGTCGCCGCCAACGGCGGCATCCATCCCAACTGCGGCGATGCCGACACCCGCCTGCTGCGCCGCGCCCGGCTCAGCGCCGTGCCGGCGACGCGCGGCGGCGGGCTCCATCCCAACCGCGAGGTCTGGGTGCGCGATCCTCGGAAAGCCGACAAGTCGGGCTTCGTGCCGAAGAACAAGTATCGGCCGCAGAGCGACAAGGCGTTCTGAGCGAAGCGGGGCCGCCCATGATCATCGATCGCATCGAGCCCATTGCGCTTCGCATCCCCGCACCGCGCCGGCCGCCGGACGTGCCGTCGCCGCTGGTGTCGGGCGATCTCTGCCTCACGCTCGCCCGGGTGACGACGCGGTCGGGCCTGCAGGGCTATGGCGAATGCCTGTCGCTGCGGCCGCCGATGCAGCAGGCGCTGTTCGCCACGATCCGCGACGCCATCGCGCCGCACTATCTTGGCAAGCCGGTCGGCGAGCGCGAGGCGCTGAACCTCGCCGCCCGCAAGCGCTTTGCGAGCTTCGGCCGGGCAGGCACGGTGCTGAATGCCCTGGCCGCCGTCGACATCGCGCTGTGGGACATCGCGGGCAAGGAAGCGGGCCAGTCGGTCTCGGCCCTGTTGGGCGGCGCCAAGCGTAGCCGCGTTCCGGTGATGGCAAGCCTCGACAAGTACGACCATCCCGGCCGCGCGCGAAAGCGCGTCGAGCAGGCGCTGGCGCGTGGCGTCGCATCGGTGAAGGTGCACGAAGCAAGCCTCGAGGTCATCGAGGAGGTGCGCCGCGCCATTCCTGCCGCAACGCCCTTCGTCGCCGATTGCAACAATGCCCACACGCTCGCCGATGTGAAGCGGGAGCAGAAGCGTTGGGCCGCGCTCGATCTCCTGTTCCTCGAGGACCCGAGCTGGCCGCCCGAGGATCTCTTGGACTGCCCGGCGCTGCCCGGGATCACGATCGGCATGGGCGCCGATCTCGGCTCGGCCGAGCAGATGGCGGTCTACGCCAGGACGGCGTCGATCGGCGTGCTGCAGCCCGATGTCTGCATGCTGGGTGGTCTCAGCGAAGCCCGGCGCGCCCTCGGCGTGCTCGCCTCGGCCGGCAAGACCGCGGCGCCGCACACGCCGTTCGTCGGGCCAGCGGCGCTGGCCTCGCTGCACATGCTTGCCGTCACCGACAAAGAGGGCTACTTCGCCACCGTCGAAGCCGATGATTCGATGGATGCGTACGGTTTCGGTCTGACGCGCTGGCAGAAGTCGCTCGAGGTGCCGACGGCCCCCGGTCTCGGCTTCGATCTCGATCCCGAATTCCTACGCCGCTACGATTGCACCGCCGGCAGGTGAAGCGCAGACTGAGAACAAATGTCCGCAAGGTCGGTCCTGCTCGCCTTTGCCCTCGGCGGTTGGTTGGCGGCGTCGATCGTCGCCTTCTTCATCGTTGCCTACACGAGCTTCTTCGGCGTCGCCTTCATCGGCCTCGTGATCTGCTACGTCAGCGCCCAGGTCGAGCTTGACGGCGATACGCCGGTGGCCAGCAGCCTGGCGACCAGCTTCCTCGCTACGCAGGTCAAGGCCGAGCGGGAGATGAGCCCGGAGCAACGGGCATCGGTTCGTCACCAACGGTCGCTGATGCGGGAGTCGGCCCGCTTCTTCAAGCATCTGGGGTTCGGGCTGATCGTGATCGGCGTCGGCGGCGTCGCCTACTCTCACCTCTGACGGTCACATAACGATGGCGACTCGCCCCGTCACCGATCGTTCCAGCAACGCGCGCATCGCCTCGGCCGCCTGGTCGAGCCGGAAGGTCCGGTCGGCATGCGGCCGGCAGTGGCCGGCCTCGCACCAGCCGCGGATGCGCTCCATCAAGGCGAAGGTCTTGTGCGCCTCCTCGAAGCGCGCGTCGTGCGGGCTCCAGCCGACATAGTAGCCGTAGTTGAAGCCGGTCACGGCGATCGTCTTGATCAGCAGGATGTTGGCCGGGATCTGCGGGATGGTGCCGCCGGCAAAGCCGATCGGGCAGATGCGCGCCTCGACCGCCATGCAGCGCAGCGACTGGGTGAACACCTCGCCGCCCACCGGATCGTAGACGCGGTCGACGCCGCGGCCGCCGGTCAGCTTCAGCACCTCCTCGCGAAAGTCCTGCGTGCTGTAGTCGATCACATGATCGGCGCCGTGCGCCTTGGCGAAGGCCGTCTTGCGCGCACCGCCGGCGGTCGCGATCACCGTGGCGCCTAAGATCTTGCCGATCTCGACGGCGGCCATGCCGACACCGCCTGCGGCCGCATGCACCAGCAGCGTCTGGCCCTTCTGGACGTCGAGCGCGATCGGCCAGGTGAGGGCGCCGGCCGAGGTCGGGTAGGAGATCGCGAGCTGGATCGCCTCGACGAAGCCGACGTTCTTCGGTTTGGGGAAGACGTTGACCTCGTGCGCGACGGCTTCCTCGGCGAGCCCGCCCCAGTCGAGCACGGCCACGACCTCGTCGCCGACCTTGAGGCGCTTGCAGGCGGCATCGACCTCGGTGACCACACCCGACGCCTCGGTGCCGGGCGCGAAGGGGAAGGGCGGCCGGCGCTGGTACTTGCCCGCGATCACCAGCGTCGTGGCAAAGCTCACGCCCGCGGCCTTGATGCGGATGCGCACCTGTCCCTTGCCCAGCGGCGCCGGCGCCACGTCCTCCAGCTTGAGGTCCTCAGGTCCGCCCCATTGGCGACAGATCATCGCTTTCATGGACAAACCCTTACCTCACCCTGAGGAGGGCGCGAAGCGCCCGTCTCGAAGGGTGGGCGACGCCGAGACTGGTTCCACCCTTCGAGACGCGGGCCTTCGGCCCGCTCCTCAGGGTGAGGCTCAGAGAGCCACCGGCAGGCTTTTCACGCCGCGCAGGATCAGCGAATCGTGCCATTCGGGCTCGCGGTTGCCGGCCAGCCGGATGTGCGGCAGCCGCTCGCCGAGCCGCCGCGCGGCGATCTCCGATTCCAGCCGCGCCAGCGGCGCACCCATGCAGAAGTGGATGCCGTGGCCGAAGGTCATGTGCGGATTCTGGGCGCGGCCGATGTCGAAGCGCTCGGGATCTTCGAAGGCGTCGGGGTCGCGGTTGGCGGAGTTCATGAAGGCAAAGACGCGCTGGCCTTGCTTGATCGCCTTGCCGCCCATCTCGAGGTCGGCCGCTGCGACGCGCGCGAAAGCGCCGGAGGGTCCATCGTAGCGCAGCCACTCCTCGACAGCGCTGCTCGCCATCGCCGGATCGGCGACCAGGCGTTCCCACTCGGCGCGATGCTTCATCGAGTAGAGGAAGCCGTTGCCGATGAGGTTGGTCGTGGTCTCGTGGCCGGCGAACAGCAGCAGGATGCAGGTGCCGATGATCTCGTCGGTCGACAGCGCATCGCGATCGTCGCGCGCCAGGACCAGCTGGCTGATCATGTCGGCCGTCGGCGCCGCGGTGCGCGCCTCCACCAGCTCGCGGAAATAGGCCGACATCGCCTTGGCGCCGGCCTCGGCGCGCAGGTACTTGTTGCCGGCAACCTGGGCCGTGCCGATGAACAGCGCGATATCGTCAGACCATACTTTTACGCGCTCGAGGTCGGCACGCGGCACGCCAAGAAGGTCCATGATCACCGAAGCCGGCAGCGGATAGGCGAAGTCGGCAATGAAGTCGACCGGCTCGCCGCGCGCCGCCTTGGCCTGCATGCCGTCGATCAGGTGGGCGACGATGTCCTCGATGTTGGGCGTGAGGTTGGAGACGGCGGTCGGCGTAAAGGCCTTGGTGAACAAACGGCGCAGGCGCGTGTGGTCGGGTGGATCGCGGAACACCATCCAGTGGTTCAGGTAGCGCACCAGGCTGTCGATCGAGCCCTTCTGGTATTCGGGATTGGCCTTGAAGAAGGGCGTCAGCCGGTCGGCCGATATCTGCTTGTTGTTCAGCGCCACCTGCTTCACGTCGGCGTAGCGCGTGATGATCCACGCCTTCATGACCGGCGACCAGTGCACGGGATCGTTGGCGCGCAAATGCGCGAACTCAGGGAAGGGATTGGCGTTGGTCGCGGGCCTGCCGAGATCGAAGACGTAGGACATGGCGCCAAGGCTAGAGCGATTTCCAGTCTATTGGAACCGAGTGCGGTTCCAATAGACTGGAAATGCGCCCACCGGTGCTGCTTGTTGCAGGAGGCACATTTCGTTCGGCTGGAGCCAGCCGAACGAAAATGTGCTTTAGCACCGCTTGGTTTCGCAAGCGAAGGTCTGCCTGTCCGCAGGGCGAACGCCCGTTACTGGGCGATCAGGCGTGCAATCGCGAATGCCACGGCGGCCGCCAGGCCACCGACCAGCAACGTCTCCAAGGCGCCCTGCAGCGGGCGCACGCCGGTGAGTTTCGCCTTGATGCCGCCGAACACGGCGAGCGCCAGGCCGGTCACCACGACCGACACCAGCAGGGCGCGATGCGGATCGGCGACGAAGAAATAGGCAAGCAGCGGCACCAGGCCGCCCAGCAGGTAGGAGCCGCCGATGGTCAGCGCGCTCAGCGGCGCACGCCGAGGGTCGGGGGCTTCGAGGCCGAGCTCGTGCCGCATCATGAACTCGACCCAGCGTTTGGGATGCGCGGAGATCGCGGCGACGATCGAGTTGATCTGCTCGTCCGACAATCCGTAGCCGCGGAAGATGTCGGCGACCTCCTGGCGCTCGTGGTCGGCGAGATGCTCGACCTCGTGCTCCTCGCGGGCCCGTTCGGAATGGTAATGCTGGGCGTCGGTGCGGGCGGCGAGGTAGCCGCCCAGTCCCATGGCGATGGCGCCTGCGGCGATCTCCGCCAGCCCGGCAACGATAATCAATTGCGACGACGCCACCGCGCCCGATAATCCGGCGGCCAGGGCGAAGGGAACGGTGAGGCCATCCGCCATGCCGATGACGACATCGCGCACGGTTGCGGACGCGGCGAAATGCTTTTCAATGTGGGGCGTGGTTGGCATGGCGCAGCCTATCACGATCGCAGCGCGCGCCATCCGGCGCGATTGTCTCAGGCGCGCAAATGCAACTCACAGTCACTCGCCGCGCCTCGTCGGTGCTAGAAGGCAGGAATGAAGACGATCCGGCTTTCCTTGGCCGCAGTGATGCCGGCGCTTTGCGCATTCGGCCTATCGTCGCCGGCGCGGGCGATCGACGAGATTCAGGTCTACAATGCCGAGATCGCTCCGGTCGGTACCTTCACCCTTCAGCAGCATCTCAACTACGTCTGGTCCGGCAGCACCACGCCCGATTTCCCCGGCGGCTTCGCGCCCTACCACAGCCTGAACGGAACCCCGGAACTCGCCTACGGTGTCACCGACTGGTACGAGATCGGATTCTACGCCCCCTTCGCCGTCGATTCGAACGGCACGTTCCTGCCCGGCGGGTTCAAATTCCGCCAGCTCTTCGTGTCGCCGCATGCCGAGGACCGCAAGGTCTTCTACGGCCTCAATATCGAGCTCAGCTACCAGAGCTCACGTTTCTCGCAGGACCCGATCGGGCTCGAGTTGCGGCCCATCCTGGGCGTGCGCGACCTCGGCTGGGAGTTCATCGTCAATCCCATCGTCGACTTCGGCTTCGGCGGCGGCGGATCGAGCGCCTTCGCGCCGGCGGCGCGGCTCGCCCGCCAGATCCAGGGCGATACCTGGCTCGGCGTCGAATATTACTCGAACTACGGACCGATCGACGCCATGCCACAGTCGAACGACCAGCAGCACGTCCTGTTCGGCGTGGTGGACTTCAAGGTCCTCGGTCTGGACGTGAATTTCGGCGTGGGCTTCGGCCTCACCGACGCGTCTGACGGCATCGTCACCAAGCTGATCATCGGTCGCGCGTTCTAACGCTGCGTCATTGCTGGGAGCGCGCCACTCCGTGGCGCATCTTTGTCAATCAACTGGCCATGAGCACCACGGAGTGGCGCGCTCCCGGCAATGAGCGGACCTGGAGGTCCGCGCTCCAATTAAGAGAGCTCCGCCACGCCCAGCGCCCTGCCGAAGCGGCGGCTGCAGTCGAGCGGGTCACCGTACTTGCGGTGCTTGGCCGTGTGGTGCGCGGCGGACAAGAGCAGGCGGCTCTTCAGCGGGTTCCTGTTCTTGGCCCAGTCCTCCACCATGCACAAGCCGATCTCCTGGTTGTGCGGATCGTTGCCCAGCCGCGAGCAGGCCATGGCGATGGCGCGCACGATCGGCGCCGTGTCGTGGCCGCCGTCGAGCGCGGCCTGGATCCATCCCAGTGCCTTGGGCGAATCGAGGGCGACGCAGGCCGCCTCCACTCGTTTGGCGATGTCCTCGGCCGACAGCCCGCGCGCACTCTGCGTCTCGATGCGCGGCGGCGTCAACTCGCCCGTCAGCCTCTGGTGCCAGGCATTCTGGTTGAGATAGGCGGCGGCAAGATAGAGCAGCTTCAGCCGCTGCGGATGCTCGAAAGTATCCCAGAACCAGCCCAGCGTGTTGAGGTATTCGTAGCAGTGCTGCGGCAGGGAGAAGTTGAGCTCGCCATGGGTCTCCGTCGCCACCGTGGCGGCGCCGACCTGAATGGCGTCGAGCAAGGCGCGCGGACTCTTGCCCGCCTTCAACAGCGCCGTGAGGTAGGGCAGGTACGCAGGCTCGGGCTGGCGCACGATCACCTCGATCAGCGCCTCGGTCTCCGCCGCATCGAGCGGCGCCTTGTTGTTGGCCAGGATCGCACGCTCCTGCTCGGTCGTGCCGCTGTAGGGCACGGCATGCAGGGTCTGGCCCTCGAGATAGACGGTGATGGCGTTGCAGGCGACTTCGTAGAGCGAGTACCAGCGCGGGCCGACGGCGATATCGAGAGCGCCGGCATAGAGCACGTCGTGCGCGGCTTCCCAGCCGATCGCGTCGCCCAACTCGACCGTGGCGCGGGCGCGGAACGACTTGTGTCCGGTGGTGTAGGAGCGGTTTTGGAAGGAGCGGTCCTGCACGTCGATCAGACCGGCGAAGCAGAGCTCGGCCAGTGCCGCGCGCCGATCCTTCGGATTCTCCATCAGGCCGAGGAAGACGCGATAGGCGTCGATCACCTGGCCGCGATGCACCAGGGTCATCCACTGGCCCAGCCGATCCTTCAGCGGCCCCTCGAGCACCAGCGGCGTCTGGTCTGGCCAGTGCACGACAGGTGCTGGCGGCGGCCCGTCCGGCATCTGGAAGCCGCGCGAGTAGTGGCCGGGCGCCTTGGCGATCTTCTGATTCCAGATGTCGAGACCGGTCGGGATGTACCAGATGGTCTGTGCCAGCGGCAGGCCGGCGGCCGCGCCGGGCAGCATCCTGCTGAGGTTCAGTGAGGCCCGCGCGCTCAACAGGCAATGGTCGTTGTTCACGAAGTTTACGAACCCGTCGTCCAAGCGCTCGTGATAGGGGACGTGCGTATAAGGGGCATGGATGCGTACTGCCTCGCGCAGCATCTCTGCAATCGGGCGGCCCTCGCGCACCAGGCCGTAATAGACCTCGCTGGCGCCTTTCTGGTCGCGTGCCATGATGCGCTCTTCCAGCGCGGCATATCGGGAATCGGCAGGACGCGATGCGGTGACAGAGTCGGGTGACATCGGGACAACCTCCGCGAACCGTCATTAAACGCCCGTCGAGGCCGCCTTCCAAGCCGCTATTTCGCCCATCGTCCGTAGAGTGGTATTGGAGATCGGGGGATAAGCATGCTGACGACTCGTCCGGCCAAGCGTGACAAGGTGGGGTTCTTCAACACCGACCTGATGTTCGACATCCTGGACGAGGGTAATCCGATCGGCAGCTTCATCTATGACAAGAAGAAGCTGGCCGCCTCGATCACGATTGGCGACAGGAGCTACGCCGTCGCCCGCGCCAGCGATCGGAAGGACGAGAACGTCTTCCAGGCGCTGCTGCGCGTCATGACCGGTAGCGAGAAGCCGCCGGTCAATCCGTGGGTGCTGAAGGACGCCGAGGGCCGCACCCTGGCGATGGGCGAGCGCATCAAGCAGAGCTTCGCGGTGAGCCGCGGCGAGCAAGGCTTCACCTTTCGCAGGGTGTCGCGGCCCTATCACCTGTTCCGTCCGGGCAGCGAGCAGTCGCTGGGCTGGGTCGGCCAGGAGAAGTTCTTCACGCGCACGCTGCACATGAACCTGCCGGCCGCCGAGTTCGATGCGGCTTTCCAGGTTTTCCTGCTGATGCTGTTGCTCAGCCTGATGATGGAACAGGCCGATAGCGGGAGCAGCTACACGTAACTCGCCGCGCCGGCGTAACAGATTGGGGAGTCACCATGAGCCAGACCGTTGCCGAAGTGATCGTCGAGACCCTGCAGGCTGCCGGGGTCAAGCACTGCTGGGGCGTGCCGGGCGACACGCTGAACTACGTCACCGACGCCATCCGCCGCAGCAAGATCGAGTGGGTGCATGTGCGCCACGAGGAGGCGGGCGGCTTCGCCGCCGGCGCCGAGGCGTTGCTGACCGGCGACCTCACGGCCTGCGCCGGCTCGTGCGGACCGGGCAGCCTGCATTTCATCAACGGCCTCTTCGAATCGCACCGCAACCGCGCGCCCGTGGTGCTGATCGCGAGCCAGATCACCTCGGAGGAGCGCGACTTCGACTTTCCGCAGGAGGTCGATTTCGAGCAGGTCTACCGTGCCTGCAGCGTCTTCTGCAGCGAGGTGCGCTCGCCCGCCCAGGCGCGGCGCAAGGCGGCGATGGCCTGCCAGGCGGCGCTCGCCAGGCGCGGCGTGGCCGTGCTGATCGTGCCGGTCGACATCTCCAAGGCGGCGGCGCCCGCGGAGCCCGCCTTCGCCGTGCACCGCGCCACGCCGCAGCTGCAGCCGTCGGAGAGCGAGCTGGAGCGCATCGCCTGGATCCTGAACGAGGGTAAGAACATCGCGATCTACGGCGGCTCGGGCTGCCAGGGCGCGCATGACGAGATCGTCGAGCTCGCGAGCAAGCTCAAGGCGCCGGTGGCGCATACCTCCCGCGCCAAGGATTTCCTGGAGTACGACAACCCGCACAATGTCGGCATGACCGGCATGCTGGGCAATGCCGGCGGCTATCACACGATCCGCACCTGCGACACGCTTCTGCTGCTGGGCTGCGACTTCGCCTGGCGCCAGTTCTATCCCGACAACGCCCGCATCGTTCAGGTCGATGTCGACCCCACGCATCTCGGCCGGCGCCATCCGGTCGATCTCGGCGTGGTCGGCGACATCAAGGCGACCGTCGCGGCCCTGCTGCCGCGCGTGAAGGCGCGTAGCGAGGGCGGGTTCCACGACGATTGCGTCGACCGGCACGCCAAGGCGATGGCGGCACTCGAAAAGCGGGCGACGGCGCACGAAGGCAAGATCCATCCGCAGTATCTCGCCACGCTGATCGACAAGCACGCGGCGGCGGACGCGATCTTCACGGCCGACGGCGGCTCGCCCACCGTCTGGCTGCTGCGTCACGTGAAGGCCAACGGCAAACGGCGTACGCTGATCAGCCTGACCCACGGCACCATGGCCAACGCCATGCCGCAGGCGCTGGGCGCCCAGCGCGCCTTTCCGGGACGGCAGGTGATCTCGATGTCGGGCGATGGCGGGCTTGCCATGATGATGGGCGACCTGCTCACCGCCATCCAGGAGAAGATTCCGCTCAAGATCGTGGTGTTCAACAACAGCGCGCTAGGCTTCGTCGAGCTCGAGATGAAGGTCGAGGGCCTCCTGAACGCCTACACCGACCTCGTGAACCCCGACTTCTCGCGCGTCGCCGAGGCGATCGGCTTCCATGCGCGGCGCGTCGAGAAAGCCGCCGACCTTGATGGCGCGGTGAAGGACTGGCTGGCCCAGCCCGGTCCGGCCCTGCTCGACGTCGTCACCAGCCGCATGGAGCTCGTCATGCCGCCCGTCTTCGGCGCCGAGCAGGTGTTCGGCACCGCGCTCTACTCCGCCAAAGCCATGCTCGGCGGCCGCGCCGGCGACGTCTGGGACTTGGTGACGGAGAATCTTTAGTCTTGCCGGACCGCGGGCCTCCAGGCCCGCTCATCAATCATTGGAGCGCGGACCTCCGGGTCCGCTCATGATCATGATGCGGACCTGGAGGTCCGCGCTCCAATATGAGCGGGCCTGGAGGCCCGCGGTCCGGCAAGATCACTTAGACCACGGGCCGAAGGGCGGCATGTCCTTGCTGGGCTTGAGCGGGAAAGCGGGCGCGCGCTTCTCGAAGAACGACTTGATGCCCTCCTGCGCGTCGGCGCCGGCGGCCAGATAGCCGACGCACTGGAGGTCGAGCGTTACCGCGTCGAGCGGATCCTGTGCGCCCAACATGCTCCACATCAGGCGGCGATTGACGGCGGCGGCGACTGCGGAGGATGTCGGCGCTGCAAACTTCCTCGCCAGCGCCTGCGCCGCCGGCAGCAGCTCGTCCGGTGCATGCACCGAGCGCACCAGCCCGCCCTTCAACGCTTCGTCGGCCCCGAACAGCTCGGCCGTCATCACCCATTCCTGGGCCTGCTGCATGCCGACCAGCCGCGGCAGGAACCAGCACGAGCCCGCTTCCATCGCCATGCCGCGCTTGTTGAAGACGAAGCCGACGCGGGCAGCGCTCGACATCAGGCTCAGGTCCATGGGCAAGCACATGGTGATGCCCACCCCGACCGCGGCGCCGTTGATCGCCGCCACGATCGGCTTCAGACAGTTGAAGATGGCGAGCGTGATCGAATCCTTCGCGTCGCGCTTCTGTGGCTTGGTCCCGTCGTTCCAGACTTGAAAGGCGCCGCTGCCGCCGGAGATGTCGGCGCCGGCGCAGAACGCACGGCCCGCGCCGGTGACGACGATGGCGCGCACTTCATCCATCGCATTCACGCCTTGGAAGAAGTCGATCAATTCCCTGCTCATCACCGTGTTGAAGGCGTTGAGCTTGTCGGGCCGGTTCAGGGTGACGGTCATCACACCGTCCTCGAGGCTGGTGAGCAAAGTCTCGTAGGTCATGATGTTTCCTCACCTTTCCGTTCCGCTCCGCAAGACCGAATGCCGTTGCGCGACCGCGTGGTTTACGAAACATTCGCCGCAACACCCTCGATCTGCAATCCCGGAGGAAGCCGATGTCTCACCTGCTGAAATCCGTCGAAGACGGCGTCATGAAGATCACGCTGAACCGTCCCGACGCGATGAACGCCCTGTCGCGCGACATGATGAACAGCCTGACCGACGCGCTGAACGAGGCGGCGGGCTCGCGCGACATCGGCTGCGTGGTGGTGCGTGGCGCGGGCGACAAGGCGTTCTGCGCCGGCGGTGACGTGAAGTCGATGGCGGCCGGCCGCGACCAGGACAAGACCTACGAGGACAAGGTCCACGACATCCGCATCCGCATGAAGGTGTCCGAGCTGCTGCACGAGATGGGCAAGCCCACCATCGCCATGGTGAACGGCGTGGCCGCGGGCGCGGGACTGTCGCTGGCGCTGGCGGCTGACATGCGGTTTGCCGGCAAGAGCGCGCGCATGACCACGGCCTTCGCCAAGGTGGGCTTCTCGGGCGACTTCGGCTCGCACTATTTCCTGCACAAGCTCGTCGGCACCGCCAAGGCGCGCGAGCTCTATTTCACCGCCGAGATCCTGAACGCCGAGCAGATCGAGAAGCTGGGGCTGGCCAATCGCGTGATCGACGACGCCAACCTCGACAGCGAGACGATGACGTTTGCCAAGAAGCTCGCCGCCGGTCCGCGGGTCGCGTGGTGGCACGTGAAGAAGAACATGAAGGTGGCGGAGGAGGGCACGCTCTCCGAGGCGCTCGACTCCGAGGCCGCCCGCATGATTCGCACCGGCGAGACCGAGGACCACAAGGAAGCCGCCCGCGCCTTTGTCGAAAAGCGCGCACCGGTGTTCAAGGGGTATTGATTCACCTCTTCTCCTCCCCCGTCACACGGGGGAGGGTAGGGAGGGGGAGAGCCCCAGTCGCGCTGCCGGCATGTTTCAGATCATGATCGTTGACTTTCATGAGGTCTCGTCGAGGCCTTCCCCCTCCCTGCCTCCCCCGTATGACGGGGGAGGTGAATAAAAGCCGCGCTGCCACAGCATGAAGCTCTACTGCTCCAACGGCTCGCCCTTCGCGCGCAAGGTCCGCATCGTTCTTGCCGAGAAGGGGCTGGCCTACGAGGTCGACATCCAGGATCGCCTGCGCCCCGTCGAGGAGGCGCTGGGGCCGACGCTCGCGATACCCGTGCTGGATGACGGCGGGCGCCGGCTATGGGAGTCCGACCTCATCGTCGACTACCTGCTGAAGACCTATCCGGAGTCCAGGCCGGACTCGCCGTCGTTGCCTCCGCTCTCGCCGTGGATGACGCGCCCGGATCGCCATTGGGACGACGCCACCGTGCTCGCCACGCTCGCGACCCTCGGGTCGAGCATCGTCAATATCCGGCTGATGAGCAGCGACAAGATCACGCCGGAAAATTCCGATTACCTCGCGCGCCAGAGAATCCGCATCGAGCGCTGCCTCGATTGGCTGGAGGAGCGCGTGACCGACGACGGCTTCGCGCCGGGCTGGTTCTCGATCATGGACATCGCCTTCCTCTGTCCGGTGGCTTTCTGCGAGGCGCGCGAGATCATGCCCTGGCGCGGGCGCCGCAAGCTCGACGCCCTGTTCGACCGCCATCGCGACCGCCCGTCGCTGCTCGCCACGCCGGTCAACGCCAGGCACTGATGCGCAGGCCGCGCAGCAATCCAGCGATGCCCCGCGGCATCAGCACCATCGCCGCGATCAGCAGCACGGCATAGATCAGTCCGGACAGGCCCTTGCCCAACCCGGCGACGACGTCGGGGAAGAATTGCAGGAACAGCCCGCCGGCGATGGCGCCGGCGGGCGCGTACATGCCGCCGACCACCATGCCGAACAGCATCTGCACCGACAGCGCGAAGCCGTAGGTGCCCGGGCCGACATAGCCGAACTGGTAGGACGAGAGGCAGCCCGCGATCGCTAGATACGCGCCGGCCACGCCCGACGCCGCGGCGCGCATCTGGACGACTCGGATGCCCTGCGCCGCCGCGGCAAGATCGTTGTCGCGCGCCGCCATCAGCGCGCGGCCCGAGCGGCTCGCGATCAGGTTGGCAGCGAACCATGCGCCGAAGGCCAGGATCGCGAGCGCCATCAGGAAATTCCAGCGGTCGTTGCCCAGCCAGTCGACGGGCGGGGTCGGGAAATCGAGATAGAGTCCGCCGACGCCGCCGGTCCAGCGTTCGATCAGCCGCCAGCGCAGCAACTGCGGGAAGGCGATGGCGAAGGCGTAGGTCACCAGCGCCTGGGTCCACAGACTGTGGCCGCCGGCGATACGGCCGAGCCCCCAGCCCGCCGCGTAGCCCGCGAGCAGCGCGACGGGCAGGCCCCAATAGACCGGCAAGGGCGTGTGCGCGCCGACCATGGCGGCGCTGTAGCCGCCCAGGCCGAACAGCGCGGCCTGGGCGAAGGAGAACTGGCCGCTTACGCCGCACAGGATCACAAGGCCCGTCAGCGCGATCGCCCAGATCACGGCCTGGGTGAAGCGAAAGACGATGAAATCCGGGAAGCAGAACGAGAGGGCGGCCGCCGCCACGAAGCCCATGGTCCACACGGTCCGCATGGGCGTACCATAGGTGACAAACAAGAGGTTAGGGAGTGAAACGATGAAGCTTCGTCAGTGCGTCTTCGTCTGCAAGGATCTCGAAGGCTCGCGCGAGGAACTGTGCGACATCCTGGGGATCGAGGTGGCCTATCGCGATCTCGGTGTCGCCAAGTGGGGCCTGGTCAATGTCGTCTGCCCGATCGGCCACGACTTCCTCGAGATCGTGACGCCGAGCCAGCCAGGTACCTCGGCCGGCCGCTACATCGAGCGTCGCAAGGGCGACGGCGGCTACATGGTGATCATCCAGGTGCCCGACGCCAAGGCCGAGCGGGCGCGGGTGACGGGCCTCGGCGTGCGCGCCGTCGCCCAGAAGGACCTGCCGGAATACAACTACACGCACTTCCATCCGTCGGACACATCGGGCGTGCTGCTGTCGCTCGACACGACCTTTGCGCCGCCGGGCGTCGATCCCAAGTTGTGGTGGCCGCCGGCCGAGAAGGACTGGCTGAAGCACGCACGCTCTGACGTCACCAACGGGCTCGCCGGCGTGGAGATCCAGGCCGAGGATCCGGACAAGGCTGCGGCCCACTGGTCGAAGCTGCTCAATCGTCCGGTCAAGGACGATATCATCATGCTCGACGACGACGGCGAGATCCGCTTCACGCCGATCGTCGACGGGCGCGGACCGGGCGTCTCGGCCTACGACGTCAAGGTCGTCGACCGGGAGCGCGTGCTGGCTGCCGCCAAAAAGCGCCACAAGCAGCACGGTCCGGCACAGGTCGAAGTCTGCGGCTGCCGGATCAACCTTGTATGAAGCCGGTCCTGATCGTCGGCAGCTATCTCTCGCCGTACGTGCGCAAGGTGCTGGCGTGCCTGGAGGTGAAGGGCATGCCTTACGAAGTCGACCATATCGTGCCGTTCTTCGGCAATGACCGGTTCTCCAAGCTGAGCCCGCTGCGGCGTATTCCCGTGCTGGTCGACGGCGATCTGGTGCTGTCTGATTCCTCGGTGATCTGCCAGTACCTCGAGGACAAGCAACCCGATCCCGCGCTCTTCCCGAAGGACATCGCCGACCGCGCCCGCGGCCGCTGGCTGGAGGAATTCGCCGATACCCGCATGGGCGATGTCTTCATCTGGCGCTACTTCAATCAGATCGCCATCCGTCCTTCGGTGTGGGGCGAGAAGGGCGATCGCGAGATGGTCGAGCGTACCCTCAAGGAGGAGATCCCGGCCGTGCTCGACTACCTCGAGGAGGAGGCGCCGGCAGACGGCTTCCGTTTCGGCGCCCTGTCGGTCGCCGACATTGCCATCGCCGCGTTCTTCCGCACCGCTGCCTTCGTGCGATTCCAGATCGACGCCACGCGCTGGCCAAAGACGGCGGCCTGGGTCACCCGCGTGTTCGCGACCCCCGCCTTCGTCAAGCTCGCCAAGATCGAGGACGCCGTCCTGCGCGTGCCCGTCGCCGAGCAGCGCAGCGCTCTGAAGGCCATGGGCGCTCCCATCAGCGCCGAAACCCACGCTGGCAACGCGCCACGCCGCGGGATTATGCCGGTCTAGGGTCATGGAGGAGCTGCGCCAGGCCGTATCATTGCTCAGGTCGTGAATCCAAAGTAATGCTTTGGTCGCTACTGGCGAATAGCGGTAGGCGCGTCGTCAGGGGCGCGAACTAGGAGGGCTGGAGCATGCTTGATCACAGCCACGGCATTGGCGGGACTGAGATCGACGAGGACCTTTCGATAGTCCCCGATCTCTCCAGCGGGCTTATCGACCGATCGATCTATTCGGATCCGGATATTTACCGTCTGGAGCTGCGCAGGATATTTGCCCGAGCCTGGAATTTCATGTGCCACGAGAGCCAGGTTCCAAAGGCCGGCGACTACTTCATCAATTATATCGGCGAGGACCAGGTCATCGTTGTGCGTGGCGAGGACGGCCAGGTACGGGTCCTGTTGAACACGTGTCGTCATCGGGGAAATGCCCTGTGCCGTGCCGAACTGGGAAATACCAAGACTTTCGTCTGCAGCTATCACGGCTGGACGTACGGGCTGGATGGCAAGCTGATCGGAATCCCGGGGAAGACCGACTTTTATCGCGACGATGTCGACCAGGCAGCATGGGGCCTCGCGCCGGCGGCGAAGGTCGATCACTACAAGGGCTTCTACTTTGCGACGCTGGATGCGGCGGCTCCAACCCTGTTCGACTACCTCGGGGAAGTCGGCCGCATCGGAATCGAGAGCATGCTCAACCAGGGCGATGTCGTTGCCCTCGATGGCGTCCAGAAGAACGTCATAGACTGCAACTGGAAGATCGCGGTCGACAATCTCTTCGATTGGTATCACGTCAAGGTGAGCCACAACTCCGCTTCAAGGGTCGGCTTCCTGAACCAGCGCATGATGATGCCGATGACCCAGATGGTGATGCTGGGTGAACTCGGTCACGCGATCGGCGGCCCAATGGTCACCGAGGAGCAGCAGGCGAAGATCGACGCCCTGAGCGACGAAGAACGGTTGGCGATCGATCGACTTCCGGATGCCGAGCGGGCGAAGGTGACCCCGTCCGAGCGGCGGCCGCTTCGGTCGGTGGCAACCAAGGCCGCGATGGGTCCGGTTGGTGTCCGCTCGACCGGCCACCCCAACATCTTCCCGAATCTCTGGATCTCGACTCGCGGGATGCAACTGAGCCTTCGCCTTCCCCGCGGCCCCGGCCACACGGAAATCTGGTGGTTCACCGTAATGCCGAAAAGCTTCAATGATCACCAGCGACGTGCGGCGAAGAAGTTCATCTCGCACGCGTTCGGGCCGGCCGGACTGCTCGAACAGGATGATGGCGAGAACTGGAGCCAGAGCACGGCGGCGAGCCGCGGCGTGGTCAGCCGGCGCTATCCGCAAAACCTGCAGATGGCCATGGGCCAGGACGAGGTGCTGGTGGATCCCTCGGGACAAAAAAGGATCGAGACCCGCGTGAACGAGCACGCCCAGCGCTGGACCTACAAGTGTTGGGCGGAATGGCTCCGCGCGCGCGACTGGCCGGAATTGATGGCGACGCGTTCGCCCTCGCCAACTGGCCGGATCTAGCCGTGTCCAGGCCTGCGCAGCTCGATCAAGAGGCGATGGCGATGCCCGGTCTGCCGGAAAAGGCGCTGCTTCAGTATGAGGTGGAGCAGTTCCTCTATCACGAGGCCGCACTGCTGGACGACCGGCGGTTCAGCGAATGGCTGGCCTTGATCGCCGACGACATCCACTACTGGATGCCCATCCGTCGAACTGTCACTGTCGAGAACCTTCATCTGGAATATGCCGGGCCCGAGGGCATGGCCTATTTCGACGATGACAAAACCGACCTCAAGATGCGGGTGGAGAAGCTGCAGTCCAACTCGGCATGGTCCGAGAATCCCCCGTCGCGGACCCGCCACTTTGTGTCGAACGTGCGCATCCTCGAGGCGACGGGGACGGAAATCGCGCTCGAATGTGCCATCCACCTCTATCGCTCGCGTCTGAACGACAAGATCGACCACTGGATTGGCAAGCGCCGCGACAGTCTGCGGCGCGTCGAAGGTGGTTTCGAGGTCTTCCGGCGTCACATTTTCCTCGATCAGACGGTCGTGTTGTCGACCAACTTCAGCAGCCTTTTCTAGCCATGCGGTTGGAAGATCAGGCAATCGTCATTACCGGCGGAGCGTCGGGGCTTGGCCGCGCGGTGGTGGCGCGCTGCGTGGAGGAGGGAGCGCGCGTCGCAGTCCTCGATCGATCACCGGAACGGCTTGACGACCTCAGGAAGTGCTTCGGCAGCTCGCTGGTTGCGACGGCTGGCGACGTGCGTAACCTCACGGACAATCTCCGTGTCGTCAGCGACTGCATAAGCGCCTTCGGCAAGCTCGACTGCGCCATCGGCAATGCCGGCATCTGGGACTATTCGTGTGATCTCGCCGCCCTCGATGCCGCCCGCATCGATCAAGCCTTCGACGAGATCTTCCACATCAACGTCAAGGGCTACCTGCTTCTGGCCAAGGCCGCGCTGCCTGCCTTGGTGGCAAGCCGCGGCTCGATGATCTTCACGATCTCGAACGCCGGGTTCTACACCGAGGGCGGCGGACCACTCTACACGGCCAGCAAGCATGCGGCTGTTGGCCTTGTGCGCCAGCTGGCTTTCGAACTGGCGCCGCATGTTCGCGTGAACGGCGTGGCGCCAGGCGGCATCGACACCGATCTTCGCGGTCCCGAATCCCTGGGCATGGCGGACCGGTCAATCTCCACCCTGAACCTGCCGCAGCGAGCAAAGGCGACCGTACCGGTCGGCGAACTGCCCAAGGCCGAGGACTACGCGGCCGCCTACGCATTCTTCGCCTCGCGTCGCGACAACGTGCCGGCAACCGGCAGCATCCTGAACTACGACGGCGGCTTTGGAATCCGGGGCCTTCGGCGCACATCGGCCGGCAGCGACCTGCCCGAGCGGCTCGGTCTCGCCGCGCTGAACAGAACGCCCAGCGACAACGACTAGCCGATCAGGATATTTCACTGGCCACTGGCGAAGGAAGCGACGAGTGCATCGACCTCCTTCTGGTCCGGGCCCTTGGAGCGGGCATTGACGCGTGGGCCGGTGGCGTAACCGATCCACAGGACGATCTCGTGCGGACGCGGCGCGTCGTGGATCAGCACGGGCGTCGAATCGAAGGCATCGAGATCCCAACCGTCGTCAAGCGGCCCATATATCAGGTCGATGGCCGTGCCCGGCGGGCCTACCTTGGCGTGGCCCGGAATGATAACGCGACCGCGCTTGATCGAGCGGCGCATCGCCATGCCGAGTCTCGGATGGATCATCGCTGCACCATGCTCGAGGTCACCTCCGATGCCGACCAGCGCCGCCTTGGTGTAAGCGCGCAGCTGTGCCGGACTCGCGCCAAGTGTCGCCAGCGCCGTCTTGGTGAGCGAAGCCCCGAGCTCGAGCGAATAATCGATCAGAGGTTTGAGGTCGGTCCGGGCGGCCTTGCCGGCGAGCGGGTTCTCGAACACCGCGGCAATGGCGACGCGACGCAGCGGCAGGCTGGCAGGCGCGCCGTACTCGCTGTTGATCTCCTCAACGAGCGTGACGGTCTTGCGAATAGTCATGATGTGCTCACTCTCTGGTGGCTCTCGGTGTCCAGCAGATACTATCGGTTCAAGTCAGTTGGACAAAGGGTCGGTGCCATTGATGTCAGAGGTCTTCACGCCGCGCTCAGCCTCAGGGCGGCTGGGACGTCGACACCCCGCAGCCGGCAGCGAAGGATCTCTTGCCAGTCGCAGGCGGCGATGAGGTCCTTCGCTTCGCTCAGGACGACAAAGCTGGTAAGACTAAGTCGCTGTGCGACGCATCCACCCCTTCGTCTTGGGCCACGTCCTCGGGGCCTTCGTTGTCGGCGTGGCAAGCGGCGCGACGCTCGATCTGAAGGCGGTGCTGGTGTTCAGCAGCCTGCTGGCGGCCAACGCCGCCATCGGCTCGCTGGTTTGCTGGTGGCGGCCGGGCTCGAGGCCGCCGGCTGGAAGCTGTGGCTGGTGGCGACGTTCGCCAATCCACTGATGCTGTCGGGCATCGCCTATTCGATCGACCAGTACGATTGCCTGGTCGGCGGACGCACCGGCTGGGATTGCATGTTCTCCGACGTGGGGCCGCTGGTAGCAGCGGCCTGCCTGCCATCGCCGCTAATCGGCCTTGCCGTCCGCTGGTGGAAGCGAAGGGCCGTCGCCGCCTGAGAATAATCTTCAGGCCGCGACCGCCTTGGCGAGCCGGCCGCGGATCATCTCCTCGGCCTCGCCGACGATGCGCTCGATCAGCTCCTTGCAGGTCGGTATGTCCCTGATCAGGCCCATCACCGTGCCGGCCGACCAGATGCCGTGCTCGAGGTCGCCGGTCTCGTAGACCACCTTGCCGCGCGTGCCGGCGACGAGGGGGCCGATCTCCTGGATGGTCTTGCCCTCGTGCTCCATCTCGATCGCCTTCTTGGCCACCGAGTTGCCGAACACGCGGCTGGTGTTGCGCATGGTGCGGAAGATCAGCGAGGTCGAGCGCTCGTCGCTCGACACCAGGGCCTGCTTCACGTTGTCGTGGATGGGCGCTTCCTTGGTCGCCATGAAGCGCGTGCCCATGTTGATGCCCTCGCAGCCCAGCGCCAGGGCCGCCACCAGGCCGCGCGCGTCGCCGAAGCCGCCCGAAGCCAGCATCGGAATCTTGATCACGTTGGCCGCGGCCGGCAGCAGGACGAGATTGGGGACGTCGTCCTCTCCCGGGTGCCCCGCGCATTCAAAGCCATCCATCGAGATCGCATCGACGCCAACCTTCTCGGCTGACACGCCGTGGCGCACCGAGGTGCATTTGTGGATGACCTTGATGCCCGCGTCCTTGAGCTTGGGCAGGAAGGGCTTCGGGTTGTTGCCGGCGGTCTCGACGATCTTCACGCCCGAATCGACGATGGCGTCGATGTATTCGCCATAGGGGCGCGGCACCAGGGTCGGCAGGATGGTGAGGTTCACGCCGAACGGCTGGTCGGTCATCTCGCGGCAGCGCTTGATCTCCTTGCGCAGGTCGTCCGGCGTGGGCTGGGTAAGGCCGGTCAGGATGCCGAGGCCGCCCGCGTTGGAGACTGCGGAGGCGAGCTCGGCGCGGCCGACCCACTGCATCCCGCCCTGCACGATCGGGTGCTTGATGCCGAACATCTCGGTGAAGCGCGTCTTGATCATCTGGCTTTCCCCACGGTCCTTGTCGCCGTCAGCATTAGCGGACCGTGGGCACGCGCACTAGGTGCCGGGAACGCGCTTCCGCAACGCGGACTATGAGTCCAGTGTCGCGTCGAGCGTGATGTTGGCCTTGAGCACCTTGGACACCGGGCAGCCCGCCTTTGCCTTGGCCGTCAGCTCCTCGAACGTCGCCTGGTCGATGCCGGGGATCTTGGCCTTGAGGGTGAGATGAACGGCGGTGATGGCGAAGCCGCCCTCGACCTGCTCCAGCGTGACCTTGGCCGTGGTGTCCATGTGCTCGGCCGTGTGCTTGGCTTCGCCCAAAATCAGCGACAGCGCCATGGTGAAGCAGCCGGCATGGGCCGCTCCCAGCAGCTCCTCGGGATTGGTGCCTTTCATGCCCTCGAAGCGCGAAGCGAAGCCATAGGGGTATGCGCTGAGGGCGCCGCTCTCGGTCGAGATCGAGCCTTTGCCGTCCCTGAGACCGCCGGACCACGCCGCGGATGCAGTGCGATTGATCTTCATCGTTGTCCTCGCTGCTTGGATGTCGAACCCTAGCCATCGCATGCCAGCGTGTCAGTCATACGAAGGTATGGTCAGTGCGCGTCGAGCCAGGAGAGCACGTCGGCTCGGGTCGGCGCCCTCCCGCTCAGCAGGCCCGACATGGCTACGACGACATCGACATGACCGACGTCGGGATAGAGCTTCAGCTCCACAGCAGCGCCGGCGGCGCGCCAGGCGGCGGCGAGGTTCGTGCTGTTGCGCGGATAGACGGTCGTGTCGGCCGTGCCATGGATCAACAGGATGGGCGGCAATGGCGCGTGAGCGAAGGTGATGGCCTCGATGTCGGGATTGTCGGCGCCGCCAAAGATGTCGATCAGCTTCGCCGACTTCAGCGGCAGGAAATCGTAGGGGCCGGCGAGGCCGATCGCGCCGCATAGCTTCAGGCGATCGACACCTGCTGTTTCAAGATAGCGCGTGTTGGCCGCGAGCAGCAGGGCAATATGAGCGCCGGCGGAATGGCCCATGAGGAAGAGCTTGTCCGCGCCGAAGCGATCGGCGCTCCAGCGCACGGCGCCGGCGCCGTCCTCGACGAAGGCAGGGAAGCGCACCGCGGGATAGAGCCGGTAGTCGGGAATGATGACAGTATAGCCCGCGCTCGCCAGCGCCTGGGCCACGAACAGGTAGTCGCCCTTGCTGCCAGAATCCCACGACCCGCCATAGAGGAAGAGCACCACCTTGCCGTTGGGCTTGTCCGGTCGATAGAGATCGAGCTTCTGGCGTGCATCCGGCCCGTAGGGGACGTCAGCGTCGCGCGCAAAACTCTGCCGCGAGACCGTGGCGTTGAGCAGGTTCGCCGGGGAGCAGCTGGAGAGGAGGCCCGCCAGGCCGGCAAGAACGCCGCGGCGGGCCAAGGTCATGTCGAAACGAGGGCGCGCACCTGCTCGGCCAATGCAAGCGAGGCCGTGAGGCCAGGCGATTCGATGCCGAACAGGTTTACGAGGCCGGGCACGCCATGATCGGCCGGGCCCTGCATGACGAAATCCTGGCCCGGCGCGCCCTGGGGCACGATCTTGGGCCGGATGCCGGCGTAGCCGGGCTGCAGGGCGCCGTCCTTCAAGCTCGGCCAGTATTTGCGCACCGCGGCATAGAACTTGTCGGCACGGTGCGGGTCGACCGTGTACTCGATGCCGTCGATCCATTCGACATCCGGACCGAACTTGGCCTGGCCGCCCATGTCGACGGTGATGTGCACGCCAAGCCCGCCCGGCACGGGAACGGGATAGATCAGGCGCGTAAAGGGCGAGCGTCCGGTCAAGGTGAAGTAGTTTCCCTTGGCGTAATACGCGGTCGGCACGCGATCGGATGGCATGCCGACGATCTTTTTTGCCAAGGTCGGGGCATGCAGGCCGGCCGAGTTGACGACCAGCCGGCAGCGAAGCTTCATCGGCTCGGCGCCGCCCACGACAAGGTCGATGCCGTCGTTCATGACCCGGCCTTCCTCGACGGGACTATGGAAGGCGAACATCGCGCCGCAGGACTCGGCGTCGCCCTGCAGGGCCAGCATGTAGGAATGGCTGTCGATGATGCCGGTGCTGGACGAGAACAGCGCCGCCGTGCAGTGCAGGTTGGGTTCCAACGCCATGGCCTCGGCGGCGGACAGGAGCCGCATGCCTTCGACGCCATTGGCCTCGGCGCGGCCCTTGATCTCGGCCAGCTTCTCGTTCTCAAGCTCGCTGGTGGCGGCGATCAGCTTGCCGCAATTGCGGTGCGGTACGCCGTGCTCTGCACAATAAGCATAGAGCAGGCGACGACCGGCCACGCAGGTGCGCGCCATCAGGCTGCCCTTGGGATAGTAGATGCCGGCGTGGATGACCTCGGAGTTGCGCGAGCTGGTCTCGGTGCCGATGCCTTCGGCTGCCTCGACGACGATGACCTCACGGCTGGCAAGGGCAAGGGCGCGGGCCACGGCGAGCCCCACGACGCCTGCGCCGATCACAACGCAGTCGACGGTTTCATACGAGGACGAATTCATGGGCGCATGCTAGTAGAGAGCACCGTGAAGATGCCAGCGACACAACAGCCTCACCCTGAGGAGCGGCCCGAAGGGCCGCGTCTCGAAGGGTGGGTTCACGCACCTTGTCTGGGGCCCATCCTTCGAGACGCCGCGCGATGCGCGGCTCCTCAGGATGAGGTGTTTGTGGATCGTCGGCGTTGAAGGGCGCGTTGGTAACCGGAGCCGCCGTGCGGGTCGGCCGGGCGCTGGCGATGGCGCTGGCAGCCGATGGCTGGTTCGTGTTCGTCCATCACCACCAATCGACCGCCGAGGCGCGGCAGACGGTAGCCGATATCACGGCGGCCGGCGGCCGGGCCAAGGCGGTGCGCGCCGATCTCTCCTCGGCGCGGCAGGCGGAAGCGCTGATCGACAAGTGCCGCGCCAGGAACGTCCGTGGCGGCGTCGAGCTCACCTGCCTGGTCAACAGCGCCTCGCTGTTCAAGCTCGACCGCGCGCCGACGGCGAAGGCGGACGATTTCGACCGGCACATCGCCGTCAACCTGCGCGCGCCCCTGCTGCTCTCCCAGGCGCTGGCGCGGCAGCTGCCGGATGGCCAGACCGGCGTGATCGTGAACCTGCTCGACCAGAAGCTCTACAATCTCAACCCCGATTTCCTGACCTACACGCTGTCGAAGGTCGGCCTGCAGGGGCTGACCAAGGTGCTGGCCCAGGCGCTGGCGCCGCGGGTGCGCGTGGCGGGCATCGCGCCCGGCCTCACCTTGCGCAGCGGTAGCCAGACCGACCAGCGATTTGCCGAGCAGCATGCCGAGAACCCGTTGCGGGTGGGCGTCACGGTCGAAGATCTGGTGCGGGCCCTGCGCTTCATCCTGCAGACGCCGTCCTATACCGGCGACACGCTGATCGTCGACAGCGGCGAGCATCTCAGCGGCCGGCCGCGCGACATCGCCTTCGACCGCAAGAGGAAGGCATAGACATGGTCTCTGACCTCACTCGCCGGATTTTCATTCGTGATTTCCGCCTAAAAGTCTCGATCGGCATCCACGATTTCGAGAAGGAAGGGCCGCAGACCGTGGTCGTGAACATCGACCTGCTGCTCGGCGCCCAGGACAAGGCCCACAACGACCGCATCGCCAATGTGCTGAACTATGACGTCGTGCACGACGGCATCAAGGCCCTGGCCGGCAGCCGGCACTTCAACCTGCAGGAAACGCTGGTCGATGCCATCCTCGACCTCTGTCTTGAGCAGCCGGGCGTGATCGAGGCGCGCGTCTCGACCGAGAAGCCCGACGTCTACAAGGACTGCCGCGTTGGCTACGAGGCGGTGCGCCGTCGCTGATGCACGATCGTCGTCACATGTTGGGCGCTTTCGCGGCGATGCTGTTTGTCGGCGCGAGCTGGGGCGCCAACGTGCCCGTCACCAAGGTGATGCTGGCCCAGTTCGACCTGATCCCGATGTCGGCGATCCGCACGGCGGCGGCCGGGGTCGTGCTTGCCGTGCTGTTGACGCTGGTCGAGAGCCCCACCTCCTTGCGCATCGAGATCGGCTTTCGCCGCTTTGCGCTGCTCGGCCTGATGATGGGCGGCTTCTTCACGATCTATACGCTCGGTTTGCAGTTCAGCAATCCGATCACGGCCGCGACGGTGCAGGTCGCGGGGCCGCTGGTCTCGGCCGTGACGGTGCGGCTGGCGACAGGCCTGCGCTTCGACCCGGGATTCGGCGTGGCGCTCGCATTGACTTTGCTGGGCGGCGCCATCCTCGCGTCGTCGAGCCTGTTCGCCGCGGCTTCGGTGACTTTTGGCGGTGGCGAGATCGTGGTGCTGCTGTCCAATGTGCTGTGGACGCTCTACAGCCTGAAGGCGCAGTCCTGGTTCGACCGCCGAGAGAGCCAGCTCCATCGCGCCTATGTCGCCTCGCTGTCGGCGATGGGCTGGATGACCGCGCTCACCGTGGTGCTGGTGGCGCTCGGCTGGACGCGCTCGCCGCTCGCCGTCACCGACGGCTGGGCCTGGGTGCAGCTCGTCACCATCGCCCTGTTCGCCAGCGGCTTCGGCAGCTACTGCTGGAACATCGGCGCCAGCCGGCTCGGCGTGGCGGTTGCGTCGCTTTGGGTCAATCTGGTGCCGTTTTTCGCCGTATTATGGTCCATGGCCTATGGTTTCGTTCCCAATGCCTACCAGATCGCAGGTGGCCTCGTGGCCCTGAGCGGCGTCGTCTACATGCAATGGCGCAAGCTCAAGTTGGCCCGCCCATGACCGATGTCTCGTTCAAGACCCGCAACTGCCGCTGGATCGAGGTCCGGGGCGCCACCGACCAGCGCGGCAGCCTCAACTTCCTCGAGGCCGGCAAGGACCTGCCGTTCAAGCCGCTGCGGCTCTTCTGGCTGCACCATATCGCCCCCGGTCAGTGGCGCGGCCGGCACGGGCATCGCGAATCGGAGCTGGTGTTCGTGGCGCTGAACGGCGGCTGCCGTGTCCATCTCGACGACGCCCGGATGAAGCAGAGCGTGACCATCGACGATCCGGCACGCGCCCTCTATGTCGGCACCTGGGTGTGGCACGAACTCACCGACTTCACCCCCGACGCCGCGATCCTGGTCATCGCCTCGACACTCTACGAGGATGCCGAATACCTGCGCGATTACGAAGCCTTCAAACGCGAGGCGATGAGCCGGCCATGATCCCGTTCCTCGACATGAAAGCCGTCTACGCCGAGCTCAAGCCCGAGCTCGATGCTGCCTTCCAACGCGTGATGGAGTCGGGCTGGTTCGTGCTCGGCAAGGAGGTCGAGGCGTTCGAAGGCGAGTATGCGGCCTTCTGCGGCACCAGGCACTGTGTTGGTCTCGGCAACGGGCTGGAGGCGCTGGAGCTGGTGCTGCGCGCCTGGGACCTCGGCGGGGGCGACGAGGTGATCGTTCCCTCCAACACCTACATCGCGACCTGGCTCGCGGTGACGGCGGTCGGCGCCAAGGTCGTGCCGGTCGAGCCCACGCCCGGCGGCCCCAACATCGATCCCGAGCGCATCGCCGCCGCCATCACCTCGCGCACCCGGGCCATCATGCCGGTCCACCTCTACGGCGAGCCGGCCGACATGGACGCCATCATGGCGCTCGCCGCCAACCACGGGCTCAGGGTGGTCGAGGACGTGGCCCAGGCGCAGGGCGCCAAGGTGCGTGGCAGGCGCGCCGGCGCGTTGGGCGATGCCGGCGCCCATAGTTTCTTCCCGACCAAGAATTTCGGCGCTTTCGGAGATGGCGGCGCGGTCACCACCGACGATGCCAAGCTTGCCGAGCGGCTGCGCGTCCTGCGCAACTACGGCAGCCGCGTGAAGTACGTGAACCTCGAGCGCGGCTTCAATTCGCGGCTCGACGAGATGCAGGCGGCCCTGCTGCGGGTGAAGCTGCCGCGCCTGGACGCCTGGAACGAACGGCGGCGGCGGCTCGCGGCGCGCTATGACGACAAGCTCGCCGGCATTCCGGGACTCGGCCTGCCGCGCGCGCCGCAATGGGCCGAGCCGGTCTGGCATCTCTATGTCGTGCGATCCGGACGCCGCGCCGAGCTGATGGCGGCGCTGGACAAGGCCGGCGTCGGCTCGCTGATCCACTATCCGATCCCGCCGCATCTGCAGGCGGCCTATGCCGATCTCGGCCTGCCCAAGGGGTCGTTCCCGCTGGCCGAAACGATGGCCGAGACCGTGCTCAGCCTGCCCATGGGCGCGCACATGACGGAGGACCAGATCGATACTGTAGCCTCCGTCGTGCGCGCCACACTGGTTGACTAGGCGATCCTACGGACCGGTACGCTCGGGCCCATCATGGATGCCCTGGTAATTCCGGTAGTAATCCCACTTCGAGCCGTAGACGTTGGACTTCTGGTAGCTCGGCGCGTCGTAGGCGTAGTAGGTCGCGGGCGGCGTGCTGTAGTAGGTGGTGGTGTATGGCGTGCTGTAGACGGTCGTGCGCGCCGGATAGTAGGTGGCCTGCTGACGCGGTGCATAGTAGCCGTCGCTCACCGAGCAGGCGGCCACGCCGGCAGTCAGCGTCGCGAGCGCAAGGGTCGTAAAGACGGGCTTCATGGGTTTCTCCTGTGAGTCCTCACACTAACTGTGTACCCGCCCCGCGGTTCCCGGGCGGATTGGGGAGGAATCATGAAGATCGGCGCCGTGATGTTCTTCACGACGGAGTCCATGCAACCCGCGCCGCTGGCGCGGGCCATGGAGGAACGCGGTTTCGAATCGCTCTGGGTTCCCGAGCACACCCACATTCCATCCGGCGGCAAGTCGGTCTATCCCGCCGCCGGCGGACTGGTTCGGGCCTACTACGAATTGATGGACCCGTTCCTGGCGCTCAACACGGCGGCGACCGTGACGACCAAGCTCAAGGTCGGCACCGGCATCGCGCTGGTGATCCAGCGCGATCCGATCGTGACCGCCAAGATGGTCTCATCCATCGACCAGTTGTCCAACGGCCGTTTCCTGTTCGGCGTCGGCAATGGCTGGAACCAGGAGGAGGTCGAGAACCACGGCACCAAATTCGAGAGCCGCCACAAGCTCGCACGCGAGCGCATCGAGGCGATGAAGACGATCTGGACGGAGGAGGAGCCCGAGTATCACGGCGAGTTCGTGAACTTCGACAAGATGAAGCAGTGGCCCAAGCCGTACCAGAAGCCGCACCCGCCGATCGTCGTCGGCGGCGCCTTCCCCTACGCGGCGCGGCGCGCCGTGCGCTACGGCGACGGCTGGATCCCGCGCGACGACTGGCTCGACCGCGACGGCATCGAAGTGCTCGACAAGTTCCGCGCCATGGCCAAGGAAGCCGGCCGCGATCCCGCGAGTCTCCCCATTACCACCTTCCGCGTGCCGCCCGACATCGAGCGCCTGCGCCGCTACCGCGAGCTCGGCATCGACCGTGTCGTGTTCTCGCTGCCGGCAGAGAAGGAGGACAAGATCATGCCCATCCTCGACCAGTGGGCGGAGCTGCAGCGGCAACTCGGCGGCTGACGTCACAGAATCCTGACAGGCTGGAGCAGTGCGAGGGTTTGCCGATTCCGCGGTGTTGAAAGCATTGCTGGCACTCGAGGCCAGCGCCACAATGGATGGCGTGCTCGCCGGTTCGACCCGCCAGAAATGGCCCTCCACGGTACGCAAAAATTCGCAAAAACGAAATTGGCGATGACCGACCAAAGTTATTGACTTATATGTACTTTGGTTATAGCAACGCTCCGTTGCGCGGCTTTCCTGCGTTCCCGCTCTTTGCATCGTTGATCCGAGACCCAGAAGGCGGCGGCAGACACTGCACGCGGCCGGTCCGGTCGCTTGCCTCCGGACGGGCCGGGCTCTGCTGCTCCAACGAAGGTGATTCCGGTTGCGAAACTTGCGTAACTGTCCGAACTCCGAAGGCGGCCTACCGGTAGTGGGTGCGGTCCGTGCGCTCCACTACCGAAGTGCCGGCGGAAAGGGCGGAAAGGGCGCAAAACTCGAGCATCGTTGACAGCAGTGCATGCATCCACCGCTTCTTCCGACTCGTTGAAAGCACTGTGCCGTGCAACTAGACCGCGACTTGTCGCGGCTCGTTGCGGAGCACGAAGACGATCCCGCCCGCTGCGACCGCAAGCAGCACCGAGCTGGCCCACACCCAGTCGTAGTGCGCGGACAGGTCGAAAAGGTATCCGCCCAGGAAGGCGCCGGCGGCTGCGCCGATCGAATGCCCGGCGGAGATCAGCCCCATCGCCAGCCCCATGACGCGCAGGCCGAGGTGGCTGGCGACGAGGCTCGCGGTGACGGGGATGGTCGCATAATCGACCGCGCCGAACAGAACAGCGAAGAGCACGAGCTGTTCGTAGTCGGTGCCGACGTTCATGAGGAGCAAGAAGGTCAGGCCGCGCAGGACATAGATCGATCCCAGCAGAACGACTCGGTTCATGCGGTCCGTCAGCCAGCCGGCGCCGATCATGCCCAGCAGGTTGACCGCCGACAGCGTTCCATAGGCCGCCGCGCTCGGGACCAGCGCGAAGCCGCAGAAGGACGCATAGGGCAGAAGATGCGTTTCGATGACCCCGGCTGTCGTGTAGCCGCAGATCAGGAAACTCCAAAACAAGGAATGGAACGCTGGTCGGCGCAGCATGGCGGCGACGTCGGCCTGCAGCGACGTGGCGGCCGGCCGGCCTGCGGCATCGCCGGCACCGTCGCCGCCCTTCTGCGCGAGCGTCCACCACAGGAGCGGGACCAGCACGAGGCAGCCCAAGCCCATGGCGAGGAAGCTCCATCGCCAGCTTGCCATCGCCAGCACCGCCGCGACCAGCGGCACGATCAGGAACTGGCCGCCGGTCGCGCCCGATGTCGCTATGCCGGTCGCCAGCCCCTTGTTGCGGTCGAACAGGCGGGCGATGGCCGTCGAGACGACATGCGTGGCGACGACCCCGAAGCCCACGGCGGAAAGCCCGCTGTAGGCGATCAGGAACACGATCGCATCGCTGGTTGCCGACACCGCCGCGCAGCCCAGGCCGACCAGCACGAGGCCAATCGCCAGAGTCCTCCGTGCGCCCTGCCGGTCGATGAAGCGGCCGGCAAAGGGGGCGACGGTCGCCATGACCAGCAGGGCGGCGGCCGCTGCGCTGGAGACGAAGCTTCGCGACCAGCCGAGCTCCTGCGCCCACACCGGCATGACCAGGCCGATGGTGGCGCGGGCTGAAAACGCCAGGGCAAGTCCCAGGAACCCGAAGCCGACGACCAGCCACCGCACGAACGACGGCGATCGCGTGCCACTTGCAAGCATGAACTCTCTTCCGACCATGCGGAGGAAAGTCCGCTCCGGCTTCCGTGCGGGCAAACGATTCTTTCGATGGGCTTGTTTAGCTGTGCTAAACAAGGTCGATGGCGGTTCCGCTTGCCCTGCTGCACACCTTCGTGATCGTCGCCCGGTCCGGCCGGATGAGGGAGGCTGCGGCCAGCATGGCGCTGACGCCGGGCGCCGTCAGCCAGCGGGTACGCGCGCTGGAGGAGATGCTGGACCGCCGCCTGTTCTCGCGGACGCAAGCCGGTGTGACGCTCACCGCCGCTGGCAGGACGCTGTTCGCATCGCTCGACGAGCCGTTCCGCCGGATCGAAGCCACCGGTGGCGAAACGCCAGGTGCGCGCTCGCATCGTGTGACAGTCAGCACCATGAGCTCCTTTGCGGCGAGCTGGTTGGTTCCCCGCCTTTCCAGCTTCTCGCGGCGACATTCCGAGATCGACGTCTCCCTGGAGATCGAGAGCCGCGTCGTCGACCTCAGCCGCGAACCGGTCGACCTCGCGATCCGGCATGGCAACGGCGACTATCCGGGCCTGGTGGTTGCCTGGCTGATGGCGCCGGCATTGATCGTCGTTGCCAGCCCGGCGCTCCTGAAGTCCCGAGCGCCGATCAGGGCGGCTGCGGACTGCCTGGGCTTTCCGCTGCTCCACGACAGCGACCGCGCCGACTGGCGGCTCTGGCTCGAGACACAAGCGGTGAAGGTGCCGCGCGGACTGAAGGGCCCGTCGTTCTCCGACGATCATCTCATGGTCAAGGCGGCGGTCGCGGGGCAGGGGCTGGCGCTGGTGCGCGATCTCTACGCCGACGACGAACTGCGTGCTGGACGGCTGGTGCGCGCCATCGACGTGCAATGGCCGACGTCATTCGCCTATTACGCGGTCTGTACGAAAGAGGCTTTGCAGAAGCCGGCCGTACGGCGTTTCAGGAAATGGCTGATCGAGGAAGCCGATGCGGGGTCAAGCCAAGTTCGCCGCTCCGCGCTCAGCCCAACCGTGACACGCGTTCGGCGCGGCCGGACGGCGCTCAAGCACCAGCTCGGTTGATGGTCATGCCTGGATAGAGCCCGCTCTGGTGGTGGTACGTCTCCCCTGGCGCATAGCCACCCTTGCGGGCCAAGTAGGGGTCGCGCTCGCAGGCAGCGAGCAGGCCCACGATCAGCATGAGGGCGACGTACCTCATGCTGATGCAACTCAACCGAGTCCGAGTCGTTCCGCAGGGCCATGACGGGTTCCTGCTACCGCTTTGCACGTTTATGGCTATAAGTATGCCGTTTGGGAGACGGCATGAGACGACGTGAGGTTACCGCCCTTCTGAGCGGCGGCGTGGCAACGATGTTGCCATGGACTGCGCGCACGCAGCAGCGTGAGGTGGTGAGGCGGATAGGCATCATATTCAGCAGTGCGGAGAGCGACCCGCAATCGCAGAAGGATCTGAAAGCCCTCAAGTCGGCATTGCAGACGCTGGGTTGGGATGAAGGCCACAACTTGCAGATCGACTACCGCTGGGCCGGTGGCGATTTGGACCGTGCCCGATCATCAGCGATCGAGCTGGTGAAGCTTTCACCCGCCGTGATCGTGGGGAGCGGAACGCTCGCACTGACGGCGCTACATGCAGCGACCAAGGTCGTCCCGGTCGTGTTCCTCAATGTGACCGATCCAGTGGCAGGCGGGTTCGTCGCGAGCCTCTCGCGGCCCGGAGGCAACATCACCGGCTTCACCCCTTTTGAATACGATATCGGCGGGAAATGGCTGGAATTGCTCAAGGACATCGCTCCTGAACTGAACCGCGCCGCGATGCTCGGCGATCCCAACAATCACAATTTCAAAGGGTTCCAGAGATCCTTCGAAGCAGCGGCGAAAGTGCTCGCGGTCGAACCGATCGTCGTGCCGGTTCGGGCTGTTGACGACCTTCGTGACGGCATTCAGTCGCTGGCTGAGAAGCCGAACGGCGGGCTGGTCGTCACGGCTGCGACCTTCTCGATCGTCCATCGCAAGGAGATCGTGGAAATGGCGAACAAAAAGAAGTTGCCGACGATCTTCTGGAATCGATCTCAGGCCGTCGAAGGGGGCTTGATGTCGTTCGGGCCCGATTCGATCGATCTCAATCGCCGCGCGGCCTCCTATGTCGATCGTATTCTGAAGGGTGAGAATCCTGCCGACCTGCCGGTGCAGGGGCCCACCAAATACGAACTGATCGTCAACATGCGAACCGCGCGAGAAATCAAACTCGTTGTGCCTCCGACCTTGCTCGCTCGGGCAGATGAGGTGATCGAATAGTCCCGCTCGGCAGCTAGCCGGTGAGCCCCAGCCGCTCACCGCGATAGGCGCCGCTCATGACCCGCTCCCACCAGCCGCGGTTCTCGAGATACCACCGCACCGTCTGGCGCAACCCATCATTAAAGTCATGCCGTGGCTGCCAGCCGAGCTCGCGGCGGATCTTGGTGGCGTCAATGGCGTAGCGGGCATCGTGCCCCGGCCGGTCGGTGACGAACTCGATCAGCCTCTCGTGCGGCCGCTGCGGGCTCGCCGGCAGCAGCTCGTCGAGCGTGCGGCAGATCGTGCGCACGACGTCGATGTTCTTGCGCTCGCTGTCGCCACCGACATTGTAGGTCTCGCCCGGCTTGCCCTGGCGCAGCACCAGGGTCAGCGCCTCGGCGTGATCCTCGACATGCAGCCAGTCGCGCACGTTCTCGCCCTTGCCGTAGACCGGCAGGCTCTGGCCGCGCAGCGCGCGGATGATGGTGAGCGGGATCAGCTTTTCGGGAAAATGATAGGGCCCGTAGTTGTTGGAGCAGTTGGTGGCGAGCGTCGGCAAGCCATGCGTGTGGTGCCAGGCGCGAACCAGGTGATCCGACGCCGCCTTGCTGGCGGCATAGGGCGAGTTGGGCGCGTAGGGCGTGGTCTCGCTAAACTTGCCGGTGGCGCCCAGCGAGCCGAACACCTCGTCGGTCGAGATGTGCTGGAAGCGAAAGCGTGCGCGGGCTTCGGGGTCGAGCGTGCGCCAGTAGGCCAGTGCCGCCTCGAGCAGCGTGTAGGTGCCGCCGATGTTGGTGTCGATGAAGGGGGCGGCGCCGTCGATCGAGCGGTCGACATGGCTTTCGGCGGCGAGGTGTAGGATGGCGTCCGGCCGGAAGCTCGCAAAGATGCCGTCGATCGCGGCACGGTCGGTGATGTCGACCTTGAAGTGCGTGTGCCGGTTGCTGTCGCGCGCCTCGGCCAGCGATTCGAGGTTGCCGGCATAGGTCAGCTTGTCGACGTTGGCCACCGTCCAGTCGGTGTCGCGGATGATGTGGCGGATGACGGCAGAGCCGATGAACCCCGCGCCGCCGGTCACCAGGATCTTCATGGGCGGCGTCTCTAGGCTGCGATCAAGGCGGCGCCAAGGCGCCGCGAAGCCTCAGTGATGCAGGATCTGGCCGAGGAAGAGCTTGGTGCGCTCGTTCCGGGGATTGGCGAAGAATTCCTCGGGCTCGTTCTGCTCGACGATCTCGCCGCGATCCATGAAGATCACGCGGTCGGCCACGGCGCGGGCAAAGCCCATCTCGTGGGTGACGACCAGCATGGTCATGCCCTCGCGCGCGAGCTCGATCATGACGTCGAGCACTTCCTTCACCATCTCGGGATCGAGCGCCGAGGTCGGCTCGTCGAACAGCATGATCTTTGGCCGCATGCAGAGGGCGCGGGCGATCGCCACGCGCTGCTGCTGGCCGCCCGACAGCTGGCCGGGATACTTCAGCGCCTGCTCGGGGATGCGCACGCGCTTCAGGAGACTCATGGCGATTTCCTCGGCTTCCTTCTTGGGCATCTTCTTCACCCAGATCGGCGCCAGGGTGAGGTTGTCCAGGATGGTGAGGTGCGGAAAGAGGTTGAACGACTGGAACACCATGCCGACTTCGCGGCGGATCATCTCGATGTTCTTAACGTCGTTGGTGAGCGGCACGCCGTGCACCACGAGATCGCCCGCCTGGTGCTCCTCCAGCCGGTTGATGCAGCGGATCAGCGTCGACTTGCCCGAGCCCGACGGTCCGCAGATGACGATCTTCTCGCCTTCCTTGACGTCCAGATTGATGTCGGAGAGCACGTGGAACTGGCCGTACCACTTGTTGACGTTGGTCATGGTGATGACCGACGGCGCATTGTCGATGTCGCGGGCGGCAGCGTTGGCCATGACCGGTTCTCCTTGGCCGACTAGCGGCGCGTTCCCTTGTTCAGCTCGACCTCGAGATACTTGGAGTACCGCGACATCGAAAAGCAGAAGCAGAAGTAGACGAAGGCGGCGAACAGATAGACCTCGCCGGGGTAACCCGCCCAGGCCGGGTCGACCAGCGCCTGGTTTGCGGTGTTGAGGAAATCGAAGATGCCGATGATCAGCACCAGCGAGGTATCCTTGAAGAAGCCGATGAAGGTGTTGATGAGTGGCGGGATCACCACGCGCAGCGCCTGCGGCAGGATGATGAACGCCGTCTTCTGCACGTAATTGAGGCCCATGGCGTCGGCCGCCTCGAACTGGCCCTTGGGCAGCGACTGCAGGCCGCCGCGGATGATCTCGGCGATGTAGGCGCCGGCGAACAGGATGACGGCGACTTGGGCGCGCAGGAACTTGTCGAAGGTGACGCCGGTCGGCAGGAACAGCGGCAGCATCACCGAGGCCATGATGAGCAGGCTGATCAGCGGCACGCCGCGGATCAGCTCGATGAAGCCCACGCACAGTCCCTTGATCAGCGGCAGGTTGGAGCGCCGGCCCAGCGCCAACAGGATGCCGTAGGGGAAGGCGAACAGCAGCCCGTAGGTGGCGAGGATCATCGTCACGGGAATGCCGCCCCACAGGCCGGTCTCGACGTAGCTGAAGGGCGCGATGGGAAGCTTCCAGGCCGGCAGGATGCCGGCGAAGCTCAGCACCAGGCCGACGAAACCGATGGCGGCGGCGGCGCGATAGGCGTTGACCTCGAGCGGCGTGCCGAGGGCCTTGCGGAAGGACATGCCGACCAGCCCGACGATCAGCGCGGCGGCCAGGAACAGGCTGAGCGGGATGTGCAGCTGGCCGAACATCAGCAGGAAGGTGATGAAGGACCCGATGCTCCAGATCACCGCCAGCCTCGAGGGCCGCCACATCCGCCGGTCGGAGGTTAGGATCAGCATGGCGAGCATGGCGATGACGGCGAACAGCGGCCGCCATTGCTGGTCGAAGGGGAAGGTGCCGAAGAAGATCAGGCGCCACTTCTCGCGGATCAGCGCCCAGCAGGCGCCTGAGCCGCGGCACTCGGCGCCGGTCGAGGCCGTGAAGTTGGCGGTGAACACCGCCCATTGCAGGAACCAGGACAGGATCCAGGCCATGGCGAGCGTCAGCACCACGGTGGTGATGCCGTTGGACCAGCTCGAGAAGAGGTGCCTGCGTGCCCAGCCCACCGGGCCGGTGTCGTTGACGGGAGGAGCGAGCTGCTTGCGCTCGCCGACGGGCATGTCGGTCATGGCTCAGCGCTCCCTGAGGGCGATGCGTTTGTTGTACCAGTTCATGAACGCCGAGATCGACAGACTGACCGAAAGATAGGCCGCCATGATGATCAGCACGTTCTCGATCGCCTGGCCGGTCTGGTTGATGGTGACGTTGATCGAGGCCACCAGGTCGGGATAGCCGATGGCGATGGCGAGCGAGCTGTTCTTGGTGATGTTGAGGTACTGGCTGGTCATCGGCGGCACGATCACGCGCATCGCCTGCGGCAGCAGCACCAGCCGCATCACCTGGCCGCGCGACAGGCCGAGCGCGAGTGCGGCTTCGCTCTGGCCCTTGTGCAGCGCCAGGATACCCGACCGAACGATCTCGGCGACAAAGGCCGAGGTGTAGAGCACCAGGCCCATCAGCAGGGCGACGAACTCAGGCTGGATGACGCTGCCGCCGTCGAAGTTGAAGCCCTTGAGCTCCGGCCAGCTCATGTGGTGCGGCGCGCCGCCCGCCAGCCACACCAGGATCGGCAGGCCGAGCGCCAGGCCGAAGCCGGCCAGGATAGACGGGAAGGGCTGGCCGGTCTCGTCCTGGCGCTTCCTCGCCCAGCGGTGCAGGAAGAAGGCGCCGACGAGGCCGACCAGGAAGGCGAGGCCGACCCATTTGAAGACGGGATCGGCGAGCGGCACCGGGAAATAGACGCCGCGGTTGGACAGGTAGAACGAGCTCAGCACGCTGATCGCCTGGCGCGGTCCGGGGAAGGCCTCGCTGATCAGCTTGTAGAACAGGAACAACCAGAGCAGCAGCGGCACGTTGCGGAAGCCTTCGACGTACCATTCGCAGATCTTAGCGAGCAGCCAGTTGTGGGAGAGCCGGCCGACGCCGATCATGGTGCCGAGCACGGTCGCCATGATGATGCCGAGGACGGAGACCTTCAGGGTGTTGAGCAGGCCGACCAGGATGGCGCGCGCATAGGTGCTGGCCGGCGAGTACTCGATCATCGTGTCGCCGATCTCGAAGCCGGCCTCGCGGTCGAGATAGTGGAAGCCGCTCGCAATCTTCTGGCGCTGCAGGTTATCGACGGTGTTGGAGACGAGGTACCAGGCGAGCAGGCCAACCAAGCCGACCACGACGATCTGGAACACCCAGCCGCGGACGACGGGGTCGTTCCATGGCGCCACTTTGGTGCGCGGCGCGGAGCTCAATGCCTCGACTGCCATCCGCTCTGTCCCCCTGCGGCCGCGGTTGCTCCGCGGCGTCCGTCGCATGATCTTGCCGGCAGTGTAAGAGGGAATTGCGCACTTGCAACCAGCCAAACGGGGTAGGGAGAGGGGCCCCGCGGCGGTCTGATTCTTGCTGGCTGGACCGGCCGGTTTTCAGCGAATAGGCGGTGCGTAGAGGATGCCAGCCTTGGTCCACTGGGCGTTCAGGCTGCGGGCGATCTTGAGCGGTGAGCCTTCGCCGAGGTTGCGGTCGTAGCTCTCGCCATAGTTCCCGACCTGCTTGACGATGTTGTAGACCCACTTCTCGTCGACGCCGAGCGCCTGGCCCATCCCGGGGGTGACGCCGAGGATGCGCTTGATGCTGGGATTGTCGCTCTTCAGCAGGTCGTCGACGTTCTTGGACGTGATGCCGTACTCTTCCGCCTCGACCATGGCGAACTGCGTCCAGCGCACGATATCTGCAAACTGATGATCGCCGTGACGCACCGCCGGGCTGAACGGTTCCTTGGAGATCGCTTGCGCGAGAACGGCGTAGTCCTTCGAATACTGCGGATTGCTGGCCATGATGACGTGCAGCGAGGAGATGTCGCCCGTCAGCGCATCGCACTTGCCGCCGAGGAAGGCTGCCTTGGCCTGGTCGGCGGTGTCGAGGCTGAGCGGGATGAATCGCAGGCCGTTGGCGCGGAAATACTCGGCGAGGTTGGCTTCGGTGGTCGTGGCCGACTGGAAGCAGATCGTCGCCCGGTTCAGATCCTTGACGGTGCGGATGCCGGACTTCTTCACCATGAAGCCCTGCCCGTCATAGTAGTAGATGCCGGTGAAATCGACGCCGTTGGCGTCGCGCGCCAGGGTCCACGTCGAGTTCGAGGCGAGCATGTCGACCTCGCCCGACAGCAGCGCGGGGAACCGCATGGGCGCATCGAGTGGTACGAACTTCACCTTGTTGGCGTCACCGAAGATGGCGGCGGCAACCGCGCGACAGATGTCGACGGCGAAGCCGGTCCATTTGCCCTGGCGATCGGGCTGCATGAAGCCCGCGGTTCCGGCGTTGACACCGCAGACGAGTTGTCCGCGGGCCTTCACCGCATCGAGCACCGGTCCGGCGTCGGCGCGGTGCGCGATCAGGGCGAGGGCAAGCCCCAGCCCCGCCGACAGTAGTCTCATGATTAGCCTCCCGCCCGGCGACTCTCTGCCTTGCCGGGCGGGGTTGCAACCGTCAGATGAAGTGGTTCAGCGGAAAACCCTCAGCCGATCGCCCCTCAGCGAATGGGGGGCGCGTACTGCAGGCCGCCCTTGGTCCACAGATTGTTCAGGCCGCGGTCGATCTTGAGGATGGAGCCCTGGCCGACGTTGCGTTCGAAGCTCTCGCCGTAGTTTCCGACCTGCTTGACGATGTTGTAGACCCACTTCTCGTCGACGCCGAGCGCCTTGCCCATGCCCGGGGTGACGCCGAGGATGCGCTTGATCGAGGGGTTCTCGCTCTTCAGCATCTCATCGACGTTCTTCGAGTTGATGTCGTACTCCTCGGCCTCGATCATGGCGTACTGGGTCCACCGCACGATGTCGGCGAACTGGTTGTCGCCGTGGCGCACGGCCGGCGCCAGCGGTTCCTTGGAGATGATCTCGGGGAGGACGATGAAGTCCTCGGGCTTGGCCGGCGGCGGTACGTTGGCAGCGCGCGTGGCATAGAGGCTCGAGGAGTCGTTGGTGTAGACGTCGCATCGGCCTGAGAAGAACGCGGCGCGCACTTCCTCGACCTTCTCGATGACCACCGGCTTGAAGGTCATCTTGTTGGCGCGGAAGTAATCCGCGAGATTGAGCTCGGTGGTGGTGCCCGGCGCGACGCAGACCGTGGCGCCGTTCAGCTCCTTGGCGCTCTTCACGCCGAGCTTCTTGTTCACCAGGAAGCCCTGGCCGTCGTAGTAGGTGACGGCGGTGAAATCGAGGCCGAGCGCGGTGTCGCGCGTCAGCGTCTCGGTGGTGTTGTTGGACAGGACATCGACCTCGCCCGACTGCAGCGCGGTGAAGCGCTGCTGCGAGGTGAGCGGCACGTACTTCACCTTCTCCGAATCGCCGAAGATCGCCGCTGCGACGGCGCGGCAGACGTCGATGTCGAGGCCGACCCACTTGCCCGTGCTGTCGGCCATGCCGAAGCCGGCCGTACCGGTCATCACGCCGCAGACCAGCGAGCCGCGCGCCTTGATGGCGTCGAGGTCCTTGCCGGCCATGGCGCTGGTCGACACCAGCATTGCGGCCAGACCAGCCGCCGCCACTGAGAATTTACGCATCATTAGCCTCCCGTTATCTCCCTGGGCCAAGTCTCACCTGTGGCAGGCAAGCAAGCAACAGGCCAATACGGCTGGCCTGCCGCGCCACTATCGGGCTCAGCGGATGGGCGGGGCATATTGCAGGCCGCCCTGGTTCCACAACTTGTTGAGCCCACGGTCGATCTTGAGTGCCGATCCGGGGCCGAGGTTGCGGTCGAAGCTCTCGCCGTAGTTCCCGACCTGCTTGATGATGGTGTAGACCCACTTCTCGTCGACGCCGAGTGCCTTGCCCATGCCCGGGATGACGCCGAGAATGCGCTTGATGGCGGGATTCTCACTCTTCAGCATCTTGTCGACGTTCAGCGACGTGATGCCGTATTCCTCGGCCTCGATCATGGCATAGAGCGCCCAGCGCACGATGTCGGCGAACTGGTTGTCGCCATGGCGCACGACCGGCCCCAGCGGCTCCTTGGAGATGATCTCGGGCAGGATCAGGAAGTCGTCGAAGGTGCGCGGCGGCGGCACATTGGCGGCCCGGGTCGCGGCCAGGGCGGAGGCGTCGGTTGTATAGACGTCGCAGCGACCGGCGAAGAAGGCCGAACGAATCTCGTCGACCTTCTCGATGACGACGGGCTTGAACGTCATCTTGTTGGCGCGGAAGTAGTCGGCGAGGTTGAGCTCGGTGGTGGTGCCGGGCGCGACGCAGATGGTGGCGCCGCTCAATTCCCGGGCGCTTTTCACGCCCAGCGCCTTGGGCACCAGGAAGCTCTGGCCGTCGTAGTAGAAGATGCCGGTGAAATCGAGACCGAGCGCGGTATCGCGCGTCAACGTGTAGGTGGCGTTGCCCATCACCATGTCGACTTCACCCGACTGCAGGGCGGTGAAGCGCTGCTGCGAGGTGAGGGGCACATACTTTACCTTATCGGCGTCGCCGAAGAGGGCGGCGGCGACGGCACGGCAGACATCGACCGAGAGGCCGCGCCATTTGCCCGTGCTGTCGGCCAGCATGAAGCCCGCCGTGCCGATACCGACACCGCAATTCAGCGCCCCGCGCGCCCGGATGGAATCGAGGTCCTTGCCCGCGATCGCCGCATGGGCGCCCAGCATGGTGGCCATGCCAATGGCTGCCGCCGCGACGGCGTTGCGCATGGAAGCCCCCTTAACATCTCCCTGACCGGAGTGTCGGCCGGTGGCGGGCAGCAAGGCAACAGCCCAAATGAAAACCGCCGCCCTTTGGGGGCGGCAGCTGTCGTCGGTTGATTGTGTAGCCTCTAGCGAATAGGCGGGGCGTACTGCAGACCGCCCTGGGTCCACAGCGCGTTCTGGCCGCGCGCAATCTTGAGCGGCGAGCCCATGCCGACATTGCGCTCGAACATCTCGCCGTAGTTCCCGACCTGCTTGACGATGTTGTAGACCCACTTCTCGTCGACCCCGAGCGCCTTGCCCATGCCCGGCGTGACGCCGAGGATGCGCTTGATCGAGGGATTGTCGCTCTTCAGCATCTCATCGACGTTCTTCGACGTGATGCCGTACTCCTCGGCTTCGAGCTGGGCGAACAGCGCCCAGCGCACGATGTCGGCGAACTGGTTGTCGCCGTGGCGTACCACCGGGCCCAGCGGCTCCTTGGAGATGATCTCCGGCAGGATGATGTAGTCGTCCGGGTTGGGCGCATTGGCGGCGCGGGTCGAGTAGAGGCCCGAGGCGTCGGTCGTGAACACGTCGCAGCGACCGGCGAAGAAGGCGCCGCGCACTTCCTCGACCTTCTCGATGACGACAGGCTTGAAGGTCATCTTGTTGGCGCGGAAGTAGTCGGCGAGGTTTAGCTCGGTGGTGGTGCCGGGCTGCACGCAGACCGTGGCGCCGTTCAGCTCCTTGGCGCTCTTCACGCCGAGCTTCTTGTTCACCATGAAGCCCTGGCCGTCATAGTAGTTGATGCCGGTGAAGTCGAAGCCCAACGCGGTGTCACGCGTCAGCGTCCAGGTGGTGGTGCGGGCCAGCATGTCGACCTCGCCCGACTGCAGCGCGGTGAAGCGCTGCTGCGCGGTCGTCGGCACGAACTTGACCTTGTCGGCGTCGCCGAAGATTGCTGCAGCAACGGCGCGGCAAGTATCGACGTCGAGCCCCGTCCACTTGCCCTGGCTGTCGGCGCTGGCGAAGCCCGCAACGCCGGTGCTGACGCCGCAGATCAGCTGGCCGCGCGCCTTGACGGCATCGAGATCCTTGCCGGCATGCGCCGTGCCGGCGGCACCCAGCAGCGTGGCCGCGACGGCGCCGGCGGCCATGTATGTCTTGAGCATTTCGTCTTTCCCTATGTGGTTGCCTCGGTCGCCCTATCGGCCACCGGGGCAGCCCCGGGCGACGATGGCGACTTCCTAGGCGAACGGATCGACGCGCGCAACGGCGCGCGTTGCCCAACTGTGACGGCTACAGGGCGCCCGGATTACAGCCGATCAATGTTGCGCGAGGAGAAGGGGTTCTGGCTCCACGGCTCGGCGCCCTGCAGACCGCGGAAGCGGTTGTTGCTGTCGTCCTTGGCGCCGGCGGCTTTGCGGATGTCCTGCTGCCACTGGCGGTAGGCCACCAGGCTTTCACCTACAAGGACGCTGTGGATGCCCTTGCCGCTGAGGTAGGGCTCCGGATCGACGAACTGGCCGTTCACGATCACCGAGAAGTGCAGATGCGGGCCGGTGGAACGACCGGTCGATCCGACATAGCCGATCAGATCACCCTTGCGGATGTGGCTGCCCGGTCCCATGCCGTCGGCGAAGCGCGACATGTGGGCGTAGAGCGTCTCGAAGTTGTCGGCGTGGCTGATCTTCACCGTGCGGCCGTAGTTGAAGTACCAGCCCTGGTGATTGATCGTGCCGTCGGCCGCCGCATAGATCGGCATGCCGGTCTTGCTCTCGTAGTCGATGCCATTGTGGAAGCCGCCGCCGCTCGAGCGGCCGTAGTAGCGCCGGAAACCGAACGGCGAGGAGACGCGCGAGCCGCCACTGGGCTCGGTGAGGCCGGAGCCGCCCAGCCGGCGGCCACTCTCATCGAACCAGCCTTCCGGTTCGTTCGGCGGCGCGAACCACCAGAACGACCGCTTGGCCGTGCCATCGCCGACGGCGGCAGCAAGCAGTCGCGGTGTGCCGTCGACGGTGCGGCCTTTCCACACTTCGACCTTGGTGCCGCCCATCTGGAAGCCGGACAAGGCTTCGGTGAGTTCCTTAAGCGTAGCGCTGCTGGCGCCGGTCGAAGCAAGGCTGGTCGCGAGACCGGAACTGGCGCTTAGCTTCACCAGGGCGACGGAACCAGCCACAACCGAACGGGCGCCGACGCCGGCCGTTGGGGTCGCGCTCGGCACACTCGACACGCGCTCGTCGTCGTTCTCGGTGGCGTTGGGGGCGAGCTTGTAGCCGAAGCTGCCGTCGGCGCCGCGCTGCAACTCCACAGCCAACGATTTGGCCGAATAGAGCTGCAGTGCAACCAGACGCTTGGGCTTGCCCGGGCCCTGCGGTTGCAGGACGGCGCGACCCGAATTGGTGGTCTTGCGATCGAGCTGCTCCAGGGCCTTGGCGACGGCGTCGTTGGCGGCCTGCGCGTCGGCCGGGTCGATGTTCAGTGCCGTGAGCTGGTCGGTGATCTGCCCCTTCTCATTGATGGCGAAGGGCTGGACGTCTTCCGACGGGGCGGCAGTCGCCGCGGATTTGCTGGGGGCTTTAAGCTGGTTCTTGCTGGGCGCCTTCACCTGGGCCATCGACCCGGAGGCGCAAACGATCTGACAGGCAGAAAAGGCAACGGTAGCTGCAAGAAGTGATGGGACGAAGCGCCACCGGCGGGCGCGTTGATTTCGCGTCGTCGTGAACGCCATCGGCTTCTCCCCGATCCATTGAAACACAAACACTTAGCCTGAGAGCCGTAGCGAATTCACCGACCAGCCCCGATCGATGCCCCCCGCCTTTGCCCTGCTGCCGCCGATACTGGCCACGGATAATCCACAAGTCCAACAAAAAGTTGCAAAAATGCAACACCCGTGCAGTTCGCCTGTGAGTTGATTCAAAAGGAGAATCTAGCGCGACCGGCGATCGCGAAACGGTGCAGCGGGCAACGCGTCGGCGCGCGCTGCGTCACGCAGCAGAGGATAGCGCGCCAACAGGCCGGCCGCTTCGGCCATCTCTTCAACGTCGTTGAACATAGGTACCCCGGCCTGCTCCATGGCCGCGAACCAGTCGGTCTTGCCGGGCAACGTGCCCATCATGCTATGCATCAGCGGCAAGCGCGCAGGCGGCGCGAGCTTGGCCAGGCGCTCGATTACCGGGCGAGCATCGACCATGAACGGCACGACATGGATCATCATGATCATGTCATAGGCCTCCACGGCGTGGGCCATGGCGGCCTCGAAGGCGAGGGCGAACCGGTCTTCGCGCGCATCGGCCAGCAGGTCGATGGGATTGGCGACGGAGGCTTCAGGCGGCAGTTGCTGGCGCAGCACGTCGGCGAAGGCGCTCGGCAGGGCGCCGAGCTGCAGGCCCTCCAACGCGGCACGGTCGGCGCAGAGCACGCCCGGTCCGCCGGAGTTGGACAGGATCAGCGCGCGGCTGCCTAGTCCCTGCGGGAAGCGCCCGAACGCCTTGGCGGCGATCAGCAGGCGGCGCAGGCTTTCGACCCGCACGATACCGCAGGAGGCGCAGAAGGCATCGATCGCGCCGTCGTCGTTGGCAATGGCGCCGGTATGCGCGGACGCGGCTCGGCCGCCGATCTCGGTGCGGCCACCGAACAGGGCGACCACCGGCTTGCGCGCCGCCACCGCACGCGCCACGCGGCGGAAGCACTCATGGTCCTCGATCGATTCGACATAGAGCAGCGCGGCGCCGATCTCCGGTCGCTCGCCCAGCCATCCAAGATAGTCCTCCACGCCAAGATGCACGGCGTTGCCTACCGAGACGACGGACGTGAGCGGCAGGGCGCGCGCATTGGCCTTGTCGATCACTTCCTCCGCGAGCGCGCCGGATTGCGAGATGAAGGCAAGACCGTTGCCGGCGCCGGCCGTGGCGCCGGGCGGCAGATCGCGCAGGAAGGTGGCAGCGAAGCGCCAGGCCGGGTCGAGATGGATGATGCCGGCGCAATTGGGGCCGGCGACGGTGAGGCCGCGCGTGGCAGAGAGCTTCAGGAGCTGCTCGTTGCGCTGCACGCCGACGGGCCCCGCCTCGGCGAAGCCGCCGGGTAGGATCAGCAGGTTCCGGATGCCGCGATCGGCCGCTTCGCTCGCCGCCTCGAGGATGGCATCGGGGCGGATGACGATGACAGCGAGATCGACAGGGGAGTCGATGGCGGCGATCGAGGTCACCGACTCGTAACCGAAGATTGAGCCGCCCTTGGGATTGACCGGCACCACGCGTCCGCCGTAACCCGCCTGACGCAGCATTTGCATGACGGCGCCGCCCGAGGAGGTCGCGCGCTCGCCGGCGCCGACCACGGCAATGCTCCTGGGCGCGAAGAACGGCGAGAGATCACGTGTCATGGCACGGCGTTGCAGCACAGGTGGAGTAGGAGGACAAGATGGCCGACCCGATCGAACTGCTCATCCAGGGACGGGCGCATGAGCTGGGACCGGGCTTCCCGGTGCGCCGCGTGCTGCCCAGCGCGAAGCGGCGGATGGTGGGCCCCTTCATCTTCCTCGATCACTTCGGGCCGATGACCGTGCCGCCGGGCGGCGATGGCATGGAGGTGCGGCCGCATCCCCATATCGGGCTCGCCACCGTCACCTACCTGTTCGATGGCGGCATCTTTCATCGCGACAGCCTGGGCTACGCCCAGGCGATCCGGCCGGGCGATGTCAACTGGATGACCGCGGGCTCGGGCATCGCCCACTCGGAGCGTACCGAGCCCGAGATGCAGCGCACGGGTTTTCGCATGCATGGCGTCCAGACCTGGGTGGCCTTGCCCAAGAGCCACGAGGAGACGGCGCCATCCTTCGATCATGTCGAGGCAGGCAAGCTGCCGACCTGGCACGAAGGCACGGCGGCGCTCCGGCTGATTGTCGGCACCTATGGCGGGCGCACGGCGCCCACGACGCACTTCTCGCCGATCTTCTACGTCGCGGCCGAGATGGCGGCGGCGGCGAAGATCGCCATCGCGCCGGAGCATGATGAGCGCGGCGTCTACGTCGCCGAAGGCAGCGTGACGATCGGCGACCGGCTTCTGGCCGTGGGCGATCTTGCGGTGCTGCAGGCCGGCCAGCGGGTCGAGGCCATCGCCGGCGCGGAGGGCGCCAAGGTGATGCTGCTGGGCGGCGCCACGATGGACGGTCCGCGACACATCTGGTGGAACTTCGTGTCGTCTTCCCAGGATCGCATCGAAAAGGCCAAGGCCGACTGGCGCGACGGCCGCTTTGCCAAGGTGCCGGGCGACCATGAGTTCATCCCGCTGCCTGAGCGGTGAGCGCTCCGGAGACTAAGACGGACAGATATAGCCGGTGCCGCTGGGATTCTTGAAGCAGCCGACAGCTTGCGGCATGACCTGCTTGGGCAGCCACAGGATGGCGTTGGGCGCGAAGATCGTGAACACGATGGTGGCGAGGAAGACGACGTAGATCGGCAGCGCCGCCTTCAGGGCCCTTGAGAAGGGCACGCCGACGAACTTCGACGCCATCAACAGCACCAGCCCGTAGGGCGGCGTGATCAGTCCGAAGGCCAAGGTGACGATCAGCACCACGCCCATGTGCACGGGGTTGATGCTGCCGGCCTCGGTCAGGGCATTCACCAGCGGCATGAAGATGATGATCGTCGGCACCGGCTCGATGAAGTCGCCGACGATGGTGAACAGCAGCACCAGCAGGAGCATGATCAGGTGCGGGTCGCTGCCGGCGAGCGACGTGATGAAATCGGAAATGACGATGGCGCCGCGCAGATAGGCCAGCATCCAGCCGAAGGCGGTGGCGGCGGCGATGGTGATGAGCGGCAGCGAGTAGATCAGGCCGGCATAACAGAAGTCGCGCGGCAGGTTGCGGATGTGGCGCGGGTTGAGCAGCGGGATGACAACCAGCAGGATCCACGACACCGCCACCACGCCTGCCTCGGTGGGCGTGAACCAGCCGGTGAGGATGCCGCCCAGCAGGATCACCGGGATCATCAGGGGCAGCGCGGCCTGCTTGGTGGCGTCGCTGAACTGGGCGAAGGTCGCACGCTTGCGCCGGATGCCGACGGGTCCGAAGAAGTAGCAGTAGATCATCAGCCCGATGCCGATCATGAAGCCGGGCAGGAAGCCCGCCATGAAGAGGCCCGCGATCGACACGTTGCCCACCGCGCCATAGACCACGGCGGTGATCGAGGGCGGCACCAGGGCCGCAATCGTGGACGCCGAGGCGATGATGGCGGCAATGAAGGGCGGATCGTAGCCCTCGCGGCGCATGGAGACGCCGAGCGTGCGGCTCATGACGGCGACGTCGGCGGTCGTCGACCCCGACATCTCCGAGAAGAACATGCTGAACACGGCGACGACCTGGCTCAGCCCGCCTTTCATGTGCCCGACCAGGGTAAGAGACAGGTTGATGACCCGCTGCACGACGTTGGCGGAGCTCATCAGCTCGCCGACCAGCAGGAAGAACGGAATGGCGAGCAACGCCTCCGAATCGACGCCGTCGAACATCTTCTGGACGATGGCGGCGTAGGTGACGTCGGTGAAGGCCGAGCCGATCACCACGCCCGCCATCAGCGAGAACGCCACCGGGACGCCCATGTAGCCGAAAAACAGGAACAGCAACGTCATGATCAGAAGCACGATCGCAGAGGTCATGACGGCGGCCTCAACTCATCGGGCGTTTCGTCGAGCATGCTCACGAAGCCGTTGCGGCAGCCGTTGACCAGCTGTTCGAAGGCAAACAGCGCGATCAAGGCGCCGCTGATGGGAATGGCGGCGTACAGCGAGGCGATCGGCGTCATCGACGGCATGCGGAAGCTCGAGAAGCCGCGCAGGAAGTTGACGTAGCCGAACCAGGCGAGGAACAGGCCGACGCCGATCACGACCAGCCGAATGCACACCTCGATGACGAGCCGCGGCCGGCCGGTCAGCGATTCGCCGACCGCGGCCAGATAGAGATGGTCATTGCGCCGTGTCGCCACCGCCGCGCCGATGAAGATGCCGTAGATGAAGAAGGTCGAGGTCACCTCCTGCAGCCACAGCCACGGCGCGCCGATGGTGCGGGTGACGATGTCGCAGACGACCGATAGGCTGAAGGCGGCCAGCGTGAAGCCGCACAGCATCATCAGCACCGCTTCCAGCCCGTCGAGGGCGCGCCATTTCAATTGCCGCTGGCGCTGCAGCACCAGCGAGCGTTCGCCGTGAGGATCCTCGGCGCCTGCCGCGTCACTCACTGGATGGTGCTGATCAGCTGCTGAATCTTGGCGGCCTGCGGGCCGAGATCCTTGGCCATCTTCTCGAGATACGGGTTGGCGACCTTGGTGAAGCCGGACTTGTCGACGTCGCTCACGATCTTCACGCCCATGCCCTTGAGCTTGGTCGCCGATTGGCTCTCGAGGTCGAGCGCCTTGCCAGGCTCGACCCTGGACACCTCGTCGGCCGCGGCCTGCACCCAGCCCTTCTGCTCGTCGGTGAGGCTCGACCACAGCTTGTCGCTGATCCATAGCAGGTTGTTGTTCGCCTCGTGCTGGGTCATCGACATGACCGGCGCCACTTCATAGTGCTTGTTCACGAGATAGACGTTGACGCCGTTCTCGGCCGCGTCGACGACGCCGGTCTGCAACGAGGTGTAGACGCTGCCGAAGGGCATATGGACGATCTGCGCGCCGTAGGCCGGGAACATCGTGTCCTCGGTCGGCGTCGCCTGCACCCGCACCTTCATGCCCTTGATGTCGTCGATCTTGTGGATCTCCTTCTTGGCGTAGATGTTGCGGAAGCCGAGCGTCAGCAGGCCGAGCACATGGGCGCCCTGCACCGTCTCGTCGACCATGGTGCGGAAGGCCTTGGAGACTTCGGGGCTGGCGATCGCTTTCTTGAGATGGTTCTCGTCGCGGAACAGAAAATGCAGCGACATCACGCCCGCCTGCGGCGTCAGCGTGGCGGCATTGGCCGAGGCGGAGAGGCAGAACTCGATATCGCCCGCCTTCACCAGCTGCAGCACCTGCGGCTCTTGGCCGAGCTGGGCGCCGGGATACTGGTCGATCAGCATCGTGCCCTTGCTGAGCTCCTTGAGCTTGTCGGCGAAGATGTTGCCGGCGATGCCGTAGCCCGTGCTGACCGGTTGGTCATAGGCGAACTTGTAGTGCTTGGCCTGCGCCTCTGCCTGCGCCGCCGGAAGCGACAGGCTGGCGGCCACGGACAGGACAGCTGCCAGCTGACGCAATGACGCTGTGGTCATGGTGTTTCCCCTCGTGAAGCTTTTCTTGATCGCAGAGTGGCATCTGACAGGTTGTCAGACAACTCCCCCCTCGTCGGAACGCGGGCGCTACTTCTTCTCGACGTTCCACAGCACGATCACGGGCGAGGAGACATTGCCGCTGATGTTCTTGCGCCGCGCCATCGGCTGCACGTACTGGCCGAGCGGAAGGGTCACGCCCTCGCTGATGATGCGGGTCTGGACCTTCTCGGCGATCTCGAGCTGCTTCTTGGGGTCGCCTTCACGCACGAAGGCCATGCGCAGCTTCTCGATCTCCTCGTCGAGCGGCCAGCCGAACTGGGCGCGGTCGCCGCTTGCCTCCGCGTAGTGATTGTTCACCGGGTCGAGCAGCAACACTACCGAGGCCGCCGTCATGACGATGTTCCAGCCGCCGTGCGAGATGGGATCCTTCTTGGTGCGGCGGGCGACCAGCGTCTGCCAGTCCATCGACTGCACGTCGACCTTGAAGCCGCCGCGCTCGAGTAGCGTCTTGGCGACCGGCGCCATGTTGACCAGGTTGGCGACGTCGGTCGACTGCAGCACGACGATCGGCGTGCCGTCGTAGCCCAGCTCCTTGAGGAGCTTCTTCGATTCGTCGAACCGCGATTCGAGCACGCCCTCCATGCCGGCCGAGGTCTCGAGCGGGGTGCCGCAGCCGAACATCGCCTTGCAGACCTTGAAGTAGCGCGGATCGCCGATCGCGGCCTGCAGGAAGTCCTTTTGATTGAGGGCCAGGGCGGCGGCATGACGATAGCGCACGTCGTTGAACGGCGGCTGCTTCCAGTTGAAACGGAACACGTAGGTGAGGCCGAGCGTATCGGGCACGAAGATCTCGACGTTCTTGTCCTTCTCCAGCACCGGCAGCAGGTCGTGCGCCGGCGCTTCGATCATGTCGACCTCACCGGAGATCAGCGCGTTGACAGCGGTCTGGTTGTCGGGGATCGAGATCCATTCGATGCGGTCGACCTTCGCGATTTTGCCGCCGGCCAGTCCCGACGGCGGCTCGGCGCGCGGCTTGTAGTCCGGATTGCGGACATAGACGACCTTCTCGCCCGGCTTCCACTCATCCTTTTTGAAGATGAACGGCCCGGAGCCGGTGGTGTCGGCGTATTGCTGCGACACCGGCGTCTCGGCGACACGCTTGGGCACCACGAACAGCGGCACCGACGCCGACTTGGCGAGCGCCTTCAGCATCAGGGCGAACGGCTCCTTGAGCACGATCTGAAACGTGCGCTCGTCGGGCGCCGTCATTTCCTTGGTCGCCTTTGCGAGCAGGCCGCCCAACGTGTCCTTCTCGGTCCAGCGCTTGATCGAGGGAATGACGTCGGCCGAGGTCACCGGCGTGCCATCCTGCCACTTCAAGCCGTCGCGCAGCTTGAAGGTCCAGGTGAGCTGGTCGTCGCTCACGGTCCAGCTGTCGACCATCTGCGGCTTGATCTCGAGCTTGCCGTCCATCGCGAACAGCGTGTCGTAGATCAGATAGCCGTGGTTGCGCACGATGTAGGCGGTGGTCCAGACCGGATCGAGGATCTTCAGGTCGGAATGCATGACCACGCGCAGCGTCTTGCCAGAGGACTGTGCCGCTGCCGGAGCCGCGAGCAGCACAGTGCCCGCGAGGGCGAGGAGTAAACGACGCAACATGACGGCCTCCCTATGGGGCCGCTCCGGTCTCAGATGGATGCGGGTGGCGTCCAGCTCGCTTCTTCGTCGAGCGGATAGACCGGTCGCGGCAACTTGGTCCAAGTGAAGTTCGCCAGGATCGGCGACGTCAAGCCCGGACAATCGACTTCGTAGATCTGGCCCGGATTGAAGAATTCATCGAAGCCGCCGCGGAAATGGCCGCGGCTCTTGACCACGACGACGCGGGCCTGGGCGATGTCGAGGCCGAACATCTCGAACTGCCGTGGATCCATGCACTGGCAGCGATTGCTGATCACCACCAGCTGGATGCCGCCGAGATCGAGCAGCGCCGACGGTCCCATGTCGGACGACACGTTCCTCAGCACGCCGCGGCGGCCGACATACTTGCCGTCGCTCAGCTTCACGACCTTGGCCTCGCAGTCGAACGGCAGGGAGAACTCCTGATGCTCCCGCGAGTTGAAGGAGGCGGTGAAGGTGGCGCCTTCGCCCAGCTCGTGCGCCTTGGCGGCCACGGCAGCGTCGTTGAACACGCCGAAGTACACGTGCTGGGCGTTGGCCGCCTTCAGGGCGCGCAAGAGATAAGTGGTGTTGCCGCGCCCGCCGCCGCCCGGATTGTCGGCGACGTCGGCCAGGATGATGGCCTTGCGGCGTCGGTCGCGCCCGACCGAGACGGCGAGCTGCACGGCGTCGGCCATGGCCATCATCGCCCGCTTGAAGCGCTCCTTCATCCCCCAGGCGCGCTTGGCGATGTCGAGCGACAGGTTTGCGGCGGCCTGGCGGTTGCCGTTGCGCGCCGTGACCACGGCAGTGAGGCCGTTCTTGGGGCTGTCGCTGTAGGCGAAGCCTGCCATCACCGACACGTTCACGATGTCGCCGCCCACCTTGGTCTGGCCGTACTTGATCAGGTCGCCATAAGGCCCCTTGGCGGTGAGCAACGAGATCTGCGGCGGCACCAGCGGCAGCTTCACCATGGTGACGGCGGTCTTCGCGCCGGCAAGACACTCGCGCATATGCCTGGCGGCTTCCACGCCGCGCTCGTAGATGTCGGTGTGCGGGTTCTCGAGATAGCCGACGAACACCGAGAGATTGTCGGTCATGCGCCGCGAAACGTTGGCGTGCAGGTCGAAGGTGGAGACGACAGGGATCTCCGGGCCGACGATGCGGCGGATCATCTCGAACAGGTCGCCGTCGGGATCATCGGTGCCCTCGGCCAGGGCCGCGCCGTGGGCAGACACGAATACCGCGTCAAGCGGCAGCGCGGCGCTCAATCCGGATTCGATCTCGGCCAGGAAGCCTTTGAAGAAGCCTTCCTCGACCGGACCGCCAGGCTGCGCCTGCGAGACGCGCAGCGGCACCGGCGTCCAGGTGCCGGTGCGGTCCATCTCGGTGAAGAAGCCGGGCAGGTCGGGAAGCGTGATCGACGCGCCCGAGCGCGCCTCGCTCACGATCTGGTTGCCGCGGATGTCGACGTCCGTCTCGAAGTCCGCCGCCGTGGCGACCGGCGCGAACCGGTTGCACTCGATGGCGAAGCTCAGCACGGCAATCCGCGGATTGTCCTTGGACACGGGGTCTCCTCCTTCAGGGGACGACAACGGGCGCTGTGCAGCGCCCGGCTGGACGGCCGGTGTGAATGGATGCGGGCACGCGGCGTGGCGGATGCAGAGACGAGAAGCGATCCACCTCGAGCAACGGTCCTCCTACGGCTGGCGCGCGAGAAACGCCTCGACCAGCCCGTTGAAGGTAGCGGCTTCCTCGAAGTACGGCGAGTGGCCGGCGTGGGGGATCAGATGTGCTTCGCCGCAGGGCAGGGCTGCCGCGATGGCGCTTGCCAGGAAGGCGGGGAAGACTACGTCCTCGCCGCCCGCGATCAGGAGCGTGGCGACGCGGAAATCCTTCAGTTGCGCCAGGGTGCGCGTGGCCGAGCGGCGCAGGCCCGCGCGCACCTTCTCCTTGTTGAGGCTGTCCGCCATAGTGTCGATGCTGGCATAAAGGAGATGAAGCGCGGGTGAGCGCTCGGCGGCGGCGATGCCCATCGCCGGATGAATGCCGCGGGCGAGACCGGCGGCGACCTTGGCCTCGGCGTCTTTCAACCAGGCGTCATACTTCATCCCGCCGTTCGGATCACAGCCGCGGCGATCGAGCGTGCCCGAGGTTGAGCTCAGCACCAGCGCCTTCACCTTCGCAGGATGGGCGATGGCGTAGTCGAGCACCGTCCAGCCGCCCATCGACTGCCCGACCAGCCGGACGTCGGGGAACTTCAGGTGTTCGATCAGAGCGGCGAGATCGCCGGCATAGTCGGCGGGATCAGGCCCGTCCTCGATCGCGCTGGACGGCGCGAAGCCGCGATGGGCAAAGGAGACGCAGGTGTAGTGCGGCGCGAAATGCGCCACCTGCTGCCACCAGCTGAGATGATTGCCGCCCAGGCCGTGGGCGAACAGCAAGGCCGGTCCGCTGCCAGACACCTCATAGTAGAGATCGCCAAACGGTCGCTTCAGTCGGCCGACGCTGCGCGTCGGCGCCTTGTAGGTCATGTCGGAGATCCTCGCTAGAAGAGGACCAGCGTAGAGCCCACGACGCCGAGCGGCCAGCGGCCCGCGGCGAACAGTCGAAACTTGCTTTCGAAGGGCGACGCCTCGTCTGAGGCGAGTCGCGCCAGCGCCATCTGATAGGCGGCCTGCGCGGCGGCGCCGGCGGCGACGTGGACCGAGGCCTTGGCCGCTCCGCCCATGCGCGTGGCGGCAGCGGCAGCCTTGCCGTGCACGATCTCACCCGCCTCGGTCGTGAGCTCGGTGAGCGCCGTCCACAGCGCGCGCTCAGGATAGCGCGCCTCGGCCTCCGCGAGCAGGCGGCGGCGCAGCTGTTCCTCGCGATCCCACCAGGCTGGAGACCAGTCCGGTGCCTTCAGCACACGCTCCGCTTCCGGCCAGTCACATGCTTGTCCGAGCACCAGCGTACCCAGGCCCAGCGTCGTGGCATAGGCGTTGGCATCGCTCCGGTCGCCGTCGGTCAGGGGCTCGCCCAAGGCGGCGAACCAGGCTGCCGCGCGTATCTCGCCCTTCAATCCGTCGAGCAACACCCGCGGCAGGGCGATGACGGCGCTCACGCGGCCTGCCGGACCTCCGGCAGCGTGAGGCCGTACTTGGCGGCGACCTCGGTGGCGCGCTTCAGGTAGTCGGCGCGCATGTCGTCATTGGTGCGCTGCTTGATGTGCCACTTGCGGAAGATCTCGTTGTTCTTCGACTTCGAGCCGCCGAAGAACGAGGGCAGGTAGGGGAAGTATTCATTGACCGCTGCCTGCAGCGCCGCCTTGCCCTCGGGCGTCTTGACCAGCTCGGCGGTGAAATCCTCGCCGAACTGCGCATGGAAACGCTCCTCCGGCATGGTCGCGCGCGCGAGGTTGCGCAGCGGATGGAAGGTGCAGTGCAGCAGGTCCTCGACCTGCAGGATCTCGGCGAGGTCGGCCAGAAGCTTGATGGCGACGAACTCCTCCCAGGTCTTGAGCGGGAACTCGAAGATCGAGAGCGGCCGCTTGCCGGCGCCCGGCACCATGCGCTCCTCGGGGATGCCCATCTGCACACCGAGCTGCTTGAAGCGCACGTGGTGGCCGTACTCCTCCATGGCGACGCGGCAGGTCAGCCATTTGGCGTACGGCGTCGGCGCATAGGCGATCGCCGGCTCGTCGAACACTTGCGCGCCATAGAGCTCGTTGATGGCGTGGCTGATCACAAGCTTGGCCACGGCTTCACGATATTCGTCGGGAGCATTCTTCAGCTCCTCGACAGTCTTGACGACGATGGGGTCGCTCATGGGTGGCTCTCCTCAGACGAGAGGTTCTGTATTGAAGGCTTCGAGATCGGTCGTGAGGTCGGTGAACTTGTCCGACAGCTTGGCGCTGAGGTCCTGGGCGAGGTTCGAACCGGCCTCGATCTTTGCGACCGGCCGCGGCTGCCCGAACAAGAAAACCTCGCGGCCGCGCACGCCCAGCAGCTGGCCTGTGATGCCTTTGCCGGCCGGCGAGCAGAGTGCTGTCACCAGATTGGCGACATGGTGCGCGCCGATCTTGAGCGCGCGCTCCTTGTAGGACTTCTGCGCCTCGTTGGCCGGCTGGATGATGTCGGTGACGCGCGTGCGCGCGAAGGGTGCCACGGCGTTGGCCGTGATCTGGGCGCGGGCGAGGTCCATCGCCGTCACGCGGGTCAGGCCGAACAGGCCCGCCTTGGCGCTGGCATAGGCGGCCTGGCCCAGGTTTCCATAGAGGCCGGCCGACGACACGATGTTGACGATGCGCCCCCAATCATACCCGCCAGCGCCGCCACGGCCCGCCTTGCCCTGGTCACGCATCACCGCCGAGGCGGCGTTGATGAGATAGAACGCGGCCGAGAGGTTGTTGTGGATCACGGCGTCCCAGTCGCGCGGATCGGCGCGGAAGACGAAGGCGTCGCGCAGGATGGCGGCGTTGTTCACCACGATGTCGATGCCGCCGAAGTTCTTCACCGCCATTTCGACGAGATGCTTGGCGGCGCCGGGCGAGGCGACGCTGTCGTCGTAGGCGAGGGCTTTCTTGCCGAGCGCGGCGGCGGTCTCGCGTGCCACCGCCGGGTCGCCACCCTCGCCGCCGATCGAGGCGCCGTTGTCGGCCACGATGACGCTGGCACCCTCGGCAATCAGCGATTCGGCGATGGCGCGGCCGATGCCGCGGCCGGCGCCGGTGACGATGGCAGCACGTCCTTCCAGAAGGCCCGTCCCAGTGGCGCTCATAGTTCCGCTCCCGTCTTTTTTCCGGCACTCGCCATTTCGGCTGCCGTATAGAACGCGTCGGCGTGGATATCGATCCGCCGCATGCCGCGCTGTTCAAAGAGCTTGGTGGCCGCCTCGACCATGACCGGCGGGCCGGCGAGGTAGGCCTTGCAGCCGTCGAACTCGTCAAAGTCCTGGGCGACCGCCTCGTGCACCAGACCCAGCCGTCGCGCCTCGCTGTCGCCCTCGCTCAGCACCGGGATGAAGTGCAGGTTCTTATGGGTCTCGGCCAGCTTGGTGAAATGGTCGTGCAGGTAGAGGTCGCGCTCGTTGCGGACGCCGAAATAGAAGTAGATGTGTTGCGGCAGCGCCTTCTGCAGCGCCCGCTCGACCACCGACTTGATGGGCGCCATGCCCGAGCCGCCGGCCACGGCGATGATCGGCCCGCGATGGGCCTCGCGCAGGTAGGAAGGACCGAACGGCCCCTCGACGCGCACGTGGTCACCGAGCTTGAGCTTCTCTGCGACATGGGTGGAGGTGGCGCCGCCGGTGCAGCGCACGTGGAACTCCAGGACGGGATCGTCGGGCACGTTGGCCATCGAGTAGTCGCGCGGTGGGCAGCCCTCGAAGGTCACCGAGGCGAACTGGCCGGCCGAGAAGTCGAACGGTCCGCCCGAGACGATCTCGAGCCGCACGCGCTTGATGTCATGGGTGGCATCGTCGATGCCGACGACCTTGCAGTCGAGCACGCGGCGTGGATGGACGATCAGGTCGTCCTCGTCCAGCCAGGCGACCTCGCTGTCTTCCCAGGGGACGGCGCGGCAGGCGAGGATCAGGCCGCGCGCCTTCTCTTCGTCGGAGAGGGCGAACTCCGAGTAGCCTTCCATCGTTACCTCGCCCTTCACGAGGTGCGACTTGCAGGCGCCGCAATTGCCGGACTGGCAGCCGAACGGATAGGCGACGCCCGCGTCGAGCGCGGTGGCCAGGATGGTGGCTCCGGTCGGAACCTCGATGGTACGGTCGGCCTGGGCGATACGGACTTTGAAGCTCATCGGGCAAACGCGATAATTTGTTTGATCCCCAAACAATCTGCGTTTACCACTCCAGGCATGGGCCGTCCACCCGCCAAACCCCGTGCCCGTGATTTGTCCCGAAAGTCGCTCGATCGCGGGCTGCTGCCCTCGCTGCTGGGCTACGCGCTGCGGCGGGCTCAGTCGGCTGTGTTCGATGATTTCGCCGCCACTTTCGCCGGCGCCGGCGAGGCGCTGACGCCGGGCGAGTTCGGCCTGCTGGTGCTGGTCGACCGCAACGCGGGTCTCAGCCAAATGGCGCTGGCGCGGGCGCTCGGTATCGACCGTTCGACCCTGGTGCCGATCCTGGACCGCCTGCAGGCGCGCGGGCTCCTGGTGCGCCACCGTTCGCCGACCGACGGCCGCACCCACGCGCTGGCGCTGACGCCCGCCGGGGAGAAGGCGCTGGCGCGGTTCGCGCGGCTGGTGAAGGGCCATGAGAAGCGGATCGCCTCGCGCCTTTCGGCGGCCGAAATCCGGCTCCTGATCGACCTTCTCGAGAAGGTGCATGCCGGCGCGCGTTCAGTATAGTCCGCGCCGCATGACCTCGACTCATCCGGATTTCGCCGGCGTCGACATCGGCGCGCTGAGCGATGCCGAGGCGCTGAAACTCCTCAATGCCCGCACCACCGAGCCGGTCAAGCTCCTGAACGGGGAGGTCCTCGACCTTGATTCAAAGCGCGGCTTTTGCCGTTTCCGTTTCGAGATCGTGCCGGCGTTCTGTCATTCGCAGGGCCGCATCTGCCAGGGCGGCTTCCTCACCGGCATGGTCGACACCGCCATGGCCCATGCCGCGATGGCCAAAGGCAATTTCGCCAGCGCCGTGCCGACGCTGGAGCTCAAGATCAGCTTTCTGGAGGCGGCCGGCCCGGGATTGGTGACTGCGGAAGGCCGGGTCCTGCGCTGGGGCGGCTCGGTCGGCTTCCTCGATGGCGACATCAAGGACGACAAGGGCCGCACCGTCGTGCACGCGACCTCGACCATCAAGATCGTGCGGCCGAAGCGTCAGTCATCCTGAGCGTAGCGAAGGATCTCATGCCGGTTGCAAACGGTGATTAGGTCCTTCGCTTCGCTCAGGACGACGTGGGTGCAAACCGCTTGATCCAATGCTCCGCGATCTGGCGGCGCGTAGCGAACCAGGCACCACCTTTTGCCTTCATGTGCGCCACGATGCGATCGAGAGCGGCGATGCGGCCGGGGCGTCCGATCATGCGCAGGTGTAGGCCGATCGACATCATCTTGGGCACCTTCTCGCCCTCGACCCACAGCGTGTCGAAGGCGTCGGTCGTGTACTCGGCGAAATCGCGCGCCGTGACAAAGCGGTGGAAGCCCTGGTGATAGTGCATGTCGTTGGTGTCGAAGCTGTAGGGCAGCACGAGATGGCGCTTGGCCGAGACCTCGACGAAGAACGGCAGGTCGTCTGAATAATCGTCGCTGTCATAGAGAAAGCCGCCTTCCTCGACCAGCAGGCGACGCGTGTTAGGCGACGGCGTCGAGCGCGTGTGCCAGCCCACGGGCCGCGTGCCCGCGATCCCGGTCAACACCTTCACCGTGCGGGCGATCGCGGCGCGCTCGTCGTCTTCGGCCATGTGGGCGTGACGTTCCCAGCGCCAGCCGTGACAGGCGATCTCGTGGCCACGCTTCACCGCGTCCTCGATCAGCCAGGGCGACAGCTCGGCGGCCTTGCCGCAGGTGCTGACGGTCGCGGGTACGCCAAGCCGCTCCAGCGTCTCAGCGATCCGCCACCACGCGGCCTTGGTGCCGTACTCGAAGTGCGATTCCATGCAGCGGTCGGGCACGCCCGCGATCTCGTCCGTAACCTCGTAGACCTTCTCGTTGAAGGCATCGCCCGCGGAGACCGACATCTCCGCGCCTTCCTCGAAGTTGATGACGAACGAGACGGCGACGCGCGCACCGCCGGGCCACTGGGCGTTGGGAGGCGTGCGGCCGTAGCCCTTCAGATCACGCGTCACGGTGCGCAATCACATTTGCCAAGGCTGGCGACAGTCCCTTGGAGGCCTTCGGCCCAGGCCGCCGGTAGGTCCCGGCGGTGGCTTTGCGCGGCTTCATGCGCACTAACCCCTCGGCCATGACCACGGCGGCCTGGATGCCGTCGACCAGCGGCACCGGCACGCGCTCGCGGATCTTGTTGGCGAGGCCTGCCAGCGGCGCGCCAGCCAGGATGACGACGTCGGCGGCATCGTTGGTCACGGTGCGCAGCGCCAGGTCGATCAGGACCGCTTCCTTCTCCTCCTGCACCTCGTCGATTGACTTGAATCCTTCGTCGAGGGTGCGGATGGCGGCGCACCGGCCGGTCATGCCGTGCCAGGCGACGATCTCGGCGAACCACGGCTCGAGCGAGCGCGAGAAGCTCACGATGCCGAAGCGCCGGCCGAGCGTGCAGGCCACCAGCATGGCGGCCTCGGCCATGCCGACCACCGGGAAGTCGAACAGCTCGCGCGCGCCGCCCAGCCCGGGATCGCCGAAAGCCGCAACGATCGCGGCGTCCACCGTCCCGCGCCGTTCGGCCAGCATGTCGAGCGCGGCAGCCGAGCCGATGGCCGCTTCGGCACGGGTGGCGATATACGGCACGCCGTACGAAGCCGTCATGGGCATGAGCTCGGTACCGGGGCTCGCGACCAGCTTGCCGGCGGCGACCAGGCGTTCGGTGACGCCGGTCGAGGTGTTGGGATTGGCGACCAGGATCTTCATGCCGGAAGTCTAGCCTAGAAGTCGGCGAGCTTGCGCAGGCCGACCAGGCGATCGCCGATCACCAGCGCCACGACCGCCAGCAGTACCAGGCCGGCCGAGATGGCGGCGATGGTGGGGTCCGGCCGTTCCTCGACGTATTGCAGCATCTGGATGGGCAAGGTCTTGGTCCAGGCATCGGTGAAGAAGATCGAGATCGGGTAGTTATCCATCGAGGCCAGGAAGGCGAACATGCCCGAGGTCAGGAAGGCGGGCGCCAGCGCCGGCACCAGCACGCGCATCAATGCTTGCGGATAGTTGCAGCCCAGCGTGCGCGCCGCATCGATCAGCGAGAAGTCGAACAAGCTGAGCGCACCTACGACCGTGCGAACGACGTAGGGCAGGGTGATCACCACGTGCGCCACCAGCAGGCTGGCATAGACGTCGCGCAGGCCCATGGCCTTGAAGCCTTGCAGCATGGCGATGCCGATCACCAGGCCGGGCAGCACCAGCGGCGACACCAGGAACGTCGAGATCGCCTCGCGTCCGGGGAAGCGGCCGCGGACCAGGGCGATGGCGCAAAGCGTGCCCAGCGCCATGGCGACCGCCGTCGAGATCGCGGCAACCTGCAGGGAGGTGACCAGCGCCGGCACAAGGCCACGCGTATTGGCCAACCGCTCGTACCAGCGCAGCGACCAGTCGGGCGGCGGCAGGGTGAAGACGGTCGAGGAGCCGAACGACACGGCGATGGTGACGACGAGCGGCGTCATCAGGAACACCACCGCAAGGGCCGCAATGAACCAGACGACGTATTGCGTGGTGCGCTCGATCCCCGTCATGAGCAGCTCGTCACGCGTTACCGCCCAGGCGCCGTGCCAGCCAGGTCGAGCCGACGACGATGGAGACAGCGAGTGCCAGCAGGATCACCGCCGTCGTCGAGCCCAGCTGCTCGTTGCGCATCAAGAGGAAGGAGCGGCCCATCATCGTCGACAGCGTCTGGAAGCGATCGCCGATCAGCAGCGAGGGGATGACGAACATCGACACGCTGAGGGAGAAGACAAAGGCGATGCCCGACACCACCCCGGGCAGCGTGAGCGGCAGGGTGACATGGGTGAAGCGATAGACCGGCGTGGCGCCGAGCGTCGCGCCCGCTTCGCTCAGGCGCGGGTCGATCAGCTTCACCACCGAGTAAATCGGCAGGATCATGAAGGGCAGGAAGATGTTGGCCGCCCCCAGCACCAGGCCGGTCTCGGTGAAGAGCAGCCGCTGCGGCTCGTCCCACAGTCCGAGCCCCATCATGAGCTGGGTGACGACACCGTCGCGCCGCAAGACGATCTGCCAGGCGAAGGCCTTGACCACTGCGCCGATCGACAGCGGCAGGATGATCGCGACCAGCATGACGATCTGGACCACCGCGCCGGCGCGGGCGAGGGCGAAGGCCGCGGGATAGCCGATGACGAAGCAGACGACGGTCACCCACGCCGCCACGCGGAGCGTGTTGCCGATGACGCGCCAGTTGAACGGGTCGCTCATGAAGGCGATGTAGGGCTGCAGTGTCGGGCCCGTGGGCCCCGTAAAGCTCTTCATCAGCAGCCAGACCAGCGGATAGGCGTAGACCACCAGCAGGTAGAGCACCGCCGGCAAGGCGAGCAGCGCCACCGGATCGCGCAAGCCGGCCTTCATGGCGCCGGATAGATCAGCGTGTCGCCGCGCGACCAGCTGAGCTGCAGGGCTGTCCCCGGCGCGGGCAGTCCGCCCGGCAGGTCGGCCGTCTCCACCAGCAGTCGATCGCGGTCGTTGCTGGCAAAGTGCAGTTGCACCTTGGAGCCCTGGAACACCGCGTCGCTGAGGTTGGCGCGCACCAAATTGTCGCCGGGCTGGTTGACGGCGATACGCTCGGGCCTCACCGCCACCATGACGTCGCTGCCGGCGACGAAGCTGCCGGGGCCGAACAGGCGGCCGACCGACGTCTCGACCGCGATAATGCCCTCATCGGCTGGGCCCACGACCTTGCCCGTGAGCCGTGAGGAGAGGCCCACGAACTCCAGCACGAAGGCGGTCTCGGGCGAGCGATAGATCTGTTCCGGCGTGGCAAGCTGCTCGATCTGGCCGCGATTCATCACCGCGATGCGATCGGACATGGTGAGCGCCTCGTCCTGGTCGTGGGTCACGAACACGGCGGTGGTGCCAAGCTCGCGCAGCAGCCGGCGCAGCTCGATCTGCATGGTCTCGCGCAGCTTGCGGTCGAGCGCCGAGAACGGCTCGTCGAGCAGCAGGAGCTTGGGCCGTACCGCGAGCGCGCGCGCCACGGCAACGCGCTGCTGCTGGCCGCCCGACAGGGCGCGCACCGAACGGCCGGCGAAGTCGGTAAGATGCACCAGCTCGAGGAAGCGTTTGACCGTGGGTTCGATGTCGCCGGCCGCGCGGCGACGCGCCTTCAGGCCGAAGGCGACGTTCTCGGCAACGGTCAGGTGAGGGAACAGCGCGTAGTTCTGGAACACCACGCCGACGTCGCGCCGGTGCGGCGGCCGGCCGGTGATGTCTTCGCCGTCCAGCCGCACGCTGCCGCGGTCGGCCGCCAGCAGGCCCGCCACGATGCGCAGCAAGGTTGTCTTGCCGCAGCCCGAGGGGCCGAGCAGGGAGACGAACTCGCCCGCAGCCATCCTGAGGTCGACGCCGCCCAGCACCGTGGTGGCGCCAAATGCCTTTTCCGCGCCGGTGATGTCGAGAAACGAAGCGGAAGCCACCGAGGCTACATCGCCATGTCGCGGTCCCAACGCTTCACCCAGTCGGCGCGGTTGTCGGCGACGAACTTCCAGTCGACGCCGAAGACGGTGGCGTTGGTTGGCGCGCCGGGCGGCAACGGCGTGTCCTTGTTGGTCGGCAGCGAGAAGGTGACGGTCGAGAGCTTGGCCTGCACCTCGGGCCCGATCATCTCGTTGATGTAGCCCGCCGCGAGCTCGGGCTGCGGGCCGCCCTTCACCAGGGCGACGCCCGACGGCATCGCGAAGATGCCTTCCTTCGGCACGGCAATGTCGACCGGCGCACCGGCCGCCTTGCGCTCCAGCGCGACCTGCGAGATCGCGCTCGAGATCATGTAACCCTCGCCCTGCTCGAGGAGATTGTAGGCCTGCGGCATCTGGGTGTAGGCGGTGAGCAGGTTGGGCTTGATGGTTATGAGCTTCTTGAAGCCGGCATCGATGTCCTTCTGTGCCTCGGGCATCGGCTTTCCAGTGGCGAGGAAAGCCGCCATGAACAGGTTCGCCAGTCCCTCGGTGTTCTGCAGCGAGGGCAGGATGACGCGGCCCTTGTACTGGGGATCGTAGGCGTCGGCCCATGACGTTGGCGCCGCCTTCATGACCTTGGGGTTGTAGGCGATGCCGAGCCAGGGCTGCAGGTAGTTCACCCACATGCCGTCCATGTGGACCGTGCCCGGCTTCAGGGCCGCGATGTTCGGCACGGCGGCCGGCGTGATCTTCTCCAGCAGGCCCTCGGCGACGGCCGGGATCATCACCGGATCGTCCATCATGACGACCGACAGGTACTGCTTGTCCTTGTTCTTCTGCATCTTCTCGAGGTTGACCAGCGAGCGCGTGCCCTCGAACACGATCTTGCAGCCGTACTTCTTCTCCACGACCGGCGCGATCACCGTCTCGACAAAGGTCTTGTGGCTGGCAGCACCGCCGACAACCAGCTCCTTGCCCTGCGCCCGCAGGATGCGCGGGGCGGCAAGCGCTGCCGTGGCAGCACCGGCGGCGGCGAGAATCGTGCGGCGGTTCAAGGCGATGGCTTTGGGCTTCTGCATGGCTGGCTCCTTGTCGAGCCCAGGGAAGCAAGGACCGTGCCTAGAAAAGCATCAGAGTCTTGCGGACCGCCGGCTTCCAGCCGGCCTCATGAATCATGAGCCGGCCAGAGGCCGGCGGTCCGGAAGATCATGAGCCTTTGAGCCGCGCCACTTCTTCCTCCAGCTCTTTTATGCGTTGGCCGAGCCGGTCGACGGCCGGCGCGATTTCGGCCTCGCTGTACCGGGCGATGATGTGCTGCTGGCAGTTCACGTCCCAGGCCTCGAGGGTGAATACGATCGCCCGCTCAGGCCGCGCCTGGTAGCGGGGGTCGACCAGGCGCTCCATCAACTCGAGATCGCCTTCGACCACGCGGGCGCGGCCCCACAGCTTCACGCGCTGCCTGGTCGCGAAGTGCAGGATGAACATGTGGGCGCGGTCGTTCTCCTTGAGATGACCTAAGGTTATGTACTGGCGGTTGCCCGCGAAGTCGGCGAAGGCCAAGGTGTTGCTGCCGATGGTCTTGAGGAACCCCGGCGGCCCGCCGCGATGCTGGATGTAGGGCTGGCCGTCGGCGCTCGCCGTCGCAAAGAAGAAAGTGTCGATGGCGCTGAGGAACTGCCGCAGATCGTCGGTGATCTCGGTTTTCCACTCGCGATCCTCGAACATGGTGCGCGACCCCAGACGCATCTGCTCGGCCTTCACGGCCGGCGAGAACATCACGTCTTCGGGATCGGACATTTGCTACTCCAGTTTCTTGCCGAGGTGGCCCGCCACTTCCTGGATGAACTGCCAGGCGACGCGGCCAGACCGCGCGCCTCTGGTCACCGACCATTCGACGGCCTGCTTGCGCAACGCCTCGGCCGGCACGCCGAGCTTATAGTGGTGAGCGTAGCCCTCGATCATGGCAAAGAAAGTGTCCTGGTCTGCATTGTGGAAACCCAGCCACAGGCCGAAGCGGTCGGAAAGCGATACTTTCTCCTCGACAGCTTCCGAGGGATTGATCGCCGTCGAGCGCTCGTTCTCGATCATGTCGCGCGGCATCAGATGGCGGCGGTTGGAGGTGGCGTAGAACACGACGTTGTCCGGCCGGCCCTCGATGCCGCCCTCGAGCACCGCTTTTAGCGACTTGTAGGCGGCGTCCTGGCCATCGAAGGAGAGGTCGTCGCAGAACACCACGAAGCGGCGCCCGGAGCCGCGCACCATCGACAGCAGCGCGGGCAGGGACGGGATGTCCTCGCGATGGATCTCGACCAGCGCCAACGGACCGGGCGGCCCGCCCATCTCGCGGTTCACGTGGGCGTGCACGGCTTTGACGATCGAGCTCTTGCCCGCACCGCGCGAGCCCCACAGCAGCGCGTTGTTGGCCGGCAGACCCTTGGCGAAGCGCCGCGTGTTGTCGAGCAGGGTCTCCTTCTGGCGGTCGACGCCCATGAGTAGGTCGAGCGGTACGCGGTTGACCTTGGTCACGGCCTCGAGGCGGTGGCCGGCGGCGTGCCAGACATAGGCCTCGGCAGCGGCGATGTCGGCGGTGGATGGGGCTGGCGGGGCGAGCCGGTCGAGCGCTTCTGCGATGCGTGAAAGTGTTGCTTTAAGGTCTTGATCCATCGTTGCCGGGCGTCCGAAAGGGGGCGACCATACGCTCCCGCAGTTGCGTTGCAAAGCGGGGCGGGGTCGCTATAGTCCGCGCGCTTTTCAAAGGCCCGGACGGTCAAGGATCGGAGCGCAAGATGTTGATATCCCAGGCATGGGCCCAGGCTGGTGGCGCGGGCGGCGGCAGCGATTTCCTCGTCCAGCTCTTTCCGCTGATCCTGATCTTCGTCGTCTTCTACTTCCTGTTGATCCGCCCGCAGCAGGCCAAGGTGAAGGCCCAGCGCGAGATGCTGGCCGGCGTGAAGCGCGGCGATCGCGTGGTCACCGGCGGCGGCATCATCGGCCTGGTCACCAAGGTGATCTCCGACAACGAGCTGCAGGTCGAACTCGCAGAGGGCGTGCGCGTGCGGGTCATCAAGCAGACCATCACCGACATCGTGACCAGGGGCGAATCGGTGCGCGGCGCCAAGGATTCCGAGGAGGACGAGAAGCCGATGCTGCCGCCGCCCGCGCCGGTGGCCGAGCGCAAGAGCCTGCTGGGCAGCCTGTTTGGCGGCAAAAAGTAGCCGCAAAGGACAAATAGAAGGTCGGAATGCTCAATCTTCAGCGCTGGCAGACGATCGCCGTGATTGCCTTCACGGCGTTGGCTGTGCTGTTCGCCCTGCCCAACGTGCTGCCCGGCGCCGTGCTCAACGTCCTGCCGAACTGGTACCAGCAGAGCCGCATCAATCTCGGCCTCGACCTGCGCGGCGGCGCCCACTTCCTGTTGGAAGCCGACCTGCGTTCGGTGCTGAACGAGCGACTGACCAACCTCAGCGACACGATCCGCGGCGAGTTGCGCAAGCAGCAGGTCGGCTTCAAGGACATCACGGTGGAGGCGGGGCGTGCCGTGGTCGTGGTGCTGCGCGAGGCGGACCAGCGCGCCAAGGCAGTCGAGGCGATCCGGGCACTCGACCCGTCGCTCGCGGTGTCCGGCGACGGCGACACCATCCGCTTCGCCTATTCCGACCAGGACTTGTTCCGCCGCAAGAAGGAAGTGATCGACCAGTCGATCGAGATCCTGCGCCGCCGCGTCGACGAAACCGGCACCATCGAGCCGACGATCGTGCGCCAGGGCGACGACCGCATCCTGCTGCAGGTCCCCGGCATCAAGGACACGACCGACCTCAAGCGCAAGATCAACCAGACGGCCAAGCTCACTTTCCATCTGGTCAACGAGGACGTGGCGGCGGCGGGCGCCAGTGCCGTCATGCCGCCTACGACCATGA
>Ga0164290_1000575_pt1 | contig 108965 bp, 91 predicted proteins | sample Micstemetagenome_FD_108782 | JGI IMG/M metagenome (GOLD analysis project Ga0164290, IMG submission 108782) | Contaminated culture microbial community from soil near Moab, Utah, USA - Microcoleus steenstrupii SON62 (Illumina Assembly) | ecosystem: Environmental > Terrestrial > Soil > Soil crust...
CGTAAAACCCGCGGCAAAGAACCGGGACCGGATTGATAAGGGTCCGGTTTAACCATTGCTTAGTCGTACCCTAACCCATAAAACCAGCCGATCCGGACACCATGAAGCCCTATCTGTTCCTGTTGCTTTTCCTGGCCAGCCCCTTGCTGGCCCAAAAACCGGCTCCGGTGGGCCTGCAGCTATACACCTTTCGCGAGCAGTTTAAAACGGATGTTCCCGGGACCCTGGCGAAGATCCGTGACATGGGTTTTCGCGAAATCGAAACAGCGGATAATTACGGGATGGCCTGGCCGGAACTCAAAAAGCTCTTTGATCAGTACGGACTGAAGGTCATCGGAACGAGCGCGGAGTTTACGGATCTGGAGAGAAACGTCCCGAAGGTGATCGCCCAGGCCAAGGCGCTTGGTGCCAAATACGTCACCTGCTTCTGGATTCCGCATAACGGCGACCGGTTCACCATTCAGGATGCCAATCGGGCGGTGGAGGTATTCAACACCGCCGGCCGGCTGCTGAAAGATGCCGACATTTTCCTTTGCTACCACCTCCACGGCTACGAATTTCAGGCCAATGGCGACAAAGGCTCGTTCTTCGATTACCTGGCCAGCGAAATTGAGCCGCGCTACGCCAACTTTGAAATGGATGTTTACTGGGTCCGGACGCCCGGGCAGAACCCCGTCGCCGTGCTGCAGAAATACCCGAAACGGTTTCCGCTGGTCCACCTGAAAGACCGCAAGCCGGGCCTGCCCGTCGTCCTCAACGGCCACGATGATGTAGAGAACAATGTCGTTCTGGGCCAGGGCGATGTCGGCATCGCCGAGTTCATGAAAGCCGCCCGGAAAGCCGGTGTGAAGCACTTTTTCATCGAAGACGAGTCGTCCCGGGCGATGAGCCAGGTACCGCAGAGTGTGGCGTTTTTGCGGACGGTGATGTAGGAGAAAAGACGAGCCCGTAGCCTTTTTTAACGACCGGGCGTGGGCGGTTTGCTGACAATAACGTCGGTGAAAATTGGGGGTGAAAGAAGCGTGACAGGTTTATAAAGAGACAAAGTCCAAAGGCGTAACTGGCTTTCTACCAGGACTTTGTGACTTTGCTACTCGATTTCTTCTACTCCAGCCCTTTTTCACTCTGGACCCCTATACCGACCATACGCTTGGCCTGCAGAAACCGCTTCAGCTCAAACTCGTCAAAATTCGGGGCGGCGGGGTCCAGGCTGCTGATCCGGATTTTGCCGGAAGCGTGGATGAATTCGTTATTGCCAATCCACATGCCGACGTGCACCACGCGCTCGGGCTTTTCGCCCGTGGCAGGCTCCCCGAAGAACAGCAGATCGCCGCGCTTTAGGTTAGTGAAGGTTTTCCCGGGCGTTTCGATCAGTTCGCCGACATGCACCTGCTGGGAAGCATCCCGGGGCAGCGTCAGGCCGTTGAGGAAATAAACCGTTTTCGTAAAGCCGCTGCAATCCATACCCTTAACCGAGGTACCGCCCCAGAGGTAGGGAATGCCCATCAGCCGCCGCGCCGTTCCGACCAGGGATTCTTCGGTCGGGCGGGCCTGCCGCTGCCAGTCGGTCAGGCGCTGGGCCTCTCCTTTGGCGACAAAGCCGGTCCGGCCGTCGGGTTACCGGACGCGGTAAAACTTTTTCTCTTCTTTTTCGAGGACCAGCTGATTCCCAGCCACCAGGTCGGAGACCGGTTCGGCGGCCGCATCGGGCTGGCTGTAACAGAAGCCAAACGGACGGGTGTAGATGAGCTTCTCCGCCGCCATCCAGCGATCCAGCTCCGCCTTCGTCATGCGCTGAATACCGCCGAAATCGACCCAGGCAATGTACTGATCGGGCGTCTGGGACTGGTACCAGCCCCGCTCCTTATCCCACACCTTCAGCGGCATGCCCAGCAGCGCCTGGGTAGCCAGTTCGGCCGCGTCGCGGGGCTGGGAACGCAGGTCGGCCACCGAGACGTTGACCACCGCGTAAACCTGCTCGCCCAATACCGGCGCGGGCAGCACCTGGATGGCGTCCTGGTACGGAATCCGCTGCTGATCCAGCCGGGCCAGGAGAGCCTGCCGGGCTTCGGGCAGGTTGGTTTTGCCCGTCAGCCGCCCCGTCGAATCCGCCGTCACCTGAAAAAGCGCCACCCGGCCATCCGGCGCGTACTGCCGCCGCACCGCATCCACGGCTTGCGGAAGGGTCTGGGCCCGGACCAGTCCGGTCAGTAGGAAGAAAAGCCAAAACAACCGTTTCATAGGCGTATCAGTCTTGAGGAGAATTTACCGGTCATACGACACCCGAAATTTAGACAAATCCGGCCGATGGGGCCGCTTCCGCTGCAATTCGTATTCGTAAATCACCCGGCCCAGATTTCCCAGGAAGGGAAACCCTACCGTGTCGTAATCGTAATGATCGTCGTTGAAAACGCCGTCCTCGTTGCAGTAGATCACCGCCGACAGCATGAATTCAACGCCCCGGTCGAAGTCGACAATATAGGCGTTATCGATCAGGAAGCCGTAGGCATCCCCCACTTTGTTGAAGATCCGGATGCCTTTGGGAAACGGTCCTTTCTGGTCGCCGGCCAGCAGAAACTTGACGTAGCTATCGTAATGAGTCGAATCGTACCGCGGAAAGCTCGTTTCGCGGGGCAGCTGGGACATGTACTGGTACAGAAAGCGGTAGTCCGAGGCCGTCAGGTTGAAGCGTTGCCGGGCCGGGACCGCTTCCGGAAACAGCACGGCCTTCAGCATCGCCTGCTGGTCTTCGAGGGAAAAGTAGTTTTTCTCCGTAAAATCAAACGGCTGCCGGATTAGTGAATCTCCTTTCATAAAGCCAACCCCCCGTCGGATGGGTTCGCCCGGGCGGAACACGCCCTCGCAGCGCACGCCCGGCTGGCTATGCAGGGTCCGGTTATCGGCCACGAACCGAATAGGATTGGTAAAGCGGTTCTGCTCGGGAGTCATCGGCAACGACAGGCGGTGCACGATCCGCAGGTTGCGGTATCCCTTTGCATACAGCCGCTCGTTGAAAGCGCACTGGCCAATGAGTTCATAGAGCCGGTTGAAGGCATCGTTATCGCTCACAAGCAGGATCTTCTTCGCGTAATGGGCCACGGACGGCAGACCGCTGGCGGCGGTGGAGTCTGCCCGAACGGCCGTCTGGCCCGGTTGGTCCGTATCTGTCAGAAGGGTAGTTTCCCTGGTAACGCCTTTGGCGCGCAGCCCATTTACCGTCTCCAGCGCCAGCAGGACGGCCGGAAATTTAACCGTGCTGGCTGGGTAAAAGTACCGGTCTTTGTCGACCCGGTAGCCATACGTCCGAAAGCTCGGCCGGTTGCGTGCATCCCGGTCAATCTGGGTATACAGAATCTGAATGTCGTACTGCTCCGGTTTAGCCAGCACCTTGCCAAACCGATCCTTATGCTGCTGAAGCAGTTGGGTCAGCAGGTTTGCATCCTGAGCCTGGGCCGTATGCATCCATAATAGCCCCATCATGAGCCCTGTGGCCCATCGGCTCATCCATGTCGGAAAAAGTTGAGTATTTTTTTTCAACGGCTTAGTATTGTCTTATTATAATGTGTTAATTAGAATCTCCATTTTCCATCACCACCGTAACATTATGAGTGATCTCTCCCCTAATCTGCTGAAGGGCGAATACCTGGTTGTGCAAAACACCGCCATGTACACCCAGCTTACCAACCACACCCAGCCGGTCAAGGTCGTGGTTGCCCGGCATCCGCACCGCCGTCCCTGCGAACCGGGCTACGCCATCAGCTCGGTCTTTGTCCGCAGCCAGCGGATTGCGGTCGAAATCGACCTCTACCGTCATCCCGACGCCCCCGATCTGTTTGAATTTGCCTACGAGGGGCAGTTTTACACCCTGCGCGTCGACGAGCGTTCGGCCCAGATTCAGCCTCTGTAGGCCGCCACGGCTTCGGCCAGCCGGTCGATGTCCTCGGGCCGGTGCTGGGCGCTGATCACCACCCGCGTATTGGGCTTATCGTCCGCGGTCGGGTAGGCAAACGAATAGATAAACATACCGCGCTCCAGCAGAAAATGGTAGAGGTTGTCGTCTTCCGTATAGAACACCGGGTAACCCGCCGCCTGTCGGAACAAGCCGCTGGGGCCCAGGCCCGCTTCCGCCCGGGCTACGTTGGCTCTTAACGTCTGGTAAGCCGTTCGGTACAGGGATTCGGCCTGACAGAAGGCCGCGAGGTAGACCGGTGGAATGGGCGAACAAGCCCCGAAAAAAGCCGTTTTTCGCAGAAAATCACAATCCGCTTCCGTGCCCAGTACGACCCCGCCAGGCAGGCCCATCGCCTTCGCCAGTGAGGCCGTCACCAGCAGGCGTACCCCTTTGGGTCGGGGCAGGGTCGGCAGAACGCCGCTGCCTTCCGGCCCCAGCAGGCCGAGGCCGTGGGAGTCGTCGACCACCACCGTAATCGCCCGGTCCCGGGGCAGTTCGCGAATCCAGGCAAAGTCATGCCCTTCCGACCGGACCGCATCGATCGAATTGGCCACGATCACCACCCGCCCGGGAGCCGCCCGCAGGTGTTTCGGAAGGTCCGCGACCCATTCCCGGAAGGACAGCTTCGGTAACGACACCCGGGGCTCGTGCCAGACGGCCGGATGGGTGTTTGGCGCGTACAGAAAGGTCGTTTCTCCTTGCAGTTTGAGCCCGTTCATCACCACCTGCCCGGCCATCATGCCTGAGGAAAGCGTGAGCGCCGCTTCCGCTCCCGTCCAGGCAGCCAGCCGGACTTCTGCTTCCTCGTACACGCCCAGCCGCAGATTTCCGTTGCGCGAAGAGCCGAACACCGCCCCGTACCGGCCCAGCTCCCCGGCCAGCAAGGCCTGAAAATCCGGGTGCTGCGGCAGCCCCAGGTAAGCGGTTCCGCTGAAAAAGAGGTATTCCTGCCCGTCCAGGCAGATCGTCCGGCCCGGCAGGTGATCGATGGTATAGTACTCGTTCATAGCAGTTGCGCGCCCGTGCCGGCCTCCGCGGCGTACAACACCTTACCGTAGTCAAAGGTCACGCCCCGGGCCGGGTCGTTGGTAATCAGCAGCGTACCGTCCATGTCGACATAATCCAGCAGCGGCAGCAGGTGGGCAATGGCTGAAATCCCAACGCTGGTTTCGTTCATGCAGCCGACCATCACGCGCATGCCGTGCCGGCGGGCGTTTTCGATCATGCGCCGGGCGGGTGTCAGGCCCCCGCACTTGGTCAGCTTGATGTTGATCCCGTGAAAATAACCGGCGCAGCGGTCGACATCCGCCTCGATGATGCAGCTTTCGTCGGCGATGACCGGCAGCGGGCATTCGGCATAGACCCGGCGCATGCCCTCCCAGTCGCTCGCTTTCAGGGGTTGTTCGATGAATTCGACGCCCAGGCGCTGCAGTTCCGGGGCGTAGGCCAGCGTCTGCCCGCCAGTCCAGGCACAGTTGGCGTCAACGCGGAAGACTGCCTCGGTATGGCGGCGCAATTCCCGGAGAATGGCCAGGTCGTCGGTGGTGCCGAGTTTAATCTTGTACAGCGGCCAGGGCAGTTCACGCAGCTTGGCGACCATACGCTCGACCGTATCGATGCCGATGGTGTAGTTGGTCAGGGGATTTTGGGATGGATCCAGGCCCCAGCGTTCGTAGAGGCGCCGGCCTTCCCGTTTGGCGACCAGGTCGTGGGCGGCTTCGTCGAGGGCGCACTGCGCGAAGGGATTATCGGCCAGGGATGGCTGGGCCTGTTCCCAGAGTTCTTCGGCGGTCCGCCAGTCGCCACTTTCGACCAGCGGCCGGACGCGCTCCAGGGCGGCCATCATGCCGTCGGTGGTGATGCCGTAGTATTTATTGGAGGTCGCTTCACCAAAGCCGCGGTACTCGCCGTCCCGAAGTTCGACGATCAGTGTGGGCTGGACGTCCCGGGAGTCGTGGGCGATGGTGAAGGTGTGCTTTAATTTCAGGTCGAAACGGTGGAAATGTAGGGTTGGTTTCACGCGGATTTACGCTGATTTGTTGCGCGGAATTTCGCAGAAAATTACAGGTTATTCACCAAACGGACTAACGATACTTTATTCTCTAAGCTTATCACATTGAAGTTTATCAGGAAACCGACCGGTTTTTCGGCTAGTTTCAGGTAGGTTAAAAGCTGCTTGTAGTGAACAGGAGCCAGGCTATCTACCGATTTGATTTCTAACACCAGGCGTTCCTCAACCAACAAATCGAGACGGAATCCGACATCAAATTGCAACGCATCATAACGCATAGGAATACCCACCTGCGTCCGAACGTTCAGCCCCGTTTTTTGTAGCTCATAGGCCAGAGCAGCCTCATAAACTGACTCCAGCAAGCCAGGGCCCAATTGGCTATGGACCTTAAACGCCGCCCCACGTACCCGATAAGACAGCTCATTAACTGGTAAATTGGTGTACATCTGCGTGAAAAATCTGCGTAAATCCGCGTGAACCACTAATCAAAAAGACGCACAAACCCCCAAAAAGTAACGAACCAAATCCCCGCCCGCCCGGTTACCCCACCGCCCGCTTATTATAAACAGTATGCGAATACTTCTCCTGCTAACAGTCCTTTTTTTCCATACCGCCAAAGCCCAGTCCCTGCTGGTTACCCCCACCGATTCCACCGTCCGCATCGACGGCCTGCTGACGGAATCGGTTTGGAAAAAAGCGCAGGTGGCGACGGACTTCACCCTCAACTTCCCCAACGATACCGCCCGGGCCCGGAACCAGACGGAAGTTCGCCTGGCCTACGACAAGCAGTTCTTATACATTGCGGTGGTCTGCTATGACCCCGACCGCAGCCGGCGCTACATCGCCAGCTCCCTCCGCCGGGACTACGAATGGGACGCCAACGACAACATTTCCATCTACATCGACCCCTTCGGCGACCGGACCAACGGCTTTACCTTTCAGTTTACGCCCCTGGGCGTGGAGCGCGAAGGCCAGATTTTCAACGGGGAACGCGTCGCCAGCGAATGGGATAACAAATGGCGTTCGGTCGTCAGGCAGTTTCCCGACCGCTGGCAGGGCGAGATGGCCATTCCCTTCAAAAGCATCCGCTACAAAAAAGGGACCCAGCATATGCTGATGAATTTTGCGCGCCACGACCTGAAAAACAACCAGCGCAGCTCCTGGAAGCGCGTTCCGATTGCCTACAGCATTTCCGCCCTGGCCTTTGCCGATACCGTCGCCTTTGCTACACCCCTGCCTCATCCGGGCGTTAACCTGTCCCTGATTCCCTACGTGACCCGGCGCGGCTTCCGCTCGTTCGGCGATGCCGCTCGTCGGAATGCCGGCAGCGACATCGGCTTCGATGCCAAGGTAGCCATTACGCCTTCGCTGAACCTCGATGTGACGGTCAATCCGGACTTTTCGCAGGTGGAAGTCGACCAGCAGGTCACCAACCTCGACCGCTTCGAGATCTTTTTCCCGGAGCGGCGGCAGTTTTTCCTCGAGAATAACGATCTCTTTGCCAGCCTGGGCTTTGAACAGTCGAGGCCCTTCTTTTCCCGCCGGATCGGTATTGGTCGGGATACGACCACGGGGCTGATCGTGCAGAATCCGATGGTCTACGGCGCGCGGCTGAGCGGTAAGGTGGACAAAGACTGGCGGATCGGCCTGCTCAACACCCGCACGGCCCGGCAACTCGACCGGGGCATCGACGCCCAGACTTATACCGTCGGGATCGTCCAGCGGCAGGTCCTTCAGCGGTCCAATGCCGTCGCCTTTGTGGTCGATCGGACCGGCCCGGGCGTCAGCCCCACGAGTAACTTTCAGGGAGCGCCTAGCGAAAGCGGCGCGTTTACGCGCGTGGCAGGCGGAGAATTCAACCTCCTCACCAACGACAACCGCTGGCGGGGAAAGGTCTGGCTCCACAAGGCGTTCAGCCCCCGATTCATGGGCAAACCCCTGCAAAGCGCCGCCCACGGCTTCCTGCTGAACTACACCACCCAGAAATGGAACCTGGAGTGGGCGCATGAATACATTGGGCAGGAATACAGCATCCGCGACGTGGGCTACGTAGCCCGCAGCGGCCAGTGGGGCTTTTTCCCGAAAGCTTCGTACACCCACTATACCCAGGGGGTCAAGGCGGTCGTAAGCCACGGACCGACCATCGAAGGCACGTTTTACCGAAGCCTGAACGGCCGCCTGCTCGACCGCGAGCTGTTTTTCGGCTACCAGGCCGCCCTGCGGAACACCTCGGAAGTAGGCGTCGGTTTTTACCACATTTATAATTACTTGTTTTTCGCCTTTGACCCGACGCGCACCGGCGGCCCGCAGCTGCCGGCCAATACCGGCTACCAGGTTCAGGGCGTGTTCTGGTCGTATGCCTCTGACCGGCGCAAACTGCTGACCTTCCAGATGGAAGGCTGGACCGGCTCGTTCTGGAACGGCCGTAACCTGAACTGGTCGCCCGTCCTGAACTACCGGTTCCAGCCCTACGGCTCGGTGGGTATCACGGCCCAGTACAACAACATCCAACTGCCGGAGCCCTACCGGTCGCGGCAACTCTGGCTGGTGGGGCCGCGGCTGGACTTGTCCTTCACGCGTTCGCTTTTTCTGACAACCTGGCTGCAGTACAACGAACAGGCCCGCAACGTGAACCTCAACAGCCGGTTCCAGTGGCGCTTCAAGCCCGTTTCCGACCTCTTCATCGTCTATACCGAGAATTACCTTCCGCCAGCCCTGACGACCAAAAACCGCGCGCTGGTCGTCAAACTGTCCTATTGGCTGAACGTATAAGTTAGTTTAGGGTTTAGGGTTTATTGTTTAGAGTTTATCGATCAGTATATATTGTTCAATTTGCTATATATCAGCACGTTTTTCGTGCACTATAAACCCTAAACAATAAACCATAAACTATAAACCTTAAACTAATTACCTAACCGGGCAAGATACGGATCGGGTGATTCCAACGTTTTGGGGCTGGAGAGCATCCTTAGCGAACCCGGCCAAAGCGGATAAACGAAATTGGTTTCCGGCTGGGCCAAACCCCTGAATCGTATGCGAGCCTTACTCCTTTCTACCTTCCTGCTGACCCTGCTGGGCTGCGAATCCGGCGTCGACTCCGACTGCAAGGAAAAGCCTAATGATGGTCGCGTCTGCGTCCAGATCTACCAGCCGGTCTGCGGCTGCAACGGGAAAACCTACGGAAACAGCTGCGAAGCGGAAGCGTATGGCATCACCCGGTACACCAACGGCGAGTGCAACCGTACCAATTAAGCCGCTACCGGAGACGCGCTGACTGATTTTACGAGCCAACAGTATTACTTTCAAGTCGCCAGGCACTATCTTCACGCATCAACACAACAAAATCCCGTGATGCGTATGCTGAACCGATCGAAAGCGCTGTTCCTCAGCTTAACCTTAGTGTTCGTAACGTTAGTAGCCCAGGCTAACCCGGACGCAGTAATCGGCGTGTGGAAGAACGGCGAAGGCACCGGTATGGTGCAGATTTTTAAGAAAGGGGACAAATATTTCGGCCGGATCGTCTGGCTGAAGGTTCCCAACAACGAAGACGGTACCCCGCGTACGGACGTCAACAACCCCGACGAAAAGCTGCGCTCCCGCCCCCTGAAAGGCCTCGAGAACCTTCGGGATTTTAAGTTTATCAGCGAAGGAAAGTGGGAAGAAGGCCGCATCTACGACCCCAAAACCGGCAACGACTACGCCTGCGAAATGAAACTCGTCGACGAAAACACCCTCGAAGTCCGCGGCTTTATCGGCGTCTCGCTCTTTGGACGGACGGATGTTTGGAAGAGACAAGTGAAGAAGAATTAAAAGTTAAAAATTAAAAATGAAAAGTAGGCTTCGCCTCCAGGAACGGGAATTGGCGGAGCCTACTTTTCATTTTTAACTTTTAACTTTTAATTACCCTTTAGGGGCTAACCAAATTAACACTAACGTTAAAGTATAACGGGTTGCCCAGGCGGTTTTCGAAGAGCGGTTTCTCGTTGTTGACCGGGTTTTGGGTCGAGAAGGCGTCGAAGCGCCAGTTGTAGCGGTAGCCGACCTGTGCCGAAAGCCAGACGAAGCCTGAGAGCTGCCGCTCAAAGGTAATGCGGGGTTTCAGTTCGCCGCGGCGCAGGAACACGTCACTATCGTTTAGCTGACCGAGGTGGTAGGCATTCCCCTCAATTTCGTAACCGAGCATCAGCAGGCCCGTCGTCCCGAAACTACGCCGCAGGTTAACGCGGGCCGGAAAGATTGCCTCTACGCCCCATTTCGGATTGAACGTACGGTTGTAAAACAGCACCGGAATATGCAGCAGTTGCCCGGCGCGGTACGTCCGGGTTACGCCTAATCCCCACATGAAGTTGTCGTCCCGCTTCCAGCCATAAATTCCCGTGGCGCTGACCGTCGTAGCCCGTCGGAAGAAGATGTCCGGCAGGTTTCGGTAATTGCCGTTTACGTCGGCACTCGCCTGGAAAATTACAAAGTGTTGGTTGTCCAGCGGCTTGAACACGGTGGCGTTGACGCCCGTACTGCGCAGGCCCTGTTCGAGCGCCCGAAAATACTGCGAGCCTTCAGGATTTGGATTGGCGGCGTTGAAGGCCGTATTCCAGTAAGTGACGCCCAGATTGAGGATAAAGTTGGATCGCGAGATCACGGGCGTGTTCACGGCCAGCCGCAAGCCACGGAACCCTTGTACTTCGGTCTCGTACGTTCGAGGCAGACGGGAAGTTGCATTATGCGGGCCGAAGGAAGTCAGATTGAAAGCTCCCTGCCCCTCGTAACCCACCGAAATCAGCTTCGTCGGGCTCAGGTACAGGACTTTCTGGGTACAGTAAGTCTTGATTTTTTTGTCATCGGCATCGCCGAAGTCATCAAAGTTTTCCAGTCCTTCGGGCTGGGTTGTATCCGCGGGTGCCGTCTGGGCATATACGCTGACTGAAAGCAAACTGCACAGCCAGACCAATCCCACCAGTAGACTCTTCTTCATGGACAAAAAGTTGCGATGAAAGGTTTACTACCAAAAGTAGTAGCCACTTTAGCATATCTCCAACTTCTCCTCCAATTATTTCTATTTCTGCAGGGCCTGCTGAACCGCCCGCTCCAGTTGGGCCAGGGGCACGACGCCCGACTGCCGCCATTTGATCTTTCCGTTCTGGAACAGAATCAGCGTCGGGACGCCCTGGATTCGGTACTGCATGGCCGCCTGCTGGCTTTTGTCGACGTCCACTTTCAGTACCTTCACCTTACCTTCGTTGCGCCGGGCAAAATCCTGCAGGATGGGCGCCATCGTCTTGCAAGGCCCGCACCAGGTGGCGTAGAAATCGACCAGGACGGGCTGGGGGCTGTTAATCAGTTGTCCGAAGGAAGCCATAGCTTTAGTGGTTTATAGTTTATGGTTTAGGGTTTATAGTTGCTTCGCCTGGGCTGGCTGGTTGGGGCGAAGCAACTTTAAACCCTAAACCATAAACCCTAAACTATTTCAACGCTTCAGCAGCCCCGCCGTCTGCTCCTCTGCCCGGCGGAGTTCGTCGATGATGCGCTGGTTCCAGACTTCCTGGGCGGCGCGGTTGAGGCCGTGCTGGGTTTCGGCATCGTACTGTTCCTGGCGGCGGTTCATGTCGCGGTAGGCATCCAGATAAAGGTACTGCAACCGGCTGTCGTAGTACTCGGCGTCCATGTCGTCATCGATCAGAATCCGCTGCTTGAAGCGCTCCACCACCAGCTTAACGATATCGAAATGCCGTTGTTCGTGCAGCAGGCTGTACTGATCGTCGGCCGCCGCTACCGAGGGCGAAACCCAGGACATGCTTTTCTGCATAAACGTCCGGAACGTCACGACCACCTGTAAGTACCCATTCACCCAGCGGGAACGTCCTTCGTAGGAAAAGCTGGCGTAAACAGCCGCTCCGAGTCGGCCACCGCGGGGCTTCGCCTCGAAATCTGACCAGCGCAGGGGGCGTTTCGGATCGTGAAAGACCGTATCGCTGCGGGCGTGCTGGGTCGTGTAATCGCGGAAGACAAACTGCACACCCTTCACCAGCGAAATGCTGTTGGCCCGGTTGGTGGTGATCCAGTCCGAAAGAAACTCGACCGCCTCCAGCACCGCCCCGCGCACCACCCCGCCCAGCGGCGCCGTCTGGTTCAGCGTCCGGATGTAGCGCGTTTCGGTAGAATACGTGGTCAGCGGCATCAGCCGATCGTTCTGGGGCGTTTTAAAGGAAAACTGCAGCCTGAACGAACCGTCGATCTTTCCGTCGGACCGCAGCTTTTCGGTAAAGCCGAACGTCCGAACCTGAATCACGACCGGCACCCGAACTGAATCCGGCCGAAAGCCAGGCCGAAGCAGCGTCGTCAGGCTGGCTTCGATGCCGCCCAGGACACGGGCAGGCACGGTTTGCTGGGCGGTTCGGTACAGTTGTCCGACGGGCCCGCCTGCCTGCCGGCTATCCTCCACCCGCAGCAGCGAGAACGTCGGTTTGGCCAGCCGAATGGGGTCGGTCGGTACGCTGATGGAAAGTTCTTCCTTCGGGGAAACACCACCCGTCAGGAGGAGAAGAAAGTGAATGAAAAGCAGTGCGTTCACAGCGAAAAAACGCAATCGGCCCCGCAAAAATTCTTACCGAAACCCCCAAACCGGGAATACTTCGCCAACGGCGAATTCAGACTCGCCGGCAGGCAGTTCCAGGAAGCCGTCGCAGCGCAGGAGGTTGGCATAATCGCCCGAGCCACCGCCCGGAAACGGCCGCGCTTCCAGTACCGCATCGGCGCCCATCCTCAGCGAAACAGGGAGAAAATACGTCAGGGCCGGCTTGAATAGCACCGGTTCAGCCAGCCGGGCCATAGGCACAGCGGCCCGCGCTTCGCCCAGCGAAGCCCGCAGCCAGGGCCGGAGGTAGCGGTAGGTGCACAGAAAGGTCGATACCGGGTTGCCCGGCAGGCCAAAAACGGGCTTCCCCGCCGCCGTGGCACCGAACCAGAGCGGCTTACCCGGCCGCTGGGCCACCTGGTGAAAGACCTTCCTGACACCCAGGCGTTCGAGTACCTGCGGCACAAAGTCGGCCTTGCCCGCCGATACGCCTCCGCTCAGGACCAGCGCATCGAACTCCTCCAGGAGCCGGCCCAGGCCCCCTTCCATCGCCCCGACCTCATCGGGCAGGTGAAACCGCTCCGTCACGGCTCCGGCCGCCTCGAGGGCCGCCTGCAGGAAATAGACGTTGGAGCGGCGGATCTGGTGCGGCTCGGGTATTTCATCGACTTCAACCAGTTCATCCCCCGTCGAGACCAGCGCCAGCCGGGGCCGGGCCGTTACCTCGACCCTGGCATGCCCCACGGAGGCTGCGACCGCTAGTTCGGCCGGGCTGAGGCGGATACTCGGTTGGACGAGGACGTCGCCCACCGGCCGGTCCGACGCCCGCCGGTGAATGTTCTGGCCGGGCTGGACCGTCTCCACCAGGATTTCTGCCCAGCCGTCGGCCAGCCGCAGGTCCTCGTACCGAACGATGGTGTCCGTCCCGGCCGGCAGCACTGCCCCGGTCATCGCTTCCAGACAGGTGTCCTCCCCGGCCAGCGCCCGCCCTGGCTGACCGGCATACTGAGTCCCTTCGATCCGAAACCGCCGCTGACCGGCTGCGTAGCGCTCGTACCGAAAAGCGATGCCATCCATGGTCACCCGGTCAAAGGGCGGCAGGTCGCGGTCGGCCACCAGCGGCTCCCGCAGCACCCGCCCCGCCGCCTGGCTGAGCGGGACGGCTTCCGTCGGCAGTTGAAGCAGGTGCTGCTGAATGAAGTCGGTGGCCTGGGCGACGGAAAGCATAAGGTGGTTTAAAGTTTAGGGTTTATAGTTTATGGTTCAGGGGAGTAAGCAACTGGCTTTGCGATCGTGGGAATACCATAAACGCTAAACCATAAACCATAAACTTTTAAGCCGTAATTTAGCCAGACTTTACAAACCATGATGATGAACCGTTACGTACGTTTACTCTTTCTGCTGGTGCTGGGCCGCCTGCCTGCACTGGGCCAGCTGGTTACGGTCCAGCCTAGTTTCCCGACCGGCGATCAGGAAATTACCCTTACCTTCGATCTCAGCCAGGCTAAAGACAGCCGGGCCCGGGCCCTGCTCGGTAAAACCGACGATGTCTTTCTCTGGTCCGGAGCGGGCTCGACCCCGACCGGCAACGCCTTTGAGTTTCAGCCGACCGGTCAGACCGATTTTGCCAGGCCGTTTGAGCCCGGCAAGATGACTTCGCTGGGCAATAACCGCTGGCAGATTAAGCTCATCCCCCGGCGGTATTTCAATGTTCCGGCCGACCGCCCCATTCGCCGGCTGGGTCTGCTGCTGAAAAGCGGCAACGGCCAGGCCCAAACCGAAGACGTATTTGTGGAGCTATTTGAAAGCAAACTGAGCGTCTCGTTCCGCAGCCCCCGCGACAAGCGGTTCTTTGTGGACGAAAATACCACCCTGCCTGTCCGGGCCGCATCCTCCCAGCGGGCCAGCCTCAGCCTGAGTGTCGACGGTCGCCAGGTGGCCTCGGCCGAAAACGCCGATTCGCTGACCGTCGCCCTCAATACGGGCGGGGCCGACAAACGGGGGCAGTTGCAGCGGGTGATTTTCCAGGCCCGGACGGCCACCGAAACGGCCGCCGACACGTTTTTCTTTACCGTTCGCCCGCAGCCGACCGTAGCGGCTCTGCCCGCCGGCCTGCGTGACGGCATTAACTATACTGGTCCAGACCGGGCCACGCTCGTTCTGTTCGCTCCCCAGAAAAGTTTTGTATACCTCATCGGTGAGTTCAACAACTGGTCGGCCACGCCCGCCCAACTGATGAACCGAACCCCGGACGGTACCCGCTACTGGCTGGAGCTGACGGGCCTGCGGGCGGGTCAGGAGGTGGCCTACCAGTACCTTGTCGACGGTACCTTGGCCGTGGCCGACCCTTATTCGGAGAAAATCCTGGACCCGAACAACGACCGGTTCATTCCCGCCACGACTTACCCGGGTCTGAAGGCCTACCCGGCCGGTGCCACGGGCATTGTTTCCGTCCTGCAGACCAACCAGCCCGCCTATGCCTGGAAAGTACCGAACTTCCGGCGTCCCGATGCCAAAAACCTGGTGGTGTACGAACTGCTGGTTCGCGACTTTGTGGGCACCCGCAGCTACCGCACGCTGACCGATACGATCCCCTACCTGAAGCGCCTGGGCATCAACGCCATCGAGCTGATGCCGATCATGGAGTTTTCGGGCAACGACTCCTGGGGCTACAACCCGATCTTTTACTTTGCCCCCGATAAGGCCTACGGCACGCCTAACGACCTGAAAGCCTTTATCGACCGCTGCCACGAAAACGGCATTGCCGTCCTGCTGGACATGGTTCTCAACCAGGCGGATTATGAGTTTCCGTACGTGAAGATGTACTGGGACGGTAACAAGCCGACCGCCAACAGCCCGTTCTTTAACCCGGAAGCCACGCACCCCTTCAGCGTATTCTTTGATTTTAACCACGAAAGTCCCGCTACCCAGGCCCTTGTGCAGCGGGTTAACCGCTTCTGGCTGGAGGAATACAAGTTCGACGGTTACCGCTTCGACCTTTCCAAAGGGTTTACCCAGAACGTAACGGGCAATAACGTCTCAGCCTGGAGCGGCTACGACCCGAGCCGGGTGGCGATCTGGAAGCGCATCTACGACCAGATCCGCGCCTTTGACCCCACGGCCTACGTCATGCTCGAACACTTTGCCGACAACCGGGAGGAAAAAGAACTCGCCGATTACGGCATGCTTTTCTGGGGTAACCACAATGGCGACTACCGCAACGCGGCCAAGGGGCTGGTCGGCAGCCCGGTCGGGATTTCCTATAAGGAGCGCGGCTGGAACAGCCCGAACCTGGTGGGCTATATGGAAAGCCACGACGAAGAACGACTGATGGTCGATCTGCTGGCCAACGGACGGCAGCAGGGCGATTACAACATCAAAACCCTGCCGACGGCCCTCGAACGGGCCAAGCTGGCGGCGGCCTTTTTCCTGCCCGTGCCGGGGCCCAAGCTCATCTGGCAGTTTGGCGAACTGGGGTACGATGTTTCGATTGACCAGAACGGCCGGACCGGCGCCAAGCCGATTCGCTGGGAATACCTCCAGTACCCGAACCGCCGTAAGCTGCTGGGCGTATACCGGGAGCTGATCCGGCTGAAGATGGCCGAACCGGCCTTCCAGACCACCGACTTTACGCTCGATTTCAACCAGGTGGTGAAGCGAATTACGTTGAACCACAGCTCGATGAACGTCTTTTTGATAGGTAATTTCGACGTACAGTCCCGGACCGTGGAAGCCGGTTTCCCGCGGGCGGGGACCTGGTACGACTATTTTAGCGGTCAGGAGGTCGCCGTCGGTAACCCCGCCCAGACGGTCGTGCTGCAGCCGGGTGAGTTTCACCTCTTCACCACCCGGAAGCTAGCCATGCCGGAAGCCGGGCTGGTTCCCTGGACGGGCGCGCTGGCGCCGCTGACGGCTGTATCCGAGCCGGGGGCCGAGGCGATGCAACTGATCCCCAACCCGGCGACCGACCGTACGGTTCTGGACCTGACCAGTGCCTACCGGGGGGAAGTGGTCGTGCAGCTCAGCGATCTCACCGGCCGCCCGATCCGCAGCCAGCGGCTACGCAAGACGGAAGATCGTCTCCAACTGCCGATCCCGCTGCAGGGACTGCCCGCCGGGGTGTATTACCTGCGGGTGGAACAGGGGGCCCGGCAAACGATACGAAAACTGCTGAAGCAGTAACTAACGAACGGCGGGTTTCTGCACCCGCCGTTTTTTGTGGATATCGGGGGAACTTCCGGCTGGCAGGTCTGTTTGGGTTTCTATATCTTTGGTAACGCATTGATTTTGGAGACCCTATCCATGAAGCTATATAAAGCGTTTCTGCTCTCACTGCTGCTCCTGATGAGTTTCGTCGGCCAGGCGCAGCTGGTGATTGAAGTAACGGATTACCCGCCTATTTCACCGGAGTCGGAAGGGCTGTTTCTGGCCACCGATTTCAACGGCTGGAACCCGGGAAACCGGGACTTCCTGCTGAAGAAGCGCCCCGATGGCGTATACACGATCACGCTTCCCGACACGCTTCCCCGGTTTGAATACAAATTCACCCAGGGAAGCTGGATGACCGTCGAGGGCACCGCCCGGGGAACCAGCATTTCCAACCGGGTGTATGAGCGGGGCAGCAACCCGACTCCCAACCGCATTACGGTCGCTATCCGCGGCTGGGAGCAAAACCCGGGCTACCAGTTCGTCATTACGGAAGTGCCGGCCAATACGCCCCACGACGCCAAGCTGTTTTTGACCGGGAATTTCAACAAATGGGATCCCGGCGACGAAAATCTGGAGCTGAAAAAGCAGGCCGACGGCACCTACCGGGTTACCCTTTATACCGACCTGGACCGCATCGAGTACAAGTTCACCCGCGGCAACTGGGAGTCCGTTGAAGGGCGGGAGTCCGGCAAAGCCCGACACAACCGGGTGCTGTTTCGCCACGAAAACATCGACAACAAGGCCATTGAGCAGAAGATTGAAAGCTGGGAAGACCTGACCGGTACGTTCCACTTTTACTCGATTTATGACCTGCTGCTGCTGTTTTCGGCCTTTCAGGGCCTGTTGCTGCTCATTTTTATCCCGACCATTCAGAATTACAACCGTTCGGCTAACCGCCTGCTGGTCATTCTGATTGCCGTCTCCTCGCTGATGATTCTGCTCCGGGTCGTCAGCAGTTTCCGCGACGTAGCCCAGACCTACACCAAGCTGTTGCTGGTACCGGATTTCATCTATTTTACCTACGGCCCGCTGTTTTACATGTACATCCGGCGGCTGCTTTTCAGTCCGACCGGGCCGGTATTCCGCTGGCCGGTGCATTTTGCGCTGGCGGCGGTGCAGCTCCTGTTTTACCTGCCCTACTTCTTCATGCAGGGAAAGGAGTTTCAGCTCAAGATTGTGAATCAGGACTGGGACGTAACGGCCCTTTTCCTCGGCAGCGGCCTTACAGGGCTGCTGGTCAACGGATTTTACTGGTTCCGCTGCCGCCGGACGCTGCGGGAGTACCGCAACCGCTTTCAGTCCAGCCATTCCTACGAGCAGAACCTGGAGTACCTGAATACCGTCCAGGCCATTCAGGCGGTCTGCCTCGTCCTCTGGCTGTTTACCTTCGTCCTGCTGGGGCTGGGCGAGCTGTTTTCCTTTTCGGTCATTCCGCTTCTCCGGAACAGCGTTGACCTGATCTGGCTGGCATTTTCGTCCATCGTCTATTTCCTGGGGTATTTTGCCATCCACCAGCCCGAGATCTTCAAGATGCCGCAGCCGGAGGCCGGGCCTTTGTTTGATGCCGTGCCTACCCCGCTTCCTGCCCGTCTGGAAGCACCCGCCCGCGTGGAGCTGCGTCCCCAGGCCGAACCTCGGGTGGACCTCCTGGCGGAGGAAACAGCAGTGGTACCGGCACCGGCTCCCAAACCCGTCCGCTCTGAACCGGACCCCATGCCGGAGGAAGACCTCCAGCCGCTGGTCCAGCAGGTTGAAGCCTACATGCGTCGGTACAAACCCTACACCAATCCCAGCCTGACCATCCACGAACTGGCGGCCAAGCTTAAGATGCAGCCCCACCTGCTGTCGAAGGTCATTAACCTGGGTTTCGACCGGAATTTCTTCGATTTTATCAACTCCTACCGGGTCGAGGAGCTCAAGAAGCGCCTCGAAGATCCGCAGTACAAAAACTACTCGCTCCTGAGCCTGGCCTTCGACGTCGGGTTCAATTCCAAGACCGCTTTCAACCGGGCGTTCAAGAAGATTACCCAGCAAACGCCCAGCGAATACTTTCAGACTACCCGGGACGCCGTATAAGGCGCTTCGTTCCCGTCGCCAACCTGGCACCCCAATCACCGGTTTCGCTGCGCCTTCAGCGGGGTCGGTGATTCACTTTTTTGGGCACTACAGGTGCCAGATTCCAAAAACGGAACCCGCCTTTTTCATTCATACCACCCATAACCTCCTGCTTATCATCGGTTTAATTTTTCCCTTAGCCGATTTTAACAATTTTTTAACGAAAGCCGAAAGTGGAACGACCGGCGCTGACGGAGCTGGTATTATTGCAGGAAAGTTTTGAATAGCGATTGAAGGCTATCCCAATAATCTACTCGATTAATCTAAACGAATGAGACAGAAGTATGTAGACTTCGCAGCGGGCATCAGCGGCCGTTTCTGGCAGGTTGGCGTCGGCACGACGGCCGTACGCCTGGGCGCTTTGTTCCTGGCACTGCTACTGAGCGTGCAGGTAGTTGCTCAGGGCCGGGTAGTGACCGGTACGGTGAAGGAACCCAGCGGGGCTACCCTGCCGGGGGTTACCGTTTTGATCAAAGGAACCAACCAGGGTACCCAGACAGACGTAGAAGGAAACTACCGGCTCACCAATGTGCCGGACAACGCCACGCTGATCTTCAGCTTCATCGGCAAACTCTCCCAGGAAGTAGCCGTGGGCAGTCAGTTGGCGATTAATATCGTGCTGGCCGACGACGCCAAGTCGCTCAACGAGGTGGTCGTGATCGGCTACGGTACCCAGCGGAAGAAGGACCTGACGGGTTCCATCGCCACGGTTACGTCCCGCGACTTCCAGCAGGGCCAGATCACGAACCCGGAGCAGCTGGTAGCCGGCAAAATTGCCGGGGTGCAGATTACCCCCAGCAGCGGTCAGCCCGGCGGCGGCAGCACCATCCGGATTCGCGGCGGTTCTTCCCTGAACGCCAGCAACGATCCGCTCGTGGTCATCGACGGGGTTCCGGTCGACAATAACGGCATCACGGGCGCTTCGAACCCCCTCAGCCTGATCAACCCCCAGGATATCGAAACCTTTACGGTCCTCAAAGACGCTTCGGCGGCGGCTATTTACGGTGCCCGGGCGGCCAACGGGGGCATCCTGATCACCACCAAAAAGGGCGTCCAGGGCGATCAACTGCGCGTCAGCGTTAGCAGCCTGGGTTCACTCTCAATGAACGCCCGGCAGGTTCCGGTACTATCGGCCGACGAATTCCGCGACGTCATCAAGCGGACGGGCAGCGCCGCCCAGCAGGCGCTGGTGGGTCCGGCCAATACGAACTGGCAGGACCAGATCTATCGCAACGGGTACGGTACTGACAACAACGTCAGCGTGACCGGCAGCCTGAAAAACATGCCCTTCCGCGTGTCGGCGGGCTACCTCAACCAGGACGGTACGCTGAAGACTTCGAACTTTCAGCGGACATCGGCCTCGGTGGGTCTGACGCCGCGCTTTTTTGACAACCACCTGCGCGTGGATGTCAACCTGAAAGGGACCATCATCAACAACCGGTTCGCCGACCAGGGCGCTATCGGCGCGGCCGTGTCGTTTGACCCGACCCAGCCGGTAAGGAGCGGCAACGAAAATTACGGCGGCTACTTCGAATGGCTCGATCCGACCACGGGCAAGCCCAACGCCCTCGCCCCGCGCAACCCGCTGGGCCTGCTGATGCAGCGCAACGACCGGAGCACGGTCCAGCGCAGCATCGGGAACGTGCAGTTTGACTATAAATTCCATTTCCTGCCCGAGCTGCGGGCCAACCTGAACCTGGGTTACGACGTATCCGACAGTAAGGGCACGATCTTCGTCCCGGCAACGGCGGCTTCCCAGTTCAACCGGGGCGGCACCAACAACCAGTACGCCCAGACGCGTACGAACAAGACGCTGGAGTTTTACTTCAACTACGTCAAAACCCTCCGCTCGCTGTCAAGCCGGATCGACGCGACGGCCGGGTATTCCTACCAGGATTTCATCCGCGAAAACCCCGCCTTTGCCGATTTCCTGGCCAACGGAACCGAGTTTCAGCCGGCGGCCCAGCCCTTTAAGACCCAGTACACGCTGCTGGCCTTCTTCGGCCGGGTGAACTACACCTTCAGGGACAAGCTGACGCTGACGGCTACGGTCCGCCGCGACGGTTCGAGCCGCTTCGGCCCGGGCAACAAGTTTGGCACCTTCCCCTCCTTTGCGGCTTCCTACGACCTGATGGAAGAGTCGTTCCTGAAAGGCGTTAAGCCGCTGTCGACCCTGAAACTGCGCGTCGGTTACGGGGTAACGGTTCAGCAGGACCTGCCGGGTGGGGACTATCCGTTCCTGGCCCGCTACACGCTCAGCGACCTGACGGCCCAGTACCAGTTTGGCAATGCCTTCTACCGTACGCTGCGACCCGAAGGCTACGATGCCAACATCAAGTGGGAAGAAACTGAGGCCATCAACGCCGCTTTGGATTACGGCTTTTTCGACGGCCGGATCACGGGTAGCATCGACGTTTACCGGAAAACGACGAAGGACCTGTTGGCGAGCATCCCGGTTCCGGCCGGTTCCAACCTGACCAACCAGATCCTGACCAATGTCGGTAATCTGGAGAGCAAAGGGGTAGAATTTACGATCAACACGACGCCGGTGCAGAACGAGCGGCTGAAGTGGGATATCGGGTTTAACGCCACGCTGAACCAGATCAGAATCACGAACCTGACGAAAGTGCCGACGCCGAACGACCCGGGTATTCTGGTCGGTGGCATTGGCGGGGGCGTCGGTAACACGATCCAGATTCATACGGTCGGCTACTCGCCTTTCACCTTCCATGCGTATCAGCAGGTGTATAACGAGCAGGGCCAGCCGCTGGAAGGCGTGTACGTCGACCGCAACCAGGACGGTAAGATTACCATCGACGACCGGTACCGCTACCAGGCACCGAACCCCCGGGTCTTCCTGGGCATGTCGTCGCAGCTGAGCTACGGTAAGCTTTCGGCGGGCTTTGTTTTGCGGGGCAATGTCGGGAACTACGTGTACAACAACGTTTTCTCGGGCAATGGCGCTTACCGCAACTTCACCAACGCCCTGGGCTTCCTGGGTAACGGCTCACCGAACGTACTGGCAACCAACTTCGTCAACAACCAGTTTTTCTCGGATTACTACATCGAGAACGCTTCCTTCCTGCGGATGGACAACATCACGCTGGGTTACCAGGTCCTGAACACCAAGGCCATGCGCCTGCGGGCTTCGGCCAACGTGCAGAACGCCTTCGTCATCACGAAGTACAAAGGCCTGGATCCGGAAGTAGCCGGCGGTATCGACAACAATTTCTACCCCCGCCCGCGCATCGTGTCGGTGGGTCTGAACCTGGATTTTTAAGGATTAACCCCGCGGCTGGCTTCACCGCCGGCCGCGGCTTCCAACTGACTAGTTACACATGAAATCCATAAAGAAACTGGCAGCGGCAGGGACGCTGGCGCTGACGCTGGTCACCTCCTCCTGCATCGACGATCTGGACCGGCAGCCGTTCTACGACGTCACCGCAGCCTCGGTCTATAAGGACCCGGCCAATTACAAAGCCGTTCTGGCGAAGCTCTACGCCGTCATGGCCGTGAGCGGCCAGCAGGGCCCGGCGGGTAAGCCGGACATCAGCGGCATCGACGAAGGCTTCTCCAACTACCTGCGGCAGTACTGGAAAGCCCAGGAACTGACCACCGACGAAGCTGTCATCGGCTGGAATGACGGCTCCCTGCCCGATTACCACAACATGAACTGGTCGTCGGGGAACGAATTCATCACGGCCATGTACAACCGGATCTTCTACCTGGTGGGCGTGACCAACGAGTTCATCCGGGAGACGACCGACGCCAAGCTCAGCGAGCGGGGCGTGACGGGCCAGACCCTGACCGACGCCAAAACGTTCCGGGCCGAGGCGCGCTTCCTGCGGGCCCTGGCTTACTACCACGCTCTTGACATGTTCGGCAGTGTGCCGTTCGTGACGGAAAAAGATGCGGTAGGCTCCTTCTTACCCCGGCAGGCCAGCCGCCAGGAGCTCTTTACCTACGTGGAATCCGAGCTGAAAGCCATCGAAGGCGAACTGGCAGCCCCGCGTGCCGCTGAATACGGCCGGGCTGATCAGGGTGCGGCCTGGACGCTGCTGGCCCGGCTGTACCTGAACGCCCAGGTCTACACGGGTACTCCGCGCTGGAACGAGGTCGTAACGTACACCAACAAAGTAATCAGCTCCGGTGCCTATGCCCTGGAATCGGACTACCAGCGCCTGTTTCTGGCCGACAACCATACGTCCCGCGAGATCATCCTCCCGGTGGCCTTTGACGGTACCCGCACCAATACCTTTGGCGGCATGACCTTCCTGGTCCACGCCCCGGTTGGCGGTAAGATGAAGCCCTCGGAATTTGGCATTAATGGCGGCTGGGCCGGTCTGCGCACGACCAAGGGCCTGGTGAACCTCTTCACCGACGCAACGGGCCGGACTGACAGCCGGGCCATGTTCTTCACCGACGGTCAGAGCCTGGAAATCAATGAAGTTCTGAACAAGTTCGAGGAGGGCTACGCCATCACCAAGTACAAGAACGTGACCTCAGCCGGTAAGCAGGGTTCCGACGCGGAAGGCAACTTCCCGGATACCGATTTCCCGCTCTTCCGCCTGGCCGATGTCTACCTGATGTACGCCGAAGCTGTGGTCCGCGGTGGCACGGGCGGCGACCTGGCTACGGCTACCAATTACATCAATCTGCTGCGCCAGCGGGCCTACAAGGGCACGACCGGCAACGTTACGGCAGCCACCCTGACGCCCGACTTTATCCTGGCCGAGCGGGGACGCGAGCTGTACTGGGAAGGCTACCGCCGCACGGACCTGATTCGGTTCGGCCGGTTTACCGAGAACACCTACCTGTGGCCCTGGAAGGGCGGGGTGAAAGACGGCCGGGGCGTGGAGTCGTTCCGCAACCTCTTCCCGATTCCAGCCGCTGACCTGGTGGCCAATCCGACCTTGAAGCAGAATCCGGGCTATTAATTTTCTGAGGACGTTGGACGCTTGACTGATGACGTTTGACCTGGAAATGTTCCGTCAAACGTCATCAGTCAAACGTCAGGCCTCAGGCGTCAAAAAACACAATGAAAACGATCTATACCCAACTCCTGGGAGCCCTGGCGGCGCTATTGCTGCTGACTTCCTGCGAAAAAGACGAAATCCGGGCGATCCTGAAGCCCGATGCGGTGCCGGTGGCGACGCTTTCGAGCCAGAACCTGGTGCTGACCAAAGACAATGCCGAGCAGGACGCCCTGACGATCTCCTGGCCGGCACCGAACTACGGCTTTAATGCCGCAGCGACCTATACAGTACTGCTCGACAAAAAAGGCGGCGACTTTTCCAAGGCGGAGTCGGTAGTGATCGGTACGGACCTGAAGAAAACCTTCAAGGGCCGGGAGCTGAACAACCTGCTACTGAAGCTGGGGCTGGTGCCGGGAACGGCGGCGGATGTCGACGTAAAGGTTCAATCGACCATGGGCGCTTCCACGACCCTGAGCTCAGTCCTGAAAACTGTGAAGGTAACGCCCTTCCTGGACCGCATCGATCTGAGCACCAACTGGGGGCTGGTCGGCAGTGCAACGACTAACGGCTGGGACGGCCCGGACATGCCGTTCTACAAGACCGATAAGGCCAATGTGTTTGTGGCCTACGTGACCCTGCGCGACGGCGAAATCAAGTTCCGCCAGGATAACAAGTGGGACGTCAACTACGGGGGTACGGGCGGCACGGCCGAAAAAGGCGGCGGGAACATTGCCGTCAAAGCCGGCACCTACCGCATTACCTTCGACCTCAACGGCCTTAAGTACACGGTTGAGCCCTACTCCCTGGGTCTGGTGGGCGATGCGACCCCGAACGGCTGGGGCGATAAACCCGACACCCCGCTCATCTACGACCCGACCTCCGACACCTGGAAGGCCGTCATCGCCCTGACCAACAAAAGCCTGAAGATCCGCCTCAACAACGACTGGGCGGTGAACTACGGCGATAAAGGGGCTGACGGCGTCCTGGACGCGGGTGGTGACAACATCGCCATTCCGGCCGCGGGCACCTACCTGGTGACGGTGGATTTCAAGACGATGAAGTACACCGTGGAGGTCTATAAAGCCTGGGGTGTGGTCGGCAGCGCGACGCCGAACGGCTGGGACGGCCCTGATGCCAAGTTTATCCCGACGGGTGTAGACAAGGTGTTTTACCTGGACGCCATTACCCTGAAAGCCGGGGAGATCAAATTCCGTTTCAACGACGCCTGGGACGTCAACTACGGCGATAAAGGCAACGATGGCATCCTGGAAACCGGCGGCGATAACATCGTCGTGAAGGCCGGGACCTACAGCATCACGCTGGACCTGTCCAACGCCAGCCGCCCGACGTATACGATGAGTAAGAAATAAGTCTTTCAGTCGTCAGTCTGTCAGTCGTCAGTCAGCTGCGCCCTTAAGCTTCAAAAATGGCAAAGCCGACCGCAGCGGCGGACCGCGACTGAAGACTGACAGACTGATGACTGATGACTGATGACTATTAAAGAATTCTTTTGTTGATTAACCGATGATGATGAACAACGGGCATGGCGGGAATCCTGCCGTGCCCTTTTTTTGATTTTCCTCCCTTAAACCATGCGGCTTTTATCCTGTTTTACAGCCAGTATCCTTTTCCTTTTGGGCATGATCCATTCAACCGCCGCACAGCCGGCACCGCCCGCAACGGGGACCCCATCCGTGGGGCAGACGGGCGTTCATTACGAGATTTTTGTCCGGTCCTTCTGCGATTCCAACGGCGACGGTATCGGCGACCTGAACGGCGTTACGGCCAAACTGGATTATCTGAAGGATCTGGGCGTCTCGGCCCTCTGGCTGATGCCGGTTAATCCGTCCGGCTCCTACCATAAGTACGATGTACAGGACTACTACGGCATCGATCCGGAATACGGCACGATGGACGACTTCAAACGCCTGATTGCCGAAGCCCATCGCCGGGACATCCGCGTGATCCTGGATTTTGTCATCAACCATACCAGCAGCAAGCATCCCTGGTTCGTGGAGGCCTGCAAGGGGAAGGACAATCCCTACCACGACTGGTACGTCTGGATGGAGCAACAGCAGATCGATTCGCTGAACATCGCCACCCGCGAAGGCACAGCTGACTCCGGCGAGCGCAACCCCTGGCATGCGGTACCTGGGGCGCCCTTTACCGAAAAGTTCTACGCCCTTTTCTGGCGCGGTATGCCGGACCTGAATTACGATAACCCGGCCGTTCGGCGGGAAATTTACAAGGCGGGGCGCTTTTGGCTGACGGAGGTTGGTGTGGACGGCTTTCGCCTGGATGCCGCCCGCCACATCTACCCTGACTGGGAGGAGCATAAAAATCATTCGTTCTGGGAAGAATTTGGCCGGGAGATGGAAAAGGCTAAGCCCGGCGCGTATACGGTTGGGGAAGTCTGGACCAGCGCCGAGAAGATTGCACCTTACTACAAGGGCCTGAAAGCAAATTTCAACTTCGACCTGAGTTTTGGGTTGCAGGAGATCATTCCGAAGGAAAATGACTCGGTCGGCATCGTATCCAAACTGGCCCACGCCCGCAGGGTCTTTGGCCTGGCGAATCCCCGCTTCATCGATGCCATCATGCTCACCAACCACGACCAGAACCGGATTGGCAGCGTCCTGAACGGTAACCTCAACCACCTGAAAGTGGCCGCGAACCTGCTGCTGACCCTGCCGGGCAATCCGTACCTGTATTATGGCGAGGAGATCGGCATGCTGGGTAAGAAGCCGGACGAAAACATCCGGGAGCCGTTTCTCTGGAATGTGGGCAAGGAAGACCCGCAACGGGCGCGCTGGCGGCAGGCGCGGTACTCGACCAGCCGGACGGTCCAACCCCTAGCCCAGCAGCAGGCCGACCCGAACTCCCTCTACAACCATTACAAATCCCTGATTCACCTGCGAAACGGCCATCCCGTGCTGAACGATAACCTCAGCACCCTGGTCGAAAGCGGCATCCAGCAACCGGGCGTATTGGCGTTTATCCGCCAGTCGGGCGGCCGGTCGGTGCTGGTCGTGCAGAACCTGAGCCGGAAGGAAGTAAGTGTGGTGCTCCCGGAGAGCGAGCAGCGGTTCACCAAACCCGCCTGGCAAACCGGCGGTGGCGCGCGGCAGGGCAACCGGCTGAAGCTGCCGGCCTACGCCTGTCTCATTCTGGAAGCAGACACGGGCCGGGCGAGTCGCTGACGTTCGTTCGCATTCCGCGCTCGTCCGCATTTTTAATGCGGATACCCGAGAATAGCGTTTTCAACGCGCCCTTTTCTCATAGCAATACTAGTGCTTTGCGCATTTAAATTGCGTTTCTCGGGCATCCGCATTAAAAATGCGGACGAGCTATTTCACCCGCCCAGGCAGGCCGCTAATGTTCGTCCCAGTTACGTTCGTCCGCATTTTAAATGCGGATGCCCGAGAAACGCGTTTCCAACGCGCTATCCTCTTATCAGTCTTCACTGGTAAATGGCGCATTGGAAATGCCCTTTCTGAGCATCCACGTTATAAATGCAGACCAATTGGCGCATTGAAAATGCGCTTTTCAGGCATCCGCATATAAAATGCGGACGAACTACTTCGCGCGCCGGTACACCACGCGCTGCAGGTTGTTCACGGGATAATTGGTCACCGGCCCGGCTGCCCCGCGGGTGATGGTTGGGCCAGACGTGACTTCAAAAATCAGTTCATCGCCGCGCAACTCGTAGGTCGCCGTCAGCAATACGCCCTCCACCTCAAAGACGCTATAAAACTTGTTGCCAAACAGATAATCCGTCAGTTCGACGCCCTCTCCTTCGTCGGTGATGTATAGTCCTTTGGCGGCATCCTTCACCCGCAGCAGGTAGTCTTTGGTCATCGGCCGGGTCTTCGACAGATATTCCGTCTTCCAGGTCCACACGCCCGCCTCGGGCCGGGGCGCGATGGTGAGCCGGACGGGTACACTATCGACAACGGCGCCCTGGCGCTGGATGGACATCGTCCCGGACCAGGTACCGAGCCAGGGTTTGGGGAGTTGGGCGTGCGAAGTTAAGGCCGACAGAAGAGCCAGCAGGAGTAAAACCGGGTATTTCATCCGTAAAGAGAACAGGCTTTCGCCCGGAAGATAGCCTACCAGGGCCGAACATCCGAGTTGCTGGTACTTCCAACCTTCCAGTCCCCAGGCGGGTCCTGAAGCCAAACCCTGCGTTCATGCGCCTAATCCTGCTCCTGCTGCTTCTATCCGCCTGCGAACCGGCCGAAACGCTCGTCCGGCCGTTTGTGCAGGATGATCCCTCCCGGTTACCCTACCGAATCCATACCCGCACCTACCCGGATTACCTCAATGGTAGGCCTGTCCAATATACTGCCTACTACCGCTACCAACCGGACGGACGGCTGAGCCGCATTGATTCGGCCTGGCGCGACCGGAACATGCTCTACGAATACGATAATGGCCGGCTCGTTCGGCGGCTTACGCAACTGACCCGGAACGATAGCCTTGTCTTTCGGGAAACGTTTGAGTACGGCCCGGAGGGTCGGCTTGCCCGGCGCTTCTGGACCGACCATTCCACCCGGATTCAATACGACTACCAGTACGATGCCGCGGGACAGCTGACGGAGGTACGCTACCGGGCGCTGACCTATGCCTATGAAGGATCCACGCGGTATAGTTGGCGAAACGGCAATATTGTCGCTTCGGTCGGCTATGATGCAGGCGGACAGAAACAATCGGAATGGTCCTACGAGTATGACCAGCATCCCAACGTCAACGGACTGGTCCGCTTCGATCCCGACGATCCGTTTCAGTTTACCAGCAACAACGTAATCCTGCGGCGGCTGGACCGCGACTACACAGGCCTTATCGATCTGGCGGTGAATCCACTCCAGCATAAGCTCCGCTACAACGGTGATCAATTGGTGGAGCGGATCGAAACCAACATGGGAACCTGGCTGACGTATACCTACGAGCGAAAATAATCGTACCAGACAGGGGCCGGATCGCTTTACGCACTGATTTTCAGTCCCAATCTCACAATAGGCGGCTAAAACGGTTTATGAACTAAGCGCCTGTACCGCTTACCCATAGCTTCCGGGTAATCCGGGCTAAAGACAGAGCCGTTCGGCTACCAGGCAATACGTCCTGCGTCCGGAAGCCGCTTTACAGGTGCAGGCAGCCTGGGTTCTATGGAAAAGCTCGCTTCTTTCCCGCGCCGGACGGCCACCGCCGTTCTCATTGGCCTGCTGCTGGCGGCCCTGCTTCTCCTGGTGGGCTACGCTGCCGGTTTTTTCTTTCTTGTTTTTGGTGGCATTACCATTGCCGTGGTAATCAGCGCCATGAGCCACTGGGTGGCCGACCGAACCTGGCTAAATTACGGGCTAGCGATGGGCATAGTCTTGGTGGCGTTGGTGCTGCTGGCCGCCGGCGGGATATGGGCGCTGGCCCCGGCCTTCAGCGAACAGGCCGACCAACTGGCGAAGTCGCTGCCGTCCTCGTTTAATCAGCTACGCAGCCGGTTACAGGGGTCATCCTGGGGCAGAGAACTACTCGAAGGTATTCCCCACGAGCCCGAAAAGCTGTTGTCCGGCAGTGGGGGTAAAGGTGTCCTGCCTCAGGTTACGGGTTTTTTGTCCACTACGCTGGGCGGGCTGATCAATGTGCTAATTGTGCTTATTACGGGCATCTATCTGGCGGCCAGCCCGGCGCTCTACCGCCGCGGCTTTGTCAGCCTGTTTACGCCCTCCTACCGCGACCGATTGCTGGACGTGCTGGAACAGTGTTACCAGACACTGATCAACTGGTTCATCAGTCGCTCCATCTCCATGCTGGTGGTCGCCACGGCCACGGCGGCGGGACTGGCCCTGCTGGGTGTACCGTTTGCGGTGGTGCTGGGCATTCTGGCCGGCCTGCTCAATTTTATTCCCAATCTGGGACCGTACCTGGCCGTGGCGCCGGCCATGCTGGTGGCCTTCCCGGATGGGATCGATCAGGCTCTTTACGTGTTTGCACTGTACATGGGCATTCAGTCGCTGGAGGGTTACATCCTGACGCCCCTGCTCGACAAACGGTTTGTTTCCGTGCCCCCCGCCCTGCTCCTATTTGCGCAGGTATTGCTGGGTATTCTGGTCGGCCTACCCGGTATTCTCTTTGCCTCGCCCCTGGTGGCTGTCCTGCTAGTGATCGTCCAGGAATTGTACATCAAGGATCATCTGGAAAAGCCGTCCGGCGAGGCAGCGTAGGTAGCAAAGGCTTTATTTAAAATCCGCTGCTTCGTGCAATCCTGCCCCTAGCATTTTATCTTTGCCAAACTTTTCCTTCGCGTCCCGTCATGCAACAACTCAGCGTCCGACACCTGCTGGGCATTAAGAACCTGACCGAGAACGACATCCAACTCATCCTGGAAACGGCCGGGCAATTCAAGCAAGTCATTAATCGCCCCATCAAAAAGGTGCCTTCGCTGCGGGACGTGACCATCGCCAACGTCTTTTTCGAGAATTCGACCCGTCCCCGCCTCTCATTTGAACTGGCTGAAAAGCGACTTTCGGCCGATGTGGTGAACTTCTCGGCCTCCGGCTCGTCGGTGAAAAAAGGAGAAACCCTGCTCGATACGGTAAACAACATCCTGGCCATGAAGGTCGATATGATCGTCATGCGCCACAGCAGCCCGGGTGCCCCGCACTACCTCGCCAGCCGCATTCCGGCTAACGTGGTCAACGCGGGCGACGGTACCCACGAACACCCCACCCAGGCGCTGCTCGATTCCTTTTCCATCCGGGATAAACTGGGCGAGGTGGCCGGAAAACGCATCGCCATCATCGGCGACATCCTGCACTCGCGCGTGGCCCTGTCCAACATCTTCTGCCTGCAGAAGCAAGGCGCCGAAGTGATGGTCTGCGGCCCGACCACGCTCATTCCCCGCCAGATTGCCAGCCTGGGGGTGAAAGTCAGCCATGACGTGCGTGAAGCGCTGCAGTGGTGCGACGTCGCCAACGTCCTGCGTATCCAGCTCGAACGCCAGCAGATCAAGTATTTTCCGTCCCTGCGGGAATACTCCCTCTATTACGGCATCAGCAAACAGATGCTCGACGAACTCGACCGGCCAATCGTCCTGATGCACCCTGGCCCGATCAACCGCGGTGTGGAACTGACCTCCGACGCGGCCGATTCGCACCACAGCATTATTCTGGACCAGGTCGAAAACGGCGTGGCGGTTCGGATGGCGGTGCTGTACCTGCTGGCGCAGTTGTAGTTTACTCGTTGATTTGGTTCACGCGGATTGGCGCAGATTAGCACAGATACCGATCTGCGTTATTTTCCGGGAAAAATCAGCGTGCAAAACCCCTAATTCCATGAAATTTCTGCCAAAAGCCTTTAGCCTCCTCATCCTGATCCCGGCGCTGGCGTTTGCCCAGCCCGAGCTTCCCGCCGGCCCGCATCCGCAAACCTTCACGCCCGCTGCTCCGGCCGAAGCCGGTTTCTCGCCCGAACGACTGAAGCGGCTCGATGAGCTCATGCAGGGCTTCATCGATAAAGGCATCGCCCCAAATGCCGTAACCTTTGTCGCCCGCAACGGAAAACTCGTCCATTACAAGGCCTTCGGTTACCGGAATCTGGAGCAGAAAACGCCCCTGCGCAGAGATGACATCTACCGCATCGCCTCCCAGTCGAAGGCCCTGGTCACTACGGCGCTGATGACGCTGCTGGAGGAACAGAAATTCCTGCTCGACGACCCTGTTTCCAAATACATTCCGGCGTTCAAAAACCCCAAAGTGCTCGTCAGCGTCGATAAGGAGAAAGGCACTTTCGAAACCCGCCCGGCCAAACGGGAAATCACCATCCGTCACCTGCTGGCGCACAACGCCGGCCTTCCCTACGAACACCCGCTCGAAAACCGACCAGAATTCCAGGCTCCCTACTTCAATTCGCTCAAACCCGACCGGCTCGAAGATGTAGTCAACCGCATCGCCGCCCGCCCCCTGATTAAAGACCCGGGCGAAGGCTTCGTCTACGGCCTGAATACGGACGTGGTGGGCCGGCTGGTCGAGATCTTTTCCGGGAAATCCCTGGACGTGGCCCTGCGCGAACGGGTGCTCGAGCCACTGGGCATGAAGGATACGCATTTCTACCTGCCCGACGCCAAAGCGACCCGGCTCGTCGAGCTCTACGCCAAAGGCAGCACCGACAAGCCCCTGACGCTCCATCCCAACAACGACTACCGCACCTACGCCATCGCCGGGGCGAAGACCTACTTCTCGGGCGGGGCCGGACTCCTGAGCACGGTCGAAGATTACGCCCGGTTCTGCCAGAGGATGCTCAATGGCGGCAGCTTCAACGGCAAACGCATCCTGGGCCGAAAAACGGTGGAGATGATGCTGCGGAACGAAATCGGCGATTCGGAGGTCTGGGATCGGGGTGATAAATTCGGCCTCGGCTTCCAGCTCATCACGGAGCGCAGCCACTACGGCGACCAGGCCACGCCCGGTGCTTTCACCTGGGGCGGCATGTACTGCTCCGAATACACCATCGACCCCAAAGAAAACCTCATCCTCCTGGTTTTCACCAACGTCCAGCCCTACGCCCACTATTCCGAATTCGTGCGGAAGTTCCGGATGGCGGTCTACCAGGCCCTGGAATAACCCAACTTCAATCCGTCAATCCTTCAATCCCTCACTCCGTAATCAGCATCTCCGCCCCCTCCTCCCCCGTCAGACTCCCCAGCGCCACGCCCATTCCCTGCATTTTCACGGCACAGACGAGGTTGGGGGCCACTTTTCGCACGATCGGGGCCTGTTGCTGGCCAAAGCCCATGATGCCGCTCCAGCGGTGTTCAATGGCGATGGGCTGATTGGGCAAAACGACCGTTCGAAGCAGCGTTTCGAGGTATTGCTGGATGGTGTCGGTCAGGCCGAATTCCGTTGTGGCTTCGACCGCGTAATCAAGGTTTCGGCCGCCGCCGAGCAGAATCCGGCCGTCGATGTCGCGAAAGTAGACGTAGCCGCGGTCGTAATGGAAGGCCCCGCGCAGGCACAAACCCGGGACGGGAGCCGTTACCAGCACCTGCCCGCGCCCGGGCGTCACGTCCAGTTCGGGCAGCAGTTGCCGGGCAAAGGCGTTCGTCGCGACCAGGGCTTTTCCCACCCGCACCACCCCTTCTTTCAGCACCAGCTCAACGCCGCTCTCATCCGGCCGGAGCTGATCGATCGTGGCGCCGTTATAAATGACAATCCCCAGCGCCCGGGCCCAGTCCAGCAGGGCCGCCATCATCCGCCCGGTATGGAGCTGGCCTTCGTAGGCATTGTGGATGAGGCGACGGGTTCGTCCGAGTCCAAAATCGGCAATCCGCTCGTCAGCGCACCGGTACACCGCCTGACCGACGATGGCGCTTAACTGCCGGTTCAGAGAAGGGATCTGTTCGGCGCAGCGCTGGTAGAACGCTTCGTCGTCAAACAGCTCGTACCCGCCCAGGGCTTCGTACCGCAGGGTGCAATCCCCGACGCGGTCACGGAGCCGGCAAAGGCCACGGTACCGCCGCTCGACCAGCGCCAGGACGGCCGCCTCGCCCTGGGCCTCCGTATCCATCAGCAGTTCCGAGACACTGCAAAAGCAGGCAAAACCCGCGTTCTTCGTGCTGGCGCCGCTCGGCAGCATCCCCCGCTCAAAAATCGCAACCCGCAAATGCGGCTCCCGTTCCCGCAGCGTGATGGCCGCCGACAGCCCGACCAGACCGCTGCCGATCACCGCCACATCAATCCCCGAAAGAAAGGTGGTTCGTTCCCAGTAACTAAAGCTCATCCTGTTTGTGCGATCTAACTTCCAGCCTAAAATCCGCTTTTATCCTAAACCGAACCGTAAACGGCCATCACCGCCGGCCTTCCAGCCTGTTCAGTATGAACGTATTATAAATTTATTATTCAATTATAGATCACTTCGATAGCATCATAGAAAATATTGATTTTTCCTATTGCTACGAAAATAACAGATTTGCAGAGAGATCATGCAAGCCCCGGGCATTTATCCTCCGCCTGGGCACCTCCCTTCTCACCCAGTCCGCGAATACCATTTTAGTCGAAATGATAACTTGTTAAACCGGTTAAACCCATGAGCCCATCCGAAGCTACGAAAAGTTTACAGGTCAACGGCACCCCGGCCGACCACGCACACCTGAATGCCAACGGCACTAATGGCGAGAGCAAATGTCCGTTCATGAGCGGCCGCATCAACCAGGTGGCCGGCGGTGGCACCCGTAACCGCGACTGGTGGCCCAACCAGTTGAACCTGAACATCCTCCGCCAGCACTCGTCGCTCTCCAACCCCATGGACGAGTCGTTCAATTATGCCGAGGAATTCAAAAGCCTTGACCTGAAAGCCGTTAAGGAAGACATTTTTCAATTGATGACCACCTCCCAGGAATGGTGGCCTGCCGACTACGGTCACTACGGTCCGTTCTTTATCCGTATGGCCTGGCATAGCGCAGGGACTTACCGGATCGCCGACGGCCGGGGTGGTGCCGGCGCCGGCACCCAGCGGTTTGCTCCGCTCAACAGCTGGCCCGACAATGCCAACCTCGACAAGGCCCGGCTGCTGCTGTGGCCCGTCAAGCAGAAGTACGGCCGGAAGCTGTCCTGGGCCGATCTGATGGTTCTGGCCGGTAACTGTGCCCTGGAATCCATGGGCTTCAAGACCTTTGGCTTTGCCGGGGGCCGGGAAGACGTCTGGGAACCGCAGGAAGACATCTACTGGGGCTCGGAAACGGAATGGCTGGGTGATAAGCGCTATTCGGGCGACCGAGACCTGGAAAATCCCCTGGCCGCCGTGCAGATGGGGCTGATTTACGTGAACCCGGAAGGCCCGAACGGCAACCCGGACCCACTAGCGGCCGCCCGCGATATTCGCGAGACCTTCGGCCGGATGGCGATGAACGACGAAGAGACCGTCGCCCTTATTGCGGGCGGGCACTCCTTCGGTAAAACCCACGGCGCCGCAGACCCCGCCAAGTACGTCGGGAAAGAACCGGCCGGAGCCACGATCGAAGAGCAAAGCCTGGGCTGGAAAAATACCTACGGCACGGGGAATGGCGTGTACACCATCACCAGCGGTCTGGAAGGCGCCTGGACTACCACCCCGACCCAGTGGAGCAACAATTTCTTTGAAAACCTCTTCGGCTTCGATTGGGAGCTGACCAAAAGCCCCGGAGGTGCGTTCCAGTGGAAACCGAAGGATGGAGCCGGAGCCGGTACGGTACCTGATGCCCACGATCCGTCGCAGCGCCATGCTCCTACGATGCTCACGACCGACCTCGCCCTGCGGGTGGATCCGGTTTACGAACAGATTTCCCGGAACTTCCTTGAAAATCCGGACCAGTTCGCCGACGCCTTTGCCCGGGCCTGGTTTAAGCTGACGCACCGCGACATGGGTCCGCGGGCCCGTTACCTGGGTCCGGAAGTGCCGGCCGAAGAACTGATCTGGCAGGATCCCATCCCGGCGGTTACCCACCCGCTGATCGACCAAGCCGATATCGCCACTCTCAAAGGGGCTATCCTCGACTCAGGCCTGAGCATTTCTCAGCTGGTATCCACCGCCTGGGCATCTGCTTCGACCTTCCGGGGTTCCGACAAGCGGGGCGGTGCCAACGGCGCCCGTATCCGCCTGGCTCCCCAGAAAGACTGGGAAGTGAACAATCCGGCCCAACTGGCCACGGTGCTGACCAAACTGGAAGCCATTCAGCGGGCGTTCAACAATCCCCAGACCAATGGCAAGCAGGTGTCGCTGGCGGACCTGATCGTCCTGGGCGGCAGCGCAGCCATCGAGCAGGCAGCCAAAAAGGCCGGTTTTGACGTGACGGTTCCCTTTACGCCGGGCCGGGCCGATGCCTCCGCCGAGCAAACCGACGCGGAGTCCTTTGCGGTCCTGGAACCGGTGGCAGATGGCTTCCGCAACTACGTCAAAGGCCGGTACGCCACCAAAGCCGAAGCGCTGCTGATCGATAAAGCCCAGCTCCTGACGCTGACCGTCCCGGAAATGACCGTGCTGCTCGGCGGGCTGCGCGTACTGAACGCCAATTACAACGGCTCCCACCACGGCGTTTTCACGAAGCGTCCGGAAGTGCTTTCGAACGACTTCTTTGTCAATCTGCTCGATTTGCGTACGTCCTGGAAAGCCACTTCCGACGTACAGGACCTGTTCGAAGGCCGGGACCGCGCGACCGGCGAATACAAATGGACGGGAACCCGGGTGGACCTGATCATTGGCTCCAACTCCGAGCTGCGGGCCATTGCCGAAGTTTACGGATGTACCGATTCCCAGCAGAAGTTCGTCCAGGACTTCGTGGCGGCCTGGAACAAGGTCATGAACCTGGACCGGTTCGACCTTAAGTAAGTTGAGCTGGTAAAACCCATTCCGGCCCGCCAGGATATCCTGGCGGGCCGGTTGCTTTTGGTGAGGGTTGACGAGTTAATCGTATAAAACACAAAAGCCACCCCAAATGAGGTGGCTTTTGTTGTCCAGAATGGACGGAAATTAGCGTGCTGAGTCAGCAGACATCGTAGCTGAAGCAGAATCCGTAGCCATCGTCGTGTCAGAAGACATCGTCGAAGCTGAATCCGTCGTCATCGTTGCATCCGTAGCTGCACCTTCTTCCGTTTTCTTACCGCCGCAAGCCGTAGCCAGGGCAACTACCGTCATAGCGACGAAAGCTGATTTTACAAAGCCTTTCATTGTGATACGATTGTTATTAAGTAGATGAAATTTCACCCTTAATACAGCGTTAGCGAAAAGGTAACCCATCTTTTTTCAAAAATTTTTCTTCATTTTTTTGGGTTACAATTCGCGTACTTTTGTATTAATCCCTGCACGACCGAATGAGAGAACCCAGTCGCCCGTTTCTGTCTGACGATCAATTGCTGGCCGGTCTGGCCAGCGGTTCGGAAACGGTGCTGACCCAGCTCTACCGGCAGTACTATCCCATGGTGCTGCACCTGGTGCTGAGCAATAGCGGCAGCGAAGACGACGCCAAGGATATTTACCAGGAGGCGCTGGTGGTCGTCTACGAAAAACTGACGGCCGGTACGCTGGAGCTGCACTGCCAGCTTAAAACGTACCTCTATTCGGTGAGTCGGCGGCTTTGGCTGAAGCAACTGGCCCGGCGGAACCGTGACGGCAATTCGTGGACCGGTCTGGAGCTGGTCGACACCGAAGCGGAAGATGCGGTTCTGATCGACGGAAACGACCAGGACGAACGGGACCGGCAATTCAGCCTGATGGCCGAATCACTGGACCGACTGGGGGAACCCTGCCGGACCCTGCTTGAAGACTTTTACATCCGCCACCTTTCCATGCTGGAGATCGCGGATAAGTTTGGCTATACCAACACCGACAACGCCAAGACGCAGAAATACAAATGCCTGATGCGCCTGAAGCGGTACTTTTTTTCGGTATACAAGGAGGAGTAAGATGGAAGAAGGACGACAATTCTGGGACCTGGCCGACCGTTGGGTCCGCAACGAACTGACCCCTGCCGAACGGCAGCAGTTCGAGGCGGCCTGCCAGGCTGATCCGTTGCTGGCACAGAAAGCCCGGGAACACCGGCAACTCGCTGAGGCTATGCAGACCTTTGGCCGCCGCCGGGACTTCCGGCAGCAACTCAACCGCATCCATGCCGGGATGGACATGGACGCTGTCCGGGCCGACGTGACCGACCGGAAGGCTGCCGCACGCCCCGAACGGACGCGTCCGACGCGGATGCGGCGGCTCTGGCGCACCTACCGCCCCATTCTGGCGGTAGCGGCTTCGGTTGCTGTCTTTACGACCTTCGCCACCATTCTGCTGTATAAATTCTACCAGTCCAGCAACCAGCAGCAGGAGCAGTACAGCATGCTGCGCCGGGATCTTCAGGCCATTCGTCGTTCCCAGAACGCCCTTATCAATGATCTGAGCGCCCGCGAACGGGCCCTGCAAATGAACCCGGGACAGGTCGCCGGTTCAGGGTTCCTGCTCTCGCCGGACGGCTACCTGGTGACCAGCAACCACCTCATCCGGGAAGCCGATTCGGTCTGGGTACAAAGCACGAAGGGGGACCTGCACAAGGCTAAAGTTGTGTACGCGAATCCGGCCTACGACCTGGCCATCCTCCAGATCCGGGATGACAGTTCCTTTCGTCCGAAAGCGGCCCTGCCGTACGGCTTCGAAACCGGGCCTTCCGACCTGGGCGAACGCGTCTTTACGCTGGGCTTCCCCCGCGACGAACTCGTCTACGGCGAGGGCTACCTCAGCTCCCGGACCGGCTACCGCGGTGACTCGACGGCCTACCAGGTTGCCATCAGCGTGAACCCGGGTAACTCCGGCGGCCCGCTGCTCGATGAAAAAGGCAATATCGTCGGCATTATCACGGCCAAGCAGACAGCCCTCGAAGGCGCCAGCTTCGCCGTCAAATCCGACTATCTCTTCCGGGCCATTGCCGCCATTCCTACCGACTCACTCAAAGGCAGCCCCATCCGCATGAGCCGGAAAAACGGCCTCGCCCGCCTCTCCCGCAAGGAGCAGATCAAGCTGATTCAGGAGAATGTGTTTATGGTTAAGGTCTTTAAGGGCAAGGAATAGGTTATTGACAGTTGACGCTTGACGTTGGACGTTTGATATAGAGTTAGTTCGGTGACACTCCAATGTCAAATGTCCAACGTCAATTAATCAATTCCACTCCCGCCACCACCAGCATCACCACACACAGCAGCACTTTCATGCCAATGCCGGCCAGGAAGCCCAAAAAGGAGCCGAAAGCGGCCCGGAGGGCCTGGTTGGAAGTCGAACCGGCGTAGAGTTCGCCCAGAAAGGCGCCGAGAAAGGCCCCCAGGAAAAGTCCGATGCCGGGTATGACAAAAAAGCCGACCACCAGGCCGATCATCGACCCCCACTGGCCTGTCCGGGTTCCTCCGAACCGCTTCGTTCCCCAGATTGGTACATAATAATCCAGCACGGCCACCACGACCGTGGCGAGGCCCAGCCCAAAGAGGGTCGCCTGGCTGAATTCGGCGTAGGAAGAGTAATGGAGGCAAAGCAGGCCCGCGAAGCTGAGCGGAGGCCCTGGTAGCGGCAGCACCGCCCCTGCCAGCCCGCCCAGCAGGCCGACGATTCCCAGAATAAGGAGGAGTTGGTCCATTTTAGTGACGTTGGACGTTTGACGCTTGACGTTTGAGCTTCGCCAAGGTACATTGAAAACCAATATCAAACGTCAAGCGTCACTTTCAACCTCCAATCGTTGACATCGACTCCGTAACCGGACTACGCTGGCGTTCGGCTTCGTAGCCGTCCTTGGGGCGGTGAGCAAAGGCTTTGAGAAAGGCGGCGATGAGTTCCTCGTCCGAAGCGCACGAGCGGAGCAGCTTCCGGACGTCCAGCACCCCGTTATCGTACAGGCAGGTTTTGAGCGTTCCCTGGGCCGTCAGGCGGATGCGGTTGCAGGTGCCGCAAAACGTTCGGCTAAAGGCCGCAATGATGCCGATAGTCCCCTTGTACCCTGGAATCTGGTACAGATTGGAGGTCGAATGGGCCGGGGCAGGCAGCCGGTAGAGGTCCGGATACAGCCGCATTAGTTCTTCCTCGATGCGGCGATAATGCCAGTTCAGGACCGGATAATGGCTTCCTTCGCCGTTAAAGGGCATTTCCTCGATAAACCGGACTTCCACCGGCTCCTCCCGGGTCAGCTCGGCCAGGTCGCCCAGGTCCTGGGTGTTTTTGCCTTCCATGACGACAGCATTCAGCTTGACCGGCACCTGGGCGGCCAGGAGCGCATCCAGCGCGGCCCGGACAGCGGGCAGCTCGTCGCGGCGGGTGATTTGATGAAACCGCTCCCGGTCGAGCGTATCAATGCTCAGATTGACCGACCCAATACCCAGGCGGACCAGTTCGGGCACATGGGGAGCCGTCAGGACGCCGTTGGTCGTCAGGTGCCAGTCGGTGAGCCCCGGAGTGGCCACCATGCGCTCCAGAAATTCCATCAGGCCGTTGCGCACGAAGGGTTCGCCGCCCGTTATTCTCACTTTCGACACGCCCAGCTGCGCCAGCACCCGGACCAGCCGTTCCATTTCCTCATAGCTGAGCAACTGGTGCTTGGGCAGGTATTTGATCCCTTCCTCCGGCATGCAGTAAAAGCAGCGCAGGTTACAGCGATCCGTCACGGCCAGCCGCAGGTAGGTGATCGGGCGATTATGGTTGTCGAAAATCATTGCCAACGAAGTTACAAAAAAATCCTCAGGCCTGGTTATAAGCCTTCAGGACCGGCTCCCGCAGCATCTGCCCGGGACCGAAGGTAACAAAGTGAATCAGCTCCGCCAGATCCTCGGGGCTAACCCAGTTATGCGGGTCGGCATCGGGCATGGCCTGGCGGTTCGCCGGGGTGTCGATGGTACTGGGCACGATCACCGTCGCGATGATATTCTTGTCCGTACCCGTAGCGTTGACCAGCTCCGCCAGGTGCAACACCAGCCCTTTCGACAACGCATAGGCGACCATATACTGCCCCGCCTCGGGCAGCAGCGCCGGACGGGCTCCAATCAGCACTATTCGTCCGCCGGCCGGCTGCCGCTCCATCTGGGCCAGCAGCGGCCGGAGCAATTGGTAAGTAGTCTGGAAATTGAGCCGGATCATGGCTTCAACCGCCGCGTATTCAGTCCCGGCCAGGGAGCCCATGGCAAAGCCTCCGACCAGCAGCACCGCCGCGTCGATCGAACCATGCTCGGCCGCTGCTGCCTCGACCACCTCCTGGCAGCGCGCTTCATCCATCAGATTGGCCTCGACGGGAAACAGATTCTCAGCGGTAGGCCGCTCATGGCCGGCTTCGTAGGTGGCAATCAGCCGGTGGCCTGCCTGCAGCAGGGTTCGGGTAACGGCCCGGCCAAGGCCGCCGGTCCCGCCGGTGAGGAGAATAGTAGGCATGGCGTTTGGTTTATGGGTTATAGTTTATCGTTGGCTTCGCTGGAGGGAAAGTTGGGGGCGAAGCTAACCATAAACCTTAAACCATAAACCCTAAACCTAATCTTTCACGCACCGAAACCCCACCGTAGCATTCCGCTCGAAGCCTGGCGCGACGCGCAGCAGGAACTGGCGGTAGTGGAGCTCGCGGGGGCCGCCCTGAACGTACCACCAACTCGAGGACGGATTGTAGTAGCTCCCTCCTTTCATCAGTACGTAACGGTAGCTGCCGCTCACATATTCGTCGTTGGTCAGCTGCCAGACGCTGCCAACCAGATCCTGCAGGCCGTAGGGATTGGCGCCTTTGGGGTAACGGCCCACCGGGTCGGGCGTGCCGTTGCCAAGATTGCAGCGGGTTGGGTCTATGCCCCGAATGCGGTAAACGGACAAGGTTTCATTGACGGGTTCGATCTCCCGGCGGATGCCCGGCGTTTCTTTTGCCCAGGGCCAGGCCCGACCGTCGGGCGTCTGGGCGGCGTACTGCCATTCCAGCTCGGTTGGTAATCGCTTTCCGGCCCAGCGCGCGTAGGCCTGGGCATCTTCGTAGCTGACATACACCACCGGATGCTGCTCCTGACCCGCCGGCACCTGCCCATTCATCCAGTGCGCCAGATACCGGGTCGTATCGGCCGGTCGGTAGCCCGTTGCGTTCAGGAATGCCTTGAACTGAGCGTTTGTAACAGGAAATCGGTCCATCCAGAAGGCCGGAAAGGTGTAGGTCCGGCCCAGGTTGTGTTTGGGATAGGCGATGAATTCGTCGCCGTTCGTTGCCTGTAATACCAGCGATCCCGCCGGAATCCGGACCATGTCTGCCGGTTTCCTACTGGCCGGCTCGGTGGGTAGGCTTCTCGAGGCCAGCCGCGGCGTTCCGGCCGGGATGCTCACAATCCGTTCGTCCTGAAGCTCCCCATTTTCCAGCAACTGCACCACAAATTTTCCCTCGTACCGGCCAAACTGCTCCAGCAGAGCCAGCGTATGCGAACCCGGCCGCAGGATCACCGGCGTTTTGCCGTATTCCGGAGCGCCGGCCCAGAGGCGAATCTCCGCCTGCTCGGAAACCGCGCCATTCAGTGCAATCGTGAGTTGGTCGTTATCGAGCGCCACCCGAAGAAGCTCGGGAAACCGGGCCAGGCAGCTCACAGCGCCTTCGTTGTTGGTCCCCAGCCAGCGGCGGTGGAAAGCTTCGGTCGTTACCGGAAGGTAAGCACGCCCGTCCTGGCTCACCGGACGAATTTCCTCGTGCGCCCACAGGTCGACAAAATGGGTCCCGGCCTTTTCCTCGGCGGCAAACAGCGGTCCCTGGTACCCTTCCGGAATGAGGCTGAAAATGGTGTACACGAGTTTATGGCCCGCTTCCCAGCGGTTGACGTACACCTGGTCGCTGGTCGTGCGAAGCAGGGGCGTAACGGTGCGGGCTGTAAAGTTAGTCGTATGCTCGCGCAGGATGCGGGTCGTGCGCCCCAGGTAGCGGTACTGTTCGTCGAGCCAGTCGGGCAGGCCCGCCGGAAAGAGGTTTAACTCCGTGCCGTAACCGTTGAAGAAGGCTACCGCGAACTCCCGCCGGATGGGCTCCTTGTGGACCTCCGCCACCCGAAAAATGGCGAAATCCGGCCGGATAAACTTGTTCAGGTTTAGCAGCGGAGGATAATACAGGGCGTTGTGCACCCGCCCCGACACGATCCCCGGCATGTCTTTGGGTACGGCCATGCCTTCGCTGTACATGACGATGCCGGCTTTGACGCGGTCGGCCGTTTCCTGCAGTTCCCGGCTGGATTCGCCCTTGGTATCGAGCACGACTCCATCAGCGTCCGTTGCCCGCAGGATGCGTTCGAGCCCCGCCAGGTGACCTTCCGAGCGGGTGCTTTCGTCCCAGGGATTATAGCAGACGAACAGTTTGCTCCCGAACTCCCGCTTCATCCGGGCGCTCAGGTCCCGGATCTGCGCCAGTCCGCCCGGCAGATCGCGGAAAAGATCAAACTGGTTGCGGGCATCCAGCCCCAGCGTCGGCCAGGTCGGCCAGATCCCGACCACGTCATCGCCTCCGTACAGCGCTTTCCCTTTTCCCAGAAACGCCGGCAGGTTAAACCGGCCCGTGTGGGCGTCGTAGTAGAGCTGGTTCCAGTTCATGATCAGGTGCATCACGTAACTGTGCCGCATCCAGCCCAGGTCTTTCCGGCGAAACAACTGCTCGTCGAAGGCTTCCAGGTCGTAGAGGTACCGTTCCTGGAACAGCTGGCGCAGGCCTTCCTGCCAGGGCCCGCGGTAGGCATCGGCGTAAAAGGCATAGGTGACTTCCCCGGTTTGCGGGTACAAAAGGGTCTCGAACCGCCGCCGCAGGCCGTTTTTGATGGTCGTACGGTCCCGGCGGGTCAGGGCGCAGACGCTCAGATCGTCGGTCAGGGGGATTCCGGAATAGCCAAGGTCCCAGGCGTTGTCGGGAACGATGACGTTGACCGGCTCAAAGACAGGCCGAAAGAGGTGGGTCCGGGACAGCGGATGATCGCCTTTGCCGGTGATGTAGACCTGGCCCGAATCGCGTCCGAGCGGCAGCACGTTACCCAGCCGGAGCGTATCGCCCGACACATTCCGGAAGCGAATCAGGGCTTTGATGCCGGGCGTAAATTCCGGAAGAAGCTGCACCTCGACCTGCAGCCGGCCGTCCAGCTGATGGTCCGCGTTTAACTGGTTGGTCGTCAATGCCCGGCCGTCCAGTTCCAGGTAAAGCAGGGGCCGGTCCAGGGCCAGCGGGCGTTCCTCGGCCGTTTCAAAGCCGGTAACGCGGTAGGTTGGCTCCTCCCAGACGATTTTTCGAAACGACTGCCCTACCGCCCCGGACAGCGGCAGCAGCATCAGGACCAGCAGGCAGATCGGTCGGGTCATGCAGGTGTTACGGTGATGCGAATGGATTTGGAGGTAGGCGTCAGGCTTCCTTCGGCCACACTGTCGATGGGAATCAACACGTTGGTTTCGGGAAAATAGGCGGCGGCGTTTCCAGCGGGAATGTCGTAGGGAACGACCACAAAGCGATCGGCCGTCCGCTGCACGCCCTCGTACCGGCTGTGCAGGTTGACCACCTGTTTGTCCGCTAGCCCCAGCCGGGCAATATCCTGCGGGTTCATCAGAATCACCCGCCGTTCCCCGTAAATGCCTCGGTAGCGGTCGTCGAGACCGTAGACCGTCGTGTTGAACTGATCGTGGCTCCGGATCGTCATCAGCAGGAGTTCATCCGGAGCCAGGGTGATCGGATCCGGCGTATTCACCGTAAAATGCGCCTTTCCTTCCGGGGTCGTGAACCGCCGCTCCCGGGGTCCGTTCGGCAGATAGAACCCGCCGGGCTTCCGAACCCGTTCGTTATAGCGCTCAAAGCCGGGCACGACCCGTTCGATGAGATCCCGTATCCGATCATAATCAGCCGCCAGGCTCTCCCAATCGAGGGAGGGTACCGGTCGCCGGGCCAGTACCGCTTTAGCCAGGCCAGCCACGATCGCCACCTCACTTTTCAGCGTGGGCGCTACCGGATCCAGCGAACCTCTCGACATCTGGACGACGCCCGTAGTGCCTTCGGTGGTCACAAACTGCTCCCCGCCGGCCTGCGCATCCCGCTCCGAGCGCCCCAGGCAGGGCAAAATGATGGCCGTCCGCCCGTGAATGAGGTGGGAACGGTTCAGCTTGGTCGACACCTGCACCGTCAGCCGGCAGCGGCGCATCGCCTCGGCCGTGTAGGCCGTGTCCGAAGCGGCCATCAGAAAATTCCCTCCCATACCGAAAAAGACCTGAGCGCGCCCCTCGTACAGCGCCTGGATGGCTTCTACGGTGCTGTAGCCGGGCTCCCGCGGGGGATCGAAGCCGAAGACATCCCGCAGTTTATCCAGAAACTCCGCTTTCGGCTTTTCCCAGATGCCCATGGTCCGGTCGCCCTGTACGTTGCTGTGGCCACGGATCGGGGCCGCCCCGCCGCCCGGAATGCCGATGCTACCTTTCAGCAGCAGCAGATTGATCACCTCCCGGATGGTCTGGACGGCATTGCGGTGCTGCGTGAGGCCCATGGCCCAGCAGATGACGATTTTCTTTTTGTGTTTCAACCGATCGACGACCTCCTGAATCTGGGCCACCGTCAGCCCGCACTGCTCCGCCAGTTCAGCGACGGAATACGGGGCCAGGCTATTTACAAAAGCCGCGTAGCCAACCGTATGCGTTTCAATAAAGGCCTGATCCAGTACCTGGCCCGGCGTTTTCTGCTCCTCTTCCAGCAGCAGTTTGCACACCGCCTTCAGAAACGACAGATCGGAGTTAATCCGCAGCCGGACAAAGAGATCGGTTAAGGATTCACCCCCCAGCAGCAGATCCCGCGGGCTTTGGGGATGCTGGAACGAAGCCAGCCCCGTTTCCACCAGCGGGTTAACGGCGATGATGGTCGCACCATTGCGTTTGGCCGCCGAGAGGGGTGTCAGCATCCGCGGGGCGTTGGTCCCCGGATTCTGCCCCATGATCAGAATGACCTCGGCCTGCTCAAAATCATCGTAAACGACCGAGGCTTTGCCCAGACCAATCGTTTCGCTCAGCGCCACGCCGGTCGATTCGTGGCACATGTTCGAGCAGTCGGGCAGGTTATTAGTACCGTATAGCCGGACAAAGAGCTGATACAGAAAGGCCGCTTCGTTACTGGTCCGGCCGGAGGTGTAGAAAACCGCCTCGTCGGGAGAATCCAGCGCGTTGAGCTCGTCGGCGATGACGCCAAAGGCGTCCTCCCAGCTGATGGGTTCATAGCGTTCCTGCCCCGGCCGGACGATCATTGGCTGCGTCAGTCGCCCCTGCTGCCCCAGCCAGTAGTCGCTTTTTTCGAGCAGTTCGGCATTCGTATACCGCTGGAACAGTACCGGCGAGGCGGTATGGCGCGTCATGACCTCATCGGCCACCGCCTTGGCCCCGTTTTCGCAGTACTCGGCTACCGCTGACCGGTGGCCATCGGGATCGGGCCAGGCGCAGGAAGGACAGTCGTAGCCGTCCTTCTGGTTCAGGTGCAAAAGGGCCTTCCAGCCGCGGACGATTTCCGTATTCCGAAATACGTGCTGCACGGAAATCAGCACCGCCGGTAAGCCCGCCGCGGTGGTTTTGGGTCGGGAAAGCCGGAGCTGGCCCGTCAGGTTATCGGGAGCAATGAAGGTCATGGATTCGGAAAATTCGGCGCCGTGTATATGTTGTAGCGGTCCGGTCGAACAAAACCGATCAGCGTCATGCCGGCTTTCCGGGCCAGCTCAACGGCCAGACTCGAGGGCGCCCCAATTGCCGCCAGCAGGGGTACGCCCGCCATCCAGCATTTCTGCACCAGTTCGTACCCCACCCGGCCGCTGACCAGCACGCCGTAGGACTCGAGCGGCAGCCAGCCCTGCCAGAAAGCCGCACCAATCAGTTTATCCAGGGCATTGTGACGCCCTATGTCCTCACGAACCAGCCGCAACGTACCGCTTTGGTCAAAAAGCGCGGCAGCATGTAAACCTCCTGTATGGGCAAAGGTTGGCTGGACGGCCCGCAGACGCTCGGGCAGGGAACGAAGGAGTTCGGAAGAAACGGGAAAAGAAGCGGTAATGGGCGGGATTTCCGCCTGAAGCGATTCAATCGTGGTTTTCCCGCAAAGGCCGCAGGCGGCGGAGCTGAGTCCCGACCGCTCCAGGCGGGTCCAGTCGATGGCAACGTCCGGGTGGAGCTCTACCCGAAGGTCATTGGTCATTTTTTGCTCATCCTGGGAGCAGAACCGGCAGGAGAGCACCTGTTCCGGGCGCTGAATGAGGCCCTCGGCTACCAGGTAGCCCAGCGCCAGTTCTTCGTCGTGGCCCGGTGTACGCAACGTTACCACCAGCGGCCGCTGCTCCCGCTCCCCGACCGGCCCGTAACCCAGCCGAATCTGGAGCGGTTCCTCGACCGCGAGCAGGTCCGGCTGTTCGACCGTGGCATCGGTCGTAACACGCAAAATGGATGTAGGGGCAATTGCAGGCATGGACACAGCATTGGACCAGGCCGAAGATAGAACAATTCGGTTTATGGTTTAAAGTTTAGCGTTTACGGTTGCTTCGCCCAAGAGTTGATTAAGAGGCGAAGCAACCATAAACGCTAAACTTTAAACCATAAACGACTCTTATTCCTGCCGCACCGAGCTGCTGCCCGATAGCTGCGAGCGAACCTGGGGATTGCCGCGGTAACGGACTTTGCTGGCGCCGCTGGCGGATACGACCAGTGTCTGCGAAACGGCCACCCGGGCTGAGCTGGCACCGGAGGCATCGATTTCGGCCGTGCTGACGGGATACTGCAGGCTTTCCAGATCGCTGGCACCCGACAGCTGGGCGTGCAGTTCAGCACCGGTACCGACCAGATCCAGATCCGACGAACCCGACAGATCGACATTGGTCCGGTTGGCCTGGACATCCACCGTAGCCTTGGAGGCGCCGGAGAGGCTCACGTTCAGTTCCCGGAGATCCCGGAATCCGCTGATGGTTGACTTGGAGGCTCCGGAGAAATCCACCGCCCGCAGCGTCGGCATGGTTACCGTTACGTTCGTCTCGTAGCGGCGGGTGCGCAGGTGGTTCCGGTACTTCATGAACAGCGTCCCGTTGCGGGTGTAGACTTCCAGGTCCTCAATGTCGCGGCGGATGCCCCGAACCTGAATGTCGAAGTTGGTACCCGGCCGAACGGTAATCTTCATGGCGCTGCCCATGTCGAGCCGGTCAAAATTGGTCAGACCGTAAGTCTGGTTTACTTCTTCGTACGGGCCAACGCCGTCGAAGTAACAGGAACTCATGGCAGTGGATAAAGCCAGAATGCCGGAAAGAAGGAAGGTCGAACGTTTCATAGCGACAAAAACGATTTGTTGTTTGACTGTGAGACAAAGGTCGGCAGGCGGCGTTTAGTATCGATTCGACTTTTTCTGAAACCGCCAAAATGGAGGATGAAGCCCGAAAAAGCCGGGATAAACCGCCCGCGCCTGGCCTGGATTTGTCGCTATGACACGGGATGGGGCGGGGACCCCTATGGGAGGAAAGAAATTTTTTAAGGATTGATGGACTGATGGATTGAAGGATTGTCTAGTATCGGCCCAACCTAAGCCGGCAGCGTTACCGCTTCCGCCAAGCCACTTCAATCCTTCAATCCTTCACTCCTTCACTCCTTATCCATAATCCAAATCCGGTCCGCCTCAGCCCCCTGCTCGGTCCATTCGACCAGGACGCGCTGGGATTCCAGCGTGTGGACGCGTTGGCCGGTATAATCGGGTTTGATAGGCAGATCGCGGTTGTAGCGGCGGTCGATCAGCACCAGCAGTTCGACGGCTTTCGGCCGGCCAAAGGCGGTCATGGCGTCGAGGGCAGCCCGAACCATCCGGCCCGTGGCAACCACATCGTCGATCAGAATGACGTTCTTCCCTTCTATCAGAAAAGGGACGTGGGTCGTATTGGGGCGCAGGGGCGAGTCCCGGCGGCGAAAATCATCCCTATAGAAAGTAGCGTCCAGATAACCCAGCGGTATGTCCCGGCCCAGGGTCCGGCTCAGTTCCCGCACCACCCGCTCGGCGAAATAAATGCCGCGCGGCTGCATCCCGAGCACCACCGTATCAGTAAAATCCTGGTGATTTTCGATCAATTGCTGACACAGCCGGCTGATGACAATTTCCAGCAACGGGCTGGCAAGAATGAGGCGTTTCTGGTTCATGGGGTAAAAATAGTCGACCGTCATCAGTCATCAGTCGTCAGCCGTTAGTTTTTTCCAAGCCCATTTATCCGCAAATTTGCCAGCCAGATTGCTTGCCCTCCGGCTGACTGACGACTGGAGGCTGACCAGCTGACGACTTCTTTCCTATGAAATACCTCATCGCCGGTCTGGGCAATATCGGCCCGGAATACGCTTTTACGCGCCATAATGCCGGTTTCATGGTGCTGGACCGCATGGCTGCCCAGTACGGCTTCATTTTTACGATGAACCGGCTGGCTTACACGGCCGAATTCCGGCACAAGGGCAAAATCCTGCACCTGATCAAGCCGACTACCTACATGAACCTCAGCGGACGGGCCGTTAGCTATTACCTGAAGCAGCACGCCATCCCGGTGGAAAACCTGCTGGTGGTTACAGATGATAAGGATCTGCCCTTCGGGAAGCTGCGGCTGAAGCCAAAAGGCTCGCCGGGCGGCCATAACGGCCTCAAAAATATTGATGAAGTGCTCGGCACCCAGGAATACGCCCGGCTTCGATTCGGCATCGGCAGCGCCTTTTCGAAAGGCCGGCAGGTCGATTATGTCCTGGGGCAGTTTCCGGACGATGAACTCGACCAGCTTCCTGCCGTGCTCGACCGCGCCGACGATGTCGTGTTAAGTTTTTGCACTGCAGGCATTCAGCACACGATGAATTTTTTCAATCAGTAATAGCACTTATTAAAGAAATTATCAATTTCTGCATTTAGCACAGAATTAGCCAAATGCGTTTTATCCTAGTTGATAATTTGGCTAAACTCCTGAAATTAGACGCTTTATTTAGCCGTAACCAGCTGAAAGCCTGAATTATTCCAAGTAGTATGCAACCATACTAATGAAATTTTAATTTGCACTCAGAAAATTTTCTGCCATATTTGCAATGTAGTTCACGGGCAGGGTGATTGAACAAAAACAGGATTACCCGTGTTAAGCCAGTGTACCTCGGGACAGCCCGTTTCACCAGCCATCCGTGCTGGAAGCCACCGATCAAAAAGCCTGACTTTTTATTCGGCAGATGAAACAGAAAAGGTTGAAACCGAGTTCTCCAACAAGAAAAGGTTAAGGGTTTAGGAATAGTCAGTATAAAGCCTCTCGCAACGTTCGGGAGGCTTTATCTTTTTGTGACCATTCGGTTCCGCAGCAGTGCGTGGGCGGCAATAAAAACCCAGATGATATTGACCACGGCCGAGGGATACGCGCCGTGGAACAAAGTATTCACTACGAAGAAGGCACCTCCAATCAGGTTCATCCAGACATAGGCCGGTTCTCCTGACGCCAGTTTACCCCGAATATTCAGCGCATACGCCCCGACAATCAGCACGGAGCCGATCCAGCCCAGGGTTTCGATCAGTACTTCAGTCATGATGTTTGACGGTTGACACTTGAGGCTTGACGTTTGACACCTTACATCCAATGTCAAACGTCAAGCCTCAAACGTCATCTTACTAGTCTTCAAGGACGACCACCTGCTGCAACACGTCCCCCTGCCGGATCTGGTCGATCACCTCAAGGCCTTCGACCACGCGGCCGAAGCAGGTATGGTTGCGGTCGAGGTGCTGGGTGTTCTGGCGGCCGTGGCAGATGAAAAACTGGGAACCGCCTGTGTTACGGCCGCGGTGGGCCATCGACAGCACGCCCCGGTCGTGGTACTGATTACCGCCCGTTAACTCACAATCGATGCTGTATCCCGGTCCGCCCGCCCCGGTGCCGGTCGGGTCACCGCCCTGCACGACGAAATTGGGAATTACCCGGTGAAACTTGGTATTGTCGTAATAGCCTTTTTTGGCCAGGGTCACGAAGTTCTCCACCGTCTTCGGAGCGTCTTTCTCGTAAAACTCGATCAGCATCGTGCCCTTGTCGGTGATCATTTGTGCTTTCATGTCAAATTTGGATAATGTATGAAAAAGAGTGAAAGAGCAAAAGAGTGAAAGAGCGAAAGAGTGGGCGACTTACCGCTCATTCACTCATTCACTCTTTCGCTCATTAAGAAACCGTCCCCCCATTCCAAACCGGCTTATGCGGCGGGAGGAGAGCCAGGCTGCCGTCGCGGTCTTCGGCCATCAGGATCATGCCCTGGGATTCGAGGCCCATCATTTTGCGGGGCGCCAGATTGGCCAGGAAGGTGACCTGTTTGCCGATGAGTTCCTCCGGCGAAAAATGCTTGGCGATGCCGCTCAGGATCTGCCGCTGCCCCAGGCCGTCGTCGACCTTCAGCTTCAGCAGTTTATCGCTTTTGGGAACCCGTTCGGCTTCCAGGATGGTCCCGATCCGGATGTCGAGTTTGGCAAAATCGTCATAGGCAATCTCCGGCTTGAGGGCCGGGGCGGTCTTGGTCGCCAGTTCGTTCATTTTTTTCGCGTCGTGTAATTTCTGGATTTGCTGGTCGATGACGGCATCTTCCAGCTTCTCGAACAGCAGCACCGGCTCGCCGAGCTGGTGACCGTGCACGAGAATGTCCGGCCGCCCGGCATTGATCCAGCCCGTTTCGTTGAGGCCGATCTGGTCGAAGTTCAGCATCGTCCGCAGCTTTGCGGCGGTAAACGGCAGGAAAGGCTCACAGACGATGGCCAGGTTGGTCGTGATCTGAAGGGCGATGTTCAGAATGGTATGCGCCCGGGTTTCGTCGGTTTTAACAACCTTCCAGGGTTCGGTCTCGGCCAGGTATTTGTTCCCCAGGCGGGCCAGGTCCATCAGGTGACCCAGCGCCTCCCGGAAGCGGAACTGTTCAATGGCCCCGCCAATCCGTTCGGGGAACAAGGCCAGTTCGTCGAGCACCTGCCGGTCGTAGTCGGTCAGGTCGGAGCAGGCGGGCACTTTCCCGGCCCAGAACTTATGGGTCAGCACGAACGCCCGGTTGACGAAATTCCCCAGCACGCCCACCAGTTCGCTGTTGTTGCGGCTCTGGAAGTCTTTCCAGGTAAACTCGCTATCCTTCGTCTCGGGAGCATTGGCTGCCAGCACGTAACGGAGCACGTCTTCCTTGCCGGGCAGTTCCTGCAGGTACTCGTGCAGCCAGACGGCCCAGTTCCGGGAAGTCGAAATCTTGTCGCCTTCCAGGTTCATGAACTCGTTGGCCGGGACGTTATCGGGCAGAATGTAGCTGCCTTCCGCCTGGAGCATGGCCGGGAAGATGATGCAGTGGAAAACGATATTGTCCTTGCCGATAAAGTGCACCAGCTTGGTATCGCGGTCTTTCCAGTACAGTTCCCAGTCGCGGCCCTGTTCCTCGGCCCATTCCTGCGTAAAAGTGATGTAGCCGATGGGCGCGTCGAACCAGACGTACAGCACCTTGCCTTCCGTATCCGGCAGGGGAACCGAGACGCCCCATTCCAGGTCCCGGGTCATGGCCCGCGGCCGTAGCCCTTCCTGCAGCCAGGAACGGCACTGGCCCAGCACGTTCGTTTTCCACTCCGGATGGCGCCCGATGAAGCTTTCGATGGCCGGCTGCATGCGGTCGAGGGGCAGGTACCAGTTTTTGGTGGGCTTTAGGACCGGCTGTGCGCCCGAGAGCATCGACCGCAGAGGCGGCTTCAGTTCGGTAGGGCTGAGCGTTGAGCCGCAGCGCTCGCACTGGTCGCCGTAGGCATTCTCATTGCCGCAGACCGGGCAGACGCCCACGATGTAGCGGTCGGCCAGAAATTGCCCAGCCGTTTCGTCGTAGTACTGTTCGGAAACCTCCTCGACGAAATTACCGTCGTTGTAAAGCTTTTTGAAGATTTCCTGCGATACCTGGTGGTGCTTCGGCTTCGAGGTCCGGGAGTAGATATCGAACGAAATACCGAAATCTTCGAAGGCCTGTTTGATCTGGACGTAGTACTTGTCGACCACCTCCTGGGGCGTGATGCCTTCCTTTTTGGCCTTGATGGTGATGGGGACGCCGTGTTCATCGGTACCGCTGATGAAGGCCACATCCTTGCCCGTAGCCCGGAGGTAGCGCACGTAAATGTCCGCCGGCAGGTAACATCCGGCCAGGTGACCGATATGGATCGGTCCGTTGGCGTAGATGAGCGCGGCCGTTACGGTATAGCGTTGCGGGTTTTCTAGCGACATGCTGCTGTAGGTATGAGGTATGAAGGATGAGGTATGAGCTAGGAGCGATCCGTCGCTGCGGGTGACGCCTGCCTTACCTTCCCCCAGATTCTGGCGCGAAATTAGCAAATCAGGGGGGAACCTTGTTATGTTTACGGCAACGTCTGTCGGACTGGGGGCCACTTCTTCCGGATAAAGCCCACAAAACGCCCTTCCGGCACGATGACCGTACCTTACATGGATTCCCCGGAAACTAAGTTGACCCCCATTCTTATCACCGGTGCTACCGGCCTCGTCGGCAGCCAGCTGGTTAGGCGGTACCTGGCGGCCGGTCGGCCGGTCCGGGCCCTGCACCGCCCTTCCAGTGATCGGTCCCTGCTGAGCGATGTACAGAACCAGATTCAGTGGCTGGAAGGCGACATCCTGGACATTCCCTCGCTGGAGGATGCCATTCAGCCGGGCGTGGACGTCATTCACGCCGCCGCCCTGGTATCGTTTGCGCCCAGAGACCGGGCGCGGATGGAAAAAATAAATGTCGAGGGAACGGCCAATGTCGTCAATGTCTGCCTGATGGCCGGGATTCGCAAGCTCGGTTTTGTCAGTTCGGTGGCAGCCCTGGGCCGTCCCGCCTACAAGGGAATTAAACCGACCGCCCCCATTGTTATCAATGAGTCGCAGAAGTGGGAGGTCTCACCCGACAACTCAGCCTACGCCCTGACTAAGTACCGGGCGGAACTGGAAGTCTGGCGGGGCGTGGCCGAAGGGCTGAATGCGGTCATCGTCAATCCGTCCATTATTCTGGGCGAGGGCGACTGGCACCGCAGCAGCAGCCAGCTGTTTCGCTACGCCTACGAGGAGCGTCCGTTCTATACCGACGGGCTGACGAACGTAGTCGACGTCCGGGACGTGGCCGAGGCCCTGTTCCAGCTCATGGAAAGCGACCATAGTGCGAAGCGCTACGTGCTCAATGCCGAAACCCTTCCCTACCGCAGCCTGTTGACACAGATGGCGGAGGCCTTCGGCAGGAAGCCGCCCCGCTTGCGGGTGTCCCCCCTGGCGACCAGCGTCTTCTGGCGGCTGGAGGCCATACGGTCCTATCTGACGGGGAAAGCACCCCTGATTACGAAGGAAACGGCCCGTTCGGCAACCCGCGCGTACCGCTTTGATGGCACGGCCATCACCCGTGATCTGCCCTTTGCATACCGCCCTTCGGGGGATACAATTCGGCGGGTAAGTACCTATTTTTCGACGCGGACCGGACAGGCGTAATTTTTAGCCCGGAATTTGCGAATCGAAAATATAATTGTAAATTTCTAAAGCATTCGGCACCGGTGGCCGGTGCCTGGATCGCGACACGTAACCCTGTGCATAAGCGAAAATGGAGCAAGAGTTTGAGGAAAGAGAAAGCGATATCAAAGAGTCCATTCAGCGGTTTGAGCGTATGCTGAACGGGGAAGCGCGCCAGTTCTTTGACCTGGACGTGTACGAGCAGATGGTCGAACATTACATGGAGGAAGGGGATCTGGATAAAGCCATGAAAGCCTGTGAAGCCGGCCTGGAGAACTTTCCCTACGCCCTGGAACTCATGCTCGACAAGGCCCAGTTACTGGCCAACAACGGCAAGTTCGAACAGGCCCTGACCCTGCTGGATAAAGCCTCGCTTTACAACCCCGGCGATCCGGATATTCAGTATATGCAGGGGACGATCCTGAACCTGTCCGGCAACTATGAACAGTCCGTTCAGGTTCTGGAAGACATGCTGGAGACGGCCGACGAAAAGGATGATATTTACTTCCAGATCGGACAGAGTTACCAGAACTGGGGCAAGTACGAACAGGCCATCGACAACTACAAGCGATCGATCCAGCATAATATCAACAACGAGAACGCGCTGTACGAACTGGCTTTCTGCCTGGATGTCCTGGGCGAGCTGGAAAACAGCCTCGAGTATTACAAGCAGCTGATCGACCGGGACCCGTATTCCTACAATGCCTGGTACAATATCGGCATCGCATACAGCAAGCTGAACCGGTACAAGGAAGCGGCGGAAGCCTATGATTACGCCACGCTGATCAAGGATGATTTTGCGTCGGCCTACTTTAACCTGGGCAATACCTACATGAACCTGGGCGAGTTCGGAAAGGCCGAGGAAGCCTACCGCAGCACGCTCAAATACGAAGAACCGACGCCCGAAACCTTCTGCTACCTCGGGGCCAGCCTCGAAAAACAGAATCGCTACGGCGAAGCCATCAGCCGCTACCGGGATGCTATCCGCCTGGATAACATGTGGGATGAAGGGTATTTCGGCATCGGCTCCTGCCTGAGCGAGCTGGGCAAGTGGCACGAAGCCATTCCCTTCCTGCGGAAAGCCATCAAACTCAACGACAAAAACGTTGATTACTGGCTGGTGCTGGCCGAAACCGAGTACAAGCTCGGCAACAGCATCTCCAGCGTCGAAGCGTTTGAGAAAGCGCTGGAGTCGGATCCTTCCAACACGGAAGTGTACCTGCAATGGTCGCTGGTCCACTACGACCAGGGTGACTTTATGCGCGCCAACGAAATCGTGCAAATGGGGGTCGACGAACTTCCCCGGGAAGCTGATCTCTATTACCGGGCCGCGGTTTATCTGATTCACGCCGGTTACTACCGGGAAGCCCTGATTAACCTGGAGGCCGCCCTGACGCTGAACTACGACCGGCATGTGGTGCTCTTTGACTTCTTCCCCGAGCTGGAAAAGCAAAAAGCCCTCTACAAAATCATTGAGCAATACCGTAAAACCTAATACCTACTCTGTATCCTTACAAAGCCATCCCGCCCTGTGGGATGGCTTTTTTTGGACCCTACAATCAGATAAAAGACCGTTGGCTAACTTCTCAAAAAGAATTACCAGACATAGTCTATTTGATATGTAAACTTTATTACATTCGAAAAAACGTAACTTAAGTACTCAAAACAAAGAATATGCAACACCATTTACCACAGCTTTATGCACACATTTACCCGTTTTTCTCTGTTCCTCACCGTAATCAGTGCCGGCTTGACCGGTTGTGCGGTTGACAACCTGGAGGCCGTCAAGCCCCAGGATGCAACCGAAACGACAGCTGCGCCTGTCGCCGTTCAGCACCGGCTGCGCAAAATCATTACTCCGTTTGCCTACCGACAGTTTTCCTACACCTCGACCCTGCAGCTGGAAGGGGAGGAAATCATGAATGCCGATGGCTCCCCGGCCAGCCGGGTCACCATTCAGGAGAAAGCCGGAAACCGCATCGGCGTATATACCCAGCGTCTGGTCAGGCCGGTAGCGCCCTGGGACCACGGTTTCCGGCAGGAATTTGCCTATGCCAGCGATGGTCGGCTGTTCAGCATTCACACCTACCAGCTTAGCCAGGGCGGGTCGCCCGACCTGCCTAACAGCCAGCTCTCCAGCGTCGATACGCTGGTGTACAACGCCAGTGGCCAGGTCATCAGCCAGCGCTCGTATTCGTACCGGATGCAGGGACGTACCTTCAGCATCAAGCCCGTCCAGAAAATCACGACGCAGTATCAGTACGATAAAAAAGGCAATCTGGTTGAGGAACAGAGTGTGTCGGCTCCAATCATCGCCTGGGGCGGAATTAACCGGGCGACACGCACGGTCTATGACTACGACAACAAGGACAACCCGTACCACCTCGACCCCTCCCCGATTTTCGGCCGGATCGCCTGGTCGCCCAACAACGTAACCCGCTCGGCTTTCTATTCGGTAGAACTGAACACTCTTGGTGAAACACCGAATTTTAACGGCGTCCAGCCTACCGAAATGGACTATAAATACAGCTACAAAGACAAACTACCCACGCTAAAAACGCTTAAGCATAGCCAGGAACCCCTTGAACAGTACGAATACAGCACTTACTGATCCTATACCATACCGACAAAAGCGGGCCCCCGGGTCCGCTTTATTTATTGCCTGCGTATTTCTTTATCTTACCTGCTTCGAAACCATTCCTGACCCTTTCCTGACGCATGAATCGACGTAATCTACTCCGGAAACTGACGGCCGGGGCGGCGCTGGGTGGCCTGTCGGCTGGCCCGCTCGCTGAAGTCCTGGCCCAGCGGCCGCAGCGCCCCGCGGCCCTGAACGGACTGCCTGCCCTCAAAATCACCGACGTCAAAACCATCCTGACCGCCCCCAACAAAATCCGGCTGGTGGTGGTCAAGGTCGAAACCAGCGAACCCGGTCTCTACGGTCTCGGCTGCGCTACCTTTACCCAGCGGGCCTATGTCGTGCAGACGGCCATCGAGAAGTACCTCAAACCGTTTCTGATTGGCCGGAACGTCGACGAGATCGAAGACATCTGGCAATCCTCCTACGTCAGTTCCTACTGGCGCAACGGACCGGTGCTGTTCAACGCCATGAGCGGGGTCGATATCGCCTTATGGGACATCAAGGGCAAACGGGCCAACATGCCGCTCTACCAGCTGCTGGGGGGCAAGTGCCGGGCCGGGGCCGACCTGTACTACCACGCCCAGGGCAGCAGCCCGGAACAGGTGGAAGAAAACGCCCGCGCCGCGATCGAAAAAGGCTACCGCCACATCCGCGTGCAGATGGGCCTGCCCAACAATGCGGTATACGGCGCCAAAGGGCCAACCGGTACCCCGGCCAGCTCGGTCGGGATCAACGCGGCCGAGGTAGCAGGCCCGACCAATCCCAAGCTGGTGTTCAAGCCGGGTGCCTACGTCCGGAGCGTTCCGAAACTGTTTGAACACCTGCGGGTGAAGCTGGGCGACGAGGTTGAACTGCTGCACGACATCCACGAACGCGTCAGCCTGACCCAGGCCGTTCAGCTCTGCAAGGCCGTGGAGCCTTACCGCCCCTACTTTATCGAGGATCCCTTCCCGCCCGAGGATAACGAGCACTTCAAGCTGCTCCGCCAGCAGACAACCGTGCCGCTGGCCATGGGAGAGCTCTTCAATACCCAGCACGAGTACGTCCCGCTGATCAAGGACCGGCTGATCGATTTTATCCGGATTCACATTTCGCAGATCGGCGGGCTGAGTCCGGCGCGAAAAGTACAGGCCATGTCCGAATTCTTCGGCGTCAAGACGGCCTGGCACGGTCCGGGTGATGCCTCACCGGTTGCCCATGCCGCCCAGCTGGCCCTGGAACTGGCCTCCTACAATTTCGGCATCCACGAAGGCTACGTCTTCCCGCCCGAAACGCAGGAAGTCTTCCCGGGCTGTCCCGAAGTCCGGAACGGCTACATGTACGCCCAGGAAAAACCGGGCCTCGGCCTGGAAATAAACGAAAAGCTCGCTGCCCGCTTCCCCTTCCCCGAAGGCCCAAACTTCGACTACAGCTGGGGGACTACGCGTCGGGCGGATGGTACGGTTATTCGGCCGTAGGGAGCCAAGGATTGAAGGATTGAAGGATTGAGGGATTGAGGGATTGATTTGTCTATAGTGATTCCGGTCAGAACGACTATAGAAAATCAATCCTTCAATCCCTCGCTCCCTCAATCCTTGCCACCACCTGCTCCGTCCGGATCCCGTAAGCGCACCAGTAATGCCCCAGTGGGCAGGCTTTGCGGCCGTGGAGGGTGCAGGGCTGGCAGTCGAGGGGTTCGGCAATGGTCACGGTGCGGGACTGGTCGGCCAGGGGGCCGAAACCGAACTGGGGCACCGTGGAGCAGAAGATAGCTGTTGTCGGGGCGTTGACCGCCGAGCAGAGGTGCAGCGGGGCTGAGTCGTTGACGTAGTTCATGGCTGCGCCTTCCATCAGGGCTGCCGAAGCCAGCAGAGAGAGCTTTCCCGAAAGGTTAATGACCCGCTCCTGCCCCGCCGCCAGCCGGATGGATTCGCAGGCTTCCCGGTCAGTAGGCGCACCGAGCAGGTAGATCCTGAACTTGGGCGACATCGCCTGAATCAGCTCGACCCACTTTTCGGCCGGGTACTGCTTGGTAAACCAGACGGAGGTGGGCGCCAGACAGACATAGGGCCCCTGCTGGTATGGCACCACGGCCTCGCGGTCGGCATCCGAGGGGTATAAGCGCGGACGGGTGCGTTCGGGCTGGGTCCCCAGCAGGGGCCGCAGCAGTTCGGCATTCCGGTCCACTTCGTGGATACCCGGCAAAAGCCGGTGCTCCACCGCGTAGGTAAAAAAGCGCGCCAGCGGATTCTTCCGGAATCCGCCGGTTACCCGGGCTTCCGACAAGGCCGTCAGAATGCCCGTCGCTCCGAAACGCTGCAGGTTCAGGACCACATCATAGCGGCGTTCCCGAATCTTCCGCAGCAGGCGGTACAGGCTGCGGTATTTGCCGCCTTTTTTATCCCAGATCAGGACTTCGTTCAGGAAAGGGTGGTTGGCCAGCAGCCCTTCGTTGCCTTTACGGACCAGAAAATCCAGACCTGCTTCCGGAAAAGCAACACGAAGCTGTTCCAGCAGCGCCGTCGCCAGGATGACATCGCCGATAAAGGCGGTTTGTATGACTAAAATACGTGCAGGTTGAATCATGGTTGTGGGGCTCCACCCCAACGAATCGCTTCCTTAAAAAACGCGGAAACGACCGTTATTGAAATTTTATTTCGTTAATTTTAGTTCTCGAACTGATACCCGCTACTGATCCGTCGCCGGAAAGTCGGGTATTTCTTGTCTACAGACCCTGCTAGCGAGGAAAAGGGTTGGAAGAACCGATGGAAGAATACGAACTATACACCCTGCCCAACGGCATCCGCATTGCCCATAAACAAGTTACCCACACGCAGATTGCCCATTGCGGCCTGATGCTCGATATCGGAAGCCGCGACGAAGAACCCCACCAGCAGGGTCTCGTTCACTTCTGGGAGCATATGGCCTTCAAAGGGACCCGCAAGCGTAAATCGTTTCACATTCTGAACCGGCTGGAAACCGTCGGAGGCGAGTTAAATGCCTATACGACAAAGGAAAAAGTCTGTTTCCACGCCTCCCTGCTGGGTATACACGCCGAAAAGGCCATTGAGCTCCTCTGCGACATTGCCTTTCATTCCGTTTTTCCCGAAAAACAGATTGAAAAAGAGCGCAGTGTCATTCTGGAGGAAATGGCCATGTACTACGATTCACCCGAAGAAGCCCTGCAGGATGATTTCGACGGGGTCGTTTTTCGCCACCATCCGCTGGGCGGCAACATTCTCGGCACGCCCGAAACCGTACGCTCCTTCACGCGGGAGCAGCTGCAGCAGTTTATCGGTCAGAACATGGACACGGAGCGGATCATTTTCGCCTCCGTCAGCAACTGGCCGTTCAGCCGCCTGAAGCGATCGGTCGAGAAGTACCTGCGCGACATTCCGCACCGGACGTCGGTTCGCCGCCGGCTGGCTCCCGAGGGCTACCAGCCCCAGCACGTGACCGTGGAGCGGCCCATTACCCAGGCCCAGTGCGCCATGGGCCGGCCCGCCTACGCCCTCACCGACCCCTGCCGGCTGCCGTTTTTCATGCTGGTGAACCTGCTCGGCGGGCCGGGCATGAACTCCCGCCTGAACCTGAACCTGCGGGAAAAATACGGGCTGGTATACTCCATCGAAGCCAGTTATACGCCTTTTCTGGATACCGGATTTCTGGGCATCTATTTCGGTACCGACCGAAAACAGCTCGACAAAAGCCGGACGCAGATCCTGCGGGAACTCCGGCTCCTGCGCGAAAAGCCGCTGACGACCCTGCAGCTGCACTACACCAAGGAGCAGCTGATGGGCCAGCTCGCCATGTCGGAGGAAGGCAACCAGAGCTTCATGCTGATGATGGCCAAAAGCCTGCTCGATACGGGCAAGATTGATTCGCTGAACGAAATTTTCACCGAGATCCGGCAGATCACGGCCAGTCAGCTGCAGGACCTGGCCAACGAGATGTTCGACGAGCAGCTGATGAGCTCACTTACCTTTTTGCCCGAAGCCGACTAATCCGGCCATTTCGGTGGGTAAATCTAGGACGGGATAGGCAATAAATCGTATTTTTACCGAAAGTCGCTCCCGGCTGCTTTCTTTGCGAACGCGAATCCCGTACGGAATGGATTTTTTCCCACCAGAACTGGCCGCCTATACCGAAGGGCATACCTCGCCCGAACCAGCCCTGCTGCAACGTCTGAACCGGGCCACCCATACCCGGGTGCTGCGTCCGCGGATGCTGTCGGGGCACTACCAGGGCCGGCTGCTGGCGCTGTACTCCCGGCTGATGAAGCCCCGGCGCATTCTGGAAATCGGGACGTATACGGGTTACTCGGCGCTTTGCCTGGCTGAAGGCCTCACCGAAGATGGCCGGCTCATCACCATCGACAACAACGAAGAACTGGAAGACCTGGCCCGCTCCTTCTGGCGGGACTCTCCTTATTCCGACCGGATCGATTTCCGCCTCGGCCACGCCCCTGCCATACTGCCGACGCTCGACGAGGTTTTTGACCTGGTCTTCATCGATGCCGATAAGCTCAACAATAGCCTGTACTACGATCTCGTTTTCGACAAAGTACGCCCCGGCGGGCTGATTCTGGCCGATAACGTGCTTTGGAGCGGCAAGGTCGTCCAGAACCTGACCAAAATGGATAAAGACACCCAGGCGGTACTCGACTTCAACCGGAAGGTTCAGGACGATCCGCGGGTGGAAAACGTACTGCTACCCGTGCGGGATGGCCTGATGATGATTTATAAACGGTAACGCATTATGAAGAATCGGTTGCTTGCCCTAAGCCTTTCTTTCCTCCTGATCACTCAGCTGGCCACGGTGGCCCAGCCCCTGCCCGCCGTACCGTCCACGGTTCAGTTCGCGGATCTGACCGTACGTTTCGACGAAGGTGCCCGCCGCATCATTCAACAGGACGTCAATACCCTGGTGCTATCCAACCGGCGGTACTGGGAAGCCAAACTGGACCGGGTGATTCTGTATTTCCCTATCATGGAAGCTATCCTGAAGGAAGAACAGGTACCTGTCGATTTCAAGTACCTGGCCGTTCAGGAGAGTTCGCTCACGCCCGATGCCGTGTCGACCTCCGCCGCGGTCGGGTACTGGCAGTTCAAACGGGAAGCCGCCCAGGACTTCGGGATGCGGGTCGACGACGAAATCGACGAACGCAAACACCTGCAGACGGCTACCCGCAGCGCCGCCCGGTACCTCAAACGGAGCAATACACAGTACAACAACTGGGTCTCCTCGCTGTTCTCCTACTACCTGGGCGCCACCGGCATCAGCAAACTGGTTCCGCCCGAATGGGTAGGGGCCCGCGAAATTTCGCTCAACAGCCGCACCGACCGGTACATCCTGCGCTTTTTCGCCCATAAAATTGCCCTCGAAAGCGCCCTACCGACCTACCGGCCGGCCGTACCGATGACGCTGCTCGAATACCCGGCCACCGGCGGGAAAACGATGGCGGCTATGGCCGACGAGCTGGGGCTGGACGAATACGAAATCCGCAAGTATAACCGCTGGCTCCAGGGTGACGTCGTCCCCACCGACAAGGAATACAGCCTGCTGGTTCCGGTAACGGCCGACCGCCTGGCCGATGTCCGCCAGCGGATGCGCACCACCGTCCGGACGCAGCCCTCCACCTTCGCCAGCAACGATACGGGCTTCCCGGTGCTGCGAAAAGTGACCTACGCCAAGGGCCCGAAAGATGTAATCCTGTACGAAATCAACGGCCTGCCGGGCATCCAGGCCCTGGCCGGCGACAACGCGACTTCGCTGGCCCGCAAAGCCAAAATCAGCTACAGCAGCTTCCTTCGCTACAACGACATGGGTGAACGGGACCCGGTAACCGAAGGCGAAGTGTATTACCTGGCCAAGAAAATGCGAAAGGCGGTCGTACCTTTTCACACCGTCCGGGAAGGCGAAACGCTGCGCGGCGTTTCCCAGATGTACGGCATCCGCCTGAAGCACCTGCTGAAGAAAAACCGCATCGACCGCCTGCAGAAACTCCAGGCTGGCCGGATCCTCTGGCTGCGGGACCGCCGGCCGCGCAACCGCCCGGTTGAAATCGTCAATGATCCCGCCGCCCCGGCCGTTCCGGGTACGACCGCGCCGAGCAGCCAGCCCACCCGGCCTGTTGTCGCCCAGAACGAACCCACCAGCCGTCCCGCCGCGCCCGCTTCGGTGCCTCAGACCGCGGCTGACCGCAAAAAGTACACGCCGAAGTTTGCCGACGAAGCCCCGGCGGAAACTAACCGCACCGCTTCCACCACAACCCCGGCTACGCGCCCGACCAGTCGTCCGGCTAATCCTGCGCCTTCCGGTACTACGACCAGCCGCCCGACGAGCTCGGCAACCAGCCCGGTCGAAGAAGAACTGCCGGCGCCTGGAACCAGCGACCGGGTCGTGATCATCCGGACAACCGAAGAGCCCGAGCCCAGCCGCCCGGCGGTAACCAGCCCGAACCGCCCGGTCAGCGGCACCTATGCACCGTCGCCGAAGACTACCTCTTCGACCTCGGCCAGCCGCACGCCCGCTACGCCAGCGGCTCCAACCCGGCCCACTTCCGCCCTGACCAGCCTGAGCCGTCATACCGTGGAACCGGGCCAGACCTACTACAGCATTTCCCGGCAGTACGGGGTCACCGTTGACGAGCTGCTCGCCTGGAACAAGCTGACGATGAACGACAAGCTCTCGGTCGGGCAGCAACTGCTGGTTAAGGCGCCCGCGGCGTCTACCCCGGCCGCAACTGCCAATGATGTGCAATATCATACCGTCCAGCGCGGGGAAACCATGTTCCGGATTTCCAAGCAGTACGGCGTCAGCGTTGAACAGATTCAGGAGTGGAACCAACTCTCAGAAGTGGGTGTAAAGGAGGGACAACGCCTCAAAATTATGAAGGGGGTGAATTGAGGGTTTAGGGTTTATAGTTTAAGGTTTATGGTCTCACGAACAGAAGTTTACTTACTGACTCCTGAACGATAAACCCTAAACGATAAACCTTAAACCCCATTTTGGCAAACTAACGCATGATATTAATCGAAGAAACCGTCATCAGCGATGACGTAGCCGATAAATTTTTTGTCTGTCACCTGGAAAAGTGCAAAGGCGCCTGCTGCGTCGAGGGCGATCTGGGTGCCCCGCTGGAGGCGGTAGAACTGCCGGTCCTGGAGGAAATTTATCCGAAAGTAAAGCCTTACCTGAGCCCCGAAGGCATCAAGGCCATTGAAGAGCAGGGTACGGCCGTGCAGGACTGGGAAGGCGATTACGTGACCCCAACCATCGGTGGCCGGGAGTGCGCCTACGCCATCTACGACGACCGGGGTATGCTAAAATGCGGCATTGAGCAGGCGTATAACGACGGTGTTGTCGACTTCAAAAAGCCGATCTCCTGCCACCTGTACCCGATCCGGATTACCAAGTACGAAAATTACCAGGCGCTCAACTACGACCGCTGGCACATCTGCAGCCCCGCCTGCGACCTGGGAAAGGAACTGGGCGTACCCGTTTACAAATTCCTCAAAGAGCCCCTGATCCGCGCTTATGGCGAGGAATGGTATGGGCAGTTGGAGCGGGAAATTGAAGGGGGTGAGGGGGCGAAGGGGTGAAGGGGCGAATGTCTATAGTCGTTCCAGTCTGTGCAGAAGCAGCCACCACCCCTTCACCCCTTCACCCCCTCACCCCCTTACAAAAGCTATGCAACGCGACTATTTCGAAGATGTCTACGAAGTAGTCCGCCTCGTGCCGGCGGGGCGGGTGACGACCTACGGGGCGATTGCCCGGTATTTGAGCCTGCGGGCCGGCGCGCGGATGGTCGGCTGGGCCATGAACGGCTCCCACGGCCGGGATGTACCGGCGCACCGGGTCGTGAACCGCCAGGGCGTTTTATCCGGCAAACACTTCTTTGGCAGCCCGAATGCCATGCAGGAACTGCTGGAGGCGGAAGGGGTTCGGGTGGTCGATGATCAGGTGCAGGAATTTCAGCGGGTATACTGGGACCCGACGACCGAGCTGGAAAGGCTATAGGTTCTGGAGGTAGGCTTTTCCACCCAGGGCCCGCATCTGCCGGGCGATCTGCCGTGTACGGCGCTGGGTATACGCTGAGGGATTATGAATCGAAAACAACCGCGGATTGGGCAGTACGGCGGCGATGCGGGCGGCCTCCGTTCGGGACAGCGATTTCGCCGAATGACCGTAGAACCGCTGGGCGGCGGCTTCCACCCCGAAGGTCATCTCGCCGGTTTCGGCCACGTTCAGGTAGACCTCCAGAATGCGTTCCTTGCCCCAGATCAGCTCGATCATCACGGTAAAATACACTTCCAGGCCCTTCCGGATGTAGCTCCGGCCGTTCCAGAGAAAGACATTTTTGGCTACCTGCTGGGAGATCGTACTGGCGCCGCGGGGGCGTTTGCGGTGGCGGCTTTCGCGAATCGCATCCTGAATTTCGTCGAAATCAAAGCCCCAATGCGTCGGAAACGCCTGATCCTCCGAGGCCACCACGGCCAGAGCGGCTTCTTTCGAGATCTCGTCGTAGGACACCCAGTCTTTGTACACCTTGCTCGGTCGGCCCTCCCGCAGCGCTTCCACCTTCCGCGCAATCACCAGGGGCGTGAACCAGACTGGCACGTACTTGAGGAGAATCACCCAGCCCACGGAAAACAGAAAAGCGTAGAGAAACAGCTTCAGCCCAAACCAGTACAGCCGCTCCAGGAACGGTCGTTGCCGGACGTAGGACCGGAACCGGCCCCAGCGGCCGGACTTGTTCGAACGGCCTGAGGCGGCGGAACGGGACTGACCAGCGGCAGGCGGCGTACGGAATCGGTTAACGGGGCGTTGACTCATGGGAAAGGACCGGTTCGATTTGCGAAAATGAGCAAAAAAACCGTGCCGACCCGCACCCTCCGCGACCGTTTAAACAAAAAGCTCGGCGGCCACCCGGTCGGCAAAGAGCTTCCCGGCCTCCGTCAGGTGAAGGTTCTGATCCGTAATGGCCAGCCAGCCAGCCGCCTGCAGGTTATTGAGCTCCCGGCGCTGGGCCGAAAGAAAGTCAGCGGCCAGCAGCCGGTTCAGCTCCGTAAGCTGGCATCCCCACTTCGTCCGCAGCCCAGTCAGGAGGTATTCGTTCACCCGGTCGGCGGCGGACAAAACCTCTACCGTTGCGGGCAATTCTCCTGCCTGAATCGCGCGGACATAGCGGGCATTGTTGGCAAGGTTGTACTGCCGGCTGTGTCCGTTGTAGGAATGCGCACTCGGCCCAACGCCCAGGTACGGACGCTGTTTCCAGTAGCTGCTGTTATGACGGGCTTCGAATCCCGGCCGGGCAAAGTTGGAGATTTCGTACTGTTCGTAGCCGTGAGCGCCCAGCACCCGGATCAGCTCCGTAAATTCCTCGGCCGCAAAGGCGTCGTCAACGGGATGAACCCGGCCTTTCTTCAGCCAGTTGCCCAGGGCCGTCTGCGGCTCGATGGTCAGGCAGTAAGACGAAATATGCGGTACCTGGAGGGAGACTGCCGTCGACAGGTCCTGCTCCCAGATCGAGTGATCGGCGGCCGGGTCCAGGGCGACGGCGATGCCGTAAATGAGGTCGATGGTCAGGTTATCAAAGCCGGCGTCCTGTGCCAGCTGGACGCAATGCCGCGCTTCTGCAGCCGAATGGGCCCGGTTCATAAACCGCAGAAAAGGTTCATGAAACGACTGTATGCCGATGCTCAGCCGGTTGACGTACGGCCGCAGTTCGGCCAGTTTGGCGGGTGTCAGGTCGTCCGGATTGGCCTCCAGGGTGATCTCGGCTCCCGGCAGGACCGTGAAATGGCGGTGAATGGTCTCAATGATACGGGCAAGCTCGGTTTCGCTAAGCAGGGAAGGCGTTCCGCCGCCGAAGTAGATCGTTTCGAGCTGGCGGGTTCCCAGATAATCCTGTTGGAGGGTAATTTCCCGGCAAAGGGCTTCAACCAGCGCTTCCTTCCCGCTGAGGTTGGTACTAAAATGAAAGTCGCAGTAATGGCAGGCCTGACGGCAAAAGGGAATATGAAGGTACAGATGCATGCGGGTTGTCAGCGGCTCATCGTTCGGGGCAGCGTTTGCAATGCCTGCCCTGCCGCACATACCGCTTACAACACTTTTTCCGTAAAATACAATCCGCCGGACAGACACACTCGCCTGCCTGGACCGTTGCTTGTGAGCGGATCAGGGCCGTTACATTGGCATGTCGTTGTCCCACCAATTCCATCGGAATAGCTTATTTACCTCACAAACATACCAACTATTTAGAATCGTTCAAAATAATTCACTTCTTTTTCGTGAATTCCTTTTCGCGCTAAGTTTACCCCCTGTATGAACCGTTTGTTTACCCCGCTGAACCGATACCGAGCGTACGCACCGCTGCTGCTGCGGCTGGCCTTTGCCTACCAGTTGTACGACGCCGCCGGGCATACGGCCCTGCATCCGGCGGAAGGCCTGCCCGGCTACGGCCAATGGCTGGCCAGCCTGGGCTTTCCCTTTCCGGTTTTTAGCGCGGCCCTGTCGGCGTATACGGAATTTTTCGGCGCGATCCTGATGGTGCTGGGGCTTTGGACGCGCGGGGCGGCCCTGCTGCTGCTGGTCAACTTTACCCTGGCCGTTATCGTGGGTCATCTGGCAACCGGCGACACCTACAAAAATACGATGCCGGCGCTCAACCTGCTGGCCATGAGCGTTTTTCTGCTGCTGAACGGACCGGGTAAACCCTCGGTGGACGAAGGGCTGTAAACCTCAGGGTAATTCAATTTGACCCGTCAGGTAAAGGCGCACCTGACCGGCAATTTCCACCCGGTTTTCCCGCAGGGTGCACTTGAGGTAACCGCCCCGGCTCGAGATCTGGCGAGCCGTCAGTTCGGACTTTTCCAGGCGCTCGGCCCAGTAGGGGATTAGCGTAGTATGCGCCGAACCGGTCACCGGATCTTCGTCGATCCCCGACTGGGGCGCAAAAAACCGGGACACAAAATCGACTTCGTCACCGGGTGCCGTCACGATGATGCCTCGGGCCGGAACGGTCGAGAGTTCGATGATTTCGGGAGCCAAGTCCTGGATCTGCTGCTGGTTCTCGTACACCAGCATATAATCGGTTTTTCCCTTGTAGACCTCCAGCGGCTTGATGTTGAGGCTATTCACCAGGGCGGGGGGCTGCACCGACGGCAGGTAGGTATCGGCGGGGAAGTCGAGCACCAGCCAGTCGCCGTCGCGCCGAACGCGCAGAATCCCGCTGCGGGAGTCGAAGGCAATTTCGTCGGCTGAAGCCGATTGTTCCAGGAAAAATACTACATAAGCCGATGCCAGGGTGGCATGGCCGCACAGATCGACCTCGACCGTCGGCGTAAACCCGCGAATGTGAAAGCCGGATTCGGTCTGGACGTAAAAGGCCGTTTCGGCCAGGTTATTTTCGGCCGCTATGGCCTGCATGGTTTCGTCGGGAAGCCATTCGGTAAGCGGACAAACGGCCGCCGGGTTACCCCCGAATTACTGATCAGTAAATGCGTCCAGCTGATAGAGGCGCTGTACCATAGGGCAGGATGTAGTAAACCCTTCGATTTAGCCTCAATTTGCCAAGGAAGCAAGAAATTCCGCCGTAAAATGACGCAATGACGGAATTTTCGCGTGTGCTATGGCGAACTTCGGATCGTCGAATTCGTAATCTGCCGGGACGGCGATCGCCAGCATCCCCGCGGCGTGGGCCGAACGCAGGCCGTTTCCCGAATCTTCAAAGGCAATGCAGTGCTCCGGTGCCAGGCCGAGCTGCCGGGCCGTACCCAGGTAGACGTCGGGGTGCGGTTTATTACGCGCCTCCAGGGTAGCGGAGTGCCAGAGGTCAAAGTAAGGCCGGATCGCCAGGCGGTCGAGCACCAGTTCGATCAGGGACATGGGCGAAGCCGAGGCGACGGCCATCCGGATGCTGCGTTCCCGGAAAAAATCCAGTATTTCCGGTACGCCCGGCATCGGCTGGGCGGTGGCCCCTATGCGCTCGTGCGTTTTTTCGGTAATCTCGGCCGCTACCTCCTCCAGCGGGCGGTCCTTCCAGGGATGCTGCTTGTGCCAGTACCGGACGACGTCGTCGATCGGCAGGCCCGTCGTCCGCTTGCACTGCTCCTCAGTCAACTCTAGCCCAACGGTCCGGAACACTTCCATTTCCGCTTCCCGCCAGCACGGTTCGGAATCGACCAGCAGGCCGTCCATGTCAAAAATCGCCGCTTGAATCATGAAAAAATGGGTAAGGGCTGGATGAGTTGACTACTCCCGTTAACCGGTTCAGCCATCCAGCCTTTTCTCCTTTACGAGTTTATTTACAGAGTTTATGGTTTATCGTTTAGGGTTTATAGTTTTCCAACAGGGGGTTACTTAATAACAGCCTGCCAATCAAGCGAATAACATAAACTATAAACCCTAAACGATAAACCCTGAACTACTTAAATCGAATGATCATTTCGGTCACAACCGGATTCAGCGCCTGCATGTTCGGGTCGGCGCTGGAGAAGTCCCGATCGCCCGAAACTTTTTCGGCCGCGGGGTTTTCGCCCTCGTACCCGAACCGGGCCTGCAGCACCGCTACGTCGTAGGAGCTCTGCAGTTTTCCTTTCATCCAGTCGGTCACCGTACCGCCATAATCCCAGTCGAAGCCGGACAGCTTGAAGGGTTTCCCGTTGATTTCCTCTACTTCTTTCAGGGATTTACCGACTGACAGCCCGTGGTTGGTTACCCACCGGCTTTGACCCGTTCCGGCAGGCCGGATAATGACCGATTCGGGCTTGGCAAAATGCTGATCGTCGGTCCAGAGGATCTGGGCCTCGTCGGGCGTGCCTTTGTAGAGGGTAGTTCCCATCAGCCAGTCGCCTTCGCCCAGCGGAATGGTATCCCGAACCACGTTCTCGGCTCCCAGCAGCCGGATGAGGTCGGCTTCCGTGGTGGTTGCCCGGATGGGGCCCGCCTGTAGCCCCGGTACGCAGTAGAACGGACTGGCCGAGTCGGTGGTGGCATCAGTGGCCGCCTTCGTAACCGAGTCGGTGAGGGCGGGTTGGGTAGCGGTGGTTTCCGGTTTCGACTGGCATCCGGCCAGCAGGCCGTAGAGCAGCAGGGCAGCCCCGACACACAGGCCGAAGCGGGTTAAGGATTGCGTCATGGTCGTTACGAGTGGGTTTAAGCGGGCTAATGTTAGCAAATAGTTGACATAGATGCACCATACCCGGCATAAAGGCCCTTCCGCCTACGGCCCACCTTAGACGTCGGCCTTGCGGAACGGCTTGATGTCGATCTGTTCCCAGACCTGGCCCGTTACGTAGGGCTCCTGCTCCAGCCACTGGTTCAGGGCTTCCTCGGTGGCAAAGTCGACCACCATCATGGAGCCGATCATCTTGCCTCCGGCGTCCAGCAGCGCCCCGCCGATGATAAATTCGCCGGCGGCTTTCAGGCGACGCACCCCCTCAAAATGGGCCGGTCGGACGGCCAGGCGGCGGGCGTAAGCCCCTTCGTCCGTAAAATCATAAGCGTGTACCACGTATTGCATGCGGATGGCGGAAAATTGTGTGCCAGTGTTGGATTTCCGGATTTAGGGCCCAATTTTTACAGTTTATTTCGTAATGCCCACGTTCTGAATGACGCCCGTTATCCTTGTTTTTGCGGCGAAAGTAGTTGTTTCGGTCGTACTTTCCATTCTGGTCTGGTTGCTGTTCCGCTACCAGATCCCCCTCCGGGAGCGTCTCGTCGGGCGGGAAAAGCAGACGCTGGCCCTGACCTTTCTGGTTACCCGGCTCGTCCCTTTTGTCCTGATCTATCTGGCACTGAATGAACTGCCGCGCAACGACGTTCCTTTCTTCTACGAAAAGGCGACGAAGGCTCTGCAGGGGCAACTGGTTTACCGGGACTTCTGGTCGTTCCACGCTCCGCTCTTTTCCTACCTCATTGCCCTGCCGCTACTGGTCTGGCACAGTCCCAAAGCCATCGTCCTGCTCATGCTGGCCGTGGAGGCGCTGACCGTCTGGCTAACTTACCGCTTCTACCGGCGCACCGAACCCAACGCGGCCCTGCTGGCCATCCTGTACTGGATTCTGCCCGCGCCCCTGATTATCTGCCTGCTGGGGGGCCAGGAAGACATTGCGCTCTGGCTGTTCGGGCTGCTGGGCATGTACGCTGCCCGACAGGGGCGTAGTGGGTTCGTCATTGGTCTGTGGATGGCCGCGGCCCTGCTGACGCTGAAACTGACGTTCGTGATGATTCTTTTTCCGGCCTTTTTTCTGGTGCGCGACAAGCTGCGCTGGATTGCCGGGCTGGCCCTGCCGGGACTGCCGTCGCTGGCCGTGCTGTACCTGCTCGTGGGCACGCTTTTCCTGATGCCCGCCCAGCACGGGGATATTCCCTTCTCGCCCAACCTGTCGACCGTCCTGCGGCCGTTTCTGGGCGTTTTCTTCAATGAGGTACCGCTCAAAATTCTCAATTGGATCGGGGCCTTTACGACCATCGGCCTGCTGGCGGCCATCGGCTACCGCTTCCGGCACCTGCCCTACGAACGGGTCTTCCCGTCGGTCTGGATCCTGGCCTTCGGGCTGTTCATGCTGCTGCAGCCCAGCGCCATGGCCTACTACCTCTTTCTGTACCTGATCACGCTGGTATTCGAACTCTCACCCTTTGGGAATCCACGCCGGCTGTCCCTGCTCCTGGCGCTGAACCTGCTGGTGGTCGTGCAGCCCTTCGTGTTTATTTACCTGGACCAACCGTTTTTCAATTCCTTTGCCGCCATCAACACGCCGCTTCGGCTGTTGGAATACGGCATGGAGGTGGGGACGGTCGTCGGGGTGGCCCTGTACGTCCGGCTGGCCTGGCTCCGGCTGAAAGCGCTGGAAACCGAACAAAATCCGGCCGTTTCCCGCGCCCCTGATCTGGCCCCGGAACATTGAACCAGGCCCGGGCTGAAGGCCTGACGTGTATAGGTTATTGTTTGGTAGCGCTTTGTTCAATAGCTTACCGGCCGCTATCAACCTAAACACCCTGTGGAATTCACTGCATCATCGACTGAAAAGCCAACGGTACCTGCCCGTTCTCCCTACCCCGATCTTCGCCAGGCCTGGCTCCTGATCCTGGTTTCAATCGGTTTTCAGGTGGCCGCCGCCATCCCCCAGGGCATCCTGACCGCGGTGGCTGGCGAAAACAGCGGTCTGCTGCCCGGGGGTGTGATGGAACTGTTCACCTACACGCTGGGTATAGGGCTGACAATCTGGTTTGCTTTCCGGAAACGGGGCAGCCGGGCTCTGACCAACCAGCCGACCAGCGCCCTTACCTACGTCCTGGCCACCCTGGGCCTGCTGGCCATGGGCCTGCTGAGCGAACCCATCATATCGGCCCTGCCCGCCCCCGACTGGCTGGAGGAGCTCATGAAGCAGATGTTTACCAAAAACCTGGTCCTGGCGGCGGTCCTGGCCGCGCCGATTCTGGAAGAGATCCTGTTTCGCGGGGTGCTGCTGGATGGCCTGCTGAAGCATTATTCCCCCACGAAGGCCATCCTCTGGTCGGGCTTTTTCTTCGGCTTTATTCACTTCATTCCGGCCCAGGCCCTGAATGCCATGTTCATCGGCTTTGCGCTGGGCTGGCTGTACTACCGTACCCGCTCGCTGACGCTCTGCATCTTCCTGCACTTTGTGAATAATTTGATCAGCTCGCTGCCTCTGCTTTTTATGGAGAACCTGGACTTATCGGAAAACCTCACGCGCACCTGGCTTGGCAGCGACAGCCTGTACCTGAGCCTGCTGGCGGTTTCCGCCCTGGTCCTCCTCGGCTGCTACTACCAGCTGAACCGCAGCCTGCCCGAGCCGAAACAGGCCTGACCCTCGCACCGGACCGGGCCGCCAATCCGCCCGGTCCGCCGTTAAGCCCGGCTGATTCAGCGGAACCACGAATTTTGGTTAATTTCGGCCCTTTGAATCAGCAAACGCATGACCAAACCCATCTTTGTGGGCCTGCTCTGGGGGCTCGGTACGACCCTGGCCCTGGCCCAGTCCCGCCCGGTACTCACCGTCGAAAAAATCATGGAAGACCCCAGGACCTGGATCGGCACGTCGCCTTCCGGGATTGTGTGGTCCGAAGACTCCCGCACGATTTACTTTAACTGGAATCCGACCCAGGCCCCGGGCGACTCGCTGTATAAGGTTGTCCTGCCTACCGACCGCCGTGCCGCCCTGCCCCAGCCTATCAAGGTTTCTTCTGCCGAACGCCGGACACTGCCCGAGGGCGGCTCCTACAACAAGGCCCGCACGCTGAAGGTGTACGAAAAGAACGGGGACATCTTTTTGCTGGATACCCGCACGCTGCAAACGCGTCAGTTAACCTACACGGTCGAAAACGAAAGCCGGCCGGGTTTTACCGGCGACGAGCAGCATGTTGTCTTCACCCGTGCCAGCAACCTCTACCGGCTCGCCCTGGGCAATGGCGAACTCCGCCAGCTGACCCAGTTCGATCCCGGCAGCAAAAAGTCGGAAGCCAAACCCAATGAACAGGAAGCCTGGCTCAAAACCGACCAGCTGGCGCTGTCCACGGTCCTGAAGGAGCGCAAGTCCAAGAAGGACCAGGCCGAGCGCATCCAGAAAGGCGAGCTGCCCAAGCGACCCAAGCTGTTCTATACCGAAGGCCGGGCCGTTATGAGTCCACTGCTGAGCCCCGACCAGCGGTATGTCACCTTCTCGCTGGTCAAGGCCGCAACGGGGGCGAAAACGACCATCGTACCGAACTACGTCACCGAATCGGGCTTCACGGAAGACATACCGGCCCGCACCAAAGTCGGTGCCCCGGGAGCCAGCTACGAGTTTTTTGTGTATGATGTGCAGCGCGATACGGTTCAGTCGGTAGCCGTGAAGGACGTGCCGGGCATCACCGATGTGCCGGCTTACCGCAGCGAATACAAAAAAGACACCGCTAAAGCGAAGAAACCCGAGCCGCGGAAGGTGGTCTTCAGCACGCCGGTCTGGTCGGAAGACGGAAAGCATGCCGTGGTGGTGCTGCGGTCGCTGGACAACAAAGACCGCTGGATCATGCGCCTGGACCCGGCTACGCGCTCGCTGAAGCTCCTGGACCGCCAGCGCGACGAGGCCTGGATCGGTGGCCCGGGCATCGGCTTCGGCGGCTTTGCCGGCACGCTGGGCTTTCTGGCCGACAACCGGACGATCTACTTCCAGTCCGAAGCCGACGGTTACGCCCATCTTTATACGATCGATGTGGAAACGGGCCAGAAGAAACAGCTGACGCAGGGAAAGTTCGAGGTGCAGCAGGTGCAGCTGTCGAAAAACAAGCAGCATTTCTACCTTACGACTAACGAGGTGCACCCCGGCGAACAGCACTTCTACCGCATGGCCGTTACCGGCGGTGAGCGCGTCCGGCTGACGGGACCGACCGGGGCGCACGACGTTTACCTCTCCCCCGACGAAACCCGCCTGGCGATCCGGTATTCCGGCAGCAACCGGCCCTGGGAGCTGTACCTGGCCCCGGCCGAGCCCGGTAAGACCGGCCCGCAACCGGCCGTCCAGCTCACCCAGTCGGTGACGGAGGCCTTCAAGGCCTATCCCTGGCGTGATCCGGCCATCGTGACGATTCCGGCCCGCGACGGCCAGACCATCTACGGCCGGTTGTACAAGCCGGAAAAAGCGAACGGCAAGGCGGTAGTCTTTGTCCACGGCGCGGGCTACCTCCAGAACGCACACAAATGGTGGAGCCAGTACTTCCGGGAGTATATGTTCCACAACCTGCTGGCCGATAAAGGGTATACGGTGCTGGATGTTGACTACCGGGCCAGCGCCGGGTACGGCCGCGACTGGCGGACGGGCATTTACCGGCATATGGGGGGCAAGGACCTGACCGACCATGTCGACGCAGCCGACTGGCTGGTGAAAAACCACGGAGTCGACGCGAAGCGAATCGGGATCTACGGGGGCTCATACGGCGGCTTTATCACGCTGATGGCCATGTTCACCACGCCTGACGTCTTCGCGGCCGGGGCGGCGCTGCGGCCCGTCACCGACTGGGCGGCCTATAACCACCCCTATACGGCCAACATCCTCAACGAACCCGCCTCGGACTCACTGGCCTACCGCCGCTCCTCCCCCATTTACTTTGCCGACGGGCTAAAAGGCCATTTGCTGATCTGCCACGGTATGGTTGACGTCAACGTGCACTACCAGGATGCCGTGCGGCTGGCCCAGCGGCTGATCGAGCTGCGCAAGGAAAACTGGGAGCTGGCCGCCTACCCCATGGAAGACCACGGCTTCGTCGAGCCGACCAGCTGGATGGATGAGTACAAGCGGATTCTGAAGTTGTTTGAGGAGCGCTTGTGATTGAGTGATTGAGCGTTTGAGCGTTTGAGTGATTGGGCAACCCGCCGCTCATTCACTCAATCACTCAATCACTCATTCCCTGTCCTACCGCCGCTTCCGCCAGACCACCAGGCCCGTCAGCACGAGTGTCGCCAGGGAAAGTGCCCCGAGTGTCCAGAGCCCTTTGGTCAGCCAGCCGCCGAAGCGGCCAAAGTGCAGCTGCTCGGCCAGGTGTTCGAACTGGTACTCGGCATCCGCTTCCTCGGCGTGAAACACCTGGGTCACCTGACCGGCCAGCGGATCCACTTCCACGCTCGTGTTGAATTTGCCCAGAATCCGCCGGCTCTCGGGCCGGTTACCGCGCACCACCAGCGGATCACCCGCCGCTTTGGGGAAGCTGATGATTTCCGGGGTAAGTTCCGGCACGGTATTCTGGGCCACCAGTACCAGCAGGCTGACCGAATTGATCGGTGGCGGCGGACTCACCGGCTTTTCCGGCTTTTGGGCTTCTCCCTCATCGAAAGCATGCTCCAGTTCTTCCCAGTGGAAGAAAACGCCGGTTCCGCCCATCAGCAGCAAAAACAGCAGGGCAGAAACGCCCAGGAGCTTGTGCAGATCACCATTGACGATCCGGGCGCTCTTGCCCCAGCGGACCCCGGTTTTAAAGGGTTGCAGCAGGGATTGGCGGTAGTACCACAGCCCGGTCAGCGTCGATCCCAGCAGGCAAAGGCCCACCAGACCCATGATCATTTCGCCCGGAAAGCCCAACAGCAGGCCTTTATGCAGTTCCAGGGCGGTGCGGAAAAAAACGTCCTGGTTAGGCGTCACGTCCAGAACGTTCCCGGTATACGGATCCAAATAGGCGAGCTCGTTGGCTTCTCCCCGCCTGATGTCGGCGCGGATGGCCATATCCGGCTGGTTGGTATAAAGCCGAAGGCCGGTAACCTGCGCATCGGGATACTGCGCCCGCAGTCCGGCCAGCAGGCTGTCGACCGACTGTCGGGGTCCGTCGGCAATTTCCTTCAGGACCCGGTCGCGGCCCGTCAGGCGGTGAATCTCATCTTCAAATACCAGAATAATGCCCGTCAGGCTGATGACCAGCAGAAATGCCCCGCCGATGAGGCCGAGCCAGCGGTGCCATTGGTAAACTTGTTTGTCGGAAAGCATGGTTAAGTACGTTCGGATCCGCGAAGCTAAATCGCTTTTCCGGTAAAGTAGGGATGAACCCAAACTTAGTACAAACCATCCTGCAGAATCAGCCCCAAATTCCTTTTTAAGTACAATTTAATCAGAACCATACCCGTTCTGCCAACGTTATCTTCCTGTCGCAAGCATTGAATCCATACGAACGCCATACCATGTCCCTATCCCGAAAAGAATTTATGCTTTCCATGCTGGTTTCCACCACGGCCTTTCTGGGCGCGTGTCAGCCAGCTGGTAAAGCCGAGGCTCCGGCGCCAAAGCCTTACCTGATCAGCAGCACCCTGATCCGCTCGTTTACCCGGCAGGAACTGGCCGATCAGTTCCGCTCGGTCAACCCGGCCCTGTCGTTCCTGACGCGTTATGGCATCAAGGTCTATAAAGTGGTGTATAATACCCAGCTCCCCGACGGTACTTCGGTGAAAGCCTCCGGCGCCCTGATCGTTCCGGATGCCTCCACGGCTGTACCGATGGTCAGCCAGCAGCACGGCACCATCCAGTCGGATACCGATGCTCCTTCCTACTTTGGCCGGGGCAGCGACGCCTACACGGGTGGCGCCCTGTTTTCCTCGCTGGGCTTTATTCTGGCCTGCCCGGACTATATCGGCTACGGTGAGTCGAAAAACCTGCCGCACCTGTACGAGCACCGCCAGAGCCTGGCCCAGGCCAGCCTGGACATGCTTCGGGCCAGCCGCGAGTTTATCGCCCAGCAGAAATCGCCCTGGAACGGCCAGCTTTACCTGACCGGCTATTCGGAAGGCGGGTACGCGACCATGTCGCTCCAGAAGATGCTGGAGGAAGAACATCCGGACGAGTTCAACCTGCGGGCCTCGAGCCTGGGAGCCGGGGCCTACCACAAGACGGCCTTTATGAAGCATATCGTCAATGAACCCACGCACGGCATTGGCAGTTACAACCGGCTTTACCTCTGGGCCCTGCTGACCTATAACCAGGTGTACGGCCTGAATCGTCCGATGAGCGCTTACCTGAAGGAGCCCTACGCCAGCCAGGTCGAGAAGCAGCGGGAAGGCAGCACCATCAGTGTGAGCCTGAGCAAGACGTTCCGGGAGGATTTTAAGCGGGGCATCAACGAAGGCACCGACCGCGCTTTCCTGACCGCCATTGCCGATAACAACGTCCACGACTGGAAACCCGGCATCCCGACGCGCCTTTACCACGGCGATGCTGACAACCTGGTGTTCTATTTCAACTCGAAGGATGCCTACGAAGCCATGCAGCGACGGGGAGCCAAGGACGTCGAACTAATCACACTCAAGGGGAGGAACCATGCCTCGGCCATTGCCGAATACCTGCTGGGTACGTATACCTTTTTTACCAGCCAGCCCCAGTAAGGCCATTCACTCGGAAATCCTTTGCCCCGCCCACCAGCGGGGCTTTTTCGTGGATTTCCGCCTAACTTTTGCCATCCGGCCCGGTTATGTAACGGACCATACCATTCCCATTGGATAACTATGAAAAAGCTAGGACTGGTCGCCTTACTGGTTGTGTTTGCAACGGTAGCCAGGGCGCAGGAAGTAAAACAGGAAGCCAAGGAAACGGCCCGTCAGGCGGGCAGAACCCTCGATGCCGCCGGCGATAAAGCCGGTCGGGAAGCCCGGCAGGCGGGTCGGGCGGCCAAGCGCGGCGCGCAGCGGGCCGGCGACAAGATTGAAGACGGGGCCGATCGGGCCGGCGACGCTGCCCGCGAGACCGGCCGCGACGTCAAGCAGGGCGCCCGCAAAGCCGGCCGCGAAACCAAGCGCGCCGTCAACAAGGGCCTCAACAAAACGGAGCGGAAACTGGAAAAGGCCGAGGACAACCTCCGCGAGAATTGAGTTTTCGACAAGAGACAAAAGGCAAGAGACAAAGGAGCTTCGCCGGGGAAACCGAACTGGCGAAGCTCCTTTGTCTCTTGCCTTTTGTCTCTTGTCTAGCCTCTTTCGACTATTTCAACCTATTTCCCCGTCATCTGCCGGATGAAACTTACCTCTTCGGGGCGGTAAGGCTGGCCGTTCTCCCGGAAAATATCGTGGAACCAGACCGGCGGCTCAGCGGCGTAAGGTTTCTGCCACGAATCCCAGGGATAGATGGTGTTGCTTTTGCCCGCCACAAAACCCCAGTTGATGGCTCCTACTTTTTCCTGTTTGGCAATTGGTAAGATGGCCTGGAAAGTGCTTCCGGTCGGCCGGGCCATGTATTCGGTACAGATGACGGGCCGGTTGAACTGCTTCAATTGCACGACCCGGTTCTGAAAGTCGGCTACCGGGCCGTAATTGTGAAAGGTGATGACGTCTGAATTCTGGAACAGGAAGCGGTTCATCTCGTTCATCTTATCCGGTGACGACCAGTCGCCGTACCAGGGAGCGGCCGTTATGGGCTGCGAGGGTTTCGCTTCGCGGGCCCAGCCAAAGGCTTCCTTCACCAGTTGCACCCCCAGTTCGGCTTTGTTGGGTAATTCTGTCTTGATGGTATGGCTGCGGCCGTAGCTGCTGGCGTTATCGTTATCCGGCTCGTTGACCAGATCCCAGGCCAGGATGCGTTTGTCGTTGCGGAAGGAACCGATCACATCTTTTACGTAATCCCGCAGCGTGCCCCACTGGTTGCGGTCGGCCAGAACATCAGCCCCCGGCCCCTGCACCCAGCCCGAGTTATGCAGGCCCTGCTGGGGTTCCCGCTGCTTGCCGAGCTTTGGTTTGGGATCCCAGACCGAGTCAAAGAGTACCAGCATCGGCCGGATGCCGTGTTTCTGGCTAATGCTTAGAAACTGATCCAGGCGCTTTTTGAAGCCGGCGGGATCCTGTTTCCAGACCATATCGTGGAGGAAGACCCGCATGGTGTTCATGCCCAGGCTTTCAGCCCAGGCCAGCTCCTTGTCAATGGTAGCCGGGTCGAAGGTTTCAGCCTGCCACATTTCAATCTGGTTGATGGCATTGGCCGGCGCGTAGTTGGCACCTACCAGCCAGGGCTGCTTTTTATACCATTTCCCGGCCTTTTTGGTACTCCACTGCTGAGCCAGGGCGGGATGGAGCAAAAGGGTCCAGAGCAGCAGCAGCAACAAACGCGAACGATTGGATGGGGTTTTCAAGGGTACAATCAGTTATGGGATACAGGATGAACAAACTAAAGGGTCGCGAACTGGTACACGGTCGTCGATCGGTAGGTTTCCCCCGGCCGAAGGACCGTGCTGGGGAAAGCCGGCTGGTTGGGCGAATCCGGGAAATGCTGGGTTTCCAGACAAAAACCACTCCGTTTGCCGTAAGGTTTACCCAGTTTACCGATCAGCGTCCCGTCCAGAAAGTTGCCCGTGTAGAGCTGCACACCCGGCTCGGTGGTCAGGGCATGCAGGACAATGCCCGTCTGGGGGCTGTGGACCGTAGCGATCCGCCGGGGTTCGGCGGTCTGGCCCCCGTTCAGGACAAAGTTATGGTCGTAGCCCCCACCGAAGCGGATCTGCTCGTGGTCCGCCCCGATGCGGTCACCGATTCGGGTTGGCTGCCGGAAGTCGAAGGGTGTTTCGGCGACCGGGGCCAGGACACCGGTCGGAATAAGCGTGGCGTCAACCGGAGTGAAGTGATCGGCTTCCAGCTGCAGCACATGGTCTTCCACCGAGCCGCTGCCTTCGCCGCTGAGGTTGAAATAGGTATGGTTGGTGAGGTTGACGACCGTCGGCTGATCAGTCGTCGCCTCGTACGTGATCCGGATACCGTTGTCGTCGGTCAGCGTGTACACCACCCCAACCGTCAGGGTACCGGGGTAGCCTTCCTCCCCATCGGGCGATACGTAGCGCAGGACCAGCGTCCGCTCATCCGGCTGGTGGGTATCCCAGACTTTGGCGTTGAACCCTTTCTCTCCACCATGCAGTGAATTCGGACCGTTGTTCACGGCCAGGGAGTAAGTCCGGTCGTCGAGCGTAAAACGCGCCCCGGCGATGCGGTTGCCGTAACGGCCCACCAGGGTCCCGAAAAACGTTTCCTGATCCAGGTAATCGTTTAGGCTGGCATGACCCAGGGATACGTCCACGGGCTGCCCTTCCCGGTCGGGAACCAGCAGGTTGACGATCCGGCCGCCGTAATTGGTGATGGTAACGGTCAGGCCGTGGCCGTTGGAAAGCGTGAACAGATCGGTTTGGTTGCCGTCGACTTCCCGCTGAAAGGAAGTCCGTTCAGGAATCTGCATGAGTCTTGTTCCGTAAAGGTTATGGGCTTCAGCCCGCCCGACACTCCCTTCATTGCTGCCAGCCCGGGTGAACGCGCAGGCCGCCGGTTGGTGTTAGCAGGCTAAGCAAAGCCGGTAAAGGCGTAAAATTAGGTACTTTTGTAGGGCACCAAAGGTACATTTTTTTGGATTGACCCCGATTTAAAGCCTTTTATTCGGTCAACGTATATAGTTAAAACGTGTAACGTATATACCCTCTTTGTATATTTGAGCATGAACAGACAAGTCACCGTTCAACTTTTTGGCATCACCCGCGACATTGTTGGCGCCTCGGCCGTTACGACCGAATTGCCTGCTTCGGGCCGGGTGGACGAACTGCTCAGTACGCTGAAAGACCGTTATCCTGAACTGGGCGGGCTGCGCTCGCTGCTGGTAGCGGTCAATGGCGAGTATGCCGAAACGACGCAGACGCTTACTGCCAAAGATGAGATTGCCCTCATTCCTCCTGTCAGCGGAGGATAAATTCCGAAAGAGATTCCGGGTACTGGCCGGGGATTCTCCGTCTTTCGTCATTCGTAATTTGTCTTTGACCATGGTATCGATTACCTCTGACACCATAGACATGAATGCCGCCTACAAATACGTCTCGACCGACGAGGCGGGAGGCATTGTGTTCTTCTTTGGGACTGTCCGCAACAACACCCGCGAACGCGCCGTCGAGCGTCTGGAGTACGAAGCCTACCAGACCATGGCGCTGCGCAAAATGCAGGCCATCGCCGACGAAGCCTGCCGCCGCTGGCCGGTTCGCCGCCACGTGCTGGTCCACCGCACCGGTGCCCTGATGGTCGGGGAAATCGCCGTGCTCGTGGGCATTGCTACCCCCCACCGCGCCGATGCCTTCGAAGCCTGCCGGTACATCATCGACACCCTCAAGGAGGAAGTCCCTATCTGGAAAAAGGAAGTCTTCGGGGACGGAGAGGTCTGGGTTGACGCGCATCCCTAATGGGAATGAAGAATGAAAAATGAATAATGAAGAATGATTACTAGTTACCGTGAATCGCCTGCTCACAGGGTATAGGCGAAGCCAATTCTTAATTCTTCATTTTTCATTTTTCATTATTAATGACATAGGTTCCTTCAATCGGATAATGGTCCGAATAAGGCACATCGCTATGGGTGGTGAAATCCAGCGCCCGGAAAAAGCGGTTGTCGTAGAACTGGTTATCGATGCGGAGGAAACCGGGCAGGCGGTGGTAAGAGAAGCCAAAGCCGCGGCCGGCATCTTCAAAGGCATTGGCCAGTAGCCGCCGCAGGCGCCCGTAGGCCACGCTATAGGGCGTGTCGTTGAAATCGCCGCAGACGATAACGGGATACGGGCTCGACCGGACATAGTCCTCCACCCGCCGGATTTGCTTGCGTCGGCTGGTAAACCCGTCGCGCAGGCTGTGGATGATGTCTTTGGTTTCCCGTTTGACCTGGCTGACCGGCTGCCGTTCCAGCACCTTACCTACCCGAATGCCCATGGATTCCAGGTGGATGTTGATGATGCGGACGGTATCGGAGCCCAGCCGTATATCGGCCCAGACAAGCCCGTTGAAATCCGAGAAACTTTCCTGACCCCGGTCCACAATCGGATGCTTGGAAAAGATGGCAACCCCGATGGGCCCTTCCCCGTTGGTATGGCCGCGCCACCGTAAGTGGGCAAAATACGGGTATCCTGCCCGGCGGAGCCGATCCGTGGTCCCGAAGACAACCGACTGGGAGTCGTTTCGGAATTCCTGAAAGCATTTTACGTCGGCCGGATGCTGCAGCACCCAGTTAATCAGGGGAGCGGCGTTGTCCGGCTTGCTGCCCAGCGTCCAGTCGTACCGGTTGAAACTCGTCACGTTGTAACTCAGCACGCGCAGGGTTTGCTGACCGGCCTGGGCCTCCTGGCTGCGGTTCAGGGCCAGGGTTCGCGCCCAGAACGGGAAACCCAGCAGCAGGGTCAGCAGCGGCAGCACGGCCCGTCCAAACTGCCGGACCACCAGCCAGAAAATGAGGAACAGGACCAGCCCCCCCCAGGCAACCGGCAGCGAAATCATCAGCATGCCGCTGAACCAGTGCTCCAGCGCCAGGGTGTACACCAGGTAATAGACCAGCAGGGTGTAGAGGAACAGCAGGAGATTCAGCGACCAGAGTATCGACGAGAAAAAGCGAAGAACAACCTGAAAAGCTCTGATCAATAGCTTCATAAGACACTTTTGGTGCAGCAGTGGGCCTGATTCGGCCGAAAGTGGCAGGGACAACGGCAGATTCCGCCGTAAAACTACGGCATTCCCGCCGCAGCCGCCTTCCCGTTGAAAAAATTGTTGGCTTACAGCCCGTAATCTGGTTGTAAAACAACGAAAAACGCCCTACATTTGCGCTACTGATCAACAATTCGTTGTTTGGAGAAGGGGGAGTAAACTCCCTTTTTTTGTTACCCGCGGTATGGATGTAAAAGCCACAGTTGCCGAATTGCTGCAACCGTATCTGAACGAAGACCAGTATTTTATCGTTGACATACAGGTATCCCCTTCCCGTAACCGTTCTAAGATTACCGTTCTGCTGGATAGCGATACCGGTATAACCATTGACGAGTGCGCCAGCATCAGCCGCCGGCTGGGCCATCAGCTGGAAGAAACGGATTTATTTAACGGAGCTGCTTTTGTGCTGGAAGTTTCGTCACCCGGCCTGGATTTTCCGCTGACGATGCCCCGCCAGTACCGTAAGAACATCGGCCGTGAGGTCTACATTGTTCTCAACGACGGGCAGACGCGGAGAGGCAAACTGGACGAGGTAAGCGACGACCGCATCATTCTCACGGAAACACCCGATAAAAAGCCCAAGAAGAACGACCCGCCGCCCGCACCGGTCGAAATTCGGTTGGCAGATATAAAACGAACCACCATTCAGGTATCTTTTAAATAGTCAATAATTAAGTCTTCAGTCGGTCAGTCGCCAGTCATTTTCGACGACTGATGACTGACCGACTGAAGACTGACAGACTGATAGTAAGTTATGGACAGCGCAGTGCTCATCGAGTCGTTTTCCGACTTTGCCCGTTCGAAAAATATTGACCGTCCCACGATGATCAAAATTCTGGAAGAAGTCTTCCGGACGATGATCCGGAAGAAATTCGGGACGGACGAAAACTTTGACGTCATTATCAACGCCGAAAGTGGGGACCTCGAAATGTGGCGCACCCGCGAGATCGTCGATGATAACTCGGAAGATATCTGGGATTTCGACAAGATTCCTCTGTCGGAAGCCCGGCTTATCCAGCCTGACTTTGAAGTGGGTGAGCAGGTAGCTGAGCTGGTAAAGTTGGTAGACTTTGGCCGGCGCGTCGTGCAGACGGCCCGGCAAACGCTGATCCAGAAGGTCAAGGATCTGGAAAAAGAACTTCTGTACGAAAAATACAAAAACCAGGTTGGCGACCTGCTGAACGCGGAGGTTTATCAGATTCTGAAAAATGAGGTCATCCTGCATGACCAGGAAGAAAACGAATTGAGTCTGCCAAAAAGCGAACAAATTCACAAAGACCGCTACCGCAAAGGCGAAACCATCAAAGCCGTCGTTCACCGCGTCGAAATGCTCAACGGAACCCCGAAGATCATTCTTTCGCGTACCTCGCCGGTTTTCCTGGAGCGTCTGTTTGAAAACGAAATTCCGGAGATCTACGACGGCCTCATCTCGATCCGCAAGATTGTCCGGGAACCCGGCGAACGGGCCAAGGTTGCTGTTGAGTCCTACGACGACCGCATCGACCCCGTCGGTGCCTGCGTCGGGATGAAAGGTTCCCGGATTCACAGCATCGTCCGCGAGCTGGGCAACGAGAACATCGACGTTATCAATTATACCGACAACCTCGAACTGCTCATCAGCCGGGCGCTGAGCCCTGCCAAGATCAGCTCGATGCAGATCGACCGGGATGCCAAGCGTGTTTCCGTTTTCCTCAAGCCCGATCAGGTATCACTGGCCATCGGGAAAGGCGGGCAGAACATCAAGCTGGCCGGGCGGTTAATCGGGATGGAGATTGACGTTTTCCGTGACGTGGAAGGTCAGGAGGACGATGAAGACATCGATCTGTCTGAATTTGACGACGAAGTGGATCAGTGGATCATTGACGAGCTACGCCGGGTAGGTTTGGATACGGCCAAGAGTGTACTGGCGCTGAGCCGGGAAGAGCTGGTCCGCCGGACGGATCTCGAAGAAGATACGATTGAAGAAATACTGGGCATTCTGCGCCAGGAGTTTGAATAATTAAACCAAAGCCATTGTCTATTCTAATCCAGTTCTATGGCAGAAGATAAATCCATGCGCCTGAGCCAAGTGGCGAAAATTCTTAACGTTGGTATTGGCAGCGTTGTAAAGGATCTTTCTGCCAAAGGGGTTAAGGTTGATATGAATCCAAACGCCAAGATCGCCTACGAACAGTTGGAGATCCTGGCTAAGGATTACAAAAATTCTGAACTGCTCAACAGGGCCTCCGCACCGCGGCCCGAGCCCGTTGTGGCTCCCCCGGTACCGGTTCCGCCGCCGGCTCCCAAGCCTGTAGCGGAAAAGCCTGCTGATCCGGCTCCGGCTCCCAAGCCTGCGCCGGTAGTACCGCCGGCGGCTCCGCAACCGGTGGCTCCGGCCCCGCAGCCCGTGGCCGAAAAGCCCGCTGCGCCGGCACCCACACCACAGCCCCAGCCGGTCGCCGTCCAGCCCAATCCCAAACCGGCTGAACCGACGCCCGCGCCCGCTGCCGTTAAACCGGCCGAACCGGCTCCGAAAGCCGATACCGGCTCATCCGACGATGTTATTTCACGGCCGGTACTGCCCGGACCGAAAATTCTGGGCAAGATTGACCTGACTCCCAAGCCTGCGCCGGCTCAACAGCCTCGGCAGGGCGGGAACGGTAACCAGCCGCCGCGTGATCGCAACGACCGGGGCGGAAATCCCAACCGGCCGAACGAGCAGCGCCCGGCTCAGCCCCAGCGGAACGAGCCACGTCAGGCCGAGCCACGTCAGGCCGAGCCGCGCCCGGCGGAGCAACGCCCCGTCGAAGCCCGGCAACCGGCTCCTCCGGCTCCGAAGCCGGCAGCAGCTACGCCTCCCCCGCCCCCGGCCCGGGAAACGGAAGAAGCCATTGAGCCGCAACTGATCCGGGCCCAGGGCGAAAAGCTCCAGGGTCTGAAGGTATTGGGAACCATCGAACTGCCCGTCGACCGGCCGAAACGCAAGGATGGTCCGGGTGGCGGGGCCGGCGATAACCGGGACAACAAGCGTAAACGCAAACGGCTGCGTGTACCGGCCACCGGACAGCCCGCAACGGGTCAGCCGCAGGGCGAACGCCAGGGCGGTGGACAGGGTCAGCCGGGCGGACAGGGTGGTCAGGGACCGCGCAACCGCGACAACAATAACAACGCCAACACGGGCAACCGGAACGCCAATGCGGCGCCGGGGAACCGGCCGGCCAATGCGGGAGGCACTGCAGGCGGGCCCAACAAGGCCGGCGGCAATGCCAACAAAACCGGAACCGGCGGCGGTGGCGGCCGTAACGACCGCCGCGAACGCCGCGAGGAACCGACCGAACGCGAAGTACGGGATTCGATCCGCGCGACCAACCAGCGCATGACCGGTGGCAAAGGCAACCGGGGCGCCGACCGTCGACGTGACCGCCGCGCCGAACGCGCCGAGCGGGAACGCGAGCGGATGGGCCAGGAGCAGGAGGACGCAAAAATCCTGAAAGTGACCGAATTCGTCTCAGCCAACGACCTGGCGTCGTTCATGGACGTATCCGTCAACGAGGTTATTGCTACCTGTATGAGCCTGGGCATGTTCGTGTCGATCAACCAGCGTCTCGATGCCGAAGCGATCACCGTCATTGCTGATGAATTCGGATTTGACGTCCAGTTTGTCTCGGCCGAAGAAGAAATCGAAGCCGGCCTGGAAGAAGAAGCCGATGCCGAGGAGGATCTGGCTCTGCGCGCCCCGATCGTAACGATCATGGGTCACGTTGACCACGGTAAAACCTCACTGCTTGACTACATCCGCCGCACGAAAGTCGCCGCGGGTGAAGCCGGGGGGATTACCCAGCACATCGGTGCTTATAGCGTGAAGACCGACGACGGCCGGATGATCACCTTCCTCGATACGCCGGGTCACGAAGCCTTTACCGCCATGCGTGCCCGTGGTGCGAAGATTACCGACGTGGTTATCATCGTGATCGCCGCCGACGACAGCGTCATGCCGCAAACCCGCGAGGCCATCAACCACGCACAGGTAGCCGGGGTACCGATCGTCTTCGCTTTCTCGAAAGTCGATAAACCGGGTGCCAATACGGAGAAGATCCGGGAAGAACTCGCCCAGATGAACCTCCTCGTCGAAGACTGGGGTGGTAAGTACCAGGCGCAGGAAATCTCGTCCAAATCCGGGATGGGTATCAACGATCTGCTCGAAAAGGTCCTGCTCGAAGCCGAACTGCTCGAACTGAAAGCCAACCCGAACAAGCGGGCCATCGGAACGGTCATCGAAGCCTCCCTCGACAAAGGCCGGGGTTACGTGACGACGATGCTCGTCCAGAACGGTACGCTGCGCATCAGCGACGTGGTCCTTGTTGGCGCCCACTTCGGGCGCATCCGGGCCATGACCGACAGCGCGGGCAAGCGGCTGAAAGAAGCTGGACCGTCGACGCCGGTGCAGATCCTGGGTCTGCCGGGTGCACCGCAGGCCGGGGATAAGTTCAACGTGATGGAAACCGAACGCGAAGCCCGCGAAATCGCCAACAAACGCGAACAGCTGCTGCGCGAACAAAGCCTGCGGACCCGCAAGCACATCACGCTGGAAGAAATCGGCCGCCGGAAAGCCATCGGCAGCTTCAAGGAACTGAACGTGATCGTCAAGGGCGACGTGGACGGTTCCGTCGAGGCCCTGTCTGATTCGCTGCTGAAGCTGTCGACCGAAGAAGTACAGGTCAACATCATCCACAAGGCGGTCGGTCAGATCTCCGAGTCGGACGTACTGCTGGCTTCGGCTTCCGACGCCATCGTCATTGGTTTCCAGGTTCGGCCTTCGGTCAACGCCCGGAAAATTGCCGAACAGGAGCAGATCGAAATTCGTCTGTACTCGATCATCTACGACGCCATCAACGAGGTCAAGGACGCCATGACCGGCATGCTTGCCCCGACGGTAGAAGAAGTGATCGTGGGCAATATCGACGTACGCGAGGTGTTCAAGATCAGCAAGATCGGTACGGTGGCCGGTTGTTACGTGACGGATGGTACCATCAAGCGGAACAACAAGATCCGGGTCATCCGCGACTTCATCGTCATCCATACCGGCGAGATCAGCGCCCTCAAGCGCTTCAAGGACGATGTGGGTGAAGTTCGTTCCGGCTACGAATGTGGTCTGAGCGTGCGGAACTTCAACGACCTCCAGGTTGGTGACATCATTGAAAGCTTCGAACTGAAAGAGGTGAAGCGGACGCTGTAAGCTACGACTTCTCCATACTCACAAGCCCCCGCCCAACCGCGGGGGCTTTTCTTTTGGTAAATTTTACGGTAAGAAGCAGCATATTCCTCACTATATTCGACTTTACGATACATCCGATTCACACGCCTGCTCGTTTCCTAAGAAATAACGCTCGGAATGCAGTTCCTTTATCCCTCCTTCCTGTTCGGCCTGCTGGCGGTTTCTGTGCCGGTGGCGATCCACCTGTTTAATTTTCGGCGTACCCGACGGGTGTTCTTTACGAACGTCTCCCTGCTGAAGACCGTCCAGACCGAAACCAAATCCTTCCGACGGCTAAAACACCTGCTGATTCTTGCCTGCCGCTGCCTGGCGATCATCTGCCTGGTGCTGGCTTTTGCCCAGCCTTACCGCCCCAGCCAGAGCCGATTGGGTTTATCCCGCCAGGGACTGACGAGCCTGTACCTGGATAATTCCTATTCGATGCAGAACGAGGAGAACGAGAAACGGTACCTCGATATCGCCACCGGAAAGCTGGATGAGCTGCTGACCATATTCCGGAATGCCTCTTCCCTCCAGCTTATAACCAACGATTTCAGCGCCCAGGAACAGGCCGTCGGCACCGCCGAAGCCCTGCGTGACCGGGTGACGACCGTTCGCTTCGCCCCGACCGCCCGGACGCTGGCCGAAGTGTACCGCCGCCAGGCCAACCTGATGGCGACGCGTAATTCGGCGGCGACGAGCCAGCTGTTCTGGTTTTCGGACTTTCAGAAAAGCACCGCCGGCGATCTGACGCGTCTGCAGATTGATACCGCCCACCGGGTGTTTCTGGTCCCGCTGAACGCCAAACCAACGCGCAATGTCTACGTCGATTCGGTCTGGCTCAGCACGCCATTTGTGCGGGAGATGCAGAACAATACGCTCAACGTACGCGTCCGCAATAGCGGCGAGGAAACGGTCCGGAACCTGTCTGTCCGCCTGTACATGGACCAGACCCAGGCTTCGACGGCCTCCGTGACCCTTCCCGGCCGGGGTGCCGCCACGGCCACGCTGAATTTCAACGTGACGCAGAAGGGGTTCCGGCAGGGACGGATTGCCTTCGAGGATTATCCGATCACGTTCGATAACGAATACTTCTTTGTTCTTCAGGCCTCTCCCCCGATTCGGGTGCTGCACCTTTACGAACAGAAAAGCCCCACCGGCTATGTCGAAAATGTGTACGGCAACGACAGTCTGTTCATTACCCGCAGCTTCAGCGTACAGAACGTCGACGTAGGGCAGCTGAAAAGCGCCGATCTGGTGGTGCTGGAAGGCCTTTCCCAGGTCAGCGGCAGCCTTCAGACGGAACTGGCGCGTTTTGTTCGTCAAGGCGGCAGCGTTTCCATTTTCCCGCCTACGAATCCCAATGTCTCCAACTGGTCGCCGTTTCTCAGCGCCCTGGGCGTTGGCAGTGTGCAGAGCCTGGCCTCGCGCCCGGCCGAGCCCGTTTCGGCTCCCAACCGGCAAAGCCCCTTTTTCCGGGACGTTTTTGAACAAAGCAACCAGCAGGCGCTGCTGAACCTGCCCGATGCGGTGCCGGTCTGGCAGTGGCGGGCGGCGGGCGAGCCGCTGCTGAGCCTGCGCAGCGGTGCAACGTTGCTGAGTCAGTCGCGGGCGGGTCAGGGTTATGTCTACGTCTTCGGCGCTCCCCTAGCTACGGAATACGGCAATTTACCCCAGCACGCGCTGTTCGTACCCGTCATGTACAAGCTCGCCGCCCTCAGCGTGCGGCCCCAGCGGACGGCCTATTCCTTCGACGAGAATACGCTCGAAATGGCGGTTCAAAATCCAAAGCCGAACGCCGTCTACCGGCTGAAACGGGAAAAAACCGAACTGATTCCGGTGCAGCGGCTGAACGGCACCCAGCTGATCATGGAGCTGCCCAAAAGCAACCAGCTCAGCGCGGGCCAGGAACTGGAGGCGGGCTATTACGAGTTGCAGGTCGACGGCCAGACCGAGAAGCTGCTGGCCTTCAACCACGGCAACCGGGAATCGGACATGAACTTTTACACCCCCGACGAACTGCGCCGCGTATTTGCCAGCCAGAAGAACGTTCAGGTGTTCGACAGCATTAACGATGGCGATTTTGTGCAGGAGTTACAGGATCAGAATATGGGCAGCCACTGGTGGAAGTATTTTGTCATCGCCGCCCTTGCCTTTTTCCTGGCCGAAATTGCGGTAATCCGGCTGATGCGCTAAAGACAATCCCGACCATGAACCGACGGATTGCTCACCTGGCCCTGCTGGTCCGCGACTACGACGAAGCCATTCAGTTTTACACCCAGAAACTCGGCTTTTCTCTGGTTGAAGATACCCGCCTGAGCGAAACCAAACGCTGGGTACTGGTTTCCCCGGGTGGCCCCAACGACTGTTGCCTGCTGCTGGCCCGGGCGGCTACGGAGGAGCAGGGGGCCTTCGTGGGCAACCAGTCGGGCGGACGCGTTTTTCTCTTTCTCTACACCGACGATTTTTGGCGGGACTACGAACGAATACGGGCCGCCGGTGTGCGCTTCGTGCGCCCACCGAAGCAGGAGCTATACGGAACGGTGGCCGTCTTTGCGGATCTGTACGGGAATCTGTGGGATCTGCTGGAGCCGACGCGGTAATTTCTGGCTGAAAACACAAAGGCTACTCCGGCGGATGGATCGGTTCCCGGAAGAAACGAGGCCCATCAGCCGACTTCAGCTTCATTGAACTCCGTAACAACGCGAAGCCGACGTTTCCCGCAGGAAAATGAGGATATCGTACAGGTCGACGAGCCGGTGATTGGGGGTAAACTGGTAGGCGGGCTTCAGCGGCATCATCGAACCAATGTTTCTGGTGTCCTTTTTTTCGGTCAGCCAGCGGGCATTGGGCTGCCCGGTCGGTATCCCGCGGAGATCGAGGTAGAAATCGGGGACGGAAGCCTGCATGAACCAGTGTTCGAAGGAGGTTGCCGTCGGCTCAATCAGCTCATTTCCCCGGTTTAAACTCCCCAGATGGTTCAGCGAATCCCGGCTTATGGCGGTGCAGCGGCCACGCCCGGTCAAAAAGCCCACAGGCAGATAGCCAGTCCCATAAACGCGCCTCAGGAAATATCCCATGGAGCGCGACAAACCGCCGCGGGTTTCGATATGTCCGTTATGCGCCCAGAGGACTACTTTCGCGCCCGGCGACTGCTGCCGGATCCATTCCACATTTTCGGCCATGCACTGGTCACGGAAGCCGCTGCCCCGGAGAAACCCCCGGCTGCGCATCTCCGCGTACTGAACCAGCGTCCGGGCCGACTGCAGCAGCGTGGCCGAAGGAGGCCTTTGGTTGAGCTGTTGCCCGATCTTTTGCGATAGCTGGCTGGCCAGTTTCAAATCGGCATAGGCTCCAAACCCGGGCCGCCGGTATAGCGTGTCCAGGGCGATGGTCCAGGCTTTCAGTTCCGGCTGCCCTTCCGCGCTCTGACGAATCGCTTCCAGCGCGGCGAACGGCACGTTCATATCGAAGCCCGGGAAGGTAAGTTTGGTAGCATGGGTCTGGTTGTAGACCCGCATCCACTGGATCAGCGCCCAGACTTCTTCGGTTTGCCAGGTCCAGTAAGCCAGGGCCTGGATGACCTTCGTAGAATCGCCCCGCCCGGTCTGTATGTACTCGTTGACGGCCTGCGCTCCGGTATAATCGGCTTCGATGGCGAAGATGGTAAAGCCCTTTTGCTCGACCAAGGCCTTCCATAGGCGGTGTTTGGTCCGGAAAATCTCGCGGCTCCCGTGCGTACATTCGCCCAGGGCTACCACGGTCGACTCACCCACCTGATCCAGAAAGGCCTTCAAATCCTCCGAACCCGCCTCCGGATCCGTCGTTTGGAGCGGAATCCGCCGCTGGTTCAGCCAGGCGATCTCCCCGTTCGTCTGTCCGTACGCCAGCTGAACCCACAACCAGGCCGCGATTACCAACCATCTTTTCATGGCCTTACCATTCTTTAAACACAAAAAACACCGCCAGCAGAATGAGGCCGAAGCCGACCAGGTAATTCCATTTCACCTCTTCCTTCAGGTACAGCACCGCAAAGCCGACGAAAACGACCAGGCTGATTACCTACTGAATCGTTTTGAGCTGAAAGGCCGAAAAGCGGGTAGCGCCGATGCGGTTGGCGGGCACGGCCAGGCAGTATTCAATGAGGGCAATTGACCAGCTGATGAGAATGACCAGCCAGAGCGGCTTGCCGGTATGCCGCAGGTGCCAGTACCAGGCCACGGTCATGAAGACGTTGGAGGCGATCAGCAGGACAACCGTTTTCATGGCCTGGCAGACGGGCGTTCCCAGACCACAAAGTCGAACGGTACAGCGTGCCGGGCGTCGGTTCCGTGCGGGCGGCGGCTGACTTCCGTCCAGTCAGCCGGGTTGAATGCCGGAAAGTAGGTATCGCCTTCGAAGGAAGCCTTTACTTCCGTCAGGTACAGGCGGTCGGCCTGGGGCAAAGCCTGCTTGTAGATTTCCGCCCCGCCAATGACGAAGGCTTCCTCATTGCCGGTTTTCCGGGCTTCGTCCAGCGCTTTCTCCAGCGAATCGACTACGAGGCACTCCGCGGGGGCGGTGAAATCGGGCTGACGGGTGATGATGATGTGCAGGCGGTTCGGCAGCGGTTTCCCCAGTGAATCCCAGGTTTTCCGGCCCATGATCATGGGATGACCGGTGGTGGTTTCCTTGAAGTACCGAAAATCGTCGGGCAGGCTCCAGACCAGGTCGTTGTCTTTCCCGATAACGCCGTTTTCGGCTACGGCGGCGATGAGCGAAATCAGCATGCGTGCTTTATAATTTATTACCCCGAAAATACTCCTCTACCGTCATCCGCCGCTTGCCTTCCGCCTGCACTTCCTCAACAGCCAGCCATCCATCCTGGGCCCTCACGTGCAAGAAACGTTTCTGATCGGTATGCGTCTGGCCGGGTTCGGCTTCAATACCGGCAGAATCGACGTGGGTGACGCGGTAGATCTTGAAGAATTTGCCCTGCAGGGTCGTCCAGGCCGCCGGATAAGGCGATAGGCCGCGCACGAAATTCCGGACGGCTTCGGCGGGTTGCTCCCAGTTGATCTCGCAGGTTTCGCGGTGGAGTTTGGGGGCCAGCTTGAGGTCTGCAGCGCCCGGCTGGGGAATTCGCGGGTAGGAACCGGCTTCAATGGCCCGGACGGTTTTCAGCACCAGCTCCCCCCCTTTCGTCATGAGCCGGTCGTGCAGCGTTCCGGCCGTATCGTCGGGATGAATGGGTTCGGTTTCCTGAAAGATCATCTGCCCGGTATCGATCTCTTTTTCAATGAAAAAGGTCGTCACGCCGGTTTCCGTCTCGCCGTTGATCACCGCCCAGTTGATGGGTGCCGCCCCGCGGTACTGCGGAAGCAGGGAAGCGTGCAGGTTAAACGTCCCGATGGTCGGCATAGCCCAGACCAGTTCCGGAAGCATGCGAAAGGCCACGACTACCTGCAAATCCGCCTGAAAGCTGCGTAACTGATCCAGAAAGGCCGGATCGCGGAGCTTTTCCGGTTGCAGTACGGGTAAACCCGCCGCTTTGGCCGCTTTTTTGACGGGGGATTCGGTCAGCTGCTGGCCCCGTCCCGAAGGCCGGTCGGGTGCCGTCACGACCGCCACAACCTGGCAGCCATCGTCCAGCAACCGCTGCAGGCTGGCCACCGCAAAGTCGGGCGTGCCCATGAAGAGGAGGCGTAGTGAATTTTTCGTCATCAAGTTTATAGTTTAGGGTTTATGGTTTATAGTTAGGCCATCTGGGCAACCATGAACCCTAAACTATAAACTATAAACGCTCCCCGCTTCCGTGCCGCTCGCTATAATCCCGGGCGGTCTTTTGCCTGTATGCCGGGGAATCTGTACTTTTGTTCACCGATTATCGCATGAGCAAACGGCAAATCCATACATTTCGGCGCCGAGGGTCCTGACGCTTCGCTACAAAGAAACACGAATTTGTAGGAGGAACGGTCAGCGCACCGTTCTTTTCTTTTTTGGGACCTGCTCCCGTCCGGAAAGGAATCAGCGCACTAAACCAATACTTGATCAGATTGCTAAAACATGGGTAAGATTTCGTATTACACCGAAGAAGGGCTCAATCGGCTGAAAGCAGAGCTGAATGACCTCAAAACCAAAGGCCGGGCTGATATCGCCCGTCAGATCGCCGAAGCCCGCGACAAGGGTGATCTGAGCGAAAACGCGGAGTACGACGCCGCCAAGGATGCCCAGGGCCTGCTGGAAATGAAAATCGCCAAGCTGGAAGAAATCGTTTCCAATGCCCGCCTACTGGATGAATCCTCCATTGACGCCTCCCAGGTTTCGGTCCTCTCAAAGGTTAAGATCAAAAACAGAAAAAACGGCATGGAGGTGACCTACACCCTGGTGTCGGAAGAAGAAGCAGACCTCAAGCAGGGCAAAATCTCCGTCGGCTCCCCCATCGGCAAGGGCCTTCTGGGCAAAAAAGTCGGCGATACGACCCAAATCCGCGTCCCCGCCGGTCTGGTGGAGTTTGAAATTCTCGAAATTGCCCGATAAGACTAATTAAGAATGAAGAATGAATAATTAAGAATACCTTCCTTCAACGTACATCCTCGCTATTCTTAATTCTTCATTCTTAATTCTTCATTGACTATATGGCTTCCCTATTCACCCGCATCGTCAACGGCGAAATTCCGGCGCATAAGATTGCTGAAACGGATCAGTACCTGGCGTTTCTGGACGTTTTCCCCTGCGCCAAGGGCCATACGCTGGTCATTCCCAAGCAGGAGATTGATTACATCTTCGACATGGACGATGCGCTCTACACCGGCCTGATGCAGTTCGCCAAGAGCCTCGCGCCGGCCATTAAACGGGCCGTTCCCTGCAAGCGTATTGGCGTCGCCGTTATCGGTCTGGAAGTCCCCCACGTCCACGTCCACCTCATCCCCATGAACAGCATGGCGGACATGAACTTTGGCAACAAGTTGAAAATGAGCCAGGAAGAGCTGGCGGAGACGGCGGAGGAGATTCGGGCGCACTTGATCTAACGTCATTATCACGCAGTAGGGGGCTCAGCCTGTTCATTGTCTTCCGAACGATGAACGCGCTGAGCCCCCTACCTTTATTTGCCTTACCGATTCACTACCATCCGGCGGGTCAGGGTAGCTGATGATGTGCGCAGTTCGTACAGGTAAACCCCGGCGGGCAGGACTGCGGTATTGACCTCCAGGGCGTGCCATCCCGCCGGATACACACCTTCCGACAGCTTCCGGATCATTCTTCCATCGATCGAGAGCAGTCTTAACTGGACACGCTCCTTTTTGGGCAAGCCAAACCGAATCAGGGTCTGGCCCACGGCCGGATTGGGCTCATTCTGGAGCAGTGCAGGTGTTTTCGGCAAAGGGTCACCGGATTCGCCCAAAACAGGAATCACCGTGATATCCAGTTGTCCAAAAACACTTCCAGTCCCGCATCGATTCTGAACCGACTGGATGCGGTAAACGGTCGATCTCGGCGGCGAAATTTTGTATATGTACCGGCTGGTATCCACCCGGATCGTCTGGCCTTCAGAGTCCACGATGGTCCAGGGCGCCTGTCCCGTCAGCCAAAGTTCGATGGGGACTTCTTCTAGTTGGTTAATTGTCACCGATCCATGGACCAGCATCCGCCCCTGGGGTGGGCCTTCTACGTCCACCCGAATTGGAACCAGCTCACTGGGGCAGGCACTTCCAGACTCCTGCAGGGAAACGAAGTACCACCGAATCTGATTTGGATCGTCCGTCGGAGGCTTCGGTGCTTCAGAAAGCGGGTTTCTGTCTTTATCATACCACTTCAACTGCTGCCCTACGGCGGTCAAAGGCTGGGGCTTTTCTCCCAGGCACACCGACACCCGCGCCGCGACCTGCGGCGGTTTCGAGCGGGCAAGGGTTCGTATTTCTACCGCTCTGCGCTCACTTTCACAGCCGTTACTGAACTGGCTTACAAACAAGGTGGTATCTCGCTTGACCGAAAAGCCAGGGACAAGGCCGGGAAAACCCGTATAATGCGTTCCGCCCGTTGGCCGGTCGTACCAGCGAAGGTCTGCGCCTTCAGCAAGTTGGGTCAGATACACGTCAGTGCCCGCACAGACGGTGAGGGAACGCACGGTAGGCGGCGTCGCTATAAACTGGGTGTACGATACTCGGCTGGGCGTGCCGACCACCCGCCCATCCGCCGAAACCACCCGAATTTGAAACGTTGCCCCGGCCAGGTTCGTCGGCAGCACCACCCGGATCGGACTGGCCGTACCGCTGCCTAACGCCAGGGGCTGCCGGAAACTCCCCGCCGCATCAGATAGTTCCGCGCGGAAACTCGACCCTGCCTCCCACTCACCCGCCAGCGAGAACGGCACCAATAAAGCGTTACCCGGGCAGCCCGCAGAAGCCGAGAGCGGCAGGGTCGAAATAGCCCGGGGACCTTGCCGGGGTAGGTCTACCTCCCAAACGCCCCGCCCAAAGGTCGCCACACGGAGTGTCCCGCTATGGTGCGGATTGATTTCCAGTTCGCTGATGGCTACGTTCGGCAGACCCTGTCCGTACAAGACCCAGTCGTTCATCGTTCCGTCGCGGTAGTACACGCCCCGGTCCATGCCCAGAAACAGTTCTTCCCGGTCAGTCAGCCGGCAGACGATGGAGGTTCCCATCAGGTTGGGAAGACTGCCGGAGTAGTCCTGCCAGGTTTCCCCGGCATCCGTAGTTTTGTACACCTTCCCGCCCGAGCCTGTCGCCCACATGATTTCCGGACGGGTAGGGTGAATGGCTACGTCCTGGAGGGTGTGGAATGAAGGCTCCCCCACCGGCAGGGCTTTCCAGCTCCGGCCTCCATCGACCGTGCGGTACAGGACAGTCGTTTGGCGCACGGGCGTAAGACTAATCGTTTCGAGCCAGCCGCTGGAGGCCACAATCACACTGGTATCGGAGGGAGCCACCCGAACAATACCCAATGGCTGCTTCTCCGTCCGGGGAATTTCCAGTCGGGTCCAGGTCCTACCGGCATTGGCGGTTTTCCACACATTCTCGTACCCAATGAGCAATTTGTTATCGTCATTCGGATAGAGAACCATGGGCGTGGCCCACTGGGCCAATTCCGTTCGTTGGGGCGATATGAGCGCCAGGTCGCGGAAACTTCCGCTGTTTTCGTCGAACTCAACCCGGTACAGGCTACCAAGTAAAGCGGCGTAAATCGTACGGCTGGTAGCGGCAAACAGAATGTCCATGCCGTCGCCATTCAGGAGGTGAAAAAGTCCGGCCGGATGGCTTAGCATGGCACCATTATCCTGATGTCCCATAGCCCATCGGTCCGGACGGGTGGGGTCCTGTCCAAGCCGGTACAGCAGCCCGGCCGACCGGCCGTCGTTGAGGGCTTCGAGCCGACCGCCGGCCACTGGTTCGCGGTATAACCCGCCGTCGCAGCCGATGTACAGCTTTCGGGTAATCGGGTGATAGGCCAGCGCCTGGATGTCGACGTGGACGTTGCTGACCGAGCTTTGCCTGTAAATCGTAGCGAACGTCCAGGAGCGGCCTCCGTCGGTGGTTTGCAGAAAGTTGATAGCACCGATCGACAGGCGGCTGGTATCGGTCGGGGAAACACTTACGGCCCAATCATAGGTGTACTGCCGTTCCCCGAGCCAGTAGCCGACGGTCGAAGGCCGGCCGTTCCGGGTTTGTACGGGGGAATTGACTGGCGTCGCATCCGTTGTGATGGGCCGGAGGTTGTCGCCCTGCTCGGTCGACAGGTACAGCGCGTCGAACTCATCCCACGATTTCGCCACGAAGGCGTAAAGCCGATCCGGCGCGGCACGGGTCACGGCCAGGGTCACCAGCCCGTACGGTTTGTCCCATTGCCGTAGTAAGCGGTAGCTGCGGCCGCCATCCGAGGACCGAAACAGGGCCGGAAAGCCAACCGGAAGGCCGTTGACCCGCTTTTGCACCCGCAGGACGGCGTACAGCAGTTGAGGATTAGTGGGGTGACGAACGACGTTCTCCTGCCAGTATTGTCCTATGGCTTCTTCTGGTCCCGTATCCGCTTTCTGCCAGCTTTCCCCCTGGTTTCCCGAGAAATAAACGCCTCCGCTCGTTACCGCAACCAGCGCCCTGGCGTCGGTCGGGTGGACATGAAGGTGGTAGACGGAGGTCTGGTGTATCGATCGCGTTTGCCAGCTTTCGCCACCGTCCGAGCTGACATAATAAACCGTCGAATTCTTGCCTTGAGCCGCATATAACCGCTGCGGATTTTGGGGGTCTATCGTCAGGCCTGTGACCTCCATCTACACCCAGTTGTCGGAAAGCGGTTTCCAGCTTTTCCCGTCATCAGTCGTTTTCCAGACGCCCCCGTGCGGGGAGCCCACGTAAAACGTCAGGCTATCGGTTGGATGAAACGCCATACAGTCAATTCGTCCGACCCCGCGATCATAGGAATTGACCGGTACGCGGTCAGGACCCAGGCTACGCCAAACCGGACTGGCTAGGCGGGCGGATCGGAAGCGGACCGGCTTCAGGTTGCGGTAATTCGCGTATTGGGTTGAAATCCAGGATGGGTCGTAATGCCCTGCCGAATCGATACGTCCCTGCCGCTCCCACTCCCACCGCTTGAATTGTTTCCAGCCAGGCATCTGGGGATTTTTGGCCCACTCCTCGTAAAACGACCGCTGGACGTCGAAAAAGCGGGCGTTCGGGTCATGCATCAGCTCCCGCCAGGTAGGCGCTTGCGCATGCGCAGCTAACGAGCCAAGAAAAGCCAGAATTAAAACGGTGAGCGAACGCATTCAAGAATAATCTTTAAAGAATGTAACCTATGTACATTTTTTATAAACAGCAATACATAGACCGGACCCTACCGACGCCCATAGGCCCGATCCGCAAGCAATGGACTTGCCATGAACGGGTTAATAAAGGCTAGTACGTTCAGGACAATTTGCCCTTCAACCTATTCGCCTCGCCAACCGGTGAGGCTTTTTCGTAAAGGATATTGTAGACCATGTCGGTGATCGGCATCTCGACCCCGTACTGCTGGTTGACGGAATGGATGCTTTTGACGGCATAATAGCCCTCGGCAATCATGTTCATCTCCATCTGGGCCGACTGTACGCTATAGCCCCGCCCGATGAGGTGGCCGAAGGTCCGGTTGCGGCTGAAGGGCGAATAGGCCGTCACGAGCAGGTCTCCGAGGTAGGCAGAGCCGCTGAGGTCGCGGTGTTTGGGGTAGACCGCATCAACGAAGCGCCGGATTTCCTGCATGGCGTTGGAAACCAGCACGGCCTGGAAATTATCGCCGTACCCCAGGCCGTGCGTTATCCCGCAGGCCAGGGCAATGATGTTTTTCATGACGGCGCAATACTCGATGCCATAGAGATCGTCGACGGGCGAAGCCTGCACGAAGCGGCAGGTCAGCAGCCGCGCCACTTCGGCGGCGCAGTCGGAGCCGGGCGAAGCGATGGTGAGGTAGGATTGTTTTTCCAGCGCCACTTCTTCGGCATGGCAGGGGCCGGCGATCACGGCGATCTGGGTGGCCGGGACGCCGTAGGTACCTTCCACCCAATCCGTTACGAGCTGGTTCGTAGCCGGAATCATGCCCTTGATGGCGGAGACGACGCATTTTCCGGTAAAGTGTTCCGGCTTCAGGCCCTGGAGGGCGTCGGTCACGAAGGCCGCCGGGACAGCCAGAATCACGCAGCTGGTATCGCGAAAGGCATCCCGAATTTTGGTGCATACCTTGACCTTGCGCGTGTTGATCTGTACGTCGCTGAGGTAACTCGGGTTATGGTGAAATTTGCGGATGTGGTCGGCGTCGCGGTCGCTGCGCATCCACCAGCGAATCAGTACGTTACCTTCCGAGAGAATTTTGACCAGGGCCGTTGCCCAGCTGCCGCCGCCGACGACGGTGATACGGGTAGGTTGATTCATGCGGTAAAAAAAGCCAAAAAGTAGGAGAAGCGGTAATGGTCCTATCCACACGACCTATCAACGGAAACGGTAACCGGCAGGCCCGGTTGCACCTTACTCCAGATGCCACGCCCAGTATTGCTCCGCCCGCTTCCGAATTGCCGGCAAGTCCTGGGGAAGCAGATAACCACCCCGTATCAGCGTTTCGGCCGCTTTTTCTATCCGGACCAGGTAGTCCTCCCGGCTATTGTACCGTTCGCCGATGGATCGGCGGGGATCACGAGTAGCCAGCCGTTCGGCGGCGGTTTTGGGGAAGGGAAAGTAGGAACCATAGAAATCCACCAACTGATCGGGCGAGCCCGTGCCCGGATTTCGCGGGTTCCAGCCGGTATAAGTGCCCAGCGGTACCATCCCCTCCGGCATTTGCAGGCCATCCCGCTCGTTTCCGTCAGCATCTACCTGGGGCACATTAACCCCGTACACCTTCCCTACCTTCGGCGGCTGGAAGGTGATAATCTTCTTGTCGGCGTACTGCGGGCCATAGTCCATGCGGTAGGTCCGGCGGATGCTGGTCGGGTGCTTCACGCCCGGAATGGCCGGAAATTTCACCTGTTCGACGGGCACCAGCGTTTTCTGGTCGATGCGGGGATAGCGGCTGGCCGGCGGGGCTGCCTCGGTGGTGATCCAGTTGTTGAGAGCGACCAGCAGCGCCCGCATGCCGTAGCGATGGTCGTTGGGCGTGGGCTGGTGCGTCAGCGTTGCGTTCGTTGGCTGCACCGGCTTTTTGGGCAGTACCGGGGTCGGGAAATGCTGGCTTCCGGCCAGGTAATAAATCCGGACGTTCTCCGGCAGTGCGACATCCCGGCGCCCGTCCAGGCTCGTATGCAGCAACGAAGCGATTCGACCGTAGTACTCATAGGAGGTGTAGGTATGGAACAGTTTCGGTACCACGCCCTCCGCCCGGGCCCGTTTCAATAGGCCGTCGGTGCGGCCGGTTTCCGGATCGGTCTGGTCGTTGTCCGAAAAGGGAAACACATCGACCGGAAAAAACAGGGTGTAAAAGGGCGTTCCGTCGCGGGAAGGCTCAGCGAAGCGGTGGTTAAAGGTGCCCATGCCGGCGCCGCCAACGTGATTGTTCACCCCGTCGAAGACCTTACGTCCCTGCTCATCGGCGTTGAATCCCTCGTACAGAAAATGCCGCAGGTAACTTCCAGACTGCGAGATGCCAAAGCCGATCGAGCGCTTCACCGGCCGCAGTTCACCGGTTGCCTCGTACTTGAGATGGGAAACCAGGTCCCGCACGGCAGCCAGTCCGAGGCCGGCCACGGTGGGATTGGCCACTTTCCAGACGACTTCGTACAGTTTTCCCGGTTCATACCCCGACTTCAGGTAAACAGAAGTGGTGTCAGGCCGGACCACGCCATTTTCCAGCTGGCCAAAGCCCCATTCGCTACGGGGAATGATCGTCCGCTCGCCCAGGACGGAGGTCCGGACCGTCATGACATTCTCCGGGCTGTCCGGGTCGGACACGGGCTGGGCTTTCTGACCGCGGTGGCCCAGGGACGTAAAATAGGTGGTCGCCGTGACGGTAAAATCCGTCCGGGCCAGGCCGGTGATGACCTGCCCAGCTTCCGTAGCAATCGGTGCGTACAGTTTCAGGTTCAGCGGCTCGTCGGGCACGTCGTACTGCCAGCCGATCCAGACCAGCGTAAAGCCCTGCTGGAGCAGGAAACCGTCGCCAAACTCGGCCTCGGTCTGCGGATCGCGCGAGCCCGGGCCCATGTTGAAGAAGCTCAGCATTCCCTTGCCGCCCCGGTTCGAGATTTCGACCAGCGCCGTGCCATTGCCCCTTTCGGGCGCTACCGGCCGCAGCAGATACAGATCCGACGAAAATTCCACTTCGCCCTGGGCGGTGCGGGGTGCATTGGCCAGATCGGCGATGATCTGGTTGTGGGCGTTATCGGGCCGAACGGCGAAGTACACCTTCCCCGTCAGTTTTTCGTAGGCCCCCGTCGGCCCGAAGGCTTTCCCGTCCAGGACCGGCGTACGCGACAGGATTTCGACCCGCACGACACGGGCGTGGGTGCTCAGGGTAGTTAGCGTGATCAGAACTGAAAACAGCAGGCGAAGGCGCATAGGAATCATCTTTGCCCCAAAACTACGTGTTCGTCCGGACTTTCGCGCCCCGGTTCGTCCGCCGCCGCATAACACTGGGGTTACATCCTTCGTTTTACCCTTGTAATCCCTTTCCACCATGACGACGCTCCGCCTGCTGGCCTTCAGCAGTTTACTTTTCCTGGCCAGCTGCCAGTCCGACGAACCAGCCGCCACGACGCCGACCACGCCCAACCCGGTTAACCCCAACGCCCGCTGGCAGGTGACCGACGCTTTTACAAACCTGACCTTTACCAACCCGGTCGAATTGCTGGCGGCTAACGACGGCTCCAACCGGCTGTTCGTCCTGGAGCAGCGTGGGCTGGTCCGGGTTTTTCCCAATACAGGCACTACCGCTCAGGCCGAAACCTTTATCGACATCAGCGGTCGGGTTGCGTCGGGCGGTGAACTGGGACTGCTGGGGATGGCCTTTCACCCCAATTTTGCCACCAACGGGCAGGTTTTTCTGCATTATACCCGTCGCCTCAACGGCCAGCTGCAGTCCGTCATCGCCCGCTACCAGTCGGATCGCAACCGCGCCGACCCGGCCAGCGAGGAGGTTCTGCTGGCTTATAACCAGCCTTTTGCCAACCACAATGCCGGTTCTATCCTGTTTGGCAAAGACGGTTTCCTCTATATCACGACCGGCGACGGCGGCAGCGGGGGCGATCCCCAGAACAACGCCCAGAACCTCGGAACGCTATTGGGCAAGATTCTGCGCATCGACGTAAACACCCGCAGCGGAAATCTGGCCTACAGTATTCCGGCGGACAATCCGTTCCGTACCACCGCCAGCGCCCGGCCCGAGATTTTCGCCTACGGCCTGCGGAATCCCTGGAAAATGACCGCCGACCGGTCAAACGGCCGCTTCTGGATTGCCGACGTGGGGCAGAACGCCCGCGAGGAGATCAGCCTGCTGGAGCGGGGCGGAAATTACGGCTGGCGCATTACGGAAGGCAAGGCCTGTTACAGCCCCAATGCGAACTGTACCCGGACAGGCCTGATTGAGCCCGTATACGATTACGAACATTCCGAGGGTCGGTCCATCACGGGCGGGTATGTCTACCGCGGCAAACGCTGGCCCGATCTGGCAGGCCGCTACATCTACGGCGATTTCCTCAGCGGCAATATCTGGGCGCTGCGCTACGATGAGGCCAGCCGTCAGGCCACCAACACCTTTCTGGTCCGAATGACCGGCTCCCTGTCGTCATTCGGCGAGGATGAAGCGGGCGAACTCTACCTGGTGAACTACCAGACGGGAAAGATTCAGCAGCTGGAGTTTAAGTAATCAGTCTGTAACGAACTGAATCTCACTCCAGCGCTCGGGCTGGTGGGTGTCGTAAATGCCGTGGGGCGTGAGGACCATGGCCGGATGCGGCTGGACTTCCTGCCCCGAAACCATCAGCTTCTGAAAGCGGCCCAGAAACATGCGCCAGGTGTCGCCCGGGCGGGGCGGCAGCGAGCGGCCGTTGGCCAGCCAGTGCAGACTCGCCCAGGGAATGGCGATTTCCAGGCTCCAGCCCCGGTCGATATCGCGGTGCTCGTTCAGCGTTCCGTCAATCTGCACGGCGGTTTCCAGGCCGGGCAGATCGTAGTTCAGAAACGCCCACCGCAGCCCCCGCGGATGCGTACCGTACCAAAACGAAGCCCCGCTCCGGTCGTAGTCACCGCCGAAGGTAACCGCCTGGGGATGAAAGGGGTCGAACTGGGGAACGTCAAAGCGGGAACCCCGCTGGTAGGCATCTTTCCAGATAAAAAATACCTCGTAGACCGTATTGCGGGCGTTCACTTCCAGTTCGTAGTAGCAGTCGCCGCCGTCGATAAACAGCTCCAGGTCGTTTTCGAGGAAAATGATCGAATCCCGCTCGGTCTGGTGGGCCTCGACGAACGGTTCTTCCGCCCGAAAAGCGACGTACAGGTGGGTATCGTTCCAGAGCATGGCCGCCCGGGTATCGTAGAGCCCGGGAGCGCCGGTGACCATATCGACGAACCGCGGGCTCCAGGTGGCCTGCTGCCAGACGGGCTTGGCTACGTTTCCGTCGACGGCAATCGAATCCAAAATTTTACGGGCGACATACGTCATGCGGAGGCAGATTGATAGATTTGTTCAACCACCTGCATCAGCCGGGCGCCCTGTTCGCCGGTGCAGACATTGGACGGCATGCCGTCGCAGGCATCCAGAAACGCTTCGGTGTTTTTTTCCTGAATATCCACCTCGTCGAGGTGGGGAAACTGAATATCAGCCAGCTCGCCCGCCACTTCGGTATGCAGCACAAACGGAAACAGCCGCACGCCGCCCTGGCTGCCGAAGAGCTCCAGGTTCCGGTCGATGGCCGTGCCGGTATTCAGCGCAAACTAAGCGGAAAGCACGATGGAGGCCCGGGAACCGTACTTCAGGTAAGCCATGGCGGCGTCTTCCACCGTAAAGGCAGCCGGGTCCCAGCGTCCGAGAAGTCCTTTTCCGCCCGCTTTGCCGATAGGGTCGAAGGTATTGCCCAGGACGCCGTCCGGCAGCTGGTAGTCCAGCGCCAGCATGGCCAGATCGAGCACGTGAACGCCCAGGTCCATCAGCGCCCCGCCGCCCTGCATGTCCTTATCGGTAAAATACCCCCAGCCCGGGATGCCCCTTCGCCGCAGAAAACGGGCATTGATATGGTAGACTTCCCCAATTCGCCCCTCCGCCCGGCAGCGTTCGAACAACTGCCATTCGGGCGTTTGCCGTAGCTGGAAGTTGTAGGCCAGCATCAGGCCTTTTTTCGCGGCCAGTTCCGCCATTTCGCGGGCTTCGGCGGCGGTCAGGGCCGGCGGTTTCTCGCAAAATACGTGGCAGCCCTGCTCCAGCGCCTGCATGGCGTAGGGATAATGCCATTTGTTGGGCGTGGCGATGATAACCAGGTTCAGCGGACACTGCCGGTACATTTCCTCCGCGTCCGAAAAGGCGTGGAGGATGCCGTGTTTATCAGCCAGCGCCCGGGCCCTGGTCTGGTCCCGGCTGCAGACGGCCACGACCTTGACGCGGTCTCCCAGGGCCTGCAGGGCCGGAATGTGGTTTTTGTCGGCGATGCTGCCGCCGCCGATGATGGCGGCCAGGTAGGTGGGCATAGGATTCGGTATGGTCAGGGTTTAACGTCCGGTTTGGCGTCAGGCGTCAGGCTGATGGCTCCGCCGGGGCCGGTCCGCGCCCCGACGCTGAGGCTTACGGGCCGGGTTGGGTCAATCCGCAGCCAGAGCAGAGCGCTGACGATCAGACAGCCTGCGATGAGAAAAAGCGGGTAATTGAAGTCGCCCGTTCGTTCGACGATCATGCCAAAGAGAATCGTAACGAAGAAACCGCCCAGTTGCCCGGCAAAATTCATCGCGCCGACGACAGTTCCCGCATTACGCTGCCCGATGTCGACGCAAACGGCAAAAGCTACCGGCAGGGCCAGGTCTTTCAGCAGTACACAGACCGCCAGCAAGTAGCCCGCCATCTGGTTATCGGGCGTCATGCCCGCCAGGGCAAAGAACAGGGCGGAGAGTCCCAGTCCGCCAAGCCCGACGGCCCGGCGACCCACCTTCAGGCCATATCGCTTGCTTAACCAGTCGCTGAGCGTCCCGCCGACCAGGCAGCCGATGGCGCCCAGAAAGTACGATAAGGAGACAAAGTTTTTGGTGTCAGTTTCGCTCAGCCCCCGGCCTTCCTGAAAATAGGTGGCCGACCAGTTGGTGAAGAAATAGGATCCGTAAAACAACAGGTGGCACATCAGCATCAGCGCCCAGAGCTCCGGCGTGCGCAAGATGGTCTGCCAGGGAATGCGGTGTTCGTGGAGCCGCACCTGCCGGGCGCTTTCAATCGCCAGGACCTCCTCCGGCCGTACGCCCGCCTTTTCGGCCGGCTCGTCGCGGAACCAGGCATACCAGATACCCGCCCAGATCACGCCCAGCAGGCCCAGGGCCACAAACGCCCAGCGCCAGCCCAGGGCATGGACCAGCGGAATGACCAGCAGGGGCGTCAGCGCGCCCCCGATGCGGCCGGCAGCCCATATCACCGACTGCGCCCGCCCCACTTCCACGGCCGGGAACCAGCGGCCGATGACGATGGAGGCGTTCGGATAGGCCCCCGCCTCGCCCATGCCGAAGAGAAACCGAACGGCCACCAGGTACCAAAGCCCCTGGGCTGTACCCGTCAGCATCGTAAACGCCGACCACCAGAGTACCACCCGGGTCAGCACCCGCCGCGGCCCGATCCGGTCGCCCAGCGAACCGGTCGGAATTTCAAAGAGGGCGTAGGCCAGCGAAAAGGCGCCCAGTACCCAGCCAAACTGCTGATTGTCGAGCCCCAGGTCGGCTTTGACGTATTTGCTGACCACGTTCATACAAACGCGGTCGAGAAAGGTAATGATCGACAGCAGGAACAGCAGGGCCAGGACCCGGTAGCGGTAATTCATGAGGGTTACGGAAGCGTCCCGGGAAAATAGGAAATCCTGCTCAGGAATCCACCCTGAACCCCCATAAAGCAAAACGCCCGGGGGTTGCCCGGGCGCCTGGTTTATTCCTCGCCTTCTTTCGGCTGATCCTTCTTGGCCTTGTTCGGATCCCGTTTCATAACCGGGTCGCCGTCTTTCAGCCGCTTGGACACGGCAATGAACGGTCCGGAAATGATCTGGTCGCCGGGCTTCAGGCCGGACTTAATCTCGATATTCTCGAAATCACTGATGCCCGTTTTGACCTCCCGCTGGACGGCCTTACCGTTCTGGTGGACGTAAACGATCTCTTTGATTTCTTCCTTCTTGTTCGTCTGCGCCGGCTTGTCTTTTTCGTCTTCGTTCTGATTGTCGTTCGCGCTCCGGTTCATCGCCTCCAAGGCGGCTCCGCGGGTGGTAACGGCGGCGATGGGTACCGCCATCACGCCTGTCTTCCGGTCGGTGATGATTTCAACCGAGGCGGTCATGCCCGGTTTGAGCGGGTAGGTTTTCCGGCCGCGCTGGATCAGCAGATCCCCATAGGAACTGTTGAGCACCTTGATCCGCACTTCGAATTCCGTAACCGCATCCGCCGACTGAACCGAACTGGCACCGTTGCTGCTGGCCAGCCCATTGGCCGTATTGGCGATTTCGGTCACGAGTCCCCTGAACTTGCGGCCCGTAGTGGAGTAGGAGTCGACATCGATCTCTACCGTATCACCCAGGTTTACCCGGACAATATCGTTCTCGTTCACGTTCACGCGCACCTCCATGTTGTTAAGGTTGGCGATCCGCATGATTTCCGTACCGGCCATCTGCGAGGTACCCACAACGCGTTCGCCGAGCTCGATGTTGAGCTTGGAAACCGTTCCGCTGACGGGGGCGTAGATGGTGGTTTTCCGGAGGTTTTCGGTAGCGTCGCGCAGGCTGGCTTCAGCGCCCTGCACGTTGAATTTCGCGGCTTCGACATTGGCCATGGCCGATTCTACGTCCTGGCGGGCCACGTTGTAATTGGCTTCAATCTGCTCGAAATCGGCCGTGGAGATCACCTTATCGGCCAGCAGTTTTTTGTTCCGTTCGTAGTCGGCTTTGGCCCGGATCAGTCGTGCCTGCGACTGAGCAACGGCCGCTTTTGCCTGTTCAAGCTGAGCGCGGGAGGAGTTCACCGTAGCGCGGGCGCGGGCCAGGAGGGATTCGTAGTTGTCAGGGCGGATCTTCAGCAGCAGTTGCCCCTGCCGGACGGAGTCTCCTTCGGCTACGTAGAGGGCAATGATTTCCCCGGAAACGTCGGGGCTGATTTTTACTTCCACTTCCGGCTGGATCCGGCCCGAGGCGCTCACGCGTTCAATGATGTCGGTACGTTTTACGGAGGCAAAGTCAACTTCGGTGGGTTTGGCTTTCCCAATCAGTCCGGCCTGTTTAGCTGCGACCAGCCCACCAATCAGCAGGACGACCACGCCGCCCAGAATCCACCAGATACGGTTTGATTTTTTTTTCATGTTTAGGGATCGAAGGTTTGAAGGACTGAAGGAAAGATCGAAATGGTTGAGTAGTTGGATGGGTGATTGGCTGGATGGTCAACATCCATCCAACCACGGCATCCTTCAGCACTTCAATCCTTCAATCCTTCGATCCTTCAATCCTAAAAACTAAGCGGTTTATTCTGGTAAAAATCTAAAATCTTTGTCCGGAAAATATAGTCATACTTGGCCTGCACGAGGTTAGCGCGGGCGCGGTCGAGGTTATTTTTCGCAATATTGTAATCCACCGAGTTGATCGCCCCGGCATTCAGCCGGCTTTCGGCGGCCCGGAAGGCCTGTTCCAGCGACGTAACCTGCACCTGCGTGGCCCGGAAGCGGTTTGCCGCTGCGACCATACTCGTGTAAGCCTGTTCAATGTTCTGCCGAAGGGTCAGCCGGGCGTTATCCGCCGCAATTTCGGAGTTTTTCTGATTTATGGTAGCGTTTGTCACCCGGTTCCGGCCCTGCATCCGGTTAAAAATTGGAATCTGCAGGTTCAGGCCCACCGACCGGTTCAGGTTATTCCACAATTGCTCGCCGTAGGTGAAATTTTCGAAGCGGTAAGTCGGTTGCTCGACGAAGATCTGCTGGGGTACGCCCTGGAAGAAAATCGTCTGGCCAATGCGCTCGGTACCTGTTTCAAAGCGCTTCTGCAGGCCCACGTTCGAGTAAAGCGTATTGAGGCTGCCGCTCAGGCTCAGCGTTGGCATCAGGCCTCCCTTGGCAACGTCCACGCCCACCGCGTCGCTTTTCACCCGCAGTTCCGCCGCCCGGATGTCGGGCATGTTCTGCAGGGCCATTTCGTAAATCTGCTGGATGGAGGCCCCGTAAGGTTCTACCGTCGGGTCATCCAGCTGAAATCGCTCCACTTCCAGGTTGCTCGACGGATTGTTGCCCGGCAGGTTCATCGTCTGCAGCAGGCGGAGTTTGGCCAGATCGAGGTTGTTCTGGGCGTTGACAATGGCCAGTTCGTCGTTGGCCAGCTGGGCCTGGAGATCAAACAGGTTGGCTTCCGGCAAAGTACCAGCGTTCACCAGCCGCTGGGTCCGTTCCACCTGCCCGCGCGTGGTTTCAGCCTGGCGACGGGCGATGTCGAGCTGTTCCTGGTTGGTCAGCACGTCGAGGTAGTTCTGCACCACCGTCATGGCCACGTTGTTCTGCGTGGCCTTCAGGCTTTCTTCGTTCGACTGGAGCAGCAGGTCGTTCTGCTTCACCGTATTCTGAAGCGCGAAGCCGTTGAACAGCGTCACGTTGGAGGATACCTGGTAGTTGTTGGAACTGATCGAACGCTCCACAAAGGCGTTGGTAACCGGGTTAATGTTCCGGCCGGAAC
>Ga0164290_1000576_pt1 | contig 108889 bp, 89 predicted proteins | sample Micstemetagenome_FD_108782 | JGI IMG/M metagenome (GOLD analysis project Ga0164290, IMG submission 108782) | Contaminated culture microbial community from soil near Moab, Utah, USA - Microcoleus steenstrupii SON62 (Illumina Assembly) | ecosystem: Environmental > Terrestrial > Soil > Soil crust...
ATGTAGGCTGATTAAAACCATGAGACCAACTAGAAATTTCAATTTCACCAGCATGAGTTGCATTTGCAGCATCACCAGCAACATCTGGTCCGGTGAATTTGATAAACATTTGAGTAGCCATTTAATAACTCCGATATAAATATAAGTAATAAAAAATTCTGTTAGTAAAAACGTAGGCATTCAATTATTATTTTAAAATGAAAGAAAAATGAATAAAAGTTTATCTAACGTTGCAATAAAAGAGGCCGACTTCTTTCGAAGCCGACCTAAATACCATTCAAATCAAGTTAGGCTGGAGGAGGTAATTCTGCAACCAAACGGATAGAAGTAGTTAACTCTTCTAATTGGAAGTGCGGACGCAAGAAAGCAACAGCACGATAAGAACCTGGACGACCAGGAATGTCATAGACATCAACACGAGCTTCACGTAATGGGAATTTCGCTTTAGTATCTTGACCAGCATCATCCATATTCAATACATACATCATCATCCATGTATTCAAATATGCTTGTAATGTATCTTTTGTTGCAAAACTACCAATTTTATCACGAACAATAACTTTAAGGTAGTGAGCAAAACGAGATGCTGAAAGCATATATGGAAGCATAGAAGAAATACGAGCATTAGCAGTCGCCTGAGGAGTATTATACTCTTTAGGTCTGTTAGTAGTTTGTCCACCAAAGAATGCAGCGTAATCTGTATTTTTGCAATAAGCAAGTGCCATGAAACCTAAATCGTTCAATTCTTTTTCACGACGATCGGTAATAGCGATTTCCGTTGGAACTTTTACAGCTATTTCACCATCATCAGTTTTGAATGTATGAACAGGAAGACCTTCAACCAATCCACCACCTTCAACACCACGAATAGCCGCAGTCCAACGATGTTTAGCAAATGCATCTGTAATACGAACACCCAAAGCATATGCAGCATTACCCCAAAGGTATTTACTGTGATCTTTTCCATCTACATCTTCCACATAGTTGAATTCTTCAACTGGAACTGTATCAGGACCGTAAGGTAAACGCATTAAAATACGAGGAAGTACTAACGATACATAACGTGAATCTTCAGAATCACGGAAAGAACGCCATTTAATTAATTCAGAAGATTCGAAAATTTTTGAAAGGTCACGTGGATTTGCCAAGTCTGTCCATGCACCGAAATCAAATAATTTTGGAGATGCAGCTGAAATCAAAGGAGAGTGAGCAGCAGCAGCAATATTAGAAAGTTTTTCTAACATTGAAATATCTTGTGGATGACGACCAAATTCATAGTCAGCGATTAAACAGCTATAAGGATGTCCACCAAAAGAACCATACTCTTCTTCGTAGATTTTTTTAAACAATGAACTTTGATCAAATTCTATTGCTTTTTCTACATCGTTCAACACTTCTTTTTTCGTAGCACACATTAATCGTAGTTTTAAAGAAGTAGAAGTTTCTGTATTGAATACTTGATACTTCAAACCACGCCAAGCACCTTCAAGTTGTTGAAATTCTGGAGCATGCATTACTGCAGAAAGTTGAGAAGAAATTAATGCATCGATTTCAGCGATACGACGTTGAATCATTTCAACTGTATCATGAGAAACAGTCATTCCTTCATCTAAGATTTGAGTAACAAATTCACCAATCAAATTTGAGGCATATGATTTTTGCGATTCATCGCGAGCCATATTACCTTGGTGAATAATTTTTTCTAATAAGGGTAGGTTTTCTACATCAACTGCAGCACCACCTTGTAATTCTAATTCTTCAGCCATTATTCGGTCCCTCCACTTACGGTCTGTGTTTTAAGTTCTTCTAACTCTTCTGTTTTCGATACAACATCTTGAAGGAGAGCATCTAAAGCATCATTTCCATCAAGTTTAGCGACCAAATCTGTCAAACGTTGACGAGCTTCGTATAATTTACGTAATGGTTCAATTTGATTCACTACATTAATTGGTTCGAAATCATCAATACTATTAAAGTTCAACGATACATTCAATTTCGTATTATCATCTTTAAGAGTATTGTTTACTCTAAATGATAATGTTGGATTGATAGATCGTAATACATCATTGAAATTGTCACGATCAATTTCAACAAATTTGCGGTCTTTTAAACGAGGAAGAGCAGTTTTTCCAGCCAGATCACTCATGATACCGACTACAAATGGAAGCTCTTTTTTCTGAATTGCGCCACCAATTTCCACATCATAGGTAATCTGGACTCTCGGTGGTCTTACCCTACTTAGCTTATGCTGCGTGCTTTCAGCCATGTAACACTCCTAGAAATATAGAGAATAAAAATAAAGGTTTCCCTTTTTTGGTTTTAACAAAGATAGCAATTTTTTTTAATAAAACAATACGTTTCAGTTAACCTTCTTTACAAATACATTTTGATGCAGTTGGACACTGTGTGGTAATGGTTCTTTTTTGGGAGCTAATCGTGCCTCTGAGGCTGTGATATCCATCCCAATTCTTTCGGATTTTCGGCGTAGTGGAGTAGCATTTCCTATTTCGACACCGAACTTTACTGTTTCAGGTAATTTTTTCATAATGTTCTCCTTTTCGTCGATAAATATTAACGTTTCATTCCTAATAATTTGAAGATATCTTGCAATTGTTGTTTGTTTTCAACAAGTTCTTGGAAGACATCAATAGCATTCATATTACCCCAAGCAACAGCTCTTTTCACCAAATACGGTGTAGGAGAATGGGGCTCAATTCTTGCTAAATATTCCGCTGCGGCATCTAACATTCGATAAGCATCAGCTCGAGTTTTAATTTTTGTTCCTGTAAAAGAAGTTGCCTCAGGATCATCATCATAAGAATCTCCATATTCTTCATCTATAACTCCAGAATCTGAAGACTCAAATTCTTCGGTTCTATCTTTCAATATATCTAAAAATACTTTATGTATGGTTGTAATTGCATCTTTTAGTTGAGTCAAAGAAGGAGCTGCATTCCCACACATTTCTGACCAGAACTGATTTATACGATAGATTTCTTCCAAAGCACCTTTAAGATGTTTGTCAGCATTGATATAAAACTGTACTGGAGTAAGCATCATCATATTGACAATTTTTGCATGCGAGACAACTTCCTCTTGTTTTTTTGCTGCTACAGGATCTTTTTTTGCTAATGCCTCTGAATGAAGTGCAAATTCCCAATTATTCCACGTATAATTCTCATCTTGAACACTTGTAATGGCAACATTTTTTATCGACATTGATACTTTTTCATTCAACCAAACTAATGGTGAACTACGAAAATCAAAATCATCGTCTTCTATAGGTGGATAAATACTTTCCCAAAATGCCATTGAAAGTTCATTGATAATTTTTAAACCATCATAAAGACCTTCAAAACCACGTAAACTCATCATAGCTTCAGTAAGCCACGCTGCAAGTTGCAAGTCTTTCGTTACTGTTTCCAATGCCTCTAAGGTAAGTTCTTCTACCTTATTCCAATCTGATTTTTTGATATCGGTCTGCCAGACCCCTTGAGGTAAATCTTGGTCTTCCCGTATATTTTCACGAATCTCATCATAGAGAGATTCGTATAGCATATACGATCCTGAAGGTTGCTCAATTGATATTGGGGCAAGTATTTTTTCTAAATCAACAATAGCCATATATGTACCTGAGTTTTATTTGCTTAAGCCAAATTGTGGTGCAATGGTCGGGTAAATAGTATTTACACGTAATTCTGTTTTTTTGTCAGCTCCAAAGACTCCCATTCGCATAAATAAACGTGCATAATTTGGAGAATTTGATGGTGTCATTGATTGTTTTTCTAAATTAGGTTTTACATTAAAGTTAAACCCTAACATATAATACAATTCTTTCAATGGTAAAGATTTGTCCCAATCATTTTCTGTCATAGCACATTTTTGTAAAAATTCTATCAAAGACCATTTTTTTGTAAATGCGTATGTTACCGTTCTATTTTTCACATCAATCATAGGGAAATCAGGACGATTAGGATTATATTCTGGCATTTTGGGAGCATCTTTAGCCCATTTGAATACGACATAAATAGAATCTCCATATCTCCAAGTCCAACGTTTGTCTGGTGAGAATGAACGAATTGTTTTTCCACCTATAGTTATATACCAATCTATCAATTGATTGCCATTCACTTCTTTTTTCGGATTTGTTCTAAAGTAAATATTTCCTTCAAATGTTGGAGTATTATCTTCAGAACCACCACCAACAATAGGGTGTAAGAAATCTCGAATTGAACGCATATTATCTAAAAATATAGCGGCTTGGAACATTTGTGGATAGTTATTTCTCATTTCAGAAAGTCTTGCACCACCAATTTTCATATATCTGTCATACATTACCAAGAATTCAAAGATATCTTTTGGTTCTGCATCCGAAGCTTCATTGATTTCTGTTGTTGCAACAAATGGGAAACGACCTTGTAAACGTTTTGAGAAATACAATCGCAATTGGTTGTACCCATTACGAATCTCATAGGCAGTTAAGAAATCGCATCTATCTTTCATCGCTTTACGAATCATATCGCGACGATCTAAGAAAAAGCTTTTTCCAATTTGTAATTTTGCTTCTCGAGAACTCAAAACATCTGAACAATTTTCTAATTCAATACTCAAAGTTGAATAAACGAGATTTTCTAAGAGAACAACGTGATTCCCAGGTACTTCATCCTTGTTTTTTTGTAATTCACGTAGAATATTCTGCCACTCAATGTATCCAGATGAACGTGCCATATCGCCACCTTGTGTAGCTAAAAAGTCTGTTAGAATTTTTGCATAATCGTTTGAGAGGCGAGTAACAGATATTAATTGTTTATCCAAATAATCTGCTAATTGAACAGAATCTTGTGCGTTATTGAAGAGTAAAGAAACCCTTCTATCGCCATTCCAGTTTTCAAGTAATCTATCATTAAAGAGATAAACATTGTCTTTGTCCAAACGTAGTCGCAGAGATTTGAATATGTTTGAGGATTGTGATCGAATCAAATCTCTTAAATCTTGCTCTCCACCAACATAAATACGTTCTTGACGAAGAGTTCTAAAAATTTGATTTAGAGACTCTGTTGCAGCTTGGAAGCTTTGAACTTCAGCACGTATATCATCTTCAGATCGTATTTCTGTATAATCTTTGCTTATTGGTGCATTGTTAGCTGCTTGTGCGATATAACCAACAAAGGTCGTTTTAAATCCACCCAATGCGACCATTTTAAGTGGCGAAAATTCTAATGGTAGTTTTCCAATTTCTTCTGTTGTATATTTGGTGAATGGATCATACAAGCTATTTGCTATGGTTAAGATAGCTGGATTCCATTGCAAGAGTGAGTTTTCATCAACAGAATTTGGTATTGATTCTTGGTATTTTGCTGACATAAATTTTTGATTCAACAAATTACTTAATGCAAGTTTCAATTCAGTTACCTTTGGAGTAAATTCTGTTTTTAGCAACAAATCACCACCTTTATTTTCTCTATTGAGAACGATACCGGTCATTGGAGTTTGTTGTTCTAATAAATTCTCTTGTAGTTGATCTAAACGTGTTTCTACTTGAAAATCAATAATAGCTTTTGGATCTTCGCCTTTGGCTTTTAGTAGCATTGAGTTTTGGAGATCTGCTACTACTTTATTATAATCAGGACCACCCTCAAAGAATTGTTTGGTAATCCACGAAATCATTGGATTTGACAATAACAACTCTGTTGATTCAATTGTACTTACCAAATTACGAGCGTTTTCTACATCTTTGAATTCACCCGTAGCCTGATCAAGATCTTTGATACCCGTTACTAAGGTCATTACTTGTTTTTTGACAATATTATTATCAAAGAAACTTTCTGCAAATTTTCCTATAAGTAAGGATGCTTTTATGTGCGCTGGTTCTGCGTATTTATCATAACGGAATTTTTCTAATGCTCGTTCCTCTACTGAACGTTCATAATAGGTACCTTCTTGTTCAAATTGTAGAGGTAACTCAATTTCAAAAAGGTAAGAACTTAATGCTCGTATTTTGCGTAATGTACCGGATTTATCTAAGTCATTATAAAGAAGAATATTATATTCTAATTTAGTCAGTTGTTCTACATATTCTTTGAGTTTGATAAACTCAGTATTATTAGAAACAGTAATCAAATCTGCTGATTTAGTTTGAACTCCAACTGCTTCTTTCAAAAAGTCTAAATCTTCATTGCTTGATTCATTGGCTTCTACCGTGACAATAGTCGAAGCTTTTGATTCCAATTTAATCAACATCGCTTTGAAAATCACCTTATGATACGTAACAGATATTATAGATTTAACATCAGCATGTAAGCCTGTAAGGTATGAACTTGGAACAAAAACAGATCGAAGATTATCACCTGATATTTCTGAAATTCCTTTTAAAACTCTAGTACCAGATTTTAAATAATCTTCATCAGGAACTTCTTGATTCAAACGCTCTAATTTATAAATATTTCCCAAATACTCATACATATCCTTCAATAGTGAAGTTATAGATTTTTGAGATGTATCCAAACCTGAATATGCAAATATAATTCCAACACCAAAAATCAAAGGAATAAGAAAGGTAGCAATTTGCGTTATTAAAACAGTTCTATTCCGAGAAAAGAAACTCCCAGTATCCGGAGTTGCAAGGGTATATTCTTGAAAAATTTTCGTTGCAAACAAATTACGAGCAAAGAATAACTTTTCATTACCAATGAAACGTGGGTCAAGTTTTGGTGATGGTGATGTTGTTTCTACAGTTTTTATAGGTTCATTGTCAGTAATCTCATCATCTGCAATCACTAAGGTTGGTGATGTTACTGAAGCATAGGCTTGATATTCTTTTGTGATTGAAGAACGAATGTCTTCATTGTCATTTACTTCCGTTGGATTGATTACTCCAGCTGGGAAATGCATTCCCTGACCTGAAAGATACACCCCTCTAAACAGAATTACATTACTAAATGCAGAAGGTTTAAAAATTGCATCGATTCTATTTCGTAAAACAGGTAATAATGCTGAAACTGTTTTAGGAAGCATAAATAAACCATCGTAATCTGCAGGGTTTTTAGCTTGAGAGAGTATTTCTATCTGAGCTGAATATAACTGTTGTTTTATTTCTGCAAATGCATCATTGAGCCATTGGGTTGAATAAGCTCGTTCGAATGAATAAGGATTTGACCACCCAAGTCCATCATCGGAAAGTCTAGATGGAACGTTGGAGCAGAAGCTTTTAAATTCTGGCATCAAATCACATTGTGAAACAACTACATACACAGGTACCTTCATACCCAATTGTTCGTGTAAACCTACTAAGTAATTTTGTATGATTGTTGAACGTTTGTCAAATTCTTCAGCATTGTACTCATCATAATTCAGTAATTCAGTTGCTGAAATAGTATATATGATACCATCTATTGGTCGTTGTGGACGATAACGTTGTAGATTTTTAAGAACTTTTAACCAGTTACTATTTGATGGTTTTCCATTATCATCATTAGCAAAAGCAAATGAACCTTTAAGGTCTAAAACAACACTGTTCTCATAGATAAACCAATTGAGATCTTCATTGAAGGTTTGTTCTTGACCATAAAAATCTTTTGAATATGGTAAGTTTAATTTCTGAAGTAAATTAGTTTTACCTACTCCAGAATCACCAACAACTAAATACCAAGGTAATTTGTACCGATAATCACTCGTTCCAACATATCGTTTTAAATATTTTGTTGCATTTTCAAATGAATCTTTTACTCGACGAGCTATGGCTTTTTCTTCAGCCTTTTTTTGTCGAGCAATTTCTTTCTCATCTGGTTTTACTTCCTCACCAGCTTCTTCAGCAGCAGCTGCAGCAGCTAATTTTTGGTTTTGTTTATACTTGTATATTCCATAAACTAGCATTCCAATTACAAACACTATTCCGAAAATCACCCAGAATGTTCTTGGAATTCCTCCAAACAATTTACCTATGGAATTAATAAACCCAATATTCACACTTGGTGCATCAGGTCCACCTCCCAAAGGAATTTTTTGAGGCATTCCTTGTAAATAGAAGATTGCAGTATATATAGTAGAAACAATAGGAATCATGAGTATTTTACTTTTTTATTCAAGAGTAATGATAAGAGTACCTTACTTATTTAAAAAAATCTTCGTCATCGATAGGTTCAACTGGTTTTTTCTTTGTTGTTTTTGAGTCGGGAGTTAACTGAGGTTCTACAGTTTTCTTTTGAGGATTTGTAGAGCTTTTAGCATTTTTATCCATCATTGCATCTATGCCACCAGTTGATTTTTCGGCTGGAGTACCTGGAGCTTTTGGAAACTCCAAATCATCTATTTCTGAACTTCCACTTCCGTCAATCATGGGTGCAGGGGAAGTTAGTTTATTCGCTTTGTCAAACTCTTTTTGTTTTTCTAAAACTTGTTTAAACGAATTTTTCAAAATTCCACGCCATGAAACTTCTTCAGCAATCGAATTTGTTTGAAGTTGATCTATTTTCGTTACTGTTTCTCTAAGATCTGAGGTAAGTGATAGCCAAACTATATGTTGGATAATCATAGTCAATACAAACACACCAAGTCCAATTAGCAACCAACGTAACAAAGCAGGGAACATCTTCACTTTAGAATCTGTTAAAGCCTCAACACGAGGGAATAGGGCTTCTACTTCGTCATTAGTTGAAAAATCTCTATTGAAAATGTAGTTAAAGAGTGATTGTTTGTAATATTGAATCCTTTGTTCTGGATCATTATCTCGATATTTTCCTTCAAATCCAACAGACAATGTCAATAAATACACTTGTGCTAATTCTAGATTATCTTGATCTTGTCGTTCTAATAACTTTTCAATTTCTTCAAAAAAGATTTGTCCCGCAATACGAGTTCTATATAATTGAGATTCAACTAAATTATAATTCCAAGCAGCTGCACCTTCCCAATCATGATTGAGAAAGACTTCATCTGCTAAAATTGCCATCGTATAACGTGCCTTTTCAAATACTCTTCGATAGTCTTTACTAAGACTTTGAGCTGAATATTCTTGCTTTTCGATGATACGTAATATTTTTTGCATCACTGCATTCGCCAACGATTCAGCATCAGCAGAGGCTAATCTATTATGTTCAGCGAAAACTTTACCAAAACGAACTTCGTTTTTGATACGAATGAGTTCTTCGTAAAATTCACGAAAATACGTTAGAACAACGTAATCGGTGGTAACTTCCATTGAGTGAGTGGTAGTTGTCAAAATTTAAACCTAAATATTTTTGACATAAAGCACTATTTCTGTTGGCTTCGAAACATTCGTCGCCAAGTTGATTATTTGTAGCATTTCCCCAGCTACAATGTTTTCGGAGTCAAACTCTAATGTATAAAGCAAGTATGATTGGGTTATAATTTCATCAGACCCAGCATAAGGAAATCGATTTGCTCCTAATATTCTTCGATCACGTAAGGAAACGGTTTTTGATTTTGATCCAATAATACTAGACTCAATCCATTGAGAGATTTCCTCTTGTAAACTACCTTTTCTTCCACGTACTCCTATGACCAATTCTTTATCAGCCCAAGATTTGTCGAACATTAAAGAGAAAATATCGTTTTCTAAATAGAAAGGAATTGTTAAGAATTGCTCCAAAATTCCTTCATCTATCATTCTGAAAATATATTCTAACACTTCTTCGAAAGTTAAACGAAGTTTGTGGTGGTCGTATGGAGGTAGCGATGGAGGTACATAGGAATGTCCTAATGCTGCAATTTTTCCGGCAATCTCTGTAAGTAAAGAATAAAAAGTAAATGGATGGACTGTTCCAGAATGTAAGTATGTTTCAAGTGCTGGTAAAGATGAAGATAAATTTTGGATTGCAAAACGAGTTTCTAACGCTTGTAATGGTCCTAATTCTGAAAAATACATTCGTACTTTGTCTGAAAGGAAAATAGTTTTTTCCCTCATTAATGTTGCTAATGGCGTTACCATTTTTGTAATTTCAGATTTTTTTGTTACCTGTACCAACGGTGGAATGAAACTTGTTAATGCAAATACATCATTTCTATATTCTATTTGACACAAAGGAATTGTCACGTATTTAGAAGGTGGAGTTTCAGCGACTAATAATTGCAATTTTGGTTTCAATCGTGGAATAGTCATTTCTCCATCACCAGTATTTAAGTCTACTACCGGTGGTCCATCTATTGATTCATAACGAATCAATTTTGCCGCAGATGAAGCAGAATCAGATTTTTCTGGAGCTATTGCCAAATGAACTGTTTGAGGAGATGCCTTTATAGCCTCTACATATTGTTCTAATGACAATTCCAAATCAACTTCATCCCCTGCTTGATGATGAATCACCAAACCATCCGGCATTATTGCCTCAAGATCTGAGATTCTTAACACACCAGTAATCAGCAAAATAGAATCTATTTCTAATTGAACTACTCCCCAATAATAGGGAACAGCATGAGAAAAGTGATAATTCAACAAACCATCTTGTCGAATGGAAAATTGCTGAAAATGTTGTGGCGACAAGAGCATGCCTTCATGCCATTGTATTGCCGGTGGTATCTTTTTAAATATTGACATTCCAACTCTCTATTTCTAATTCTGCATATGCAAATATATGAACAATATTCAAATAAACAAACACTATTTATTCACATTGTTTCATTTTACGTCAAATTAACAGGATTCAAGGTAAATATGACAGTTTTTTCATTTCTCATTCATTTTTTAACACTATTTTTGTACTATTTTTCACACTACTTTTCCTCTACTTTCTCCAATAATTTATGTCTTCTGATAAAAGTATCATTCTAACTCTCTCTGAATGAAATTTTATAAAATCTTTTTTGATTACATTTGTATTGTATTTAATCATTATACTACTCCTTCTTATGAAATTTTTACCCTATATCTTGTTGTTAATTTTGGGAATAACTCCCATTTTTTCCCAAGTTGACAAAGCTATTGTCAATGATTTGATTGTAAAAAAAGCAGATACCAGTGGTTGGATTATAAATGGTATGTCCACTCTTAATTTTTCTCAAGTTGGTTTGCAGAATTGGACAGGAGGGGGAAATAATACTGTTGCAATTCAAGGATTGTTTACAACAACTGCTAATTACCTTTCGACTAATACCTATTGGGACAATAGTTTGTTACTCGGGTATGGTCTGACGAAAATTGGAACCGACCCTTTTCGTAAAAGTGATGACAGAATTATGATAGTTTCTAAATATGGAGTCAATGCAACGGAAAATATTCGCTATACTGGTTTGGCAGATTTTCGAACACAATTTACTATCGGTCGTAACTATACAGCTCCGATTGATACAAGTATAGGAGATTTTCCAAAAACTTCCAATTTGTTCGCACCAGCATTTTTAACTACAGCGATTGGGATGGAATATGCTCCTACAAAGTCATTATCAGTGTTATTAGCACCACTTTCGGGACGTTTTACCTTTGTGAATGACCCAGATTTATCGAATGCTGGTGCTTTTGGTGTAACCCCAGGTGAGTCAATGTTATCAGATATTGGAGCATTTTGTAATATTCTCTATACAGATGAAGTAATGACGAATGTTAATATCACCAGTAGACTCAATTTGTTTTCTCGATATAATAGTTTTTCGACGATGATAGTAACGTGGGAAAATATGATTACAATGAAAGTCAATAGCTTTTTAAATGTTTCTTTGGCAACCGACGTGTTTTACGATCAGCGAATTCCTATTACGCGTGAAGATGGAACCGTTGGTCCTGCAACACAATTACGGAATATTTTCTCTTTGGGTATCGGCTATGCCTTTACAAATGTAGAGAAGAAATAAAGACTTTGAAAGTAAAATGAAAAAGGCTTGTTTTCACAAGCCTTTTTTTGTTATTTCACTTATAATTGCTTCAACTCATTTTCTAAACTAGTCAATTATTTACTATTAAAATTACTTATTATCTATATTGTATTTTTAGAAACGAGTATTCAAAATATACATTCAATATTTGTAAAGTCGAATTCAATCCGGTGATTTACAGAATTGGTACTGTATTCTGAAATTTTCAAGGAGTAAATGTAAATTTTGCCAAATACAAATCATTTCCTTTTTGACCTGAAACTGCTATTTCGCCAAATGAATCAATAATTACATCATTCAACCTATTGTAATCTTCTCCACCCCAAACCTTTTCAAATAATATTCCATTTGAATTATAATAACCAATGTAAAAATCATTTTTATCATTATTTTTCTTAGTACCAGCCAAAACTAAAGCACCTAGACTATCTAAAAATATCGAACGACAATCAATAGATGTATCTAAAGTCGTTGTACTAAATTGTTGATTTTGGTTATTATAGCGAATGAGAATATTTTGGTAATTATTATCAAGATTCTCAAACATTGCTACAAATCCATAACTTGAATTGGAAAATCCCTTCCATTTAAGTTTTCTACCGGTAAAGTTTTTGAACAAATAAGAATTTACATCTACAACATCTCCAAATTTGATATCAATATTTGTTACAAAATTTGATCTATGTACTTGAACAAAGGATTTTGACGTAGGTATAACTGTATCAGAACAAATCATAACTCCCAACTGTTTACAATTGGTAAACCACCTCATTGCTTGTGGTTTTGGTAATGATAAAGAATCACTATTATGAATTGTATACAAAGAAATTGTTTCTAATTTCTTACTTTTTTTACCTAGTTCATCCGTATTATAAATACCTACCTTGATGAGTAGACTATCCTGTAGTTGTTCACTATAACTTTGTGAAGCTAACAATGACCATACTGTATAAAGTGCATGACATTCAGAATGGAAATATTCATTATATAATTGATAATGATGATGTTCTCTGTTGATTTCTTTCAATTTAGATTTTTTGTTATATAATAGCATTGCATTTTCATAAAAAAAGTACTCTGGATAAATCCAAAATGATTGAATTCCAAAGTATTCTTTTGTATCAACAACACTATTCTTATAGATATTATTAGACTCTGTTCTAATTTTAAAAATATAATCTGCTGCACCTGGTTTAGGATAATCAATATTAAATAATTCATTTCCAATTGAATTAACCGAGATTAGCAACGGATACTGTTCATTATGATCACAAGATACATATGTGTAACCTTCCTTGCTTACTCCAATATTATAACCATGAAGGAACATTTTCTCAACAGTAGAACAAGATTTCACAAACTCCCATTTCTGTATGGGAGTTTGTGAAAAGAGAATAGTATTAAAACATAGTAAAATTAACAAACAAAGATATAATGTAGAAAATAATTTCATTAAATTCCTTCAGTTGAAAATGAATGAACGTGACGTTATTTAAAGGTAGATTACTTCTAAATTAACTAATTCTTAACCAATATCCAAATTTGGGATTTTTCTTACTTTATTGTTAGAGCAATTCCGACCCATTCGTCTTCTTGAATGGTTTGGAGATGGGTAAAGCCAGTATTTGTGGCGGCAGTGATGATTTCTTCGGCATCATAGACTAATATGCCTGATAGTAATAAAATACCTTTTTGGGAGGAAAGTGAGGCATAAAACATAGGAAGACACGGCAATATCACATTTCTGTACAAATTTGCGACAATGCCGTGTGCATTCAGCGGAAGTGCTTGTTGTATCAAATCGATTTGTTCGACGGTGATGCGACCTGTCAATTCATTTCGTTCTAAATTTTCGTTGGTGTTCAAAACAGACCATTCATCATTGTCACAAGCATAGATTGTCGTTGCACCAAGTCGCTGGGCAGCAATTGCCAAAACACCAGTTCCAGTACCCGCATCAATCCAAAAGGTGTCAGATTTGACATACTGCTCCAAGAGTTGGCACATCATTCTGGTAGTACAATGATACCCAGTTCCGAATGACATTTGGGGAGTGATAACAATTTTGATGGGTTGGTCGAAGGTATCGGTATTCCAATCAGGAACAATGACAATATTTTGAGATGCGACGATAGGTTGTACGGTTGCTTCCCAATCGGCATTCCAATTTTGTTCGATGATTTCGTAACTTGGTTCAATGGTTGCTTCAGGAAGAAGCTCATAAAATGACGCTGTTAAATCTGTTAAGATTTCATCTGTGAATTGTTCTTTATCAAAACAAAGAATCAAAGAATCGAATTGTTCTTCGATTCCGATGACATCAAATTGGTATAAAATACCGTAGGCTATCTCATATTGCTCTTCTGGCAATGAGATAGGAAGCATGGTAAAAGTACGTGGCATTCTTACTTTACTTCTGCCTTTTTTTCTTCAGCTGGAGCAGTTTCTGATTCTTTTTCAGGATGCGTTGCTGCTTTTTTAAATTCTTTTACTCCGGAACCAAGTCCCTTCATCAATTCAGGGATTTTTTTCGCACCGAAGAGTAAGACGATTACTAATAGAATCAGTATCCACTCACTACCGCCAGGTAAACCGAACATAGGATTATTCTCCGTATATATTAAAGTTGATGGAACACATTTGCAAGCGATTCGAAAACTGCCAAGCCATCGTCATTACCCAAAGCACTATCGCAACAACGCTCAGGATGGGGCATCATACCCAAGATATTTCGTTCTTTATTAATGATACCAGCAATATTATTGATAGAACCATTTGGATTAGCATCGCTTGTGATTTCACCAAACATATCACAATAACGAAACACAATTTGATTCGAATCTTCAAGCGAATGCAACGTATCCGTATCAACAAAATAATTTCCTTCACCATGTGCAATTGGCACTCGAATGATATCATTTTGTGCAAATTGAGACGTAAAACGTGTACTATTGTTTTCAACTTTCAAATAGACATCTTTGCAAACGAATTTCATCGACATATTCGGAAGCAATGCACCAGGCAACATTCCCGAATCTGTAAGAATTTGAAACCCATTACAAATCCCCATTACATATTTACCTTTTTTGGCAAAAGCAGCTACTTCTTGCATAATCGGCGAGAATCGAGCAATTGCTCCACAACGCAAATAATCTCCATACGAAAATCCACCTGGAAGTATAATTGCTTCGATATCACTTGGGATAATCGTATCTTTATGCCACAACATCGTGGTTTCACAACCTAAATTTTTGCTAATTGCGTAGTATGCATCTTGGTCACAATTCGAACCCGGAAATAAAACAACTCCAAATTTCATTTATGCATTCCCAGTAAGAATTTGAATCGAATAGTCTTCCATAATTTGATTGCATAACAATTGTTTGGTCGCATTCTCAACAATTGAAAATGCTTCATCTTTCGATGAAGCAGACACAGTCATCTTAAAATGTTTTCCTATATGTAATTGTTCTATTGCTTTGAATCCAGTCGAATGAAGTGCATGTTCGACAGTTTTTCCTTGAACATCTAAAATGCTTTTGCGTAACATCACATCGATAATTGCTGTATACTGTTCCATACGTCTATCTATTATTATATTGAATCAACTAATTGTTGACATAAATCTTCAAATGTAAGGTCAATTTCTTTTGCTGCCATAGGTAACAAACTGGTAGTAGTAAAACCAGGTAAGGTATTAACTTCCAAACAAAACGGAATATTATCAGGACTTAACCGAAAATCAACCCTTCCAAATCCTTCACAGCCCAATACTTTGAACGCTGCATACGCCAAATTGGCGATGTATTCATTTAATTCGTCGGAAAGTTCTGCTGGACAATGATACTCAGTTTTACCTTTAGTATATTTGTTTGAATAATCATAATACCCTTCTTTGGGTTCAATTTCAATAATTGGCAATACTTCATCACCAAGCATACTGACTGTCAATTCGCGTCCAGGTACAAAGGTTTCCAACAAAATTTGGTCAGAAAACTGACCAGCAATATTGACAGCTTCGATTAACGAATCCAAATTTCCATCTCGAACAAAGGTCATTCCGACGGTAGACCCCTGATCATTTGGTTTTACAACAATATCCTTGCCTAATTCTTCACGAATTTCTTTTGCAATTTCCAGGTCAATGGCGTCATTTTTATGAAGCACATGCCAAGGTGCGGTAGGAATACCTGCTGTTTGAAAAAGTGATTTTGAAAGAGCTTTATCCATTGCAATTGCTGAAGCTAATCGTTTAGAACCAGTATATGGAATATCTCGTAACTCTAAAAGCGTCTGCAAGACACCATCTTCCCCATACTGACCATGAAGTACCAAAAAGCAACAATCAACATCATCAAAAAGTGATGATTGGATACAATCCATATAAGCTTTTTTGGAAAACTGAGCAAGAAAGTCGTTATCAACTGGTTTTGCTTCAGCTGAAAGTACTTCTTCTGTCGTCAGAAGTCCATTTTTCCCTTTTGCAGGGTCAATGGCTTTGACAGTATAACCAAGTTGTTGTAAGGCATGGGTGACAGCTTTTCCACTCACCAAAGAAACATTTCGCTCAGAGGAAATACCCCCCATGAGGACAGCTATTGTTTTATAGTTTTTTTCCATTCAGGATTTGTCTTTTCAATCAAAGAATTATATGTTCTCATCACCAATTGAATATCTTCCCAAGCAGGCTTTTTCCATTCAGGATTTCTGAGTAACGCTGCTGGGTGATAGGTTATAATCGTCGGTATATTTTTATATGTTCGCTCTTTCCCACGTACATCTTTCATCGTGAGTTTTTCTTTGAAGAGCGTCTCCGCTGCAGTTAGTCCTAAGGCTAAAATAACTACTGGCTGGAGTAATTCAATTTGTTTCCACAAATACGGTTCGCATTCTACGACTTCTTCGGAAGTTGGACGTCGATTTTTTGGAGGACGACATTTCAATATATTCGCTATGTAAATTTCTTCTCGCGTAAAATTGATAGCCTCCAACATTTTCGTCAGTAACTGTCCCGCTCTTCCAACAAATGGCTCTCCTTGTTTATCCTCTTCTTCACCGGGAGCCTCTCCAATCACTAATAATTTTGCATTTGGGCTTCCAACTCCAAAAACAAATCGCAATCTTGTTGCACCCAAAGAGCAATTCATACACGTATGAATATGCGAATATAAAATATCAAGCGTTGGAGCTTTTTGCCATTCTTGCTGTTTTGCTACTTCAGTTTTTAGAGGAGCATTTGCAACTACTGGTAATGGTTGATTCTGTACTTCAATTGGAACTACATCTGTAGCTACTATAACTTCCGCTTGAGATTCTTGAACTTTTTGTTTCGATTGTTTGCGAACAGATTGCACCGAAGGTACAACAGCTTCTAACAATGTACCATCGGTGCTTGTAAATTTCGAATTATGCGGTTGTTGTCGTTGAAGCAATGCAAGAACTGATTCGGCGACTTTCTTTTTGCTCATTCCTCGATGAATTAAATATCAAGGTTTTTCACATATTGAGCATTTTTTTCAATGAACATACGACGTGGCTCTACTTTTTCGCCCATCAATGTATTGAAAATTTGTTCTGCTTCAATTGCATTATCTAAAGTAACTTGTAACAATGTTCTTGTTTCTGGGTTCATGGTTGTAGACCATAATTGCTCAGGGTTCATCTCACCAAGACCTTTGAATCGAGAAATTGTGATATTATGTGCTGATGCAGTTTCTTCAATAGCTACATCATCAACATCTAAACCTTTCTTTTCTTTAATGATACGTTTGATGATTTCATCACGTTGTGCATCATTAAAAGCAAAGTATTCCTTTTCTCCACGTTTTACTTTGTATAACGGTGGGTTGGCAATAAACAATTTCCCTTCGATAATCAAATCACGCATATAGATAAAAAACAACGTCAGAAGTAAGGTACGAATGTGCGATCCATCGACGTCCGCATCGGCCATAAGGATGATTTTACCGTAACGAGTTTTTGTTACATCAAATTCATCACCAAATCCCGAACCAACGGCAGTAAAGATAGCACGAACCTCTTCGTTTTCTAATATCTTTGTCAAACGAGCTTTGTGAACGTTGATAATTTTACCACGTAATGGCAAAATCGCTTGAAACATTCTATTACGTCCTTGTTTTGCCGATCCACCAGCCGAATCCCCCTCGACTAAGTACAATTCTGTTTGTTCTGGATTATTCGAAGAACAATCTGCCAATTTGCCCGGTAACGTACCGATATCCAATGGATTTTTTCTACGAACTAATTCGCGAGATTTTTTTGCAGCAATACGAGCTTCCGCAGCTAAGGAAATTTTCTCGATAATGCGTTTTGCTAATGCAGGATTGGCATCTAACCAAATTTTCAATTTCTCGTTCATAATTGTACGAACGATACCTTCTACATCACCATTACCCAATTTTGTTTTTGTTTGACCTTCGAAAAGTGGTTCTGCAACTTTCACAGAAACGATTGCTGTCAGACCTTCGCGGAAGTCATCACCAACGATATCAATTTTATTTAATTTATTTGCTGTAGCATATCCATTAATAACACGCGTTAATGCAGAACGGAAACCTGAAATGTGGGTTCCACCTTCAATGGTGTTGATGTTGTTTACATACGAGAAAATACGTTCTGTATACGTATCATTATAGCTGAAACAAATATCAACGATTGTATTCATTCCTTGATCATCTTTACCAATTCCACCAATATAAATAGGAGGAATCAACGTATTAAAATCATCATCAATATATTTTACATAATCAACCAAACCACCTGCATACATAAATGTTTCAGAGTAGGTATTGCCATCTTCATCAGGGCGTTCATCAGCTAATTTGATAATCAAATTTGGATTCAAAAATGCCAATTCACGGAGTCGTTGACCAACTTTTTCGGTTTCAAAGACTGGATTTGCAAAAATGGTTGGATCAGGAAGAAAACGAATCGTTGTACCGGAATGATCATCAGCAGACATTTTTCCAAGTACTTTTATATCTGAGAGAGGTTTGCCCTCGCTGTATGTTTGTTCATAAATAGAACCTTCACGACGGATAGTAGCCGTTAATTTGATTGAAAGTGCGTTCACGCACGATACACCCACACCGTGAAGACCACCAGAGACTTGGTAAGAACTTTTTTCGAATTTACCACCCGCGTGAAGCGTACACATAACCACTTCAAGAGTAGAAACTTTTTTCACTGGGTGAGGTCCAACAGGAATCCCACGTCCATTATCAGAAATGGAACATGAGCCATCAGAGTGAATGGTAACACCAATTTCGGTACAATACCCTGCTAACGCCTCATCAATGGAATTGTCAACTACTTCTTGAATTAGGTGATGAAGCCCTCTTCTACCCGTATCGCCGATATACATACCCGGACGACGACGGACGGCTTCTAAGCCTTCGAGTACCTTTATACTATCTTCGGTATATTGCAGATTGGCATTATCGTCATCGAATTGTTGTTGTTCTTCGTTTGTCATGTGATATTATATCTATACAAAATGTGTATCAAAACTATATAATACAAAGATACAAAATTTTCATCAATTTTCCGTAAAAAGGTTTGAAAATTGGGAACAGAAAATTAAAACAAAATCAAATTTTTAGTCAACTCCCCACTATCACTCCAAAAACTGCACCCTCTGGGCTGGAGTTGGGAGATGACAATGATTATGTTTTCCGAAGAATTGATAGCGGTTTTTGGCAATGAGGCGATAGAGTGCTTTGCTGATGAATGGTGGAATTATGAATGAGATAATTCGCAAAACATTCCAAATTCCGCCCAGCGTTTTGCCGATATGTTGGAGTGCTTTGACTTCTGTGAAAAAGGTACTTTGTGAATAGACAACGATTGAGTCGAATGTAGTTTGTTGCGTATTGGTGAGCGATTGGTAGGTTGTTCCTTGTAAGGGTGAAAACTTCAGTCGGTGGTGGCGGTCGAGTTTTAAAAGCAATTGCACTGAACGAGTACACAATCCGCAAATACCATCGTAAAAAACTATTGTTTGTTCAGTGTTCATCGTTTTGTAGAATATAATTTCGCTCCAAATTGCGAGACGACAATTCCCCCCAATATCCACAATGAACCGTAGAGTTCTGCAGGTGACAACATTGATTGGGAAACAATGCAAAAGAGAATTGCAGCAACAATGGGTTCGATGCTGAAAATGACGGAAGCCGTGATGGGCGATGTTTTTGGTTGATAGACCGTTTGAATATATGTCGCAACAACAGATGCAAATATCGCTGTGTAGACAATAGCACCAATAACAACTGGAGTGATGTGAACAACAGAACGATAGGTCGTATACTCAGCAACAATATTCGAGAAAAAGTATGGCTCAATTAACCAAAAAACTCCTGAAATAGGAACCGTCAGAAAAAATTGTACAATGGTTAACTGCAACGATTTTTGGTACATATCCGCAGAAGACTCAACATATTTATTGATATAGACGATATAAAAAGACCACAAGAGTGACCCCATCAAAGTCATCACATCACCCACATTTACGTCCGTTAGAGACTCTGGTTGCGTAAACACCGACAATCCAATAAAGCAACAAATTACTCCGAAGAGTTGCCACATTGTCATTCCTTTTTTGAGGACTATTATTTGTGCAAACGGCACCAACACCACCAACATTCCAGTAATGAATGCCGATTTGGTAACGGTTGTAAACGCCAATCCGTAGGTTTGAAACAAATATCCAATCGCAAAGAGCAATGCTAAGACAAATCCCTCAAACCAAGTCGACCGTTCAAATGACTGAACAGGAGTTTGAAGTTTATTGCGAAAGTATAACCACCCTACGATAGATGCAATAACAAAACGAATAGTCGTAAATGGAGCTGCACTACAATCTGGAATTGCTTCTTTCACAACGATAAACGTTGATCCCCACACAATCGCCACCTGCAACAGCAACCACTCTGCCTTCCGTTGTTCTGTCATTCAATCTTTCTTTTTTGATTTTATTTGATTGTAGACGTTTGAGTTTACAATCTACTTTCAATAGAACTAATTTGGTTTCGTCGAATTTGGTATAATGAAAAAAATTGTTTCCTTTTGTATGTTGGTCGTAGTTCTGTTTTCTTTAACAGAATTTCACGAATTTGTGAAAATCCCCTTTGCAATAGGTCATTTTATTGAGCATTATTCAGAAAATTCACCAACTTCATTAGTTGACCTCATATCGGAACATTATTCCAATAATAATGCACATTCTGAGGAACATTCATCACTTCCTTTCAAAGAACATTGTACTTCAATTGTTATTCATTTAGTGTTGTTTACAGAAAGTGATTTTGATAATTTCGTATTACCGTATTCAACAATCCAATACTTTCACATTTGTTATCAAACCACTGCATCAGGTACCAAACTGGGTGTTTGGCAACCCCCACAATCCCTTTCACACTCCTAATATTTGACCTTCTATCATAGCGAATGATACTTGAAGTATCATAATAGCTTACCGTACTCAATGGCTTATACTTGCAATTGAGCTTATATTCTTATAAAAATTTTAAAATCAAACATCATGTTTTCGAAAATTATACAAATTTCGATTCGAAACAAGATCTATGTTTTGATAGCATCGTTGATATTGTTTATTGCAGGAATTTACAATCTCACGATATTACCCATAGATGCAGTTCCGGATATTACGAACAATCAAATTGTCGTAATCACCACTTCACCCTCTTTGGCGGCTGCTGATGTGGAACGATTTATTACGATACCCATAGAACAATCAATTGCTACCATTCCGGGAAGGATAGAACTTCGTTCATTCTCTCGATTTGGACTTTCCATCGTTACCATCGTATTTAAAGATAATATTGATATTTATTGGGCAAGACAACAAGTAAGCGAACAATTGTCCCAAATTCAATCTTCTATTCCTACTTCAATTGGTATTCCAACCTTAGGACCTGTTACAACTGGATTGGGAGAAATATTTCAATATACGGTGGTGGCAAAAAAAGGATATGAAGAAAAATATAGCCTTCAAGATTTGCGAGAAATTCAAGATTGGATTGTCAGAAAGAATTTACTCGGTACAGAAGGAGTTGCCGATGTCAGTAGTTTTGGTGGGAAGGTTCGCCAATATCAAATCTCGTTGGAACAGGAAAAACTAAGTGCTTTTAATATCAGCATTCAAGAGATTTTTGATGCAGTCAATACTAACAATCAAAATGCAGGTGGTGCTTATATTGAGCGAGGTTCCAACACCTACAGTATTCGTACTGAAGGACTCATAACAAGTAAAGAAACCTTACAATCCATCGTAGTCAAAAGAACAAAAGAAGGCATCCCAATCTTATTAGGTGATGTTGCAACTGTTGAAGACGGAAGTGCTATTCGTTACGGGGCATTAGTTCAATCCTCAATAGGTGAAGTATCTGGTGGTATAGTTATGATGATCAAAAATGGTAACTCAAGCCAAATTATAAAAAAAGTAAAAGATAAAATTGCACTTATTGAAAAAGGATTACCTGAAGGAATAGCAATAGAACCATTTTTGGATAGAACCAAGATGGTGAATGCATCCATTAGTACTGTATCAACAAACTTAATAGAAGGTGCATTAATTGTCATCTTTGTGTTGGTATTGTTTTTGGGAAATATTCGCGCCGGTCTCATTGTAGCATCTGTGATTCCACTTTCGATGCTGTTTGCAGTAATAGCAATGAACATTTTTGGTGTTTCAGGAAACTTAATGTCCTTAGGTGCAATTGATTTTGGACTTATCGTTGATGGTGCGGTTATTATAGTAGAGTCAGTTCTTCATCAGATTCAACAACACGTAGGCTTCCATCAAAAGACAGAGAATTCCATTGACTCAATAGTGGAATCTTCCAGCAGTAAAATGATTCAATCAGCCGTGTTTGGTCAAGCAATTATTCTCATAGTCTACATTCCAATTCTTACCTTAGTTGGTATTGAAGGAAAGATGTTCAAACCAATGGCACAAACTGTCTGTTTTGCATTAATTGGAGCATTTATACTTTCACTGACCTATGTTCCAGTAATGAGTGCATTATTGCTAAAATTTCCAATTATTTCAAAACGAACTTTTTCCGATAAGTTTATTCAATTTTTAGAACGATGGTATAGAAAAACACTCTTAAATGCTATTCGAAAAAGTTCATTCATTCTTGTTGGAACTTTAGTAATTTTCATTGCAAGTGTATTGTTGTTTACAACATTGGGTGGAGAATTTATTCCAACATTAGAAGAAGGAGACTTTGCTGTCGAATTTCGAATTCTGACTGGAGGTTCATTGCAGGAAACGATTGATGCATCATATAAATCAATGCAATTGTTACAATCCAAATTTCCAGAAATTGAAAAGGTAGTAGCAAAAATAGGATCTGGTGAAATTCCTACTGATCCTATGCCAATAGAAGCTGCGGATATGATGATAATTTTAAAGAAAAAATCAGAATGGACTTCTGCAAAAAGTTTCGATGAATTAGCGGAAAAAATGAGCCATACTTTAGAAGATATCCCCGGAATTTCATACAGTTTTCAATATCCTGTTCAAATGAGATTCAATGAATTAATGACAGGTGCAAAGCAAGATGTCGTTGTTAAAATCTATGGAGAAAGTTTAGACTCATTGGAAAAATATGCACAAAAAGTTTCATCTCAAATTCAAACAATAAAGGGAGCTTCTCAAATTTATGTTGAGCAAGTAATCGGCTTACCCCAAATTGTTGTACAATTTAATAGAGATGCTTTAGCTCGGAACGGTATAAGCATTCAAACAGCAAATTCTGTTGTACAAACGATGTTAGCTGGTTCTACTGCTGGTTCCGTGTTTGAAGGTGAACGACGATTTGATATTGTACTTCGAATGAAGAATGCAATGTCAAAAAACATTGATGATATCAAAAATTTTTACATTCCAACTTCACATGGTAATTTTGTTCCACTATCTACCATTGCAGATATCAACATTGTGAATGGTCCAAATCAAATCCAACGAGATGATACTAAACGTAGAATTGTTATAGGATTTAATGTTCAAGGCTCAGATGTAGCAGGCGTAGTGGAAGAACTTCAATCGAAACTTTCCACTTCAGTTTCGTTGCCTTCAGCATACTTCATTACTTATGGTGGACAGTTTGAAAATTTACAACATGCCAAAAACCGATTATTAATTGCAGTTCCACTTGCATTGTTACTTATCTTTTTCTTGTTGTATATTGCTTTTTCATCATTCAAAAACAGTATACTCATCTTTTCTGCAATTCCACTTTCTGCTATTGGAGGTATTGTAGCACTTTGGTTACGCTCTATGCCATTTAGCATTTCTGCCGGAATTGGATTTATTGCATTATTTGGGGTTGCAGTTTTAAATGGAATTGTGTTGATTTCTGAAATAGAACGTCGAAAAACGCAGATAGGAACTTCGTTGTTGTATTCAATAGTCAGCGGTGCTGTTTCTCGAATAAGACCTGTTTTAATGACCGCTGCTGTTGCATCATTAGGTTTTATTCCAATGGCATTTTCTACTGGTTCTGGATCAGAAGTTCAACGTCCTTTGGCAACGGTAGTCATTGGTGGATTAGTTTCATCAACATTATTAACTTTGTTGTTTATTCCTTTAGTGCTTTTAGCAATTCAACGTTTTTCATTAAAATCAATAGATCTAAATAATCGAACAACAGTACTTGTTGTTCTTCTAAGTATTGGCATATTTGCAACTTCTGCAAAAGCTCAAACCTATCAGCAAGAATCCACACAATATGTATCTGAACTGGAGATTTTAGAAATTGTTATCGAAAACAATCTTTCTCGTAAGCAGCAACTTTTGGGAATTGATGCATCAAAAATTTTAGAACAAACAAGTGCTGAAATTCCTAAAACATTGATTTCGACAGACCTTGGACAATATAATAGTTCATTTTTTGATACTAAATTTTCACTGCAGCAATCCTTTGAATTTCCTACGGTATATTCCAATCGTTCTGATTTGTTACAAGCAAATTCAAAAGTTTCTTTGTCTGAACATCAACTCAAAGAAGCTATGTTACGAACTGAAACCAAACGTTTATATACTGATATTCAATTTTACATTTCTCAACAGAGAATTTATGAAGAAATTGATAGTATTCTTATTCAAATGATGATTCGAGAGGAAGCGAAGTTACAATATGGATCTACTGAAAGATCCGCTTTGTATCATATTTCATTATTACAATCTCAACAATCATTTTCCAAAACTAAGAATGCTAATTTATTACGAACTGCTCAAATTGAACTCTCTCAATTAACAAATAATAGTATATTCTATTTGCCAACTGAACCGTTAACGAAACGAAAAATGTTTCGTGATTCAACAACAGCAGTACATCCTCAAATACAACTTGCTCATACATTGTTAGAACAGCAAAAACATACTCGAGAAGTTCGAAATTCTCAATTACTCCCAGAAATACATCTTTCAATTGCAAATCAGTCACTGAAAGGTTGGATGACTACGAATGGTGTTGATGAGTATTATTCTAGTGCTGGTAATAGATATAATAGTGTTCAGCTTGGTTTTGGTATATCATTGTTTACAAAGGCTGAACATGCAATGATAGAATCAATTCGAGTTGGAGAAGCAATTGCAGAATTAGAAATTAGAAAATCGAATGATAATGTCACAAATCAACAGTATCGAATTGTAACACATCTGAGGGCAAATGAAAAATTATTGCTACAATATGAAAAGACTCTTATTCCTGAATCAGAAAAAATTCTTACTCTTTTTCAGCAACAATATGCATTAGGTGCAATTTCATATATCGAGTGGTCTACTAATATTCTTTCTGTATTAACTACCAAATTGCAATATTTAGAAACTATTCGTGATTTCAATCAATCAGCAATTGAAGCTGAATTTTATAACGTTACTACTTACTAACAATGAAAAACTCCATCAAAATACATATTCTATTCCTTTGTGTTATCTCGCTTTTCGGATGCAGTGAAAAAAAGAATCCCGAAGATGCTCATATTCACCAAACTACTAAAGAACATGATCATTCAGATGAAAAAATAGTAAAATTAACTGATGAACAATTAAAAAATACAACTATTCAAACTACGCTATGTAGTTATAGCCCATTTGAGGAAACATTGCAATTACAAGGAGTGGTAGATGTTCCTCCACAATCGTTAATTTCTGTTTCATTTCCTTTGAATGGAACCGTCAGCACTACAACGATGCTTCCAGGAACCTATGTGAAAAAAGGCAGCATTGTTGCTGTAATAGAAGACCAAATGTTTTTAGAATTGCAACAAGAATATCTTTTAACGAAGCTTGAACGTGAACAATTAGGTAAAGAACTTTCACGACAAAAGAATTTATCACAAGTAGATGCAACTTCAAAAAAATTATATGAAGAAATCTCAACAAAAGATGCTCAAATGGAAGTGAAACAGAATACCTTAAAGAAAAAGTTACAACTCATTGGTGTCAATACTGAGCAATTACAATCAAATTCTATGTCCTCAAAAATTGTAATACGTTCACCAATTACTGGATATATCACAAAGGTACATTGTAATATTGGGATGTATGTATTGCAAGGAAATCCTCTGTTTGAAATTGTAGATCCAACCCATATTCATGGCTCGTTGACTGTATTTGAAAAAGATATTGACAAAATCAAAATAGGTCAAAAAGTGAAAATTGTAGCACCATCATTAGTTCACGATACCATAGACGCCGAAATTGTGTTGATGTCAAAATCCATCAATGAAGATCGCTCAACTACTATTCATTGTCATTTTGAAAAAATAGATGATCACCTATTGCCGGGAATGTTTTTACGTGGATTGGTTTTGAATACTGGTACTACAACACCAAGCATTGAAGAAAGTGCCGTAATCAGATTTGAAAATAAAACATATATTTTTGAAAAGAAATCCAAAAACGAGTATCATTTACAAGAAATCAGTATTGTTGGAGAACAAAATTCTATCGTATATTTCACATCAAACGAACCAGTGGAAAATAAACAATATGTAACAAAAGGTTCATTTACTTTACTAAGCGTTCTCAAAAATACGGAATCGGGTCATTCGCATTAATTTGTAGTTTCTATTGGGTGGGCTATCGTTTCCTTCGGTGATATATTCTCACGGAGCATAAAAAGCCCACCTAAGAGGAATGAGAGGAGATAATGCACGGAATGGGAGAGCGTTGCGAAGGCAAGTCCTTCTTCCAAAGGGATGGAATAGAGACGGTACATTGCTTCTTGCATAAAGAGGTGGTAAACGCCGACTGTTCCCGGTGTTGGTGCTATTGCAACTCCAACAGAAGTGATGATAAGTAATAAAATTGCATCTGTAAGATGCAATTGATGATGCAGATTAAACGCAAAAAAGAGTACATAAATTGGCAATACATATAACACCCAAATACCAATTGATTGTAGTATGATAGGCAAAAACGACGATGGTTGTTTGACTATTGAAAGTCCTTCGGTGAAAGATGCAAGTAGTGAAAGTATTTTTTCGCCAAGTGCTGCTGGTAGGGGTTTTATTAGTATGGAAATAGCTTTGTGTCCGAAAGATGTAAAAGCAAAAATAATAATCAAACCCAAAAGAACTATCGTTGGTATTCCTGCATAAACAATCATTTGCGTTGACGAAACTGAAGGCAATGCAATGCGAAGTTTTTCGGTAAAGAGCAAGGTAGCGATAGAAATAAAGAATAGCAAATTTAGCACGTCAAAAAACCGCTCCAATACCACTGTTCCTAGTAGGGATGCAATTGGTACACCCTCACGTTTTGCAATTACATACGGACGAACGAATTCACCACCACGCGGAATGACATTGTTAATGCCATAACCAATCATAATTGCCGAAAAAAGATTAAATGTTTTTGTGTTTTTGTGAATTGGATTGATGAGAATTTTCCATCGCATTGCTCGAAGATAGTGAGAGGCTATAACAATAGGAATAATCAACAAATAAAACCAATAATTTACAGACTGAATATACCCCCACAATTTCGAGAAATTAATGTTATTGACCGCAAAATAAACCGAAAAACCCACCAATGCGATGGTTATGGTGAATTGGATAATTTTGGAAGAAGTTTTGGTCATTTTGAGTAATTGTTAGGTAATTTTTTTCAGAATCTTGCTACAAATATACACTGAAGTATGTACTAAATTTGCTGAAACATACTTTCTATTTTGATAATACCTTTTGACGTTGTATTTTTGCACTCTTCATATCATAAAATAGCTTACTATGTACTTATCAAAACTCGACATTATCGGCTTCAAATCATTCGCATTAAAAACTTCATTAGAATTTCCTGCAGGTATAACCGCTATCGTTGGACCCAATGGTTGTGGCAAATCCAATGTCGTTGATGCCGTACGATGGGTATTAGGTGAGCAGAAAAGTAAGGTTTTGCGATCAGATGTGATGGAAAACATCATTTTTAATGGAAATGTCAAACGGAAACCTTTGGGAATGGCAGAAGTTTCACTTACTATTGAAAATACCAAAGGCATTCTTCCTTTGGAATATACTGAAATCACCATAACACGACGTTTATTCCGAAGTGGTGAGAGTCAATACTTCCTCAACAAAACAGCCGTTCGACTTCGAGATATCGTGAATCTGTTTATGGATACAGGAATGGGTGCGGATTCGTATTCGGTGATCGAGTTGAAAATGGTAGAGCAAATTCTATCAGGAAAAACCGACGAACGTCGCCATCTTTTAGAAGAAGCAGCATCAATAAGTAAATATAAAATCCAGTTACGAGATGCTACTCGTAAGCTTAAAGATGTTCAGGGCGATATGACACGTGTTACGGATATCACCACAGAATTAGAAAAGAACGTTGCTTCATTAGGGAACCAAGCTGATAAAGTACGTCGTTACAATGCAACTTCAGGTAAATTACAAGAAGTAGAAATTTACGTACTTAGAAAAGAATATACTGCGTCTCAAAATGAACTGAAAGTTGTTAATGAAGAATTACAAGCATTTTTGGAAAAACGAAAAGAGATTGAAACAACGCTCGAACATCAAGAAAGCTATGCCAACGAATTAGAAGAACGATCAAGACACGAAGAAAACGAAGTAAACACTCTCCGTTACAAAGAAAATGATTATCGTACACAACTTGCACGATTTGAGCAAGAATTAGCTGTTGCAAATGAACGAATTAATTCTATCAATCAATCAACATTCAGATTGGGCAACGAGCAATCTGATTTAGAAAATGCACAACAGAATATAAATAGAACATTAGAGCAAACAAAAATTCGCAAAGAAGAAGTTGAAAAAACAATTGAAGAACTTCGTAGCTCTTTCCAAGATTCGAAAGTTATTCGTGACCAAAAACTACAAGCTCTTCAGGAGCTACGTCATCTTGCAAAACGCACCAATGAGCAATACTACAATGCTCTCAATGTTCTTAATGGGCTTAAAGGAATTTTAGAACGGAATGCTAGAACTACACAACAAAAACAAAGCATTATAACTGAACAACAGTCTGGTATTTCCAAAGAAGAAACTGCACTTGCAGAAAAACAAACCCTTATCAATGCGGAAGAATTAAAACGAACTGACTTCGAAAAAGCAATCGAAAAAGCTGAAAAACTCTATAAACAAAAAGTAGAATTACAAGCCTCACTTCAATCCTCAATAGAAACGTTACGTCAAGCTTTGAGCGAAGAACAACAACAACGTAGTTATCTTAATGCCTCTCTTGAATTTCTAACAAGTTTAGTTGACTCATCAGAATCCTCGAAATTTTTACAGCAAAACTTACAATGGAATAACAATCTTGAGTTTTCAACATTAGCAGAAGTCATCGGTACCGATGAACCGTATAGAATTGCTTTAGAAGCTGCTTTAGGTGATGCATCGAAATACATAGTTGTAGCAACTGAACAAGAAGCACTTACAGCAGCAAAAATCCTCAAAGAATCAAAAAAAGGAAAAGCAACATTTCTGTGCAAATCAACCATTCCTTCGAGCCAAAAGAAAGTTAAACCAATAAAAGGTGAAGGAATTATTGGTTGGGTAACAGATCTGGTTCGTGCTGATAAAGAAATACTTTCTGCTATTTCTTTATTATGTGGAAATTGTGTCATAGTAGAGAATTTACAAGTTGCTGAAAAGTTAGTTTCTTCTAATTCAGAAGTGGAACTTGCTGTAACGTTGGAAGGTGAATTGGTTAGTTCCTCAGGATATATTCGTGGTGGTTCAATATCCAAATCAGAGGGTGTTTCGGTAGGTAAGAAAGAACGAATTCAACAGTTGCAAGAGTCGTTGCAGACTATGCAAGATTCAATAGCAATGAAAGAAACATCGCTGAAAGAATTGCGAACTCAATTGCAAGAAATCAATATCAACGAACTTACCCAAGCGGTACGAAGAGCTGAAAACGAAAAAAACAATTTTGAGCGTTCTTTAGCACAAATGATTTCTGGTACAGATTCTATTCGCCAACGCATAGATAATAATCGTAAGAATTTAACTAGAACTCAAGACGAACTTCAAGAATTGGAGCGAGAGTCAGCTGAAACTAATAAAAATATCAATATTAAAGAAGAAGAAGTTTCTTCTTTGAAACAGCAAACAGACGATACTTCGAAACAAGTTCAAGTATCTGAAGAGGAATTTTCTGGAATTGAGGCAACTGTTCGACAAAAGGAATTACAACTTGTTCAAACTGAAGGAGAAAATAACTCCTTACGTGCTGATATTGACAGATTGACAAATTCAATTCGTAACTTAGATAATCGAAAAAAAGGATTTACAACTGATATTGAATCATCAAAACAAAAACTTGAAGATTTAAAAGAAACTGTTAAGCAAAAAGAAGGTGAAATTCGCACACTACGAGAAGAGTTGGTCACTATAACCAATGATAGAGAACAATTGGAAACAATTCTTCGCACTACCAAAGAAGAATTACATCAATATACGGAAGAATCAAAGTTTCTTCGTTCCGTGTTAGAAAAAAACATTCGAAATGTTCATGAACGAGAAGTAACAGTTGCAACATTAAATCAAAAAATTGAATCAATTTTGCAAAAAGCAGTAGACGAACTTCAAATTTCAATAGAAGCTGAACAACCAATGACACCTGAATTGGAAAAATTACAAGATTCATCTCACGAAGAATTGATAGAACTAATTCGTGTATACAGAAAAAGACTTCTCAGTTATGGAAGTGTTAATTTCGAAGCCTTAGAAAGCTTTGAAAGAGAAAATGAGCGATTAGAACTATTACAAGCTCAGCTAAAAGATTTGACAGAGGGTCAACTAACTCTTATGACTACAATTACTGAGATAAACGAAATAGCCCAAAAACAGTTTAATGAAACTTTTGAAAAAATTAATGTCTATTTCAAAGAATTATTTCAAGTTTTATTCGGAGGGGAAGGTGAATGTGCCATCACTTTAGGTGAAGGTGATCCTTTAGAAGCCAGTATTGATGTAACAGCAAAGCCTCCTGGAAAAAAACCAAACACTATCGAATCTCTGTCGGGTGGTGAAAAGACAATGACTGCAATTGCACTTTTATTTGCAATTTATATGGTAAAACCATCACCATTTTGTATATTAGATGAAGTTGACGCACCTTTGGACGATGCAAATATCGGTCGTTACATCGAAATGATTCGAAAATTCAGCATCAACACTCAGTTTTTAATGATTACTCACAACAAAAAAACAATGGAAGCTGCTGATTCTTTGTATGGAGTAACGCAAGAAGAACGAGGGGTATCAAAAATAGTTTCTGCAAAATTAACGTCTAATGTAGCATAACAACTAAAGGATTTATACAATGAGAATATTACACATTTTTACCATTGCCTGTTTCATTTGTTTATCAAATGTTTTTGTAATGGCACAACAAGAGGATTTATTACCTCCAACAGAAATTAAAGAAGTTTTTAAAGCGGATTTTCCAACAGTTTTAAATGCTGTGAAAAAGACCATTAAAGACAATGGGTGTATGATTGAAGATGAGAAAGATCCTAAAATTACTGAAGAAGATTTATACAAAATCGTTATTCGTACAAATATGTGCGTTTATGTAGTTGGGGAAGACTCTACTCTCATAACAATGCAACGATATTCCCGTGCAGTTCCAGTGATTCGTGCAGGTCGTTGGGTCAATGGCAGAATTCAATACAGAATTATTCTGAACGAAAATAAAGACCGTGAATCGACAAGTTTGGTTCTCAAATCTGAGATGAGTGGATTTGAAGATTACGTTACTTCGAAAGTTCACTTCTGGAATTCTAACGGAATATTAGAAAACCAATTTATTGAAAAACTCAAAGCTAATATCTCCAGTAAATAATTTAGCAACTATCGACTGAACAAAAAAAGCCCATCAATGATGGGCTTTTTTTTGTTTCGTTACATTAATACTATTATTGGTTAAGAGCTTTTAATTGAGCTTCCAGTTTTATTGCCTTTCTTTGAGATCGACGTTTGATTTTCAATTGGAAAGTATACTGAATCAAGTACATACATGGTACTATCACCAACGTTAAGAAGGTCGAAAAAGTCAAACCAAAGATAATTGCCCAAGCGAGTGGACCCCAAAATGCAACTGAATCACCACCCAAATGGAAATGAGGATTTCCGGTAGTAAGCAAGGATTCGAAATTTATATTAAACCCAATTGCTAAAGGAATCAAACCTAAGGCTGTTGTAGCAGCCGTTAGAATTACAGGATTAAAACGAATTGCTCCTGCATCGACAATAGCATTTCTTACTTTATATCCGCGTGTCAAAAGAATATCAGTAAAGTCAACTAATACGATTCCATTTCTAACAACGATACCACCCAGAGCAATAATACCAACACCTGTAAACACAATAGAGATATCGATTCTAAACAAGATAAATCCTACAAATACACCAATTGTTGATAGTAACACAGTTACCATAATAAGAATTGGTTTTGCAATAGAGTTAAATTGTGTCACCATAATCATAAAGATAAAGGCAATAGAAATCATAAAAGCAAGACCTAAGAAAGAAGAAGTTTCTTCCTGATCTTCTTGTTCTCCAGTCAGTTTTACTTCATACCCTTCAGGTAGGGAGAATTGAGGTAAAGCCTCACGAATAATTTGGTTTATTTCGTTAGCATTAAATCCTTCAACAACACCCGAAGACAATGTCACAACACGCTTTAAGTTCTTACGATAAATACTTGCATACGTTGAAGTAAAATCTGTAGTTGCAACGGAAGATATAGGAATTTCTTTCAATTGACCATTTGAAGCTCTGAATACCATTGGCATATTCATAAGTGAATTAATATCCTGTCTATATTTTTCATCCAAACGAACATTGATAGGATATTCTTCATCGGCAACTCTGTATTTCGATGCTTCCAAACCATAAAGAGCAGAACGCAGTTCGAATCCAATTTGACCTGCAGATAGTCCTAACAAATTTGCTTTTTCACGGTCAAGATTTACTAAGATTTCCGGTTTATTTTTTTGCAAAGAGGATTTTAACATTTGGATTCCTTTGACACGCAATGAATCAGTGACGAACTTTTTCATACGTTGCTCAATTGCAACCAACACATCAAAATTATCCCCAGAAATCTCAATATTCACCGGTTTACCAGTTGGTGGACCTCCAGCTTCCTTTTCAACAGAAATTTCTGCACCAGGAATATCTTTAATTTCTTCTTGCATTCTATTAAGAATATCACTCGAAAGTTTTCCTTTACGCTCTGCAAACTTAACGAAAGCAACAGAAACCTTTCCCTTATGGGGAGCAATGGTTCTGTCAGGATCTTGAGGGTCTCCAGCTCCAATTCCAACATTAGATATAACTGAATTGACAATTGGATTTTTTTCACCAATTATTTTCATTACCTTCTTCTCAACGATTGCTGTTATTGAGTCAGTTACTGCAGCATCTGTACCTATTGGCATCTGAATATAGACGTACGCAAAATTAGGTTCCGAATCAGGGAAAAACACCACTTTTGGACCAACTATGCCTAAAGCCATAAACGTCCCAATCAGAATCACAAACATCCCTGAAATTGCTATATAAGGTCTATTACCTTTTATAAGGAATCGTAATACCTTTTTGTAAAAATCCATTAACTTTGGTAAAAAGACATTTTGAAACCCTTTTACGAGTACAGGGGTTAAAAAGTACTTGTTCGAAAGCCATAAAACTAATAAAATAAAGGTAAGATTTCCATATAATGGTAAGGAAAGTACGTGGAAAAATAATCCTATTCCACCCATTACGGCAATTCGAAGAATGAGTCCTTTTTTAGGTAAAGGAATGTTCTTTTCTTCCATAAACTGAACAGCAAAGACAGGATTGATAATATAGGCAACTATCAATGAAGCTGTCAAGGACATAATCAATACCGCTGGTAAGTATACCATAAACTCACCAACAATTCCAGGCCAGAACAATAATGGAAAGAACGGTGCTAATGTAGTCAAAGTCCCAGCAACAACAGGTGCAAAAACTTCTTTAGCAGCCACCTTTGCTGATAAGTTAATTTCCAGACCCTCTTCTTTATGAAGTCTGTGCATATTTTCTATTACCACGATCGCATCATCAACGATAATACCCAATGCTAAAAGAAAAGCAAAAGTTACTACTAAATTAAAAGTAATATCTAAAGTAGGCATCAATAAAAATGACAAGAAAGCTGATAAAGGTGTTGCTAAAGCAACAAATAGTGCGTTTTGAACTCCCATAAAGAACATCAGAATAACAGTCACCAAAATAAATCCGATAATAATAGAATTTATTAAATCTGTCAAATTTGTTCTCGTAATATCAGATTGATCTCCAGTTACATCAATAACAACTCCCTTTGGAAGTGCTTTCTGAAACTCATTTTTAATCTCCATTACTTTATCAGAAGCATTAATGAGATTCTCGCCTGCCTTTTTTAGAATTGCCAATGAAATAACAGGTTTCCCATTTAAACGAGAGTAAGACTGTTGTTCTTTATTCGTTTCGGTGACGGTAGCAACATCTCTGAGATAAAATGTTGAACCACCGGATGCACCTACAACAATATCTTCAATTTGTTTTGGACTGGTAAATTCTCCTGTAATACGAAGATTTCTACGAACTCCACCCGCAACAAGATCACCACCAGAAATATTCACATTTTCATTGGAAATTGCACGAGCAACATCATTGAAGGAAAGTTGTGCAGATTGCATTTTGAAGGGATCAAGATTTACTTGAATTTCACGATCTAATGCACCAATAATATCAACTCGTCGAATTTCTTTGAGTGCTTCTACTTTGTCTTGTAAATTGTCAGCATATTTTTTCAAACGTTCTAAAGATACATCACCAGCGATATTGACATTCATAATAGGAAATTCTGAAAAGTCAATTTCAATTACTGATGGTTCTAACGTAAGATCCGTTGGTAAATCTGATCGTGATTTATCTACTGCATCTTTTACACGTTGTTTAGCGACGGATGGTTCAATCCCAGTTGTAAATTCAACTGTTATAATAGAAGCATCTTGAAAAGATTGCGATGTTACTCTTTTAATGTTTGCGACAGATTTAATTTGCTTTTCAATTTGACGTGTTATCAAATTTTCCACATCTGAAGGAGATGTTCCAGCATTAATTGTCGTAACTAATATAGTTGGGATAACAATATCAGGAAAATTCTCCTTTGGTAAGGAAGAATAAGTAATTATTCCTAAAATTGTTATCAATATGGTTATCACATAAACAGTCATTTTGTTTTCAACTGCCCATGCGGTAGGACCAAAGGTTTTTAATTCATATTTTTGTTTCATATACGGATTCCAATATAATTAGAATTTAATAGATTGACCGTCTGAAATACTTTGAGCACCTGCATTAACAACTTGCTCTCCTGCTTTGAGACCTTCAATAATCTCAATAGTATTCCCTTGTACCAAACCTGTTGCAACTTGTCTTTTCACTGCAATTTTCACTTTTCCTTTCGTTTCATATGTAAAAACATATTTCTTGTTCGCATCGTATTGCACTGCACTCAAAGGCACAACCAAGGCATTTGCTTGAGTTTTGTCATTGATTGCTATTGAACATAAAAGATTTGGTCGAACATTCTCCGGTCGTTTTGTAAAAGGAACTTCTATTCTAAATGTACGTTTTGATGGGTCTATTGCTTTTGATAAAACACCGATTTTCGAAACATAATCAGTAATTCCTAATTCAGGAAATGATACGACTACTTTGTCTCCTTTGTTGATTGAGTTTATATATGCCTCAGATACTTCAGCAGCTATATGTAAATCAGAAAGTGACACAATCTGCATTGCTGGCATTCCTGGAACTGCTAATTCACCATTATTAAGTGCGACCCTATCGACTACACCAGAGATAGGTGCACGTACAGTCATTTGACGGAGTTGTTCTTTGGTAGAAATCATTCGTTTTTCTAATGATTCAACCTGATTTTTTGCTTGTAAGTATTGAATCTCAGAACCTGCTTTTTGTTCCCAAATAGCTTTCTGCTTTTCGTATACTGTGTTTGCGAAATCCAATTGCAATTGTAATTCATCTAATGCTTTTTCCAAAATATCAGATTCAAGAACAAATAAAACTTGACCTTTCGAAACAGATTGACCTGGTTTTACATTCATTCTAATTACACGTCCACCCATAGAAGGAGAAACCATTGCCATAGAACGAGATTCTACTGCTCCTTTTACATCAACAAAACGCTCTAAAACTTGAAATTCAGCAGAAACAATGGAAACAGCAATTGCATTTTTCACTGCTTCTTCTTCTGTTGTTCCCAATTCTTTTTCCAATGATGCAATTTGTTTCGATAAAGCATCTTTCTGACTAATTAACTGCTGTAACTGTTGTTTTTTACCTTCTGGAGTATTCGTATTTTGATTCTGCGAACAAGAAAGTACTAATGAGAGAATGAATACAACTACTATATGTTGCGTTTTCATTATTGATCCTATAAATTATTATTTTTTTAAACTTTTGTAAAATCGTTTTGCAAGAGATTCCATAAATTCTAATTTAGTCATTCTGCAAAATGTTTCGATATCATCATAGTGACATTGCATCATAACAATGGCACCTGTTCCAGAAAACCAGATTTGTATAACAACTTCAAAAGGATTTTCACTCGAGTCAATTATCCCCTTTTCAATTCCTTCTTGAACAATGGAAACACACAAACTCATAATTTCATTATGATGAACCTCAATTTCAGAAGTTACATCAGAACTAATACAATTAATCTTTGGTAAACTTTCAGTTTGAAAGCTCATCATTAAAGAGAAATACTGAGGTTGTTCAATTGAAAACTCGTAAGAAGCTATGACTAAAGTTTGAATAAACTTGTCTTCATAGTTATCATTTTCACGAATCTTCTGAAGCATTTTTTGCTTTAGAAGTTTTATTCCTTCAATCAAAAGAGAAATGTATAATTCATCCTTATTCGAGAAGTACAAATACAGTGTTCCTTTGGCTAATCCAACTTTTTGTGCTATTGCATCCATTGAAGTTTTTTCATAACTATGTTCGAAAAATAACTCCTTTGCTGCTGCCAAAATCATCTGTTTACGGAGTTCTTTTTCTTGTGTTTTTCGAGATAACACCTCAATAGTTGCCATTTTCTTACTTTTTATACTCGAAATATCGTGGATTTACCGAACCAATCAATACTTTCAACTCTGCCACAGCAACCTTGTAATCATGAATTGCTTGTGCCTTATTCAATCGAGTCTGTCGCAATGCAACATCACTATCTGAGATTTCTATTTGCGATCCTAACCCAGATTTATATCGAATATTTGCAATTTCATACGCTCGAGTTGCTTGTTCAACATTTTTTTGTTGACCCAAAATTCTTTGTTCTGCTGATTTGATTTGCAACTGCAAAGAATTTGCCTGAAGGAGTAAACTCTGTCGTAACAATTCTTGTTGAGAGGCTAATGTTTGAGCATCGATTTCTGCTTGTTGTACTCTAGCTTGAGTTCCAAATCCATTAAACAATGACATTTGAACTTGCAAACCAACAGTAGAACTTTGGGCTGTATTCATAGATCCTAATGAATTTCCTGCTCCGAGATATTGATAATTTGCAAATGCAGCAACAGAAGGATAATACTCTGTTTCTTTGATTGAAACCAAATCTTTGGACACATTCAATTGCATTTGTAATGACTTCAGATCATAATTTGAATTTATGACCATATCATACATCTCTTGTTCAGTTGGCAACTTTTCAGGAGTATAGTCTAAACTTCCTTCTACAGAGATATCTTCTTTGATATCTTTCCCCATTGACAATTTTAATCCATTGTAAGCGGTAAGTTTGGTTGCTTCTGCTTGAATGACTATTGGTCGAATGTTTTCCACCCCTACACTTGCTCGCATTTCATCAAATTCGGCTACTAAACCTTGTTTCAAGAAAATCCGAACATTCGCCAAATTTTCTTCTCCATTCAGTAAAGAAGCCTTTGTAACTTCATGAAACTCTTTGGCTAATAAAGCTCCATAAAAAGCTTTTTCGGTCGCCAAAAGCGATTTTGCTACTGTTGCTTTGTATTGCTCAATGGATATTTGAGAATACCTCTCAGAAGCACTAATTGCTTTAAAGACAGCAGCATTAAAGAGAACTTGTGTCACCTGTGCAGTGGTAGTAAAACCATTGGGTGCACCTGCACTCACTGCTACAAAACCACCTGGAGGTTGACCTGCAAATTCTGAAGGTAAGAAAAACACCGGTAGCATGAGGTTGTAATTATAGCTACCTGAAACTGTTACCGAAGGCAAGGTATTGCTATATGCTTCCTTGACTGTTGCATCGGATTTTTTAATCCCCAATAGAGCAGACTCTACTGATTTGTTCTGAAGTACCGAAAGCTCTAAAGCTCTCTCTAAGGTTATAGGCGTTTGTGCTTGTACTGTCAAAAAACCTATAAAAAACACTGAAAAAAGCACTCCGAAAATCCTTGAGGACCTTCTTGCGTCAAAAGACATTGTACTTTCCTTGTAAATGTTAAAGAATTTGTTTTAGTTAAAAAGAAAAATGACCGAGAGTCATTTTCTGACTAACGGTCACAAAAGTACAAAAAATCTTTTTACGTGATACCTTTTTATGAAAATATTTTGTGAAAATTTACAGTTAATGGCAAGAATAACATTTTATAGAACTCTTAATATTTCCTAAAAACGGTAGCCAACTCCAAACGTAATAAGACTTCTTGTTCCAAATCCAAGATCTGTAAATACATTGATTTTTTTACCTACACGAAGTTTCAATAAGTCAATTTGAGCAGCAAGTACAACTTTTGAAGATGTATTTTTTTCATTTTCCACTGAGACATATTCTTGATTTCTGAAAGTAATACCCATACCTAAAGAAGAACTAAGTCCAATCACATCACCATCAAGATAATTAAAATTTATTCTTGGCATTATAGAAGTATATGATGAAGTAAGCGTGCCTAAAACATTACTATTTACGTTATCAACATAATCTCGAATAATACTCACATATTGAGCTTCAATTGAATAGGAAAAAAAGTCATTCGCATTTGAAGTATATCCCAATGAAATTGGTGACATTCCTCTGTAATTATTTGAGGCAACACTATTTGCTGATGCAATTACGACAGAAGCATCTACAAATACATCAAGTAGTTGATACAAAGATCCTGTACCAATTCGAGCCGCAACTTCACTTTTTTGAGAAAACGAATTTTGAGTCGACAAAAGTAGTACAATAATTAGTATAAGTGTTTTCATAGGATGAAAGTATGTTGTTAATAAGTAATTGGCGTGATAGAAGAATTTTAATTGTTGATTTTCTACTGCTCCCTTTTAAGGGGAGTTGTCCGTAGGACTGAGTTTGTCTTTCTAAAATACCACCCCGCCATTTCATGGCACCCCTCCTAATTTAGGAGGGGAGTTTTTTCTGTAAAATTGCTCCCTTTAAGGGGAGCTGTCCGTAGGACTGAGTTTGCCTTTCTAAAATACCACCCCGCCATTTCATGGCACCCCTCCTAATTTAGGAGGGGAGTTTTTTCTGTAAAACTGCTCCCCTTTAAGGGGAGCTGTCCGTAGGATTGAGGGGTTGTTTTCTAAAATACCACCCCGCCATTTCATGGCACCCCTCCTATTTTAGGAGGGGAGTTTTTTTTGTAAAACTGCTCCCCTTTAAGGGGAGCTGTCCGTAGGACTGAGTTTGTCTTTCTAAAATACCACCCCGCCATTTCATGGCACCCCTCCTAATTTAGGAGGGGAGTTTTTTCTGTAAAACTGCTCCCTTTTAAGGGGAGTTGTCCGTAGGACTGAGTTTGTCTTTCTAAAATACCACCCTGCTTTAAAACTGCTCCCCTTTAAGGGGAGCTGTCCGTAGGACTGAGTTTGTCTTTCTAAAATACCACCCCGCCATTTCATGGCACCCCTCCTATTTTAGGAGGGGAATTAAAAAGAAATATTTCTACTTATTTCTACTTATTTATATTTACTGCATATCCAGGATTTACACCCAAAAACAAGCCGAGTCCATCTCCTGTTACATTCCAAATTGGATTTCTTCCTCCACCACCAAAGATTCCGTCGTTACTATTTCGGCGGTCTAATGTGTTGAGATACTGTAAAAAAGCAGGATCAAACGCTATTAGTCTAAAATAAGGATTTCCAATGTAAACAAAGTCTTCAAACCCTCTTTTTATTGAAACTATGGTTGAATCTTGTGAGAAATTATAGTCCATTAATTCATATGGATTGTCAATAAACAATAAATCATTAACACGTTTAATTGTATCTATATCGACATGCAACCCCATGATAACTGCATTTGGAATATTTTTAGCAGAAATATTCGTGCGAAATAATTGCATGTTTATATTACTGAAATTTGATGAATCCGAATACCATAAGGAGGATGCTTTTGGTTTTTCTGGGATGAAGGTTGAGCTTTTTACTGTTTTTCCATTCCAGTTCACAGTCAAATTGTACGTTTTACCTTCCTGAATAATGAGTTCATTGGAAGTAAAGAAACTTTCCACTATATTTGGGTAAACACTATCTTTGACAAACAAAGTAAATACTCTTCCTTCTGATTCAATTTGCACATTTGCATCACGTAAAATTGCAAATGTAGGGTTTTGTGATAATGCTGGAATAGTTTTGTTGATATGTAATTCCAAAGGTACATTTGGCTCAAGTATGCCATAAACTACAATCCGCTCTTCAAAAGGTAGATTCGGGTTTTCGATTACTTCTACACATGATGATAAAACGACACAAAAAATTACAATACTGAATAATGTTATGTATTTCATATTTAAAACTTAAATTGTAATCCAAATGTTGGGATAATTGGGAAGAGAGAAATCTGTTTTACTACTTTTTTAGGAGGACCTGATGAAAAATCAATTTCAGTATCAATATAATGAGCAAAAGCATTAGCTCGATTATAGACATTAAATATATTGATGGAAAAAATCCAAGGTTGTTCGAACCAAGTATATTCGTATTGGAAACTCAAATCCAATTTATGATATGCAGGTAAACGGTAATTATTTCTTTGAGGATAATCATAATGTATTTGAGAAAAAATTCCTGGTTTTAATGAATACTGTCCTACTGGCATAGTAAACGCCTGACCTGAAGCCATCACCCATGTTGCACCAAATTCCCAACGTTCTGATAATCTATACGTTAAAACCGCTGAAAAGTCGTGTCTTCTATCATATCTCGGAAAAAATGTTTTTCCATTATTTAGCTCAGGAAAAGTTCGTTCTGTTACTGACCAGGTATATCCTAACCAACCAGTAACTGCTCCTAATTTCTTCTGTAAAAATACTTCAAGACCGTATGCCACACCTGTTCCTGCAGTAAATTGTGAAGCTAATGGAATTCCTAATGAAAATGTGACACTATCTTTATATTCATACAAATTACTCATTGTTTTGTAGTATGTTTCTACTGCCAGTAGGGCTTCATTATCGAATAAATCTTGTTCATATCCCAAGACAATTTGGTTGGATTTTGAAGGTTTTATATCTGCTGTTGATGGAAACCACAAATCAGTTGGAAGCGTAATATCATTTCGAACAATGAGATGTAAAAACTGATGAGCAGTCGCAAATGCTGCAGTCATACGTTTAGAATCATCAATCAGAAATTTCATTGAAATACGAGGCTCTGGAGCAATGTAATTTCCGTTTTGGAAATACATCAATCGTCCACCGATATTAGCATTGAGTCTGTCAGAAATTTGCCACTCGTCTTGGATATAATAAGAAAATTCCATCGCATTGATGGGATTCCTCTCTATTTGAAATTCACCATTGGTAAAATTGAAAAGGTCGGTTGCTGCAGATATAAACTGATGGCGTGTTGCTTCTACTCCAGTTTTGATAGTATGTTCTGTACTTGGGAATATCTGTAATTCAGAACGCACCATATAATCTTCAATTTTTGACTCAGAAAGAAAGGTAATTCGGAATTGTGGGTCATTGAGATTATCTTTGAGAAGTACTTTTGAGGAATAATTCGTATAAATGAGTGAAGTATTCATAAATACTGTAGGAGAAAATATATGCATCCAGCGAATGTTCGCCGTTGAATTCCCCCAAGAAAGGTCAAATTCTGGGTCAGTTGGTTTCTCTTGTGGAAAAGAAAACACATCTTTTCCAAAATATCCACTCACAAATAATCGATCATTTGCACCTAATTTATAATTTACCTTTGCGTTTAAATCGTAAAAATAATAATCTGGAAAGGTTGTATTTTCGGTTTGAAAAACCCTGAATGCTTTTGCAATTAGGTCAAAATACATTCTTCTTCCAGAAATCATAAAGGTACAGTCTTCGTTGATTGGACCTTCTAAGGTCAAACGAGAATTTATCATTGAAATTCCAGCAGTACCCGAGAATTTTTCTTTTGTACCCTCTTTCATCGTTATATCCAAAACACTCGAAAGTCTCCCACCATATTCTGCAGGAAATGCACCTTTAATAAGTGTTATATCATTAATTGCATCGGCATTAAATGTTGAAAGGAACCCTCCTAAATGAGATGGATTATAGACAATTACACCATCGAGCAAGGTAAGATTCTGGTCAGGTGAGCCACCTCGAATATACAAACCACTTGATAATTCTGTTGAAGGTTTGACACCAGGTAGCAATTGCAAAACACGGAAAATATCGACTTCTCCTCCTAATGCTGGAAGTCGTTTTATCAAATCTGTTGTTACTTGAACAGTACTAATTTTGGATACACTTTTATCTTGTTTATCACCTTCAACTGTAACAGTACCTAACTTCACAGTTGATGAAATCGGTTGAATATTGAGAGTAATTGCATCAGTAGAGATAGTATCTGAAATAACAAGTATAAATTTTTCTTCTTTGACTGTAACACCTGTTACAACAATAGTATAGGTTCCTACATCAAGTTTTGGAATTGAGTAGAAACCAAATTTATTAGAAATAGCTCCTTTGAGAACCTTTGTAAGAGATGTATCTTTAAATACTTTTACGGATGCACCAATAACAACTTCGCCAGATACTTTTTCCGAAATAAAACCAGAAAGTGTTAACTGCTTTGTTGTTTGAGAATAACTTACGGTACTTATTAAAAGAAAAAGTACCATTACCAATATTTTTTGAATAAATGAATGTATCATTGAAGGAATTTTAGATTCGAAGAGTGAACAATATGTTAATCGCCAAAGAGAATTCCTAATTCGCGTGCAGTTTGCACAGAATCTGAGTCAACAGGCACACATTTCATACGCGAAACAGCATCTTCTAACGGTACCAAATTTACATTTGGAGGATCTAAAGCAACCATACATCCAGTGTTACCATTTGCTAAAGCACGTACTGCCGCTGCTCCAAATCGTAATGATAATAATCTATCTGTTGCAGTTGGACTTCCGCCACGAAGAAGATGACCCAATACAACCAAACGAGATTCTTTTTTTGTTATAGATTGAAGAACTTCTGTTACTTGCTCGCCAATTCCGCCAATTCGTTCCAAACGACCAAGGATATTTTCTTTAACAGAAACAGAACCTCCGATTTCCTTTGCACCTTCGGCAACGACTACAATCGAATATTTTCGTTTTGTTTTCGCTTCTGATTCGAGTAATTGTGATGCTAATTTTTCGTAATCAAATGGAATTTCCGGTATCAAAATCAAATTTGCACCTGCTGCCACACCTGCATGAAGTGCTATCCAACCAGCATATCGACCCATCACTTCAACGACGATAATACGTTTATGTGAATCTGCCGTTGAATGCAATCTGTCAATACATTCAGTAGCAAAAGAAACCGCTGAGTCAAAACCAAAGGTAACAACTGTTTTATCCAAGTCATTATCAATTGTTTTTGGAACTCCAATAACTGGAAATCCCTTTTTTGAAAGTGCATTCGCAATTGCAAGTGAACCATCACCACCAACTGAAACCAAGGCATCTATACGAAAATCACGAAAGCGTTGAATTAGTTCATCAGTTCTATCAATGGTTGTCCATTCACCTATTTCATTTTTAATAGGAAAACTCATTGGATTCCCACGATTCGTCGTTCCAAGTATCGTTCCACCCAGTTTAGAAATTGACGACACCATTTCTGGTCGTAACTGAATAATCCCGTCTTCAGGATATTCTTCTGGCATTAAAAGTCCATTGAAACCATCTTTAATACCAAATACTTCCCATCCACGGTTATATGCAGCGAAAGTAACTGCTTGAATGACTGCATTGAGTCCCGGTGCATCACCACCACCAGTATTTATAGCAATTCTTTGAATCATATCTATTTTTTTCGTTTATCTAAAAAATACACTATTATTGCTGAAATTCCAACACCACCTCCATAGAGCAAGGCTGTATAAATAGCTTTTGCAGTTGTAGTGAGAAAAAATTGAAGCACCGTCATAAATGCAACTAACACAATAATAGGTATTCGTTTTTGCGGAAACTTTATATAGTAAAACATCATCAAACCAACAAAAAACAGCAATAAATAGTCAGTCATTTCAATTAGTAAAAGTGAGAAATACCTATAGTTGACGATTGTAGTGAATAAACTAATACGAAAGAAGAATTGTTCGTTTGTTTTGACCACTCCGTGGTCAAGAAAATACCACCCCGCCTTTCAGGCACCCCTCCTAATTTAGGAGGGGAGTTTTTTAAACTGCTCCCCTTTTAGGGGAGCTGTCCGTAGGACTGTGGGGTTAACTTCTTAAATCAGTCGTCAGTAGATTGGTTCCCCACTTGAGGGGTGCAATGAAATGACGGAGTGGAATCTTCCCTAATAATCTCCCTCTTCCCTTGAGCGGAAGAGGTGATAGGGGGTGAGGGGTTATTCTGCACCAATAAAATCCAAAGACATAGAGTTGACTGAGGTTCTCGAAGCCATAATTACAAAAAGAAGTAGTTTCTATAACCTTTACATCTATAAACAAAAAAAGGCAGGAATACCTGCCTTTTTCTTATTTACTAATCACAAACTTTCGGAAAATTGGTTTCTTGGAATTGAGTACTATCGTATATGCACCATTAGATAGAGCTGATACATCAAAGGTAAATCCGTCTGACCCTTCAGGAATTACTCCTGTTTGAACAACAGTGCCATCAATCGCAAATACAACAAATTCTAACGAAGTATCAAAACTATAAGGAATTGTCAATGTAGTGTTAGTTGGGTTTGGAAATAACTGTGGAATTTTTCCATCAAAGTTATTTTCATCTTCTTGAACTGACACATTATTATAACATCTTTGGAAGTCAGGACAGCAATACATTCGTTTGTAAGCACATCTATCTCTCCAACTTAGTTGTTTTCGTACATTATCATCATAGGCACGATACATTATTCCGTCTTCAGTATCATCAATATCTTTACAAGGATTGTCTCCATCATTATCGAAATGATCAAATCCTAATAAATGACCCAATTCATGTAATACGACAGAGTAAATATCTTAAAATCGCATTTTGTCACCACTATAACTTCCGTTTTCGATATTTGAACCTTCTGGTATTAGATCTCTTGAAATAAAGAAGTTTCTAGGCAAACTGGTAGGTGGAGCACCATCAGGTTGAGGAGCTTTGAAACGTTGAGTAAAGGCATTAGTTGCATTAAATCTAATTCTAAACGATGGTGTTTCAGCATTTGGGTCGCAGTTATAGTTACAACTATTATAATGAGGTCCACTTGGTATTTCACTTAATTTTGCATCTGAACTTGCATATGCAATCGCAGTTTTGTTTTTGTGTTTAATTTGTTGTGGATCAGTAACAAATGATACCTTTACACAACAGGTATTTTCTTCTGAATCAGGATTATCAGTTCGTTCACAAATATTATTCCAAGTATTAAATGCACGTTTTATTGGATTTATATTAGGGTCTGAACTTTTTAAATCATTAATATTAAAAACTGTTTCAGGACCTTCATCAGTTCCTCTTACTATAAGATTCCAAGATTCTTCTCGAGTATCATCCTTTGGGTCAACCGAATTAATTGTCCATGGAAATGTCGAAGCATCAAAATTAAAACACAACACACCATTTCTTTTCATTAAACATTTATATGCCATTTCTTGCTTTTGTGAATCAGGAATTGGAATTTGTAGACAAATTGTATGTTTTTCAACAGTATTTCCATCACAATAAAAATGTGGATAACGATGAGGTATTGTATTACATTCAGTACATGTGGGATTTTGAAGGTCAATTGGTTCATCACCAAATAATGGAAAATATAATAGTAAGTTTAGAATCAAAAAAAGTATGGTTTTCATTCTCCAAATCCTTTGATAGAATTTTTTACATTGTTAAAAGTATTCTTCCATGTTTCATACGGAGTAAACTCATCATTCGACCAAATTCTATTCACATCTCGAACAAGCCCATTCCGAACAGGAAACACTGGATATCCATAAAAATTATTTAAACATAATCGAATGTAGTCATATTCTCTATTCGACATAGTCTCTACATTATTAAGGAAAATGATAGCAGTATCTCCCAATCGAAATCGCAACATCCTTTTATGTTGGTCTAACATAGTAAAATCAACTAATCTAAAAGGAGAGTTCTCTGCACCCCAATATTCTGTTGTTTGTGGTAATGCCCCTTCTCCAAATTCAACATTGAATGTTGGATATGAAAAACTTTGAATTTTTTCCTTATTCTTCAAAGTATTATGAACTGTCATTGGAAGAATTGTTCCTTTGAGCGAGTCTAAAATATTTAAGGTAAGATTATAATATATGTATTTTCCTGAATCTGAATCACTTCTATACCAAATAGGTGGTTTCATTGAATCAATTTTAACCACAACACCTTTTACTATAATACCACAATCAATCAATGATAATCTTCTATATTTTTGAGAATCATTTGATTTATACATTTTCATAATGATTGGATATAGGATTTCTGAAAGATTCAATCTATACTTGCCTGAATTATTATACGATACTTCTGTAAGATACTGTTCAAAACGAATGTAATCATACTCTTGTAAAAGATATAAATACTTCATTATGTATTTCATTGTATCACTATCCGGCTGTAAATTCTTAATAAATGCAATTGCAGTCTGTGTAGTTAGTAATTTCGCTATTGAGTCAACTACTAAATATGCATTTTTAACTTGAATTGGCATTATTGTGTCAACAGGAGGAATATTTCTTATAATAGGAAATATCTGTTGATACGTTAAAGCCTCTTCTCTCACGCCGCTATAATTATAATTCAAAGCTCTAATCCCTGTTTCATTTTGAGAGTATAAACTTAAAAATGACGAGATAGCAATAATCAACAATAGTATAGGTTTCATTTCTGAATTAGATATAGTTTAACATTACTTTTTATTCCATTTACCGTTTTTATATTCAAATACTTTGTACTTATCACCTTGACATCTGCGGTCATCTGGATGTTTTTTCTCTAATGCAATAGCTACATCACTATATAGATATCTTTGATGATTATAACTTGGGTAGAATGTAGGATTTTCTTCTAAATAATCTTTGCCACCAAAAGGGTTGTTATCTAAATTATTAAAATCAAGAAAGTACAAATCGGGTGTATTCCAATTTAAAAAAGGCTGAATCATACTTTTACATTTAGAAAAATTTTCATTTTTGACATCATCGTCTGTAATGCCCGATGTTATAAAGTCCAAATATCTGATAAGGTTGTTTTTAAAGAATTTTGAATCTAAACCCTGAATTAATGCTTTGTTAATTTCATTTATAATATCATCCTTATCTGGATCATTAGGATACAAAGAATTTACCGTATCCGAATACTTATCAATGATTGACTGAAGCATAGTTTTGAAAGAATCAATTAAAAAATCTAATAGTACTTTCGCATCAGGGAGAATTGATGCAAAAGGATTTTTAATTCGTTGTTCAATCTGTTTATAGAACTCCTTTAATTTCAAACAAGTCGGACAGTTCGGAGTTTTTCCATCGATGGGATCCGAATTACCAGTCGTTACATCTATAGGATTAGTACCGCCACCCAAATTCCAAGTATAACAATCCTGAGTATATCCTTTAAAATTATAAGTTATATCAATATGATGAGGAACATTACCACTTGCAGCTTGATCTGTTGTTTCTGTTCTTTCCCATACAGCAACTGTAAAACAATCTATAAGTGTACCTGATGCTCCTGTATATGCTGGACCAAATCTCATCAACCCTTGCGGTGGATTATCTTCTTCATCTCCACCACAACCACAATCACCAACCTTTTGGCTACTGGCAATTAAGCCTTGATACGTACTTCCACCACAACCACAATCAGAATCAGAAGTTACGGCTGCATTTGGATTTGCAACCGTAGAACTTCCAATTTTTTGGTTTTGTGATTGTGCTATAATTGAATTTGCAAACATATTGTTACCTCATTGTTACGCTTGAAGTAAAAAGCAACGTAATTCAAATATAGAAGACTGATTGGTAGTACTTTCTAATCTAATTCCGATATTTAAAGGACCAACATATTCACCAAAAAGGAAATCGAATGTACCAACTCCTGTAAAGGGACCTGTACCAAAATCATACACTTGTACATTTCCGTGTACATCACCACGAGTTACAGAAGATTCCATAATTCCAATTTGGAGTTTGTTGTAATTACTTGCTCCAAAATTGAATTTGATTTGAGACATCCACTTCGATTGTGTTGGATTGTTGTATAGGTATACTAATCCGCGAAGTTGAGGAGGAACAGAAGTTCCATAATTTGCCATTAATGTTTGTGCATTCATAGCTTGAGATTGTAATAAATCTGTTGCATTATGCGAACCATTAACTGCATTAACAGTAGGTTCTTCATGTATAACAATTGGTGAATCTACCCAAGCACCACCAGTCGGATTGTTAAATACATTCGAATACTGAATTTGAGCATTGATGACTGGTCCTGCAAATGTACATTTTACAAATGAAAGATACGGAGCAATCGGTTGAGGATTTGAGTTTTGGAGTGATAACCACCCACCAGAAAATTGTTTCATAGCAGTTACTATAATGAGATTGTTGAAGGAAAAACGTATAATAACTACTAATATATATATATATATATATACAAAAGCAAATATGTGGATAAGAAAATTTTATTAATTTTTCATAACATCCTTCTAAAACAGGGTTTTAAGCCTATTCTCAGGTTTTAATGCTATGAAAAATTAATCAAAAAATTTGGTTTCAATTTCTGCACTTAAATTTTCAGCATAAGCTTGAAGATTTCACCCCGTCACTTCGTGCCATCCCTCAAGAAGAGAACCCGTAAAGATACCACCCCGCCTTTCAGGCACAACTCCTAATTTAGGAGGGGAATTTGATGATGGTTTGCTGAGACGCCCATATAGGGCGTCTCTACGGTATTATTATATTTGAGCTTAAAATTTCGAGGTGAGGTGGGAATAGTCTTTGACGATTGTGCGTAAAAAGTCCAAATCCGATTGTTCAGAGGTGATTTGTAAGATGGATTTTACTTTTTCTGCTAAGGCTGCTGATACAGATGCATCATTTCGTTTTATTGACTCACGGGCAATATGTCGAATGTTTTCTACATCTTGATCATTCAAATGAATAACGGTTGGATAAGTAACTTTATAATTGTCATCTTGTTGAATATAGACTGTATCCGAAGATTTAGTGCGTTGTTTCAAACTAACGACTGATGTTCCTGCCACCAAATCGCCAAGGCGTTGTCCTTTTCCATTGATGAGAATTGTAAGTACCGCTGCTAATCCATAGGAAATTCCAACATCAATTGGTCGTAATAACCAACGAAGAAAGTATTTTCCTAACGAACCTTGTGTACCATCTAATGCTATTACTTTAATTTTTAGGAGTTTTTTCCCTGGAGTTTGACCATCATTAAATTGCTCAAAGAGGAAATCATACATAATTACAGGTAAGAAAAAAAAGAAAATCAATAATTCATTTGATGGAATATATTCAAAATTGATAAGCAAGAAAAAAGCAACAATTATTGCCGAAATAAAGAGAATATCAACAATCCATGCTAAAATCCGTTCACCTATATTAGCAAGTGTATACTCGATTTCAACATTTTGTAGCGTCTGAATTTTTATAGTATCCATATAAATGCTATTTTAGAAGGTTAAGAATGTTTTTTGGTTTCAATTCAACACAAAAATAAACAATGAGAGAAAGTGCTTTTACGCATCAGAACAAAGAAAAATGGCAATTGTTTGAGGAAATGTTACGTTCAAAAACAGTCAATCCTCAAGTGCTTTCTGATTTGTATGTCAAAATAACTGACGATTTATCATTCGCAAAAACTTTTTACCCAGATAGTAAAACAAGTAAGTATTTGAATGAACTTGCTTCAAAAGTACATCATTCAATCTATAAAACCAAAAAAGAACGTTCAAATCGATTGATTACATTTTTTCGAGATGAAGTTCCTATTGCATTTGCCTCGATGCAAAAGCAAATGTTGATATCGTTTTTGATTTTTATGGTAGCAGCTGGTATAGGTGCTATTTCTGCTTATAAAGATAGTACCTTTTTACGTGTCATTCTTGGTGATTCGTATGTTAATATGACAATCAACAATATCAAGGAAGGAAAACCATTTGATGTATATGCTAAAATGGATCCTGTTGAAATGTTCATAAAAATAACCTGGAATAATATCAATGTATCTTTCTTAGCGTTTGCTCTTGGAATAACGTATGGTTTTGGAACAGTGGTAGTATTATTCCGTAATGGTGTTATGCTTGGATCATTCTTTACATTTTTCTTTCAGTATGGATTACTGGGAGACTCCTTGTTAACAGTCATGCTTCATGGAACCATTGAAATTTCAGCAGTTGTTGCAGCAGGTGCAGCTGGACTTGCCATAGGGAATGCATTGTTGTTTCCAAAAACCTATACTCGATTGTATGCACTTCAAACTGCTTCAAAAAAAGGTCTTAAAATCATCATTGGACTACTTCCACTGTTTATCATCGCAGGTTTTATCGAAGGATTTTTGACTCGGTATGCCGATATGCCCTCAGTTATCAAAGCGATAGTTTTACTTTTATCGTTTGTCTTTATTCTCTATTATTTTATTATTTATCCACGTACAAAATCACAACAAATTAGTGAAGAAAATCAAATTCCTATTTCACTCTATGAACAAGAACCTGATTATGAACAATATGCGTAATGTTTTAATGATATGTATCTGTTTATTAACAGTATCACAACTAACAGCTCAAAAAACCACAAAATATTTATCCGAAAAAGAGTTGTCACAGGTCAAAAATGAAGGCACAATTTATGGCACTCTCACAACTCCATTGAAAACAAAAAAACCTCCATTAGTCTTGTTTTATACTGGTACTATGGGAACTGACCGTGATGGTAATATGGTTCATAATCCTAAAAAAAACAATTGGGCTGCGTATCTTGCAGATAGTTTGGCAGCGAATGGTATAGCATCGTTTCGTTATGATAAAATAGGAACTGGTAAAAGTAGTTTGGCAAATTCATCTCTGACTATGTACAATATCGATTATAATAATCATATTGCACACGCTCTTTCTTGGATGATGTTTTTTTCTAAAAAGAAAGATGAATATTCTAAAATCATTGTCTTAGGTCATCAAGAAAGTGTCATCTTTGGATTGTTGGCTGCTAATGTTGTTTCCCCAAATGGGTTTATAGCGATCAATGCACCAGGAACAACTATTGATACTATTATTGAGAAGTTGTATTATCCTTCCATTCCTGATAAACTTAAAGATATAGGCAATACAATATTAAGAGAATTACGTCAAGGTCGAGTCTATGAGGACGTACCAACGCCACTTATTCCTCTCTTTGGAAAAGATATTCAAAAAATTCTTATCGCTTCGATGAAATTTAATCCTGCGGAAAAAATAAAGAATCTACAGTGTCCAGTTCTGGTTATCTATGGTGAGAATGATATGGATACACCTGAATCAGAAGTTCTAAAACTCGCTTCAGCTGCTAAAAATGCAACTGTTCACAAAATACCCTTGATGAATACAATATTGAAAGAATCAAAAGGAAAGAATTTGAAAAACAGGGAAACGTATTCAATTCCTGTCCTACCGATAGTAGATGGAGTTACAAAACTCATTGTCGATTTTATTCGAACAACCCCATAAAAAAAGAGCCATCAATAGATGGCTCTTTTTTTATTTTATTCTGAAAACAGATTGGATTAATAATCCATTCCGCCCATACCTTGTGGAGGATGCATTGCTGCTTTATCTTCTTCAGGATTGTCAACAATTGTAGCCTCTGTTGTGATAAGCAATGATGCAACAGATGCAGCATTTTCTAAAGCAACACGAGATACTTTCGTTGGGTCAATAACACCAGCAACTAACAAATCTTCATATACTTCGCTGTACGCATTGAAACCAAATGCTCCAGTACCTTCTTTAATTTTGTTAATAATTACAGAAGCTTCCAAACCAGCGTTTCCTAAGATTTGACGTATTGGTTCTTCAATTGCACGACGGATGATGTTCACACCAGTTTTTTGGTCTAAGTTTTCAGTAACGATAGAATCTAATTCGCCGATAGAACGCAAATATGCAACTCCACCACCTGGTACGATTCCTTCTTCAACAGCAGCACGAGTTGCATGAAGTGCATCTTCAACGCGAGCTTTTTTCTCTTTCATTTCTACTTCTGTTGAAGCACCGATTTTCAATACAGCAACTCCTCCGCTTAATTTAGCTAAACGCTCTTGTAATTTCTCACGGTCGTAATCAGAAGTTGTTTTTTCGATTTGACCACGGATTTCAGCAATACGTTTTTTGATATCATCGCTAGTACCAGCACCTTCAACGATAGTTGTATTATCTTTGTCGATAGTTACATTTTTCGCTTGACCTAATGAAGCCAATGTTACTGCATCTAATTTGAAACCTTTTTCTTCAGAGATAACGATACCGCCAGTTAATACTGCAATATCTTCCAACATTGCTTTACGACGATCACCGAATCCTGGAGCTTTCACAGCTGCCGCACGGATAGTTCCACGAAGTCTATTCACAACCAATGTTGCAAGAGCTTCACCTTCGATATCTTCTGCAATGATAAGTAATGGACGACCTGCTTGAGCAGTTTTTTCCAATACTGGAATCAAATCTTTTACAGCAGAGATTTTTTTGTCATGAATTAAAATGTACGCATTTTCTAAAACTGCTTCCATTGATTCTGAGTCAGTAACAAAATATGGAGAAAGGTATCCACGATCGAATTGCATACCTTCTACAACTTCCATAGAAGTTTCAGTACCTTTTGCTTCTTCTACAGTGATTACACCATCTTTACCAACTTTATCCATTGCTTCAGCGATTAAATCACCGATAGTTTTGTCATTGTTAGCCGAGATAGTTCCAACTTGAGCGATTTCTTTTTTACCTTCAACTTCTTTAGAAAGTTTTTTCAAACCTGCAGTGATAGAAGTAACAGCAAGGTCTATACCGCGTTTCAGATCCATAGGATTTGCACCAGCTGTAACGTTTTTCAATCCTTCATTAACGATAGATTGAGCAAGAACTGTCGCAGTTGTAGTACCATCACCAGCAGCATCAGAAGTTTTTGAAGCAACTTCTTTAACCATTTGAGCACCAATATTTTCAATTGGGTTTTTCAAAGTAATTTCTTTTGCTACAGTAACACCATCTTTAGTAACTGTTGGTGATCCAAATTTTTTGTCAATAACAACATTACGACCTTTTGGTCCTAGTGTAACCTTCACAGCATTTGCCAATTGGTCAACACCTCTTTTAAGTGCAGCACGAGCTTCCACATCGAATGTGATGAGTTTTGAACTCATAATATATTTCTCCTAATATAATACGTTGATAAAAAGTGAATTAACTGATTTTTGCAAAAACATCAGATTCTCTCATAATAAGAAAATCTTCACCATCAATTGATACTTCTGTTCCAGAATATTTTCCGTAAAGTACTTTGTCTCCAACTTGAAGGTCAAGTGGATTTACTTTTCCGTCTTCAGAAACTTTACCTTTACCAACTGCAATTACTTCACCTTGCATTGGTTTTTCTTTAGCAGTGTCAGGAATAATAATCCCGCCACGAGTTTTTTCCTCTGGTGTTGCAGCTCGCACCAAAATTCTGTCGTGCAATGGAGTTAATGTCATTGTACGTATCCTTTAGATTAATGATTTAAAAAAATGTTATTAGCACTCAAGTGTGCCGAGTGCTAACTAATTCGAACGAGAAAATAAATTATTGTGAGATTTGTGTAAAAATTTGGAAATGTGATGTTGTGATTTCACCTACTATAACAAGAAAAGCCACTCATTGAGTGGCTTTTCTTGTTTTCTTTTTTTTTGGTTTTATTTAGCTTTTGCAGCCAAATCTTTCATCATTGCATGGTACCCTTTTTTATCAAGTGTACGTAATGCAGCGGCAGTTGCTTTTACAGTAATCCATTTCTTTTCTTCAGGCAACCAAATTCTTTTTTTCTGAAGATTTGGTAAAAATCTTCTTCTAGTTTTGTTGTTTGCATGGGATACATTGTTCCCATATTGCATTGTTGTTCCAGTTAGTTCACAACGTTTTGACATTATATATTTCTCCAATAATTTTTCTTCTAAAGAAAACAAATATACGGATTATTTTTGTAACCTACAAAAATTTCGTAAAATTATGGTAGAAAAGCTTCTTTATTCTCACGTACAAATTGTTCGAAAGATTGTGGATAGCGTCCCAAAATCTCGATTAAAGGTTCATTTGAAGCAACCATCATTCCTTTTTTCCATAAAGAATTAAGCTCCATCATAGCTTTTACAAACCAATCTTCTGATCCCATAGAACGTAATGATTGTTCTGCTACTTCTTCTGTGACATCTACATAGGAAATTTGTTTTTGTAACACTATTGAAAGTATTGAAGCAACTTCTGCATTTGTATAATCAAAACCAGAAATTTGTAATGACTTACCTGCATATTCATTTGGATCCAACAACACTTCTGCAAATGCCTCTCCAATATCCACACAAGAAACTAACGACTTGACTGCTGTTCCTTGAGGCAAGTAAAATGAACCACTAGATTTGATGGTTGCACTTTGGAAATTTAAATAATTATCCATAAACTCCACAGGATTTAATGTACAATAATCTATTCCACTTTCCTTCACTGATTTGTCTACTAATCCATGTAATTTTGCAAACACAAAAGGAGCGTTCGGATCAGCACCAGTTACACCCAATTTGGCAATGAATTTAACTCCCGCATTTTTAGCTTCTGTAAGGATTGGAGGAACAATATCAGCCATTGTTGGATGACCAGGAACATTCAAAAACATCGCATCACAACCGTCAAAAGCTGATGCAAACGTAGATGGATCTTTGAAATCAAACTTACGAATTTCGGTATTCTCGTCCATAAAATCTTCAGCAGCTTCAGGATTTCTTGTTCCAATTACTACTGAACATTCGTTAATCAACTGCAACATATCGACAACATTTTTCCCAACATTACCGGTTGCAGACATTACAAATACTTGATCTGGCATAGTATACTTTCTTAAAATAATTTTATAATGCTACAAATGTAAGGAATATTTGTTGAATAGGTGTGATAACCTTTGGTGATGTATACCGATTCCACACTCGAGGAGTACCAAGGTCAAAGAGTGAAGTCGAAGTTTGGCAGGGTGAAATTAAACAACAAAAGTAGAGGCAACCTTTACGGTTGCCCAATGAATAAAGAAAACCCCTCTGTCCTTCGGACAGCTCCCCTTTAAGGGGGCAGTTATGTTTTTTGGATTTCGTTTCTATAAATATGTGACCACTCTGTGGTCAAGTAAAACTCAAATTTGAGACGCAAAGAATAGCGTCTCTACAACAACGAAAAAACATTTACGACAAACGTAGAGTTTCTTACATATCCAAAGATGAATAGCCGAATGAGTTTAAGGCTCCTTTGTTGTCTCGCCAATCTCCGCGGACTTTCACGAATAGTTCTAAAAATATTTGTTGTTCTAAGTGTTCTTCAATGAGCTTACGTGCTTTTTCACCGAGATATTTGATTTTGGCTCCTTTAGCTCCAATGATGATGGCTTTTTGAGAATCTCGTTCAACGATGAGTTCAGCGTGAATGTGCCATTTACCGTTTTCTCGTTCGGTAAATTCGACAATTTGTACTTCAGTAGAGTAAGGTATTTCTTCTTTAAATTGGTGAAATACAACTTCTCGAATGAGTTCTGATACGAAAAATCTTTGAGGTTGGGTTGAAAGTACATCAATGTCATAGTGAAATTCTTCCTCTGGTAAGGAGGGTGTTATCATCGGCAATATTTCGTTTGTGAACATTCCTTTGAGAGCAGAAATTGCACGATAATCTTTAAAGAATCCTTCATCAAGTACTTTTTGTATCGTAGGAAGAACAACCGCTTTGTTAAAAAGGGAATCCATTTTATTGATTAATAAATACGATGGTTTTCCGGCATCTCGACAATACTGTTCCAAAAATGGAATTTGTTCAGTTGCAAAGGTTCTTTGGTCGGACGCATCAACAAGTGCCAAAATTACATCTGCATCATCTAAAGACTGCTCCACGATTTCCATCATAGACCTATGTAATTCATATTTTGGCTTCACAATTCCAGGTGTGTCTAAAAATACTACTTGAGTAGTTCCTTCTGTGAGTATCCCCAACACTCTCTTGCGTGTTGTCTGAGGTTTTGGTGAGATAATAGAGAGTTTTGCACCCAAAAGTGAATTCATAAGGGTTGATTTTCCAGCATTGGGTTTTCCAATGATAGTGACATATCCAAATTTTGTTGACATTTATTTTGATTTTCTGTATATTTGGGTTTTAAATTCAAAAACCACAAATATGATTATGAAAAAGTTTCTTGTTGCAAGTTTTATTGCGGTGTCAGTATTGATTCTTTCTTCTTGCTTGGGTGTAGAAACGAAAGAATATGAATATACATTTAAAACAGAAAAATCTGGTACTGGAGTTATTACCTTTACTAACATAATGTCAAAAAAAGACAATGACAAAGATGTTTCTATGAGAGATTTTGCTGAAGTTGTTACTGATTACTATGAAGGTGATCGACTTGAGCGTGATATGCCTGGAATTCGTAACGTTAAAAAAGAACTTTTTGAAAAAGAAGGACAATTGTGTGGAAAAATCACTTTTGAGTTTGATTCTTTGGAATCAATAAAGGTATTTAGTTACGACAGAAACTCACCTTATATGATTAATATTTCAAAGTTTAATTCTGAAGAATTTGTTTCATCAAATGGTAGTTATGGTGGTGCTGATATGCCAATTTGTTTTGTTGATAAATCAAAAAAGAAAATATATTTGAAAACATCAATGACCAAACCTGATGAATCTACCATTGGTTTAGTCGAAGATTACAGAATGTGGAAGAAACGAAATACCAAATAAAATTGGGTTTTGAACGATAATAAGCCATGTTTCAGATTCTGAAATGTGGCTTTTTTTTTACAATCAATAGAATGAAATTAGATAAAAATAGAGTTATTGTCGGTATGTCAGGTGGAGTTGACTCATCTGTTGCAGCCGGTTTGTTGGTAGAGCAAGGTTATGATGTCATCGGTATTACCATCAAAACATATAAGTATGAAGATGTTGGTGGTAATGTTGGAAACGACTCATCTTGTTGTTCATTAGATGGTATCAATGATGCACGAAGAATTTGTATGGATTTGGGCATTCCACATTATGTTGTTGATTTCACAGAAACGTTCAAAAAACAAATCATCGATTATTTTGTTGACGATTACATTGCAGGTCGCACTCCAAATCCTTGTGTGAAATGCAATAGACATATCAAGTGGGAAGAAATGCTAAAAAAAGCAGATTCTTTAGGTGCGTATTGGATTGCAACTGGACATTATGCTAAAATTGACTTTGATGAATCAAACCAACGATATATTCTTTCACGAGGAAATGATGCAAACAAAGATCAATCCTATGCATTGTGGGGATTGACACAACAATCACTTTCAAGAACACTGTTTCCTTTAGCTGATAAAACGAAACCAGAATCGCGTGCTGAAGGGGAACGTCTGAATTTAGGCATTGAAAAAAAAGGGGAATCGTATGAAATTTGTTTCATTCCTGATAACGATTATAAACGATTTCTCAAAGATATGAAACCTGATTTGGAACATAATGTTTCAGATGGAGAAATAATTTTAGATGGTAAAAAAATCGGTACACATTCTGGATATCCTTTTTACACCATTGGTCAAAGGAAAGGATTAGGAATTGCACACCCTGAACCCTTGTATGTTTTGGAAGTATTGGAAGAAACTAATACCGTTGTCGTTGGAACTGAGGACAAGCTGTATCACAATGCACTCATTGCAGACTCGGTAAACTTGATTGCATATTCAGAAGAAAATTTCACAGATAAACGCGTATTTACCGTCAAAATTCGATACAAAGACAAAGGAGATAACGGCGTTTGTTTTATCAATGCAGATGGAAATTTGGAAATTCATTTTGAACAACCACGTTCAGCAATAACCCCTGGTCAATCAGTAGTTCTTTATGATGGAGATATCGTCGTTGGGGGAGGAATTATAAAAGATTGGTTTGACTTTTAATACAATCATCTCTTAAATTTTTTATAAAATTAGGTTCACAGTAAAAAAAATAGCAATAAATGAACAAAAACAAACGTTTGTTTGTTATTGATTAAATACTATTGACTATTTTTTACTCCTATGACAAAACTATTCATATTTCTTTTTGTAGGTATAGTTGGGTATTCTCAGCTATGTTCACAAGCATTCATACCATCAATTTATCAGAATGGTTCTAATAACTTTTATTCTATTGTCAAAGAATTTGACGCTTTCTGGGAGGGCAAAACCCCTGGAAAAGGTCAAGGATACAAACCATTCAAACGGTGGGAGCATTTTTGGGGTCAAAGAGTTTACCCAACTGGTAACTTCCCTGCTCCAGATGTTTTATACAAAGAGCAACAACAATACAACTCCCTCTACAAAGGTCGAGAAGAAAAACTTAGTCCTCAATGGCAGGAAATAGGACCAAAAGTAATTCCAACGAATAAACTAAGCTATAATAGTTCTGGAGTAGGAAGACTGAACTGTATGGAAGCTGACCCAACAGACAAAAATATTCTATGGGTTGGATCTGCAGCTGGAGGTTTATGGAAATCTATTGATGCAGGAAAAAATTGGACAACAAATACTGATTTGTTGCCAACATTAGGCGTAACTGATATAGCAATACATCCAACAAATCCAAACATTATGTACATCGCTACTGGAGATGGATTTGGTGGACATACAAATTCATTAGGAGTAATGAAATCTATTGACAGAGGGTTAACGTGGAATACCACAGGACTTACTGCAAATGTTGATGAAGGTTTAAGAATCAATAGTTTGATTATGGATCCAACAAATCCAAATGTTCTAATTGCAGCATCTTCCGATGGTGCATATAGAACTGAAAATGCAGGAACTGATTGGTTTCTTACAAAATCAGGTTGGTTTATGGATGCAGAGTTTAAACCAGGAAACCCAAATATAGTCTATCTTGGTGAATATTCATGGCAAGGTAGAGCAGGAATTCAAGTAAGTAATGATAATGGAAGAACCTTTACAAAGGTTACCACTGGTTTACCTACCTCTAATTCTTTACGTGTTGAATTAGCAGTTTCGAAAGCAGAACCAGACATTGTACTAGCACTATTCGGCAAAAGTAATGATAGATCGTTTTTAGGATTTTACATATCTTATGATTCCGGACTATCATGGGAACGTCAATCGAATACGCCAAACATTCTAGCATATTCACCTACAGGTGAGGATGGTCGTGGACAATCTGAATATAATCTATCATTAGCTATTTCCGATGAATATCCTCTCAATATTTTTGCTGGTGGTATTAATATTTGGCAATCTGTTGATTTTGGAGTTACATGGAAAATTTCAGCTCATTGGACGGGTGCTGGTGGTGCAAGATTCGTTCATGCTGATCAACATAATTTTGAATTTATTCCAAATTCAAATACTCTTTATTCTAATAATGATGGTGGTATTTATTTCACTACCAATATGGGTGCTACTTGGACTGATGTCAGTTCCGGGTTGGGAATTGGACAATTTTATAAAATTGGGGTAACTGAACAAAATCCTAATCAATATATCGGCGGTACACAAGACAATGGAACCCATTTATTTAGAAATGGGGAATGGTCTCATATTTTGGGTGGTGATGGAATGGATTGTACTATAGATCCTACAAATCCTAACGTATTATATGCTTCTTTGTATTATGCAGATTTCAGACGTTCAGATGATATGGGTAATTCATTTATAGAATTAACCGGTGGACTTCCAACAGGTGCTTGGGTTTCACCAATTGTACTTGACCCAAATAATTCTAATACTGTATTCATTGGAAATAGACAAGTATATAAATCATCTAATAGAGGTAATGATTGGACATTGCTTTCTCCTAATATTTTCCCAAATCAAAACGTATTACACATAGCAATACCGAAAGTCAATAGTTCTCGTATATATGCAGCTTCAAGTAGTAATTTATTTGTTACATCCAATGGAGGAACGACTTGGATAAATAGAACAAGTGGACTACCAAATCTTTCGATGACATCCATCACTGTTGACCAACGTGATGAAGATATTGTGTATGCTACATTTTCGGGATATTCGAGTACTAACAAAGTATACAAGTCTGAAAATGGTGGTCAAACGTGGGTCAATATGTCAAATGGTTTACCAAATGTTCCTTGTAATTCTTTTGCAATAGATGATGGTTCTACATTTGGAACTATTTTTGCAGGAACTGATTTGGGTGTGTATTTCCGTACAAATTCATCCAATGCTTGGCTACCTTATAACAACGGTTTACCGAATACTATCATCAACGACCTCAAAATAGTGAATTCTTCCAATCCTAAATATCTTGTTGCAGGTACATTTGGAAGAGGAATTTGGAGAGCTCCTTTAGAAGTATCTTCACTTCCAGTATCACAATTTGGATCTGATAAAACGACAGTTTGTGTTGGAAAATCAATAACTCTCACTGAATCTGCAGGTAACTCACCAACTGAATTTGTATGGTTACTACCTGGCTCTTCAACTCCAACCGCTTCTGGAAAAACTGTTACAGTAGAATATAATACTGCTGGTAAGTATTCAGTAACACTTATTACAAAAAATCAATTTGGCTCAGATACACTTTTAAAAACTGATTACATTACTGTAGTTCCAAATCCAACACCTATCATTTCTTTAACCGAAAACACTGTATGTCAATACTCAATAAAAACATACAAAACGACAAGGGTTGCTGGTCGTTCTTACAAATGGGAAGCTGAGGGAGGAACAATACTAAGAGTAAATTCCGATTCTATGGTAGTATATTGGAAAGAAGTAGGACCAAAGACTATAAAACTCACTGAAACAGTTTTCTCCTCAGGTTGCACCGATACTAAAGAAGAAACTATAACAATTACGCCGGTAATGTCTCAGCCAACGATAACGAAACTAGGAAACACATTGACTGCTTCAACATCGACTAGTTATCAATGGTTTTTGAATGGAGTTGCTATTGAAGGAGCAACCAATCAATCCTATGAATATACAACTGATGGCATCTATACAGTTGGTTTGATTGATGAAGACACCAAATGCTCAGTCTTTTCTGAAGGATTAAATACCGTTACATCTGTTATTGATGCAGCTACTATTGGATTTACTATTACTCCAAACCCTACGACAGGATTAGTAACACTCACTCTTGATAAAAACCTAACAGGTTCAGCAGTAATTACTATAGTAGACATTAAATCTCGTATAATAAAGGATTTAGGTACATTTCAGATAAATGGAGTCTTCCAACATCAGTTAGACTGTTCATACTTTGCAAATGGAATGTACTTTTTTAGAATCCAATTAAATGACGGACAAACAGTTACACTACCATTTGTCAAACAGTAAGTTAAACTACTTTCTATTTAAAAAGCCCATCTATGATGGGCTTTTTTTGTTAACATAAGATTCCACTTAAGTAATTGGTATGCTACTTCTGACCACCGAGTGGGCACATATTTATAGAATCAATTCCAAAAAAAAAAAACTCCCCTCTTGAGGGGTGCCACGAAGTGTTGGTGTGGTATTTCAAACAATTTACTATTTAATTCGACTTTATGTTTTTATAATTTTTATTACACTTAGGAATATGCTGTTAAAGGATTTGTATTCTCAAGAATTTTATAAAGAATTCACTGCAATTGCAAAGGATTCTCTACCTAATTTTGTGGAAAATGATTTTTTGAAACTAATTTTCACAAAAGAATTTGAGGCAATGGAATTAAAGCAACGAATTCGACATTCTGCTAACGTGTTAGCCAATTTTTTACCGTCAGATTTTAGAGATGCAGTCCCAGTTTTAACATCACTTTCTCGAGCAGTCAAAAAATCTACTGGTAAAAATCAGTCGTTTGAATATATTTTTTTAGCTGATTATATTGAGGAGTATGGAGTTCAGCATTTTGATGAGTCAATGCAAGCGATAGAAATTGTAACTCAATGCTCATCTTGTGAATTTGCTATTAGACCCTTTTTACTTCACTATTTTGACAAGGCTATTGAACAAATGAAATTGTTTGCTCTTCATAGTGATGCAAATGTACGGAGATTTAGTTCAGAAGGCTCTCGTCCCAGACTTCCGTGGGGAAAGGGAGTTCCTATGTTAAAACAAAATCCTGAAACTATTCTTCCCATCTTAGAAATATTACGGAACGATACCTCAGACTATGTTCGTAGAAGTGTGGCAAACAATTTAAATGATATTTCTAAAGATCATCAAACATTCTTTATAGAAACAGTTAAACTATGGCATAATGAAGAAAATACTATTGATATACTTCATCACGCTTCGAGAACCTTACTGAAACAAGGAAATAAAGAAATAGGTCAATTATTCGGATTGAAAGAAGATGTTTTAAATGTACTCGATTGGAAGATTTATACTCAGTCAGTTTCAATTGGAGAAACCGTGAGGTTTGAAGTCGAAATAGAAAATACTTCAAACGAAACTGTTAATGCTCGTATAGAATATGTTCTGTATTTTTTGATGAAAAATGGTGAATATAGTAAGAAGGTTTTTATGATTTCTAAACAGAAGATTGAGGGAGGTTCAAAGAAAGTGTATATCAAAAATCATAGTTTTAAACCAATTACCACCAGAACATATTATAAGGGTGAACATAAATTGAGTCTACAAGTAAATGGTATTGAAACAGAATCAAAAACGTTTACTTTGCTTTAGAGTAACTTCAACACCCAACGAAACTGTTTCTTTTTGGCATCGGATGAAATCTCCAATTCACTTGGAACAACATCACAAATAGGTTTTACTAACGTTACTTCAGGAGTTGAAGAAACTATGTCTTTAACTGAAAAGTTGTCTTTTAGTTGTTGACTTATTGAAGCAGTATACTTCTCAAAATCTTCTTTTGTTCCAAAATTTGCTCGAATTTCAAATTGAACAATTCTTGCATTTGAGAAACTTACTATAAGTTGTTCATTTGAGGAAGCTCCATAATAGAAAGGAAGAGTTTTTACGCCCTTACTATCTGCAAATTCGCCAGTTACAGGTGCTTTTGTGAAACCATAATACATAATTGCATTTTCAACTTCTGTTATAGAAGCATTTTTATTGATTTCAAAAGGAATTGTACATGCAGATGGTAATTCACAGAAATATCGAGTAGCATACAAAAGTCTTTGATAATCGGCAAGCTCTTGCTGTTGTATTTCTGGAGATATTGACTTCATTTCTTGTACAATAATGCTGTCGTTTTTCTTATAGAGAGTGTATATAAATGAACGAGTAGCACATTGTTGTTTGAAAACATATCGTAGGTTATCTGAAGTTTCTATTTGTTTAAATTTGCTTTTAGCATCATCAACTAAAATTTTAAACAACATTTGTGCATTTGCTTTTGAATCAAATCTCCGTTCTTTTTGCCAACGATAAAAGTCATTCCCACGAATAGCTAATGTATAATGTACCAATGTATTATCTTCGTACGTGTAGCGAAAAGTAGAAACTGATTTTCTTGAAGTAATAGGAAGTTGAATTCTATAGCCATTGTCGAGTAACCAAGACTGAACTTTCAGACTATCAGAACCCCAAAGGAGTTCCTGATGAGGAGAAGCACACGGTTGTAAGGATTGTTCTTTTTCAATATCAATTATTCGTTGTTTCATTTGTGGGAAAGCAGCAATATCTGATGTTCCCATTTGTTCCAAAGTAATATACAACGAAGATGAATCAATAGGTGAAAGACCAATTGTGATAGCTGAGAAAACATTATTTATCGGTAAACATTGATTTACAAACATTGCTCGTAAATCATTTTTTGTATACTCTAAAATAGACCACCCATTTGATTCCAATTGTGAAAATAGCTTAACAAATGCTTTTTTAGATATACTTATATCCTCATATTCAATTGATTTTGTTATACTTCGTAAGGTAAGTTCTTGAAAATTGAAAGTATATTGTACTTCTTGTTTATCCTCAATTGTGCTTGAGATAATATTACCAAAACCAACTAATGGACCTGAACCTCTAAAAATAGTATCCACCGACAATTTATTCGTTTTGAGTAATACCTCTAATTCATTGAAGGTAATATTCCACCGTAATTTGTTAGGTAATGTACAAGGAGTAATTTGAGAAGTTTCAATCAAATATTTTGATATTTTGGGAGCTATGGGAGTCTCAGTTTTTTTAATTGCTACGAGCTCTGTTTTTACTTGAACCCAAGATAGATCCCAAGTTGCAATGAATTGTTTTGATGAATTTTTTTTGGTAGATTTAACTTCTGCAACTTTTAACTCTATCGATATTTTTTTGTTGCCAATAGTTTTAGTAAACTCTTGTTGAGATTTTTCCAAATTTGCGACAGTTGTAGACCAACCACTATCTTCTAACATTTCTTTTATCGTATCAAAAAACTGTTCACCAGAACTTTGGCGAAATTTTACTTCACGTTTAATTGATGAGATTGACTGACCACTCAGAGTAAATACCATTGAACTGGTAGTAGCTTTATCTGTGAAGTTATACGTTTTTACAGAATTTTTTGTAGTTGAATCTATTGAACATTGAGAACACGTCGATTTGACAAAGTTCAAAAACGTCATTGGTGAATCCAATAGAGAATCCAATTGCTTCAATTGAAGCACCTCATCCAAACTTGCAGTCGAATAGACTGAAAGTGTTGAACAGATAACAATAAGTACTACTAAAACACAACGATACATATACTTAATCAAACGAGAATCCTACAGATAATTGCAAACCTCTATTTGTATGCCAACTTATACCAGTAATTAATTGGTAATAATCATAATACACTCCCACTTGAGTCGTAAGAATCGTTCTTTCATTAGTTGTTCCAAACGCAAAATATTGCCCTTCGTTATTTGCTAAGACTGCATCAGAACCAACTCCAATACCCAAAGAACCTTGAACAAACAAGTTTTCATTGAGAGGATAAAAGCCCGAAATATCTATCGTTGTCGTAGGTTTACGAAAGGTTTCCAAAGTAAAAGATGTATCAGGTGGATTAAAATCTAACGGAGTAAAATTCAACTCGTAATTAGTTGGCGTTTTATCTGATTTTCCAGATCTACCAATTGATATACCCATATACCAGAAACGCAAAGTAGCAGCAGTTGAGAGGCCATCTGAAAAATTTGAACCTAAGCTTCCCCAAATTGCTATATATTCTTTTGACTCAGTAAGTTTTCTTTTCTTATCTGTTTGAGCAGAAACAACTATTGGCAGAATCATTAAAAGCAATGCAATGGTAAGAATGAATTTAATATATTTCATAGTGTGTAAATTGCAAGATACGAAAAAAAAAAGTCTTAATTACTACTTTGCACATCTTTAAGTGCTTTTTTAACATCGACAAAACTAAGTAAGACAATTCCTATGATGAAGAATACAATTAGAGAAACGATTGCCAACCTATAACTATTGGAAAATTGTAATGCTAATGCAAAAAACATTGTACCAATCCAAGTAGTTCCTTTATCGGTTAACTCATAAAAACTAAAAAATTCTGATGCCTTTTCTTGTGGAATAATTCTTGAAAACAATGAACGGCTAAGAGCTTGTGACCCCCCCAAAACAATGGCAATAAGAACCCCCAACAAATAAAAACTTCGTTCATCATGTACCCAAGTATATGCTAATGTTACGGCAATGGACCAACCGATTAGAGAAATAATAATACCAGTTTTAGTTGACATCCGAGATGCAATATATTTAAAACCCAATGAACCTACAATAGCTATAAATTGAACCATAAGTATGACAGTCGTTAACGTCGAAACTCCTAATTTCAACTCAATCGCTCCAAAAGTAGATGCCATAGCAATGACGGTTTGAATCCCATCATTGTATAAAAAAAATGCTATGAGAAAAAGTAATGTTTGTGGATAGTTTCTCAATTCTTTTATCGTTGTGAACAATTGAGAAAAACTTTGAGCAACTATTGATGTAGTATTTGTTTCGAGAGTTTTTCCTTTTGATTTAGGAAGCAAGACAATAGAAATGATTGAAAACAACCCCCACCATAGTCCTGCAGAAAGCATTGCAATACGAACTGCTTGACCTGTTGTTAGTCCTAAACTTTCGGCATTGGAGAATATAACCAAACACAATGCAAGATGAAGTCCACCACCCAAATACCCAAATGCCCACCCATTTGCAGAGAGAGTATCATTATTTCCATTGTTTGCAATTTCAGGGAGAAATGCATTGTAAAAAACGATAGATGCTCCAAAACACAGATTTGCAACTATAAAGGCAGCTCCCAAAAGAAGAACCTGTGAATCTGGGATGAAAAACATCAAACTTGTGAAAATAGAGCCAACTATAGCAAATAAAGTTAAAAAACGTTTTTTAGAATTTGTTGTATCTGCGATTGCTCCCAATACTGGAAGAATAAGTACTTGAAAAATTACTGACAGTGAGACCAAAAATGGGAACAAACTACCCGAGTTTATTTGATACCCAAAAATTGCTAAAGCACCATGTACTTTTTGGTAGTCTTCCGCCAATGCTGTTATGAAAGGTCCCATAAAGACGGTAACAATTGCAGTTACAAAGGCAGAGTTTGCCCAGTCGTAAAAGTACCATCCAATTGTTGTTTTTCTTTCTTGTATCATAGTGCCAAAAAAAAATGCCGTAACTAAATTGAAATATTAATTACGGCAAATATAAAGATAATCTAATGAACGTTACGATAAATCATTGGAAATATACTGCAAAAACTCTGCTTTTGTAGCTTCATTCGTAAAAGCTCCTGAATACTCAGAAGTAATAGTTGTGCTATTGATGTCTTGAGCACCACGTGCAGCAACACAAAAATGTTTTGACTCAATGAGAATAGCAACATCGTCGGTAGCAAGCACTTTTTTCAATGCTTCTGCAATTTGAATGGTAAGACGTTCTTGGACTTGAGGTCTTCGAGAAAAGTAATCAACAATTCTGTTAATTTTTGATAAACCAATCACATCTCCTGATGAAATATACGCTACATGTGCTTTTCCAACGATAGGCAGAAAATGATGCTCACAAAAAGAATACACAGAAATATCCTTTTCAACTAACATTTCATTGTAGCCAAATTTGTTTTCAAAAAGAGTTGCAGATGGGAAATTCTTAGGATTGAGACCTTTGAAGATTTCTTTTATATACATTTTAGCAACTCGTTTTGGAGTTCCTCTCAAAGAATCATCAGTCAAATCAAGTCCAATAATTTCTAAAATCGAGCGGAAATGATGCTCAATTTTTTCAATTTTTTCGTCATCTGACAAATCAAAGGCGTCGTGTCGAAGTGGCGTTTCGAAAGAGGTTGCAATATGGTTATTGCCAATTTCAATTAATTGTTCATCGCTGGGAAGATGACTTTTACCATTGACAATTAATGTTGAAGCGGAAGATTGTCCGTTTTCCATTGTGTTATGATTTTTGTCGTTCTGACTCTAAAAGTTTCTCTATTTCATCAGAACGAAGTGAGTAAGAAGTACACAAAGAATAAAGATATTCCCATGTGTATATTCCAGTTGTGTGTTCGTCTTCCCAAAAAAACTGTAGTGCATAATTTCCTACAGGAACAATTTGTTTTAGACTATTCTGCCCTGGTTTGGCAATCTGTAACATTGGAAACGAGTAATGAGTTCCCATTATCGTTTCCCCTTGACATTGAGCACAAGGGCAATTTTCGCGTAAAACAGAAAGTAATACAACAAATTCTTCGTTTGTTGTCCACTTTGTTTTAAGCATATATTGATTAGGACGTTCAATAAAAGTTGGTAGTATATTTGACATTCTTATTACGAGTTTATAAAGTAGTTTTTTTACAAAAATACAGTAAATAGATTTGACCTACAAACGTTTGTGTTCCTTTACGAAACTTATTGACACTTTTTGTGCATACTTGGGATTCGATTTTAGATCAGCAAAAGATAAAACATTTTTTTCAAACAGCATTTCGCAATAATTCTATTGCTCAAGCATATTGTTTTGTCGGAGATGAAGGCTATGGAGGTGATGCAGTTGCACTCACCGTTGCAACGTTAGTCAATTGTTCCAATCCAATTGTTACTCAAACTACGGCAAAACCTTGTGGACATTGTAAAAGTTGTTTATCTGCAACAGAATTAGCAAATCCGAATATCCATTTCCTCTTTCCACTCCCAGCAGTAAAAACCACTTCTGAAACAGGTGTATCCCCCATTACTTTGCTCTCAGAACAACAATTTGAAGAAGTTAGTTCTGAAATTGAAAAGAAAAAGCAAGACCCTTATTACACCATAGCTATGTCTGGCAGTGATACCCATTTGATAAACACAATTCGCTTCATCATACGAGAATCGTCATTATCATTACAACAAGACGGAAAAAAATGTTTTATTATTTCTCGTGCTCATAGGTTAAATACTGAGTCTGCTAATGCCTTACTAAAAACCTTAGAAGAACCTAATGCTTCAACTCTTTTTATATTAACAACCTCACAACCCGATTTTTTACCAAAAACAATCTTATCAAGAACACAAATTATCCATTTTGAGCCTGTACAACAACATTCTATCCATCAATACTTAGTACAACGATATCAATTGCCAGAAAAAGAAGCACAACTATTTTCTAAAATTTCTGATGGTTCTATTACGAAAGCTGTTTCGTTATTATCCGATGATATCCAACAGTATAGAGACTTAGTAGTCGAGTTATTACGCACTATATTACGTGGTGGAGCATTTCGAAACAAAACAAGAAACTTGTTAGCAGAATTGATAGAAGGCAAAAACAAAAAACAATGCATTACTTTTTTACAGTTACTGCTCTTATGGCTTCGAGATGCCTTTACAGCTAGTGTCACAAATCAAACCGATACTATTACTAATATTGATCAACTTGATACGATACAACGCTTTGGAAATCACTACAAAACCGCAAATTTTTCAGAGGCTTTTCGTGCAATTGAGCTCTCTAAACGGCAAATTGATGGCAATGGAAATATTCAGTTAGTGCTACTTACCTTATGTTTACAATTACGAACCTATCTCAAAGTGTAATTTTTTTCCTATATTTCCAAACAAATTAAAAAAAATAGACCCAAATTAACATATATGTCAGAAACCTTTGTACCGATAACTCGAATCCATAAAAACTACGATTTTGCTACCCGATCTGCTACGCATACGATGATAGCAGAGTCTTTACGCAACAGAAAACCCCATTGTAAAGCAAATTGCAATTCAAAAGAAGGTGGATGTGATTCTTGTAAAACCCCTAAAAAAGAAGAAAATCAAGCAACAAATAAAGATGTACAAATAGTTGAAATCGTATTCAAAGGATTCAGAAAAGTACTTTCCACTATAAAATTTCCTGTTGCCTTAAATGATTATGTCATTGTCTTATCAGAGACTGGTTTGGAATATGGAAGAATTAACTCTATAGGAATAATAGCAGAATCAAAAGTAGAAGAAACAATCAACAAAGAAGAAATACCAAATATCATTATCCGAATTGCCAATGCTGATGATTTGCAAAAGATAGAAGAAATCAGACAAAGTGAACGAGAAATTGTAACGCAAGCAAAAAATTTCTCCAGGGAATGTAATTTGGATATTAAAGTAACTGATGCAGAATGGCAGTTTGACAAAAAACGTTTGACCGTGTATTTTACATCACCTCAAAGGGTTGACTTTAGAGAATTAGTTAAATTATTGGCTAATAATTACAAAGCACGTATTGAACTTAGACAAATTTCTTCCAGAGAAGAAGCAACTCGAGTGGGAGATATTGGTCCTTGTGGACAAGCCCTCTGTTGCACTACTTTTCTTCAAGAATATCCTCAAGTTACTATAGATTTTGCAAAAACACAACAACTACCGACAAATAATGTAACAAGACTTTCAGGAATGTGTGGCAGATTAAAATGTTGTCTTTTGTATGAAATGCAGAACTATGTTGATGCACTTAAAAACTATCCTCCTTTAGACGCTACAATTCAAACTGAACAAGGAGCCGCTAAGATTATTAAAGTCGATATTTTTCGTGATACGATGTTAGTGTACGTTTTTTCATCAGATTCTTTTGTGAATCTTACCTTAGAAGAAGTGCAAAAACTAATGAAAGACGGAAAAGTTTCTGTTCCTTCTCATTCTGATGATCTTTAGAAGTTAAAAAGACTCAGAATCTAAACTCTCCAATCGTGTTTCATACTATCATGCAAAGGGGGCAACTGTTGATGTTGCTCCTTTGTTGTTATAGACATAGAAACTACTGAATACCCGTGTTCTTGTAAACCATCCATTAATTCATCTTGATGTGACTCAATAGTTTGTTTTATGGATGCTGATTCGACAAACATCTGCATAGTTATTCGCTTGTCCAAATAAGAACCTCTTACATTCACCTCCGAAAGTTTATTCGTTGGAATAGCAAATCCAAACTGGTACATCTCTTTCTCATCTCCGGCTTGATGACGTTCAATTCTAATTCGTTTAAGTTCAAATTGACGTTGTTTATTCAATACGACGATCATTGGAAGCACCATATACATAGGCAAGTGTTCTGCATTTGCTGCAGTATTATAGGCTTCAAATGCTCCTAATGTATGAAGCAGAACAGATATATTCTTCATTACTTCTTTTTGTTCGGAAGTTCTACTTCTTTCAGGAATTTCCATAAATTTTTTGAGTGTTTCAATAGCAGACGAAATTACTTCTTTGTATGAATTTTGGAAGTGTTCTTTTACGCCAATTTGTTTTAGATTCGGTTGTTGAATTTGCTGTGATTGTCCGATTTCTTCTTTTTGATAAGATTGAAGTAGTACATCTACTTCTTTTTGAATAGCATTACGCGTACTTTTTGGAAAAAATGACTCTATGACTGCTTGTAGTTCTGAACGGAACACCATCGATTGCTGTGGTGTTTGTGGTTGAATATTTTGAAACAACTGTTCAATAACTTTTTTAAAAACAGGAAGTTGCAATGAACTGTTTTCTTGAGAAACTACTTTTTGATTGAAAAAATCATTCAAAAGACTCGGCAATACATCTTTGTGAGGAGATGCAGAAAATTCAGAACGTAAAATTGAATGGAACAATTCTATTTTCGTTTGGATTGGTACTTGTTTACTGTCGGCTAAAGAATAAAGTTGTTTTAGTATAGACTCAACGGTTTTTCTTTCTGGAAAAGGAATATCTTTTTCTTCTTCATACGTTCGCATAAAGGTTTGAAGTGAGACCAGAACTTCATCATAGCTTTCATTAGCTGAGAGAAGTAACAATTTGGAAGAAAGTTGTTGCAATTGTTGCTGGTAAGGTGTATTCTCAAAATTTGCACCAGTAGATGTCGTTTGCAAACGTTGAAATATAGCTTGTAATGACCGTAGTGACTCTTGAAATTGTTCAGGTTTGATACTTTTTTCAGAGGCAAGGGTTTGTTTGACTTGAAGAAAAAATATAATATCTTCTTTTGTTACATTTGGTTGTGTAAGTAAGAATTTCGATACTTGTTTGTACAATTCATTTAATGCCATTTTTTCATCAGTTTTAGATAATGTACCTGACAACAATGATGTGAAAATTGTAGAAAGAACATCTCCATTTGGTACAGATTTGTTCCCTAAATCTAGTAGAGATTGTTTCAATTGTTCTATTTCATTTGTTGGTTCATTTGACGTTGTTTTCTGAGAATTTGGTGTGTTGAAAACAGGAACTAATGATGAGGCTAATTTGATAATGGCTTGTCGTAATGGAAGAGATTCAGGTATACGACCATTTTGAAGAATAGCTTGAAATGAAGCCTTCATATTTTCAAATGAACCCACACTTTGTGCAAAGAGTGATATATTTTTCTCCGAAAGAGGAACTCCTTCTTGTAACATAGATTCGATAGTTGAAAAAAGTGCTGAAGAGGAAAAGCTATTCAATAAAGGATTTGAACCAGTATTCTCCACTAATCGAAGCAAAGTAAAAATCGCATCTTTCGTGATTGGTTGACCTGAGTTTTTAAGAGCCATTATAGCTGAAGTAATTCCTTCATCATCTGCTTCTATCCCCAATAATGATGCGATTTGCTCAGCTGTAAATCTGGTTTTTTCATTGTGTGAATTGGGAATAGAATGAAGCAACAATGCCACATCACCAGTTTGTGAACGTTGCAATTGAAATGAAAGGACATCATTTGGTTTAAGATATTCGGGCATATATCCTGCCAAAACAGTACCGTTTAAAAGAAATGTTCCTTTACCATTCCCCAAATTTTCTAATATTTTCCCTAAAACAACATCACCAATATGGTACTTACTCAAAAAAGTTGGGGAATACCCACTTTCCTGTGTCGTATTTTTTACCAATTGGCTTTTTTCAATTCCAAATACTGGTAATATTGGATCGCCAAATAATATTTTCGACAGTTCCATAATAGGATAGAAATGAGAGAAAACGTACTTTTACTTCAATATATCTTCAACGTTCCATAAACGAATAGTTCCATCAGCATACGCTGTAAGTATTCTAGTTCCATCTTCAGAGACCGTTAAAGAAGTAACAATTGATGGATTGTCAATTGTATGATATACCTGATAGGATTTGGTATCCCAAAAACGAATATTTCCATTCAATGTAGTTGTTATCAACGTAGCCTTCGAAGGCGATAGTTGAATAGTTGTAAGCGAAACATTTGGCTCTGGGAAAACATTCACAGCATCTGCCATTTTCAAATCCCATTTCCAAACAAAACCTGTTACGCTTGAAGAATAAAGATACGTATCGTTATCGGAAAAAAATGCAGAAACTTGGCGTCCATTGTTTTTTGAGTAAGAATCTATCACTGTTTGCGATTTGATTTGTATAATTTTGGTTGTCAGATCATCACACACAACACTCAATAATTGCTCATTCTCACTAAGTGAACACGAAGAAAGTGCTTTATCGGATACTCGAAACGAATCAATACATTTTAGAGGAGATGTAGAAAGAATTCGTATAAATCCATCAGAACCACTGACATACAATTTAGAATTATTTTCAGCCCATACTGCTCCAGTAATATTGTCGACAGAAAAATTCATTGTAGTAATAACATCGATATTTTTTGAATCATAGATTGTAAGATTACTTACTCCGTATTGAACAAATTTTTTCTTATCTTTAGACAATGTAAACCAACCACCTTCATTTTTTTTGACAGTTTGGATAGTGCTACCATCTTTTCTTGCATTCACTTGAATCGTACCATCAAGTTGGATGCTCAACGCTCGCTCTTCGTCTAAAAATGCAATTGAATAACTTCCTTGTACTATGTGGGATATTTTTCCTAACATCTTTCCATTACTCGTAGAGAACAAACGAATAGTTCCATCTGATTCTACTGCTGTGACAATATCTTGCTGTGTAGAAACCATAAAATTCTCTAATGTAAAATCTTCAACATACGGAACAAATTTTCGAGATCCATCATTTGAAACAATTACAAATCCATTTGTTGTAACCCAAGAATATTCTTGCGAATTTTTGCCCCAACGAAATGCAACAATTGTATCTATAGCTGAACCAACTGGTTTAGGGTCTGCTCCATTGGAATTGGAATACATCATTGCTTTTCCATCAGTTGTTACAACAACGAAAGCTGCATTATCAGGTGAAATCTGAATAGAGGTTATCATTTCTTGCGTTGGAATTGTTTTGATTATCTCACGGTTTTCCGTTAGTAAGTTTACTCTTTCTACTATTGCAAAATCATTAGAGGTGATAATAGTATTTCCATCGGAATCAAAAGAAATTGGCTGTCCATCATTTTGTAAAAACTTACGTTTTGTATGAATCAACTTTTTAGTTTCTGTTTCATAGACAAATACATCTAATTCTCTATTGACAACAACAAAATGTTTTCCAGATGGAGTAAAACTACCAGATTCTAACCATGATTCAGAAGGAACCTTTATACGTTCTACTGAAAAGTCTTTCATAGAATGAAACGAAATGGAGGTGTCTCTACTTACGGAAGCTAATGTTTCACCATTTGGTGTAAAAGACAATTGCATTACTCTGTTAGTATGCACACGTATATTTCGAATACACAATTGCTTTTTCCAATCCCATATAGATATAATTCGTGAACCGACTGTTGCGACGATATCTCCCTTGGGTGAAGTAATTCCATATTCCCCAGTAACACCAGTTTCCCACAGAACTTTTTGGGAATAAAGGAATTGAGTTCCAAGTAAAAATACAAATAATAAGATTACAATTCTACAATTCATAATAATCATTTAGTGAAAAAAAAACCCAAAAGAATACAATGAAAACTGTACACTTTTGGGTTCAGAAGTAAATTATACTTTTAACCGTTAGTATTGGTTGTTTTCTTCGTCATCCTCATCATAAAAATAATCTTCTGTAGCATTTTCATACTCGGGCCAGATATCTTCAATACCTTCATATTCTACATCCAATTCTTCTAATTCCAACAAGTTGTCAATCACTTGTTGGGGTGCGCCAGTTCTATTTGCGAAATCAATCAAATCTTCTTTCGAAGCTGGCCAAGGTGCGTCCTCTAAAAAATACGCTAATTCAGGAGTCCAAAACATACGGTAACTCTGTTTTCTATAAATTATACAATTATCAAATGAAGTATTTTTTTGCAAAAATACGATAGTTTATGATATATCAAAAATAAATTTTCGAAATTGCTTAACGTTGCAAGATAATTGGTATTGTTTTCGTAGCATTACCAATTGTACATTGTAGTAAATAACTACCACTTGCAACAGTTTCTTTTGATATCAATGTTTCAAAATTGAAAGTCAATTTTCCTGAAACAATTTGGACAGTTTTAGAAGCAATTTTTCTACCGGACATATCAGTAATCGAAATTGTCGCTGGTTCATTGGTAGTTGATTCAATAGAAACCAACGATGAATTTTCAATTGGATTTGGAACAACAGACAATTGCAATTCATTATTCTCAGCAATCGTATTGACAGATGTATATATAATTGGAGATGACATAGAACCTAGACTTTCATTATAATATGCTTGACCATTTAGTCTAGTTCTTTTCATAGCTTTAACGATGTAATATCTTGTTCCAGTATCAGGAAGAGAATGAACATAGCTTGTATTGTTTTTTGAAATTACCGTAGGGATTTGTTTGAAATTACCTTTTGGATCTTTTGAATAATAAAGAGTATAACCATCTATTGCCTCTTTGGTAGGAGACCATTGAAGAGAAACTCCCCCTTTAATTTCCACTGCTGTCACATCAGAAGGCGGTTCAACTTCATAGATTCTCAACGTTGGGTCTCCCATTAGTGCAACATGAATTAAATTACCTCCAAAATGTTGAGCTCCTTGAGAAACAATTTGAGAGTTAACTGGATTTATTTGTGTTATGCCCATTCCATAATACGGCATAAAAAATCCTGACGAAGGATTGTTTTGTGCAATTCTAGTAGCATAACCCATTGTTTCACCAACTGACATATGATGAAAAAACCAATGAGGACGACCAGCCCAAGCGACTGTGAGTACTTGGGGATCTGAAGCTAAGGCTGATCTCATCAATGCATCTTGGTGATCCCAATCTCCAAAATAACTACCAAACAAAAACATAAAGATACTTTGTGGCTTTTTGGTTGCAAAATCTGTACTTGTTCCAACACCTGAGGCACTCGTAAACCAACCTCCACCAGTTCCGTAACTGAAGAGATGTTGTGAGGCTTCAGTATCTGCAAATAGTTTACCAGAACGAACACTATCAGGACCTACAACTGAAGCAAAATTTCTCCAACCAGTACCTGCAAAAGACTCAGCAAATTGAAAAGAACCTTGATTATTGACAAAAGCTCCAAAATTATCGTCTACAACTGCTTTATAATTTACAGCAATTTGCCCTGTTCTGTAAGCATAGTTTTTATCGAAATATCGTTCTAAAAGTTGTAATTCAGTTTTATCTGTGAATACAGGAAGGTTGTAAAAATCAATTCTACCAATTTGTACATCAACATTGGAAGGCAATGCAGTATTATCAAATTTTCCATCTCCAGGTTTATTCTCATTACGAATTCTCGCTTTAACTGCATTTGAATCTGCATTGAATCTCGTCATATTGACAACTTCATCAGTCCACAAAGGAGTAGAAAGTCCACCAAAATCATCAATTATATCCCCATAATACACATCAGCTGGCCATGCACCACCGTGGTCTGGGTGTCCGTCTGGAGGTGAAAAATTCGAACCAGATTTAAAAGCACCTGAATATGGAACCGGAACTCGACCAACTAAGACAATCGCTTCTAAAGTACCACCTTTTGTTGAATTGTATTCATCATTGATTAATGCTTTCGTTTGCATTACTTTTGCAGAATCAAAATTTTCTGCTCTTGGTGCTAATTTTCTTACTGGATACCAACCATCTAAGGTCAGTAAGTTTTCGTAACGGTCTAATTTTGTTGCTAATTGTGAAGCAAAAGTTTGATCTACTAAGATCAAAACCTTTCCTCGAGTTGGAATTGGCATTACATTCACTCCTGTAGCCACATATCCAATTGCAATTCTATTAAAATTTACATCTTTTGCATTCCTACAAACAGCATACTCATACACAGTATTTTCTTCGACACTGGAATCGATATATGATGTTGCCTTTGCCGGTAAAATAACTGAATCTTTACCTAAAAAATTTGGTTCAGATTTTAATTTCCGTAATATGGAAATTTTGGTTGCATTCGAATCTACAGCCCAAGAAAGTTGTATGTAATTTTTTGCACTTTTATATGTAACGACCTTTACTTGCATCGCAAAATCGACGGAATTCAGGTTCTGTGCTAAGGTGTGTGAAGTAACACCTATAAATGCCAGAAGAAGTATTAGTAACAATCTGTTCATTTCTTTTCCTATTAAATTATAGTGGATTTACTATGTAAAAAAGCAAATTAAGAAAAATTTTAGAAATGACAATAGAAAAGTTTTCTGGAAAGTGAAAGAAATGTCAGAATAAACTTTAATTTCTTAGGTTTAAACTTCAAAAGGCAATTCAAAATCAGAAGAATTATAACTCTTATGGTATTGACCTTTTTGTTTACTTTTTCATAGTTGTCAAGTTTTTTTTAAATTAAGTTGAAAGCAAATATCCAGAAACTTGCTCATATTTTATTTTTAACTATTTTGAAATCCCCATAAATTAAATCCATGTGCAACTGTTGCTGGGACTATAGTTTTTGTTCTGTGTGTCAAATAACCCCAAATAAAACCAATGGGTATAATTTGAATGCAATAAAGTAAGATATCCGTTACAACCATACCCTTAAAATAATTTATAGGAAAATGCATAAAAGCCCAAATGATTGTTGCAAACAAAATATGGAAACCAGTAATCTTAAAAACTTTTTCGAAACGGGATTGTATAATAAACCGGCTGAATTCTTCAACTAAGCCAGCACCTATAAGTCCTTGCAAAATAATCCCTGAAATACCTCCAAGTTCGTTATATCCTTCTATAAATAAAATTCCACTTTTATTAAAGATAAAAGCAAAAATCCCTGTCAATCCCCAAATCAAAACACCAAGAATGAGATAGAAGATGGGTTTGAATCTTAAACCAAGTTGAGGAATTCTATATTTTTTTATCAATAAGTAAATTGCAATACCTATAGGGAAAGTAAATATCAGTACTCCTAATAAAATCGGTAATCGTACTAAGAAGCCAGTTTGTTCACCAAGAGATTTTAAAAAAAAGTTAATCGAAATGAATACAATACCTAACAAAGAAAAAAGAACTATTATAAATAACTCTTTTTTAGGTTCCTTTATTTCTGTTTCTTCAATAGGTGGTTTTCTAATTGTAAAAAAATGAATAGTCAAAATTGAAACATAAAAGAAAATGAAATAACCTATTCCGTGTAATGTTTTTCCATTTGCAATGAAATTCCATAGTACCGCAAAATTTATGATGGTCATTATAATTAAAATCTGAATGTTGTCTTTAATAACTTTCATTTCATTATTTGTTTGTTCAAAATCTTTTTAGAAAATACAGTTTGCTGTTTTATACTATTCGCATATGTTTTTAGACTTTGCAAATATACAGTTATTTTACATTTAACAGTAATAGTCAAAAGGAATTTACTATATGCTTTTGAACTCTCCTAAAGTAGGAACTGTATTTAACTCTTGGCACTTATTATTTCAATAATTTTTGAGTCAATTTAATCATTGTTTTGAATGAAATGTCTGGATGAGCAACCTGATTAACTGTTCCAACAACATAAATATTTTCTTTGGGGCTGTAGTAAGCCAATGCTCCAGATAGTCCTGAATGTCCAATGAAATATGGAACTGTACCTAAAGGATTAAAAATCCAAGGAAGCTTAAACATGTGAATGCCAATTCCTGATTTCATCGGAAAAAAAATGTTGTTCCATTTTTGAAGGTCGTTAATATAATCTTTAGGGAATAATTTTCCTGTAAAAAATGCTTCAATAAATATGAGCATTTCGGATGAAGTTGACACAATACCTCCATCAGGACCAAATGAAACCATAGCATTTGGAATACATAGTTCTTTCGATTTATAGTATAAAGTTTTCGGTGTTTTATCTGCAGTGTCTCGATATAAGTACGTTTTTAATAAATTTAAGGGTTTGATAATTGACAAATCACAAATAGCAGAAAATGATTTGTTTGTGATAACTTCAATAATTTTGCCGAGCAGTTGATAATTAGCATCAGAATAATGTGCTTTGTCTTTTGTTCCAGGAATAAAGAGTGGTTTTATTGCTTTAGTTCTTTCAATAGCCTGTTCAAAAGTCCAAAATTGGTCATTCCCATTTTTAATTTCGTCTTCCAAACTATTCCCATTAAATCCTTTTCCTTGAAAATAATCAGCAAGACCAGAAGTGTGGGCTAAAAGGTGCTTGATAGTAATTTCGTCTGAATAGTCTTTTCCTTTGTAAAAGTGTAAACCATTCATAATAGAAAGGTCCAAATATTTACTTATTTTGTCTTCGAGTTTTAATTTCCCTTCAGACATAAGTTGTAAAATAATAGCAGTCGTAAAGAGTTTTGTGGTGCTGGCAATGAAGTAAGGATGGTCAATTGAGAGGTTTCCTGATGCACCTGACCAAGTAAAACCATCTTTCTTGATGGTGAATGAGGTACCAAATACTTTCTTTTGCTCAACTGTTTGGTCTAAAATTTTTTGCAATGAAATTTCTTTTTCATTCATACATCTTTTATTTTTAATCTATCCGAAAGTGATCTGAATAACTGTAATGTTAATTTTGTTCGTTAGTTAATTCAGTATTATACTTTCAAAATTATCTTTGATTTGCAACGTTGAGATTGACTTAAAGAACAAAAAAATTGAAGGTAGTCCACTTGTTAGACTCGACATCAAGATAAGTAAATGTCGTTTTTTTGTTACTCCAAACCTATCCAATCAATTAACAATTTAAAATCTTCTTCTTGTTTGTTAGCAATCAAAAAACTTACTTGTTCAATGGTATTAAAATTAAAATTTGGATAGTTCAATTTACGCCCTCGAAACTGAGGATAGAATTCTCCCAATGGTAACTTGATATTTTCCCATTCTCCCGTAGTTGTAAATTGGTAAACGTAAGACTCTGATTGAGAAATTTTACCCTTCAGACGAAATTCATAAGCTTTTCCATCACCTTTCACACGTAAAACTATAAACTTCTTTTCTTTCGATAGTTTTACAGATGTATTCAATTGGATTGAGGCAAATCCACCATTGTTCGCCAATGAAACATGACCTGAAAATTTTCCATGTCCATCAACGGTAAGCATCAAAGAACTTTTAGATATACCACCCATTACACCATCGTTGACAATTCGCCATTCATTAACAGTTGTTTTTGTTGTAAACGAATAAATCTCTTTCATATCTGACTTCATAAAGAAGCTAAGCGTTATTAAAATTAGGAAGTATTTCATCAATTATTTTTATATTTTAACAAAACTTGATTTGATACATAATGCTTAGATTTATCACTTTACTTTCAAAGAGAATCAGTTCCCTGTATTTGCAAAACGGTTGTTAGCAACCGATAATTTTAGTTTGTCCAAGGTTCCTTGTTTTTAGCATTCAAGAATTTTTCTCCATCAAAAATGCATAATCCTTGCCAAGTTCCAAACCAAAGTTGACCTTTATTGTCTTCAAAGATACTAAGAACAAGATTTGAAGTTAATCCGTTTTCGGTAGTGTATAATCTGAAACTCGAACCATCATATTTATAAACTCCAACATTTTCTACAGTAAACCAAACATTTCCTTTTTTATCTTCATAAAAACCACCTGTTTCAACACCTTTAATAATGCCATCTTTTGTAAAATTAGTAAAAGTAGTACCATCAAATTTACTAGTACCTCCATTAAAAGTTGCAATCCAAATATTTCCTTGCTTATCCTCTAAGATATCCGAAGTATTATTATCGGGCAGTCCATTCTTAGTAGTTAAATGAGTAAATTTTCCATTATTGCATTTGAAAATTCCATTTCCATCAGTAACAAACCACATCGTACCTTTTTTGTCTTCCAAAATTTGAAATACCAATTTATTAGATAGCATATGTTGCGGATTTTCAACCATTGAATCTGGCAATAAAAAAGGAATAAACTTCTCATCGCTAAAATGAAATACTCCTCCATATCCACCAACCCAAATTAAACCGCTTTTGTCAATTGTTAAACCCCAAATTTCTTCATCCTTACCTTGCAATCTATCTATATTTGAAAATCTAGTAAACTTTTTACCATCGTATCTTATGAGTCCCTCTGAAGTTCCAAACCACAAATTACCCGTTTTATCTTCAACAATGTTTATAACCCTCATATATGGATTGATTCCTTCAATTGTAATTTGTTCAAGTGAATCCCCATCGTATCGGATTATCCCATTACCATTTGACCCAAACCAATAGTTCCCTTTTTTGTCTTGATACATTGTCCTTACAAACTCACTTACCATTCCATTTAAATTGGTGTGAATTTGTGGAAACATAGTCCTTCGATTTATAATTGGAGGTTTTGTGTTTACTTTATTTTCTTTTATATCATCTTTAGATTCTTCTTTCACTTGTCCGATACAAGATGAAATTTGAAATGTGAAAACAATTAGAATTAAATGTATTGTTAGGAACGATTTCTTAAATTTAATTTTTGTCATATTTTTGGTGTTGTAATTGTTGCTTACCTTTTTATACAAGCTTCCAGTTTGGTTTTTGATCATCAAAAAAAGATGAGTGAATGCCAAAATAGCATTCAACTAATACATTCTACTTTTCCGAATTCAATTCATTTCTAATCTTTTGAAGAGCCTCTTTGTAATAAGTAAGATTCTTATCATTGTTTTCTGTTGCTATATCAACTGCTTTTTGATAACTTTCTAATGCTGACTTAGTATCTCCATTGATTTTCAGAGCTTCCCCATAGCTATCAAATACATTTGGAGATTTAGGAAAAAAAATGGTATTAGATTTTAATATACATAAACCTATTTCTGGCATTTTCAGTTCTATTATGTATTGATAACCCAAAGTGTTAATGTCCCATTCCCCAAAAAGTCCAGAATCCACTAAGTTTTTCAAACTGGTACTTATATTAATTTCAGAATCTCCTTGCTTAAAATTTTCGAGATGGTGATTAAGTTTTTGCTGCAATTGAATATACGTTTCAAGTTTATTTTTTCTCAGAAAATTTGCTGCTTTTTGGGCTAGTATATGAGCTTGTTCAAATGTGTCTTCCTTTTTGGTATGGATTTCGGGTTGAACTCCTATGCCTTCCCAACTGCTGTTAGTAATAGGATTTATCGCCTTGCCAGTTGGAATAAAAACAGACAAATTCTCGTTAATTCCTCTTGTACCTCCCGGATTTGCTGCTCCGGCTGAGGTTTGTCCAATTAGAGTAGCTCTTTTCTGAGTCTGCATATTATAGGAAAATTCTTCTGCTCCTGAAAAGGTTTCCTCACCTATCATGATAAATAAAGGAATTTCGTCCAATTTTTTACCATCTACTTTTTCTAAAGTCCAATATTCCTGTGTTCTAATTCCTTCTCGATAATAAAGACTATTTAAATGTAGCTTTTTATCAAAGAAATAGCTACAAAGATATTGAACCATGTAAGGATCCCCTCCACCATTGTTCGTTAAATCAATAATTATAGCATCAGAAAGAGACAACAATTTCATGTAGGCATCTGCAATTTCTTTTGCCATTTCAATGGGAGCAAACATCCTTAAATCAAGATATGCAACATTACCTTCCAACATCTTCAATTCTTTAAATCCGTGATTTATGCTTCTGTAATTACTGATTTGACCCATTCTGTGTTCTGATTTTGCTTCCAAGGTGTTTTTGGGAGCTATAAAAGGAGTATTTACCATTATCCTCATATGCTTATCCTTACTGACACTTTGCAATGACTCTGTAAGGACTGTCGCAAAAGTTTCGTTGTCTATACACTTATCAAAATACCCGACTTCATATTGTTTATAAAGATGTTCAGTTGTTTTTTTCGCAACATCAGGATAGATATAAAAGTCTTGTATTAATAAAGACAGTTTTTCAATTGTTTCTTTTTTATACTCGTTACTTAAAGTAATTTTTTGGCTAAATAATGGTTGTATTGACAGAACAAATAGGATGATTAATGAATATTTCATAATAAATCAGTTTTGTATTTAATTGTAAAAGCACAACTTAGTCTTCTATCACTAGGGCAATATGTGTATTTTTTTTGATACATTATATTTCCGTTTTCTTTATCGAGGAAATCAATAACTACATATCCTGAAAAACTACATTCAGGAAATTAAATTTATTTACAACTTATGTTTTTTGTCTCGAGAATTTGATTTTGGATAATTTAAAATTTTTCAAATTGACTCGCTTACATGGAATAAAATTGGCTCGATTAGAATTTCATTTGATTTTTGAAAACTAGCATTTCAAACTAAGATTTTCCGTCAAATTTATAATGTTATACCGTTTAATATCTACAAATTAATGGGTGTACTTAATTTAGTTTATAAAAATCTTCTAGTATTTTGTATCCTTTACGCTTAGATGTTTCTTTATCATAGGAAATTATAATTGCCCCTCCCCATAAAGTTTTCTTATTCGTATTTATTTTCTTCATTATTTCAACCATTTCACCATAAGGAATTATTTTACATGCTTCTTCAAATGAAAACCATTTAACTTCTTGTCCCCAATTTGGCGTATTGAGCGTGCCACTTTTATATTTTGCGGAATAATATAGCGTAATTGTAGGATTGTCTCTTATTTCATGATGAAATGTTATCATTCCTCTGAGCTTTTTTCCTCCAATAGAAATTCCATGGTCATTAGCCATTGTGTCCAAGAATTGCGAAATAGTTTGAGAACTCTTATAGTTTGCACCAGGAATTTCCCATTCACCGTCAAACTTAATAAGCATTACTTCATTCTTTTCATTTGTAACATAAAGTTTAAAAAAATTACGGTTTTGTGCAAAGAGTGTAAAATGTGTGAGAAAAAGTAACAACAGAAAGATATATTTTTTCATGATGGTTTATAATTTAACAATTTTCATATCCTTCCTTTTTTCAATGAATAGTTTTCAACCTATTTCAATAATGGACAGTTTAATTATTCCCAAAATTCATCATTTTGTAAATAACTGAAGGAAGAGATTTTACTACAAAGGTTGATTCTATATTTGATTAATCTTTTATATGCTTACTAAAACGTTAATTTTGACAATGTAGTTTTACCTACTGCCTTTTCTTCTGTCTATAGTGGAATCCTATCTAAGTTTGTTACTCCGAATAATTGGTAAAAGATTTTCCGTCAAATTTGTAAAGACCTGTATTTCTAGTACCGAACCAAATGTTTCCATTTCTATCCTGGATCATATTAAAAACTGAATATTTACTGATGCCATCAATGATGTTGTAGTTTTTAAATGTTTTTCCATCATAACACCAAATACCTCCCTCATTTTCAACAGTTGCAAGTCTCTCTTCTCCACCGAACCAAATATTTCCAGATTTGTCAACCAAAAGGGGATTTCCAATTCCAACCTTTTCTGTAAACTTAGTAAAATTTGCTCCATCATAGATAAAATTTCCATTTGCTCTTCCACTAAACCATAAATTTCCTTTTTTATCTTCTACTATAGAGCGAATCCAGCTATCTCCATTGGGCTTTGAACTAATTATTTCTTTGCCATCATAACGGATTACACCTTCTGAACCCGGAGGCATACCTGAAGCAAACCAAATGTTCCCATTTTTATCCTCTAATATACAGTCCACCATTTTAAGGTGAAGATTCTCTTTATTTATTACTCCGTTTTTGTCTGAATAACCTTTAAATAGGTTTCCTTTACTATTGTCTAAAAAGCTAGAAAAGTTGTTATCTTTAAAACAGTAAACTCCATCACCTGTTCCAAACCAAATTTTTCCACTTTTGTCTTGCATCATGCTCCAAACAGTGTTTTTAGTGGAACTTTTTGTATAATAACTGATGTCGGTAATTATAGGTCTAATAGAAACTGGGATTGTCATTGGAATAATTTCTTTTCCATCATATCGGCAAATTCCGCCTGTCGTACCAAACCAAATGTTACCTGATTTGTCTTCCAATATACACCAAACATTATTGTTGGATAAACCATCTTTTGTTGTATAATTAAAAAAGAGCTTACCATCGTAGCGATACACGCCACTTCCAGTTGTGCCAAACCAGATGTTTCCTGCTTTATCCTGCAAACTACTACAAATATTGGCATTTGCTTGAGTGCCTTGTGAATTGATTAATTTCGGTTGACCAATTTGAGTTGTTTTTGTATCACTTAGATTTTCTGTTTGTGGTTGTGTTTTGACTTGTCCATTGCAGGAAGTCAATAAAGTCAAAGCTAACAGCAGAGTATAAATTGGTTTGGGTATGTGAAGAATTGCCATTTGATATTGGTTCTTTTTTAAATATAATTATTGAAATGGCGATTATAATAATTTTCTCTTTAAACTGAAGAATTAATTCTATTTTGCAACAAGTAAGAGTGTTGTACAAGTATAATCATTTTCAATTTCATTACATTCAATCATTTGATTCTGTACATATTCATTGAACATTTCTTGCTTTTCAGGATATTTTGAGATTAAATTCTTCACATTTTCTTGAATGATTTCTGTATTTTTTCTATTGGTCTGTATTAATGTTTCTTTGTTCCAATCGATTCTATCCAAAATACGACAATCTGTTTGTTTCAATATATTTATCATTTCTGATTCCGTTACCATTCCTTCATTTGGTAGGTTTGTATACATAAACTCAAGAATAATATAGCCATCGTCTTTCATACATTTAGAGAGTTCACTGACAGTATGTTTCAAATCTCCTAATACTTCAGAATCATATCCATAAATAACAATGTCTTGCTTTGGGATTGTTTTTACAATTTCGACTATATCATTAGTTTTGAAGACTATCCTTTCCGAAACACTGAATTCTTTTGCATAATTGTTAGCCTCTTCAATGAAGTATGTCACTAAATCAAAACCTAATCCCTTTATCTCAAATTGTTGAGCGAGTGTGACGAGAACTGCACCTTTGCCACAACCCAGGTCAATGACATTTTTATCTTTACCAATGTTGTTTCTTCGAATAAGTTCAACAACATATTCAGGCATACTCCCAAGTTCCCATAGACCCTTCAATAAATCTGGAATATAATTTTCAAGTTCATCATTTGTCAAGTCAAGAGAATTTTGAAACTCTTTCTTTTTCAAATTATCCATGTGTATTTAGTTTTAGTTGAACTATTGAAATTAAATTTGAATTCTTTCCTACTTCTTCTTGAACACAGAATCGTTGATGCCTTTGTTGACCTTGTAGTTCCAGTAATTTAGTGTAACGGTGCCTTTGGTTTTGCCATTTTCAGATGGTTTTTTGTTTTCTGTTTTGGAATCAAAATCACCTGTCATTGTTTTTGGTAATTTAAATTCTGGAACTTCGAACGATACAAAAACCTGCTTAGGAACGTAGAATTTTTTGTCTACATTGTGGTATTGGATTTCTGCTGTGAATGTACCTGATTTTTTCGTCGTGGTTTCCATTTTTGCTATGGTATTTGTTCGTTCGTCTACCCAAAGTGTAGCTAGTGCTATATCGGAATTTTGCTCCAAAGGAATCATTTTGATTAACTCTACTGTCATCCCGTTGTATTTCGCTTGACCACCATAAATTGGAGTAGTATTCTTTTCAGTGAGAATTTGAGCAACAGGGGAGTTCAATCCCTTTTGTGGCAACATATTCAATCCTTTCAAATCAAAAGCAGTTTTATCTGGATATTTGTAAAATACTTTACCCTTTCCTTCAGGTACTTTCAAATAAGAAATATCAATTTTTAATGATACTTCTGCTTCAAAATCTTTCACTAATGAATATTGGTAACGCACTTTGTCCATTATCTCATTTGGATTTCTGTTGGCAAACGTAGAATACGTACAAACAAACACGGTACAAATGAAGAGAATTGCTTTATGAAAGAATGTCTTTTTTACGAACAACATAGATACTTACTCCTAAACAAACGATTAAATGAAGGACTAATGCCCAAACGGATGTGGTGATTTTTGCCCAATCAATAGGGTTATCAAAAAATAAACGCCACGAATTAATATAATTGGTAAACAACAACGGTTGGATTGAGTCAAAAAGAGAATAATCAAACGATGTTATAATAGTAAACAAAATAATAGTAGCAAAGGTCGAAATAAGTGGTCCGAGTGTATTTTCAACAAAGGAAGAAAACATAAATGCAATCGATGCTATTACCGACATTGATAGACCAGCAAATCCGAATGCATACAAAAATCTCCAAGGAACATCGGCTTCAGGAACAATTGTTATAGCTGAACGAATGGTAATCAAATCACCAGTTCCAAACATTAACAATCCCAAACCAAAGCTCAATAGACCCACCCATGCTACTAACATTAGAGTGTAAATTATAATAGCAATGTATTTCGAAACGACCATTTGCGTACGAGATATAGGACGTGAGAGCATCATTCTATATGTACCGGATGTTGCTTCACCAGAGAGCATATCACCAGCTACAATAGAAATAAGCAATGGAATATGGACATACAAACCCGTAAGGATAAAAACAACAACTAAGTATCCATTGAGGAAATTACCAGAAAAATCGAAAGTATCTTTGAAAGGTTGCAAAGCCAAATTCAAAACTTGATTTCCTTCCAAATACATTGCTGATGCAATGAGAGGAACGATAAATCCAATAGCTAAAAAGGCAACAATACTGCGGATTTTGGAGAATATTTTAATGAGTTCTAACTTAACGTACGTTAACATTTGCTTCCTCCGATGTCAATGAGATAAAATATTCTTCCAATGAACGAACTGGTATTACTGAATTAATGGAAATGGAATTTTCGACAAATAACTTCGTAATTTCAGCAACATCATTGCTTTTGACAGTTAAGGTAATGGTTGTATCTGTAGATCGGAGATATGTATCTTTCCAAGCTGATGACTGCAAAGCTTCTTTAGCTTTTTCAGAAGATGACAAGTCGTAGGTAACAGTCATAGCACTGGAATTAAGTAAATCCTTCACTACACCTTCAACAATAACCTTACCTTTGTTGAGAATGACCATTCTATTTGCTATCATTTCTACTTCTGAGAGAATATGTGAAGAGAGAAAAATGGTTTTTCCTTTTTCTTTGGAAAGGTACAAAATCAAATCGCGAATTTCTTTCATACCAAATGGATCTAATCCATTAGTAGGTTCATCTAATATAATAACATCTGGATCATGGAGCAAGGCTTGTGCTAATCCCAGTCGTTGTTTCATTCCATACGAGTAAGTTTTTACCTTAGAGTCAGCTCGAGAAAGTAGACCTACTAAATCTAAAAGTTCCTCTAACTTTTTATTTGAAAAGTCAGCTTTGGACAATTCGCCTAAAATTCGTAGATTTTTTCTTGCGGAAAGATACAAATAAAAATCAGGTTTTTCAATGATTGAACCTATTCTACTAAGGATATTCTTTCTATCAGTAGTGAGACTTTTTCCAAAAAAATTAATCTCACCTGAAGTTGGTTTGATTAAAGTCGTCATCATTCGTATGGTAGTGCTTTTTCCAGCACCATTTGGTCCTAAGAACCCATAAACATCGCCCTGATTAACTGTAAAACTTACATTATCCACGGCAACGAAATTATCAAAATTTTTATTAAGATTTTTTACTTCTATTACTGGTATCACCTATTTTCCTTAACTGTTTGTTTGTCCAAACAACGATTAATGAATTTTAGTTCTTTTCTAAGTATTGTTTAGAATATCGATTATTTATCACAATATGCAAAGAAAATTTCAAGAATGTTCGAATGTAACGTTTTTTCTGTTAAAAATTGTATAATTTTGCAGAAACAACAATCGTTTTACATTTTAAATTATGGATAGTAACTTATTACGAATTGATAGCGTTCGCTCAATATGGGATGAAGAGCAACAACAGTGGTTCTATGTAGTCAAAGATGTAGTTGCATTTTTAGCTGACTCTGTGAATGCAGCTGACTACATTAAGAAATTACGTATGCGAGATTCATTTTTGTCTGCACACTGGGATTCATTAGTTTTGTTAATACCCATTCAAACGAATAGTGGCGTTCAAAACCTCAGTTGTACGACTTTAGAAGGTGTATTTCGTATAACTATGTCTATTTCCTCCTACAAAGCAGAGTTGCTCAAACGTTGGTTGTGCTCCCTTTCTATCGCATCAGTACGTGGCATAACTAATCCATTAGTTCCATTTCATGAGTGGTTGACAGTTGTCAACAAACAAGTCAATAATCCAAAGTTAATGACCAAAATATTGTCAGGAAAAATGACAAATGAGGAACTTTCAAGTGCAATTACTATAGACCCTAACGAATCACAAAACCTCTTTCTTAATACGATTGTACAATCTACTTTAGATAAACCTTCAACTGTTGGTAAACAAATTTCATTAGAAACTTTTTTTACAATGGTTGATCTTCCCTTGAAACCATATATTCAAAATACTTCTGATTCTAAACAAACAAAACAAACTATTAAAAAAGAAGTAATTAAACGTGGAAGAAAACCATTAGTTACTGAAACTCAAACAACAGAAACTAACGATATACTTCTTTCTGATAAAAAAGATAAATCGAAAAAGAAGAAAAAGAAAAAGAAGAAGTAAGTAGTACCTATGCAATCTTTCAACCTATCGGTTGTTCAAACCTCTCCTATCTATAAAAACAAACCAGAGAATCTTCATTCATTATGGAATGATATTCAACATTGTAATGCAGAGTTGATTGTATTCCCTGAACTTGCAACGACTGGATATTTCTTTACATCCAAAAAAGAGCTGGAAACACTTTCAGAACCTGCACATGGAATGACTTTCCGGTTTTTGAAAGATTTATCTGAACGGAGAAAACAACATTATATCGTTGGGTTTGTAGAAGAATACAAAGGTAAATTCTATAATTCTCTTATGTTGGTTTCGTATGGAAGAAAAGACCCCATTGTTTACAGAAAAACCCATTTGTTTTATAAAGAAACGCTTTGTTTTAGTCCTGGAAATACTGGATTTGTTGTTCATAGGATTCCATCGTTGGATTGTACTGTAGGAATGATGATTTGTTATGATTGGCGATTTCCTGAATCTTCTCGTTCGTTAGGTTTGATGGGAGCAGATTTGATAGTGTGCCCTTCTAATTTGATCACACATCTTTGGGGGAAAGTGATGCCTGCAAGAGCAATAGAAAATAAGGTTTATTTTGCTGTTGCAAATAGAATTGGTGCCGAAACAGTCAAAGATGAAACAGTTACTTTTACAGGTAAATCAGCGATATATTCTTATGAAGGTGATATAATGGCTTTAGCTTCAGTAGATACAACTGAAATAATCACCTCAACAATCACACCTCAATTGACCAGAGACAAATCCTTCAATGAGATCAACAATATTATCTCTGACCGAAGACCCTCAATGTATAAGACCAAATAATGTCGAAACTTGTTGATACGATAGTTATTGGAGGTGGAGCTGCTGGTTTGTTTACAGCTGCATTTGCGGCAAAAAATGGTAAAAAAGTATTGTTATTCGAACATAATACTACGTGCGGAAAAAAAATTCGCATTTCCGGAGGTGGTAGATGCAATTTTACGAATATTTATACCAGTCCAGACAACTTCCTTTCTGAGAATCCTCATTTCTGTAAATCTGCATTAAAACGATATACTCCTTATGATTTTATTGATTTGGTAGAACGGTACAACATTGCTTATCACGAAAAGACATTGGGTCAGTTGTTTTGCGACAAATCATCACAACAAATTATAGATATGTTAGTGCAAGAATGTACTACAAATGGTGTTCACCTACATACTGGAATTCAAGTTCATGGTGTTCAAAAAAATGATTCCGTTTTTCATATTTCTACTTCTCTTGGTGATTTCGAATCAAAAAATCTTGTTATTGCAACAGGAGGTTTGTCAATTCAACCATTAGGTGCAACAGATTTTGGTTACAAAATTGCAAAACAATTTGGACATAAAATTATTCCTTGTGTTCCAGCCTTAGTTCCATTAGTTATCGATTCGAATGGAGCAACAAATTTTTCCCAATTATCAGGAATCTCTTTTGATTCGATAGTTTCTTATGAGGATATCCAATTTCGAGAAAGTAGCCTCTTAACCCACAAAGGAGTTTCAGGTCCTGCTATTTTACAAATCTCTTCGTACATCCCAAAAAAATCTACAATTACAATGAATGTACTCCCTCAACTCAATGAGGAAGATCTTTTACAATTGATCTCAAATTCGTCACAAAAAATACGCACAATAATTCAACAATTATTGCCTCAACGATTGGTTCAGTCAATACTTCCTGAACCAATTCAGGATATGATTGGAACTTCTGCTTCCAAATCAGTTCTCAACGAAATAGTTGCAATAATGCAAGAGTGGAAATTACCAGTTGTTGGCAATTTAGGCTTTGCAAAAGCAGAAGTTACTAAAGGTGGAGTCTCTACAAAAGAAATTTCTTCAAAAACAATGGAATCAACATTAGTGTCTGGCTTGTTTTTTGTTGGCGAAGTAATGGACGTCACAGGACATTTGGGAGGGTTTAATTTTCAGTGGGCTTGGTCATCAGGGTATGCTTGCGGAACAGCCATTCAATAAGAAAATTTTACTTAAAAAACTCAAAATTTGTCACGTAATTTTACGTCAAACAACAACTACATTAATTTCGTGCTTCAATGACAACGTTGATTTCTTTCATTTCTCCAGTATTAGTGACTATTTTTTTAGGTTGTGGGTTGTTTTACACAACTGAAGCATCACTACGAGCAATAGATGCTACACCTATTTCAACAAAAGTATCAAATTTGGAATTTATTCCTTTTCGAGATACAGCTTTTGTATTTGGAGATAGGTATATGATACTTGATTTGAAAAAACAACAAGTCACATTATATGTTCGTGATTCTGCTAATAGAATTTTCAATATTTCCTCTGGAAATCCTTATATTTCTGAAGGAATGGAAACCCCAACTGGAATTTTCACCATTATGTCCAAATCTCCTTTAGCTATTTCCAAACAATTCAACGATGCTAAATTACACTCTTGGATGGGAATAAATGGCAATATTGGATTTCATGGATTAGATGGGAATGGGTATTATTGGAATTTGGGTCGAAGACCTTCTTCGCACGGATGTGTGAGAATTTCCCGTGAGGATGGAAAAAAATTATATGGTTTAGTTCCATTAGGTACTCCTGTTTTTGTTGTAAAAGGTGCACCCGTAATAATTCCAGCTTTTGCAAAAAAGAATGATGCAATTAATGCCTCAGATCTTCAATTAGCTAAACGAAATGCAGAAACAGTCGACTTCATTAACAATCGACTTCAAGAATTTTATAATGGTAATCAATTCCATCATCGATCACGATTAGTTCTTGATGGAAAGACGATTATTGGGTCAAGAGGTTATGCAAATGGAATGGCAGAAAAACTTCCTCCATTTAAGAGATCTTCCACATTTATTCCATTAGAATTTACCTCTACATCTGTTGATAATCTTTGGAATACGTCATTCGAAACATTTGCAGCTCTTATATCGTCCGTCACCGAAAAAGATAGCACGTCTAATAAGGATATGAAATCGGATACTGTTATCAACGCTATAATTTGATTTAGAATTTACTCTAAACTCTTTCTCATTACAAAACATTTGATACTACCTTTCGTTCATACTGATAGTTTCTTATCACAAATTTTAAATCAATGAAAAATAGAATTTTTTTCTTAATCTTGGCTTTCTTGTTGTTACAAAACACAATGTTCTCTCAAGATTCAACAGCAATGTCGACTGAAAATTCTGTTTCAGCTCGGTGGGGATTCTTTTCGGCATATGAAGATTTATTTGCAAATGCAAAACATGGAACTGCCGGACCAATAAGTATTGCTTTCACAACGAAAGCTGAAAACTCAATTTTACGTTATGGTGCTGAAGTTCAATATAGCAAAATCACTAGAGAATTAAAAGAAAATGATATTCCATATTTAGAAGCTATGAATACCATTGGTGTGATGCCTCATATAGATTTTATTTGGCTGAATACCGAATTTGTCAAAGTATCTGCATCTGCTGGAGTCGGAGTAGGAATGTCATTTGCCAATAGTGATGTAAAAGGCGATAGAAAGTTTCCTATGATTCTATTCCAATTTGATGTTGTTCGACTCAAAGTTGGTAAAGATTTTTTTGGAACATTAGATTTAGGTTACGGAACTCGTGGAGTTTTTTCAGTAGGTGCCGGATATAATTTCTAAAAACGGTATTTATTCTCTTTAGTTTAGTCTCCAATGCTTTTGTAGTGGAGACTTTTTTAATACTTTTTTTTTCTAATTCTTTTAGATTCTAAAATGATAACAACATACTAATAACAAATTCAGCACTTTCGTTTCAAAAAGTTAAATTGAAACTACTTTTTTTCAATTTTGTCCATTTCTTCCCAATTATTCACACTTATTCAACTGTCATTTTCGTCAGTTAACTAATAATTATTGAAGGCACTTATGAATATTCAACTCTATAATACACTTACTAAATCAATTGATTCTTTCACACCACTTTCTTCAATTGTTGGAATGTATACTTGTGGACCTACGGTCTATAATTATGTTCATATAGGCAATTTGCGTTCCTTTTTGTTTGCTGACACTATGCAGAGAGTATTAAAGACTGTTGGCAATTATGACGTTCAATGGGTAATGAATATCACCGATATTGACGATAAAACCATTCGTGATTCTGCATTAGGATCTCCAAGCTGGAATCCTCTCATTGGAGCTCAATCTGAAAATGTTCATAAGAATCTGTCAATGTTAACCGAATTTTATACGTCAGAATTTTTACGAGATATTTCAGATATCGGTATCAATACATCTCATATCCAATCATTGCCTAGAGCAACAAACTTTATTCCACAAATGCAAGATTTGATAACAAAAATCTATGAAAATGGATATGCCTATATTGCAGATGGATCAGTTTATTTCAATGTAGAAAAATGGCAAGATCATGCTCATTATGGGCAACTTTTTACAATCGATAAAACAGAATTTAAAAAAGGTGTTCGTATCGATGCTGATGAATACGAACGAGAACACGTGAGCGACTTTGTTCTTTGGAAAGCAAAAAAAGAACAAGAACCTTCGTGGGAATTTCAATTGGATGGTCAAATTTTAGATGGAAGACCCGGTTGGCATATTGAATGTTCTGCAATGGAATATGAATTGTTGGGACTTCCTTTTGACATTCATACAGGAGGTTTAGACTTACGGTTTCCCCATCATGAAGACGAGATTGCCCAATCTAAAGCAGGTTATGGAATAGACCCAACTGTTTTCTGGTGCCACAACGAATTTCTTCTCGTAGAAGGGAAAAAAATGAGTAAATCACTTGGAAACTTTTTTACTTTGAGAGATCTAATCCAAAAGGGTTATGATCCAAAAGATGTTCGTTTTTATATGATTTCTGCTCATTACCGTTCATTATTTAACTTTACCTTTGAAGCACTTGATGCTTCTGTCAAAGGTAGAATTCGTATTCAAGAGTTTATTGATTCGCTTTTAGATGCAACTACTTTTGTTGAAAATTCTGAGGTTGAAGATATTAACAATTTAGAAACAAAAATGATGGAAGCTTTTGCTCAGGATTTGCATGTTCCAAAAGCACTTTCTGCATTGTTTATATTTCTAAATAGTTTTGATATTACTACACTTTCTCAACAACGTCAAAAACTGTTAATACAACTTTTAACCAAAGTAAATTCAATTTTTTCTTTGTTTAGATTAGAAAAGGAAACAAAAGCTATTCAAGAAATTCCTGTAGAAATTACAGAATTAGCTAATCAACGTGATAAAGCCAAACGCAACAAAGAATATGCAGTTGCAGATTCTTTGAGAGCTTCTATTTTGGAACGAGGATATACAATCAACGATGTATCAGACGGGTATATACTTGTGAAAAATGGTAAATAAAATTGGTATTATTGGTACTGGAAGGTTAGGTCTTTCATTAGCAAAAGCACTTGTTCCTCAGTATTCTGTTGTTTGGGTATGTAATAAAAATGGTTCCTCAGTTACTGGATTTAATTCTACTTCCTTAGAACAACTGACCGAACAAATGATTCAAGAAGTTGATAGTATTGCAATTTGTACTACTGACAAAGCAATTGAAATTATTGTTACAACTATTCTTCAAAAGTCAACGAATTTAGACAAAAAATGTATTTTCCATTGCTCAGGTGCTCTTTCAGTTACAGTTTTATCACCTTTGCAACAGTATGGTGCATACATTTTAGCAATGCATCCCTACCAAACATTTCCTTATCCTGATAAACAACTTCTATTTGCCATTCCTTGGTTAATTGAAGGTGATCATACTGCATTTACTCTTTTAGAACCAATGTTGCAACATTTGAATGCAAAAGCATTCAAAACAACCAACATTTTATCAAAAGAAGAAAAGCTGCTTTGGCATTCGACTGCAGTTTTCAGTTCAAATTTTACAGCCACTTTGTATCAGATTGCAGCATCAATAATCAAACATTTGGAAATAAATTCAGCAGAAGAATTTATCCGTTCGATAGCCATACAAACTATTGTTAATGCTCATAAATCCCTACAAGAAAATGGTCGCATAGAAATGAGTGGTCCAATCACTCGAGGGGATTTAAATATAGTACAACAAGAAATTGAGGCGTTAAATAGTATCAACCCACTTTTTAGCAATGTTTACAAACAACTATCCGATGCAACATTACAAATTTCTACCACAAATTTGAACGATTCACCTATCAAATGAATATACTTCAATTATCACCACAATGCCCCTATCCCAAATCAGATGGTGGTAAAATAGGTATAGCTTCTATTCTTGAACATCTTTCCTCTTACAAAGATGTTCAAATTACGTTTGCATTTTTCACTGAAAAACCTGTGAATGAAGAGCAGAAAATGCTTTTAGCAGAAGCATCACATAGATTTGTTGAAATTCCACATTCTACTAAAAATACGTTTTCTCGTATTATTCATTCAGTTATAACGAACAAGTGTTTGTATCTTGAAAAGCACCAATCCGATTTGGCACTTTCAATTTTATCAGAGGTAATGGTTGAAGAACAGATTCATATCATACATGTTGATCATAGTGCTATGATGCCACTTGCTTTAGAACTTCAAGCAAAATATCAATGTAAAATAGGGTATAGATTGCATAATATTGAATGGTTATTATGGTATAGATATGCAGAATCGATTCCAGAAAGAGAATTTAAACGAAGATATTTATTCAATCAATCTAAATTGTTAAAAACTGCAGAAACAAAATTCATAGAAAAAGCAGACATTCTATTTCCAATTTCATCTGTCGATTTACAACGTGCAAATGAGCTTTCAAAAAATACTGCTGTAGTAGTTGCTGCTGGTGTAATTATTGAGTATTGGAAGTCAACAAAAAAAATAGAAAAAACTCCCACCATTGTCTTAGCAACTACTTACGACTGGATACCAAATCGAGATGGATTAGAATGGTTTTTGAAAGAAGTCTTCCCAATAATTCTTGCAAAAATTCCCTCAATACATTTACAACTTATTGGTAAAAATGCAGAAAAACATCTTTCTTCTTCTCAAAATATCACAGTGTTAGGATATGTCGAAGATGTTCGTGAATACATTCAGTCAGCTTCTGTGTCTATTTGTCCTTTATTTGTGGGTTCTGGAATTAGAATCAAGATATTAGAATCATTAGCAGCAGGAACTGTTGTTGTTTCAACATCTGTTGGTGCAGAAGGTATTGATGCTACAGAACAAGACGGGCTATTTGTAACAGATGATGCTATTCAATTTGCACGGTATTGTATTGAATTGGTTGAAAATACTCAAAAATCACTTATCTTAGGAAAAAAAGCTCAAAACTATACAGAACAGTATTGGCAATGGTCGACACAAATAAAAAAGATGTATACGGCGTATACATCTTTATTGAAAAGGTCAGTGTAGATTATAAGATACTATTAATGAGTATAGACGTCTTTTTTCGTAGATTCTAAGATATAATTCAAGAAGATATTATGTCCTTGATGATGAGAAGGTAATTCTAATAGTTGAAATGCTGCTTCATCACTTAACCATTCAAAGTTTTGATGTTCATCAGAAAGCTGAACTTCATCTTCGTAAGAAACTTCAACTCCAAAAACAGGAACTAAATTCATAGTATCATCTTTTGGTTCATAAAACGTAGAGACATATGGTAAGGTCCAAAACTTTTTAGCAACCAACCCTGTTTCTTCATTTAACTCTCTTTTAGCACACTCAACCATCGTTTCACCATCATCTACCTTGCCAGTCACGACTTGCCACATAGAAGGATAACGTTTTTGAACATCAGAACGTTGTAGTACTAAAAATTCGAAAGGAGAATCCTCGTTTACTGTTCGTCTGACGATGTGGACTTGTACCATTTTTGAGACAATTGTTGCCATAATGTTGTCTTTTTCGTTTCTGTTGGGTTTGGAGTAACGTATAAATGTTCTACTAATTCAGGTTTTATGCGAACCCAAGCACCTTCTGGAACAACATCAGATGTAACGGTACCAATTCTATGACGATGCATTGACAAGACTTCAGCTTCTGAAAACTTCAAAATCTTTCTGATACTTACTAAGGTTGTACCATAGATAATGATTTTTATCCATTGATGCTTCGTTGTTTGATGCATAAGTTCTACTTTTGAAGGAATATCTTTTTCAGAAGTAATTGCGAATAATTTTTGATTGATTATGTCAATTTCTTCTGAAGATAATTTCTTATTCACTTTACAATGATACTCTTTTTCAATACTACCCAAAATTGATTTGGACATTGTTCTATGTTTTGGATCATTTGTTAAAACCACTAATCCTGAAATAGATTTTTCCAAACAACCTGCTGGTGAATACCATCCTCTTTTACGTGTTAAGGTATTGAAAATCGAGCTATATCCATCTTCTAACGAACCAGAAACATGCTTTTTCTTATGTAAAAGTATATACAATCTTTCTGGAAACTCAGTTAATACAATATCATCTAATTTTATAGAATCTTTTGTAAGATTGACAATGACATTATGTTTTTTAATAACCTCATTATTTACCAAAATTCTTCCTGCATTGATAACATCTAATGCAAAATTTCTTGAGGAATAATGCAATCTTGTCAATGCTTTTACTAAAGGAGTATACTTTATTGCCTGTGTAGGATCTGCTATAAAGTTCTTTGGTAATCTCTTCGCCCCTTTAATTTTACGAATTCTCTTGTAAAATGGCCTGTTTGGAGCACTTGTTCTATAATTATTGTTTCTGTTTCGATTATACCCACTTCCACCACTGCCAGAACGTTGTTGATAAGGTCGGTTTTGCTGATATGGTCTATTTTGTTGATACGGACGGCTCTGTTGTTGATTAGGATCTCGTTGTTCATAACGATTTTCACGAGGTTGATAGTTGTTATCACGAGGCTGATAATTGTTATCACGAGGTTGATAGTTGTTATCGCGTGGTTGATAATTGTTATCACGGTTTTGATAATTGTTACGAGGACGGTATCCAGCATCATTACCACGGACATCTCGTTGATAAGGAGGACGTTGTTGATAGTTATTATTACGTTGTTGAGGAGGTCGTTGTTGGTAGTTAGTATTCTGTCTTTGGTATCGTTGTTGTCCACTACCCGTGTTTTGACCTTGGTTGTAGCGAGGACGTTGCTGCTGTTGATAGCCCATCTCACGAGGAGAATAATTGGCATCTGGTCTATTAAATCGTGAGTCATCATCAGGAGAAGTTTCATTTTGACGATTCTGAGTTCCTTGATTTCCAGAATTCTGAGATGAATATCGTTGATTACTATTTCCTTGTGGACGATATCCACCACTTCTGGAGTCGCCACTATTATATCCTTGATTTTGGTCTCTATATTGACCACGGTTTTGTGTAGAACGAGGATATTGTTGTTGATTGCTATAGCGTTGAGGTGAAGATGTGCGTTGTGCACTATCATCACGATGCTCTTGTCTACTCCCTTTTGAATCAGAAGAATAACTTTGGTTTTTTTGGTCATCCGAGGAACCTAATTCATCCAAATAATCAGGCATTTTCGGAGGAGCTTTTTCGTAAGAAAATGTTGTATCATTATCTTGCGAATCATCTGTGTACGAATTTCTTCGAGAACGAAAGCGAACTTCTGAAAACCCCTTATCAGAAGCAATAGTATCGTCTGTTTCTGAGTCATTTTCAGAAGAACGAAAACGCGATGAATTGTAACGAGGAGCAGAATCAAACGAATCTGCTGATGAATCATCTAACTGGTTATTAGATTTTGAACTACTGTTGAAAGACGAGTCATCTTCTTCATCTTCAAACTTGTACGTAGGAAATTGAGACATAACGAAACTAAATTAAAACGGAAAGAAAACCATTCTCAGCAAAGGTTTTGTAAATAATGATTATTGTGTAACTTCATTCCAAACTCCCATTGAAAGAAATTTTTCTCTTCTTTTTTGAGATAATTCTTTTAATGGAGTAGCGAGCAATGTTGCTAATTCTTCTTGTAATACTTGTTGTAAGGATTCAAACATTAAATCAGGTGAGCGATGAGCACCACCAATTGGTTCTTGGACAATTCTATCTATAATGGAGTGTTGAATCAGATCCTCAGCTGAGAGTTTTAACGCTTCTGCAGCTTGTTCTTTGAAATCCCAAGAACGCCATAAAATAGACGAACAAGATTCTGGAGCTATAACAGAATACCAAGAGTTTTCTAACATTAGTATTCTATCCCCTATTCCAATACCCAATGCACCACCTGAGGCACCTTCACCAATAATTACGATAATTATCGGTACTTTTAGTTGTACCATTGTTAAAAGATTACGAGCAATGGCTTCAGCTTGACCTCGTTCTTCAGCTTCCAAACCAGGATAAGCTCCGGGAGTATCTAAAAAGCAAATGATGGGTTTTTTAAATTTTTCTGCCAATTGAAATAATCGAAATGCTTTACGATATCCTTCAGGATTGGGCATCCCAAAATTTCTATAGATATTCGATTTTGTATCTCTACCTTTTTGATGTCCTATGACTAACACAGGTTGATCGCCTAAAGTTGCAAAACCACCTACTATTGCAGGATCATCTTTGAATTTTCTATCACCATGTAACTCATTGAAATCTGAAAACATCCCATTGATGTAATCTAATGTATAAGGACGTTCAGGGTGACGAGCAATCTGAACACGTTGCCATCTTGTTAGATTTTTGTAAATTTCAGCACGTAATTGAGTTATTTTCTCTTCAAATGACTCAATCTCTTCACTCAAATCTACACCTGGTAACGAACGCATTTCTTGAATTTTTTGCTCTAATTCAAAAATTGGTTTTTCAAATTCTAAAATGTATTTTGTTGCCATTATCGCTTTTGAACTAAATATTTTAAAACTATTTCAATATCCATTGATAAGGAATACTGTTTTGCATAATACTCATTGAGATTATCAATGATTTGCTTCGTTACTATTTCTTGACTTGTACGGTGAGCTAATCCAATTAAACCAGATTTTGCTATACTAACTGATGAATTTCCATAAATTCCGACAATACTTTTTCTTCCTAAGAACACTTCTTTGAGTGATTCTGTGGTGAAAACCCCTTTTTTCTTTTTCAAATATACAACAGGAAATCCAAAAGTCAATAAAAAAACTGAAATTATTATATCAAAGAGTCTTTTTACTATCCTATTACGGAGTAACATAATATTCCAAGTATATTGATTATTCTCCAAACCTGAAACTTCATTTATGAGCGAATCAGTATATAAATCATCAATTTTATTGGATATATGGAATCGAACTTGTCTTCTGAGCGACCCTTGCATCATTGCTATTATTTTACCTATTTGAATTGTATCATCAGCAATAACAACTTCTTGAATTTTATATTTTTCGATAATGGAAGGTAAATCTTCAAGTTCTCCAATGATTTTATCAACATTTATCTCTGAGTAATTTTGTTTTTTTGTTGAGATAAAACCTACAAAAGTAACCCGTAAACTTTGCGTAGTTGAGATTTCTGAGGCTATCTTATGCCCAATTTCAGTTAGTCCTATGATGGTTGCATTCTTAGTTGATGTTTTTTTGCGAATTTTTTGTTGATAATATCCTATGCTTCTTACAAAAAAGGATCCTGCTATACCACCACCTATCGTCATTAACATAATACCTCTACTGAAGGCATATTCTTTGAAAAAATATGTTAAGGATGATAAAAAGAAAAACATCATCAGATAACTGGTCATTGTCGATGTAAATGATGGTGTTTTTTTGTCATATACCCCCATAAATAGATACATTGTGGGCAACAGAAGTGTACAAACTATAAATACCATAGGATATGCAAAGTCTGGAAATGCAAGAAATTCACCCATTCGAATCCTAGTCGCAACCAACAATGAAGCATTGACTATTAGAATATCTGCAATCGTCGTTAGTATTTGCGTTCGATTTGAAATAACAGTATCAACAAATGATTTGAGAAGAATACCAAGTTTCAAAAAAAACAAAAATAATTTCGAACCAGCAATATGTTTAGAGGCAAAAATTTCCATTGCCTCATAGAAATACTTATGTTCATTTATGGGAGACCTTTTAGTACTTTCTCCTTTAAAATGGATTGTAGATGTTTTATGAACATATGCGATGTTCCAACCTAACTTTTGAATCCTGTAACATAAATCCAAATCTTCTCCATACATAAAAAAGTCAGGGTCAAAACCAGAAACTTCTCGAAGTATAGATGTACGGACTGCCATAAAAGCACCACTGATAGCATCAACATTATACGTTTCATTTTCGTTTCGGAATGTTTGGTTGTACTGTGCAAAAAGTGAAGAATTTGGAAACAACGATTGCAAACCAAATATTTTACAAAATGATACCCACGGTGTTGGAAATCCTCTACGACAAGGCAATTGAAAACTTCCATCTGCATTCAATAATTTGCAACCTGCAACTCCAACTTTAGGATGTGTTTGAAGATACTCAATCATTGTCTCTAAAGTAGTTGGCTCTACAATTGTATCAGGATTAAGCAAGAGAGTAATTTCTGCATCACAGTGTTGAATGGCAAGATTGTTTGCTTTTCCAAAACCAATATTTTCTTCTAATTTTATACTTTGAACCAATGGAAAGGTATCAACAACCATATCCATTGAGTTATCGGTTGAATTGTTATCAATTACTATAACTTGCATTCTGTCTTTGATTGAACTCATAAACAAAGATTGAAGACAGTTTTGCAAAAAGTCTCGCACATTATAATTTACAATCACCACTGAAATAAGGGGCTTTATTAGCTCTTTCGTTTGAGGTCGTTCAGATTTTTGTGAAGTGCTATTTAGTGATAGTGAAGGAAGTGTTTTCTTTTCCTCTTCCTGGTATGAATCAGAAGGTGTATCTGTTTCATTGTAGACTTCAGTTTCTATAGAAGTTGTTACATTTGTTGAATTCGATTCATCTTCTAAATCAGCTTCTTGTGAATCTGGTGATATTGTTTCTTGAAAAACTGATTGTTTAGAAAATTGAACTCCAGATTGTTCATTTTTATCTTCAATTTTCACATTCTTATGCGAAATAGTTTCACTATCTTCTACTGTAGATTCTACAATAGCGTTATTTTCAAGTTGAATTGATTCTAAGGTAGTTTCCTCTATATTTGGTGTCAATTTTGAAGAGGTATTCCAAGATATTTGCATCTCTTCAATACTTTTTGCCAAAGATTTAACAGAGGACTCTTCCTTATCAATTGGCTTGATAGGTTTATGTTCCTCTTTGCTTTCTTCTTCTTCATTGAGAAAATGTAAAGGTATCACCGTGTTAGAAAAAAATGTATTGAAAAAACGAATCGAATTTGTTGACGATTCAAACCAATTTAAAACACAAATTGATTAAATCTAAAGCAAATTTATTGCCAATAATAATTAGGTATTACTTAGAAGTAATTTCTGAAGTTCGAGTAAATTGAAATGAAGATTTTTTGGAGTCATCAATCATAGAATAAATCTCATTTTGAAGTTTGAGTAAGTCTCTGTAAATTTTATTGCCAGGTTTAGAAAAGGTGCATTCATTTAAGCCTTTGTATATACATTTCGCAGCCCATTCAAACTCTTGTTCCAAGACCGCAATTTTTCCTTGTACCCAATATAAAAAAGGTTCAATTTCTGGTTTAGAGAAAGTAGAAATGTCAGATTGTATCAACTTTACATACCTATTTGCTTCGGAGATATTTTGAGTTTGAAGGTGTACCCTCGCCCAAAGAGAAAAAATGTAGACTTTTGACTCAGGTTCTATATGGGTTTGGTCTAATGATGAAAGTTCTTCTAACAAACGTACAGCCTTATCATGAGAACCAATACCTAAATAATATCCAATGTAATTTATTAAATAATCTATACGTTCATTGGATAATTCTTCAGTAGATATATATTGTTCTATCTCATCTAATATAGATTTTGCGAATTCAAACATTTCTTCTTCATTATACAAAGCAACTAAGTTTATAGAAGAAAGAATATAGCATGGAATGGCATTGATTCGGAATAACATTTCTTTTGAACGAACATAGGTTAAAAGAGCTAGTTCTGTTTTTCCAATTTTCTCATACGCATACGCTAAATTCGTTAGTAAAGAACCTAATTCAGTTGAATCTCCTTTAGATTCAAGTTCCATCATAGTCTGTTTAAACAATGGAATACATTGCTCAAATTCACCTAAGTGCAACAACATACATCCATAGTTTATTTTGACTACGACTAACTGTTTTTTTGAGTCAATTGATTCTAACAGTTGGACAGCTTTTTTAAAATTTCGTTCTGCGTCTTCAACATTACCAGATTTGTATTGGTAAACACCATAATCACTAATAAGTAGCCCTAAGAGTTCTAATTCTTGAGCCTGTTCGGCAAAGGGAATTGCCTTGAGAGTAAAGTATTTTGCTTTTTCTATATCCCCTAAATACCTGTGAATAATGGCTTTTTGGCCCAAAACTTTTGCATAATCAATTAATACATCAATTGGTAGAGTATTCCCAATCTTCTGTAGGGAATAATTATTTTCTAAATGGTAGATAAAATCTTCTAGAAGAGTCATTGCTTGTGAATAGTGACCTTCATTTCTCAATTGTACTATATGTTCGAAATCAAATCGGTACATATTTAATCATTAATAGAGATAAGTAACACAAACAGTAAAATTCTCTGTTTTTAAAGTTTCTACAACAACCGCCAATAAACCTTTATCATCTTTACAATAAGACAAGAAATTCCAAAATGAAAAAACATTTGAATGAATAGGTTTATCATGGGTAACTTCTGTAAAATTACTTTTTTGACCTCGAAATAGTTCTAACCATTTTGAACACAAAGAATCTCTTTCATGTAATGAGGGAACCACATAATTGTAAGTAACTTCTACTACTTTTTCTTTATAAAACTTGGCATTAACACTCAAAAATACAACTGAATTAAAAGAAAATTTTCCACTCTCAATATAAGAAGTATCATTTGATTCAATCACAGAAATTTTTAAATTTTGTAATGTTGTTTCTTTTTGAAGAAGTGAAATCATTTTCTTTGTAGAACCAATACCATCTTGAAAAGGATGATTACATCCTACTTTTGACAAAAGAATGTAATGACTACTCAGAAGAAAAGTCAAAAATATTGATGCGAATAAGAGGAAATGTTTAATTATATTCTTCACTTCAAAATGTGAACAGTGGAAAATTTTTATACATTAAATCTAAAATACATAATATCTCCGTCATTGACAACATATTCTTTTCCTTCGACCCTATATAGTCCAGCATCTTTTACAGATTGTTCACTTCCTAATCGCTCCCAGTCATTATATTTCATAACTTCTGCACGAATAAATCCTTTTTCAAAATCTGTATGTATCACTCCTGCAGCTTGAGGTGCTGTAGAGAATTTTTTCAATGTCCAAGCACGTGTTTCCTTCTTTCCAGCTGTAAAATATGTCATCAATCCCAATAAATCAAAACCTTGACGAATGACTCTATCCAACCCAGGTTCAGTCATATTCATTTCTTCTAAAAACATTGCTCTGTCATCTGATTCTAATTGAGATATTTCCGCTTCAATTTTAGCACAAATAGGAACAACCACTGCACCTTCCTCAGTAGCTCTTTGTTTTACTGCATCTATATACTTATTTCCTTTTGCAACACTTTGCTCGTCAGTATTTGCAATGTACATAATTGGTTTTGTTGTCAACAATTGAAAAGATTTAATCATTGCTAAGGTATCTGCTTCACCTGTAAATAGTCTACCTGGTTTTCCTTGATTCAGAAGTTCCAAAAGCTCTTTCAAAACCTCTAACTCTTCTTTTGCTTCTTTGTCGTTAGTTTTCAGCTTTTTGCTTACACTTTCAATTCGTTTTTCGACACTTTCGACATCTTTCAAAAGTAATTCGGTTTCAATAATATCTATATCGTGCAAAGGATCTACATTGTTGTGAACATGAACAACATTCTCATCTTCAAAACAACGAACCACATGGGCAATCGCATCACATTGACGAATATTTGCCAAGAATTGATTACCTAAACCCTCACCTTTCGACGCACCTTTTACCAAACCTGCAATGTCAACAAATTCTACAGTTGCATAAACAGTTTTATCCGTATTATACTGTGAAGCCAACTTTTCAAGTCTTGGATCTGGTACATTGACAATACCTACGTTTGGGTCAATCGTACAAAAAGGATAGTTTGAAGCTTCCGCCTCATTAGAAGTAAGAGCATTAAATAATGTTGATTTGCCAACATTTGGTAAACCAACTATTCCGCAAGCTATTGCCATAAAAGTATGAAAAAGTGTACTAAATGATAAGAAATGTATTGACGAAGAATAAGAATTGTTCTTTCATTATGATGATATAATTTTTGCAACATATGCTACAACATATGCTAAAACCAACAAATATGAAAATGCGAAGACTGCCCATTTATAACTTTTAGTTTCTTTCTTAATCACAACAATTGTTGAAATACATTGAAGAGCAAAGATATAGAAAGCAATAATACTAATTCCTGTTGAAAATGAAATATTCTTTTGTAATTCTGAGCGTAAGGAACTTGTTGAATCATCTGTGTGTACACTGTAAATTTGTCCCATTGTCGAGATAAACACTTCACGAGCTGCAAAAGATCCAATAACCCCTATTGTAATCTTCCAATCGAATCCTAATGGAGCAAAAATAGGTTGTATACACTTTCCAATACTCCCTGCGTATGATTGCTCTAATTGAATTTGTTTATTTTGGACATCTGATAAACTACTATCATCTGAATGTTTTGGAAAATACATCAATATCCACAGTACCACAGAAAAAGCAACAATTACGGTACCTGCACTTTTTACGAAATCTTTACATCGTAAAAATACTGTAATACTTACATTTTTAATTGAAGGAAATCTATATGGCGGAAGTTCCATCAGAAAGGTATCTACATTTCCCTTAAACATAGTAGATTTTAATAATTTTGCAATCAATAGCCCTACAATCGCTGCAAAAACATATAATCCAAATAGAAAAAGTCCTTGAAATGATATTCCAAAAATTGAAAGTGAAGACGGAACTACTACGCTAATTAACAAAACATACACCGGTAACCGAGCTGAACAGGTCATAATAGGTGCAATGAGAATTGTTGTTAATCTATCTTTTTTATTAGGTAGAATTCGAGTAGACATAATTCCAGGTATAGCACATGCATGAGAGCCTAAAAGTGGTATAAATGCTCTTCCTTGAAGTCCAAATACTCCCATCATTCTATCAACCAAAAATGCGATTCGAGATAAGTATCCACATTCTTCTAACACAGTAATAACAAAAAATAAAATCGCTATTTGAGGTAAAAAAACTAAAACAGACCCAACACCTGCAATGATACCATCAGCAAAAAGATCTCTAACCCAAACTATTGGAATAACTGTTCGTATCACATTCGATAATTCAGAAAAAACTACTTCAATTCCATCCATAAATGGAACAGCAACTGTAAAAATGCTCTCAAAAAAAAGAAACATCACAATCAAAAACGCTACGATACCCCAAAAAGGGTGAAGTAATATAGAGTCCAACACTTCTGTATACGTATTAATTTGTGAATAAATTAACGTCTCCTTAGTAATCTCCTCACACCAAATATTTCTCTCTTCTATTGTTGCAAAACTAAAAATATTCGGAGATTGAACTTGCTTATCATTTAGTAATTGATTTTTAACATCTTCAATACCAATACCTTTATGTCCTACAACACAAAAGACAGGACAACCTAATAAATGAGACAACGAAATATCATCAAATTGACCTTTATTCAACTTGACTTCATCAATCATTGTAATAACAACAACAATAGGTATATTCAATTCTGATAATTGTGAAAATAGATACAACCCCTTTTGTAAATTGGTTGCATCACACACAAATAGAATTTTATCGGCTCTTTTTCCTGCAATTCCTTTAGACAAAAATGAAGTAGTTATCTCCTCTTCATCTGAGAAATACTCTAAAGAATAAGTACCAGGTAGGTCTACAATTGAAATGGACTTTGTAACATTGTTGAATGTGCCAATAGCATGATCAATAGTTACACCATGAAAATTTCCAACTTTTTGACGTAACCCAGTTAGGGAATTAAAGACAGTAGTTTTACCAGAATTCGGAATTCCAATACAAAATACATATTCGTTCTGTGAAGATTGTAGCATACTTTATTATGAATCTATTCGAACTGATATTTGAAATTCACCAGAACAACGAATTGCAATTTTATGGAAGTTATGTTCTATTATAACAGGTCCATTAAAAGGAGATTTTCTAACTACTTTCACCTTACTACCTATAAGAATCCCCATTTCATTTAGTCTTTTAGTCACTTCATTGACAACAGAAAATGATACTATAACTACATTTGAACCAATAGGAGTGTTTTGAATATACATGGTAAAAGCTTTATTTAGAATGAATCTAATTTACGTTTAATCAATTCAAATAGTGTTAAAAAACAAAAAGGGTAGAAGCGTTAACTTCTACCCTTAATGTTATGAAGAATGGGAACAATTACTTGACAACTTGTATTTGTCTGGTGATTGTTTCTTTCGATGTAGTCATCGATACTGTGTAC